>JACXTT010000135.1_pt1 | contig 110967 bp, 104 predicted proteins | sample 9270951 | NCBI WGS metagenome assembly JACXTT01 (sample SAMN15532306, study PRJNA645909) | rock metagenome | isolation source: weathered quartz diorite | place: Puerto Rico | collected 2017-06-21 | reverse complement strand
CAAGGATTGGATGGTTACACGGTTAACCATGGCGCGACGTCCACCTTCCGCCCCAACAACGGCGGCAGCGCTACTTGCCAGGCATCGTACAATCCTAATACGGGTACGGTAACGGTTACCTCAACAACTTGTTAGATAATCGATTGAAAGAAACTGAAAGCTAATCTCCTGAAATTAGTGAGTAGTGAAGTAAATAGTCTTAATGGATAAACCGGTGCAACCTTACGAGAGGGTTGCCAAGCAAGGCCGGGAAACCGCAAACGTTGGGGCGCTGGCTGGTGGAGTCGGTGCCCCAATTTTTTTAGGTGGGACAGATGACAAGAATTTCTGGCATCCGGTCAGCCGCAGAACACGGCTTCACCTTGATGGAGCTGGTGGTCGTTGTTGTGTTAGTAGGTTTGTTGGCGTTTACCGTTATTCCACGGATGGCCGGACCGAGTATCGGTTTGGACGCGCAGGCAGAGCAGCTCGCTGCTGACATTCGCTATACGCAATCACTCGCCATGACGCGCGGCGATCGTTATCGTATTAATCTGGCCGCTGCGAGTTATCAAATCACCGATAGCAGTGGCGCGAATCCCCAGGTACACCCTGGCACGAGTTCCACCAATCCTGTCTTGCTCAAATCAGCAAACCTAAGCGGATACAATCCGCCGCTTATTAATAATTATTTAGTTTTTGATGGCCGCGGTGTTCCCTACGCTGTTTATAACAGCAATACGGGGATGGCGTCTAATGCATCGATCACGCTTACCGGTGGCGGCGCTTCGCGTATCGTGGTGATTTCATCGGAAACAGGAAGGGTAGTGCTTCAATGAAGCTACGCCCTGAGTTTTATCTGTCGCGCCAAAGTGGCGTCACCTTGGTCGAGCTGATCGTTTTTATTGTTATTGCCGCGCTGCTTGCCACCGGTCTCATTGCTTCTTTTACTGCCTCGATGAAAGATACTCCCGCATCTGGAGACGTCACACAGGCGTTGGAGCTTGCGCAGGAGCGAATGGAGCTCATCATGGCCTATAAGCAGGCAAAAGGATTCAATGCCGTGATCGATCCATGCACGCTGGCGTCACCGCCCCTGCAATGCACTGTTTTTCCTTCTGGGTTTAATGTTCCCGCAGCGACCATTGTAAATAATTGGAACGGCAGCACTGAGTTCAAAGTGATCACGGTAAATGTTACGGGTCCACAACCCATTGCACTTACGGCGCTGGTTGCGAGTTACTGAGATGCGCACCGTGAATTCTTTGCGCCAAAACCGCCGAAACAAAGCGAACCATTATCGCGGTTTTTCTCTCGTGGAATTGATCATGGTGATTGTGCTGACGGGCATCTTGGCGATCGTGGCCTCACAAATGCTAGGAAAAACTCTGCAGTCGTTTGTTTTTAGTAAGGATGTGACCAAAGGCGATTGGCAAGCGCGCGTGGCATTGGAACGGTTAACACGTGATCTGCGCATGGCCAGTTCACCGACGAATTTAGTTATCGTTCCAGCGATTGCTATCACCTTTAGCGATACGGAAGGAAACAATGTGAATTATTCATTCGCTGGCGGCAAGTTAATGCGTAACACTCAAGTGTTGGCCGATGACATTAACAATCTACAATTTATTTATTTGCGCAGCGATGGCAACACAGTCGCCGCCACAGCCGCGGAGGTTTATTTCATTACCGCTTCCCTGGCGGTTAAGCGCGGTACTCTGGCTACCGACATCACCGGATTGCGCGCCACCGTGCATCCGAGGAATTTTTGATGAAGCGGATTCCTTTTAACCAGCGCGGTTTTTTGTTGATAACGGCAGTGATACTGATCGTGACGGTGGCCTTACTCGCCACGGTAATCACGTTTCTTTCCACAGGCAACGTTTTGACGAGCGCGAACCATGCTAATTCCGCCAAGGCGCTTTTTCTGGCGGAAAGCGGAACCGAATACGAACAACGTCGGTTAGCACAGAACGTGGATTGGTATCGCGCTACCACCGATCCATTTGATAGTGCGACAAGAAATCTTGGCGAAGGATCTTTTACCGTCTCCGTGAATCTGCCCGCGACAGAACTGAGTAAGCGGATCACGGGAACTGGCGCCGTTACCGCAAATGTTTTTGCGGGCGGAACCACTAATGCTCGGTGGCTTGCTACTGGAACGCTCATGATAGATGAGGATTTCACGTCTCAAGCGGAATTCGCGACCTATAACAGCACTAATGCAACGAGTTTTTCTATCACCGCGCGCAACCAGTCAATCAACGGCGTGCTTAACTCAACAGCACCGGCCGGCACCGGTCTTGCACATGCTCGGGGCGATCGAATTTATCCAGTGACGACATTGGGCGTCGCCTTGACCAATGTTTGCACGACGATTCCTAATCCGTTCACTATTACAGACAATTCCAAATTTTTGGGCGCCGGAACCATCACTGTATTTCACAATAATGCGGGTACAGTTGTGGCGGAACAGATTTCTTATTCTGGTTATACCATTTCAGGAGCAACGAGAACCTTGCTGGGAGTCCAGCGTTGTCAGAATAGTACGACCGCCATTACTGCTTCCGTGGGGGACCCTGTTGCCTCCATGGTCGCGAATGTCGGTACCGTCGATTTTGAGGTTGATATTATTTCTCTGGGAACCGTGAACGGCGCGCAGCGCATTGCACGTAATACTGTGCAAAGGTAAGTGAGGTAATGAATATGAAAAAATCTATTCGTTATATTTTATGTTTTTTCTTTTTAATGGCATGGCATTTAACGGCACACGCCGCGCGAAGTTTTACCCAGACGCTAACAAGCCCCTCGCCCGCGCAATTCGACATGGGAAGCACCAGCACGGGCACATGGCGGGTAACCAATACAAACACTGCTGGCAATGTCGGGGAACGGATTTATCAAGTTCGTTTACGCTTGAATAGTGGCACCACTTTTTCCAACACCACCGCCGCGCCGCCCGGATGGACACGCTCATCCTTCACGACGACATCCGTTTTTTTTCAAGCAACATCCTGGGCTAATGCCATTCCCGTCAGTGGGTTTGTCGACTTCTCGGCTGTGATGGTTATACGCACCACAACCGCGGACGTAACCGATAACTTGCGCGATTTTCGAGCGTATTACACTACCACGACAACTGGTCCGCCATTTACACAACTTGGCACTGTCACCCACAGCGCACCCACAGCATGGACCGATAAATCGTTGATTGTGACATTAACGCCGTCGTCCACTTCCGTTCCGAAAAGTTGCTCGTCCGCGTTTACGCTGACTATGCAGGTAACGAACAGATCGACGGTGGCGATCACGACCGTAACCTCGGTGCCCAAGCCACCGACGGTCAATTCCTTAAGCGGAGGCGCCAGCGCGGCGACAGCTTCCGCCCCTCCTGACTTCAATTTAAATTCGGGCGCAACTAACTCGTTTGTATGGACTTATACGACCGGCGCCAATCCGGGAACAATTTCTTTTACTGCATCAGCGAGAGACAGCAGTGGTACCCGCACTTCCCGCACGATCACTTCACCGGTTATAACGGTGACTAATACGTCTTGTTTCGTTGCCACTTTTACTGCACCTCCGGCAGGAGGCGCCTGTGTTTTTAGTGGAGATACTGCGACATTTACCATGCAGGTGACGAATAATTCGGGCGTACCTTTGCTCAACGTTCAACCGTCGGCGCTAACGTTGGGAGGCACGGCGACCATTGGTGCCTTCACCGGTCCGGCACCGGCTTCTATTGCTACCCTGGCCAACGGCGCGAGCGGTACCTTTACTTGGACTGCGCCAGTGACTGGTAATGTCGACAATAATTATACCGTCACGGGGTTTGCCACGGCGACCGGCGGGTTTGTGACACAGTCAACAACATCGGATAGCACCGCAATGCTTCGAGGTTACCTTTTACAGGTTACGCCCGACCCCAATGCTTCCAGCATTAATCAAGAGATGAATTTTAATGTTACGAATCACGGTTGCAGTTCGGTAAATAGTGTATCAATTCCAGTGGTGGGATTACTGCCCGCGATTTGGACTTGGAATGGCGATTCGTATTCACTGGTGCAAACTACGTTGGGCAATTACGTTGAAACCGGAGGCGCGGGTGGTTGGACCGCGGCCCAGGTTGGATCGAATGTCGTGTTTACCGCGCCCGGAGGCAGTGAGATGTCAGTCGGTGTTGATGGCAATTTTATGCTTACGTACTCGACGCCCAATACCGCTGGCACAACGACGTTTAATTTAACGGTGACTTCTACCGCAGATCCGTCAAAGACTATCTCCGACACCGTGACGATCAATCCTTTTGATACGGCTACACCCAATCCGAATGCAACTAGCCCAGGTACTTGGCGTGAGCAGTTTCCATAAGCCACTTGATGGTACGCAGCCTGATGTGCATGCTCGTGACGCAGAATCGTCAACCGGATGTATTTTGTCCTAACAATACGTTTCATAGTCTGCTAAGTTTATTCAGACGCCAGAATTTACTGGAGAAATGGTTGCTCGTAATTTACTTAAGATATGTTCAGCCGATTTTCCACAAAGCCGATTCAAACAGGTTTCACTCTCGTCGAATTGATTGCGACGCTAATGATCATCGCCTTGATCGGCGCGGTGACAGGTCCGCTCTTTTTCAACGTTAGCGCTTTCCGTGAAAGCGGGTTTTTCGATGAGACAATTTCTTCGGTGCGTTACGCGCAAAAACTCGCGGTGGCGACAGGCTGCACCGTGCGCGTGCAGATCACTGCGGGAGGGTATACGTTGTGGCGGCCAGCGGGCGTGGCGACGTGTAGCGTTGGACCTTATGCTACCGCTGTAGTAGATCCTTCCGGTAACGCGACGACGTTTGCGCGTAGCGCTCCGAGTGGTATCGCACTCTCGACTAGTCCTGTTACTGCCAACATCGATTTTGCTTCGGATGGAACTGCTTCCACCGACGTGACCGTCAGCGTCGGCAGTAGTCATTCGTTCCGTGTGTATAGCCAAACTGGATTCGTGCAGCGGTTGTGAATATTAAATCATCTCGTTTTTTCGTACGCGGTGTGACGCTGGTAGAGCTGATCGTTGCGATTGTGGTAATTGGCGTGGCGTTGACAGGCGTGATGGTCGCTATCGTGCGCAACACGGGAGCCAGCGCTGATCCCATGATCTGGCATCAAGCGGTCGCGATCGCTGAAGCGTATCTCGAAGAAGCGCTTACCAAAGAATTCACCGATCCTGATGGTACCAACGTTGGGGAGACGCGCGCGAGCTATGACAATGTCGCGGATTATAATTTTACCGACGTCGGTGCGCGCGATCAGGGTGGTAATTTAATGAGTGGGCTGGGTGCTTACACCGTACAAATACAAACCGCAGTTGAGGCTTTGAATAACATCACAGCTGCCAGCGCCAACGCCATTCGCGTGCAAGTAACGGTGACCATGCCTAGCGGAGGCACGGTTGTGGTCAGCGGTTATCGCACTAATTATTGATATGCGTTTATCTATTTTTACTTCACGAGCATCTACGTGCGATTGGAGACGTCATATCGGAGTGACGCTCATCGAACTTATCGTCGTCATCACCATTACTGGAATCATTGCCACCGTGTTGGGAGTCATCATCGTGCGTCCGATACAGGGCTATCAAGCGCAAACGCGGCGCGCCGAATTGGTGGATGCGGCGGAGATGTCGTTGCGGCAAATGGCGCGCGATATTCATCGCGCTTTGCCGAATAGCGTGCGCATCGACGCCTCGGGCCGTGTCATTGAAATGCTCAATACCTTGGATGGCGCGCGTTACCGCGATGGGCCAGGCAACATTGGCCACGATCACGGTCCTACGCAATTTAGATTGAGAATTCCTGGAACCGATAATAATGGTTTCAATATTGTCGGTTTTTTCCAAAACATTCCCTCTTTAAACGCGTCTCCCTTTACATTTACTTCCACCACGGAACGTATCGCGGTTTACAATCAAACGGCGACAGGCGCCAACAACGCCTACGCCGATGCATCGCTGGCCGCAGGTTCGTATGTCATCACCAATCCAAATCCTCCAGCCAATACAAAATTTACCATTGCTAAAGACGGAGGCGGCGTCGATGACGAACATCAGATACTGCCCGTGGGTGGCGCTGTATTTAATTTCCGTTGGGCTTCGCCGAATCAGCGGGTGTACATCGTGGATGCGCCAATCACCTACCTTTGCAGTCCTGGCGCTAATGGCACGATTACGCGTTACCGGGGTTACGACATCGTCGATCCCCAACCAACGATCCCGGCCAGTTTTGTTGGATCTGGCGCCACATCCGCATTGCTCACGACGCCCGTGTCAGCTTGTACTTTTACTTACACATCGGGCACCAACCAGCGTTCTGGTCTAGTAACGCTCAGCATTACCCTGACAGATAATGCCAGCAGCGAGAGCGTGCGTTTGCTGTATCAGGTACACGTGGATAACACTCCATGAAGTACTTTGTGTCCGCTTGCCGTAGCCGTGAACGCGGTTTTGCCCTGGTAACGGCTATATTCATTGTTGTGGTGCTGGCGGTGCTCGGCGTCATGATGGTTACGGTCGGCAGCATGCAGCGCGCCACCGTGACGACCGCGGCGCAAGGCACGCGTGCTTATTATGCCGCGCGGGCGGGAATTGAGTGGGGTATTTTCCAAGCACTTAATACACCGCTTGGGACCACTTGCGGTCTTGATCCCGCAACAGTCGCAACCGTGTTTACTTTGTCTGCCTCAGGGCTCAACGGATTTAGCGTGAGGGTAACTTGCACGTATACACAACATCGTGAACGCAGCCCACCGAATTACTCTGTCTTTGTTATCACGTCCACCGCTACTTCCAGCAACTTCGCTGACGCCGATTATGTATCGCGTACGCTAAATACTACCGTGACCGACGCGCCGTAGCCTTCTAGTCAGAACAATGAGTTGCGCAGTTATGGGCTTCGCGTGGGCATAATTTAGATGCGTGGTTAACGCACACGATGAGGACGATGGGCTAGGATTATATAAATGGCAGGAACAATCAGATACTGCAATCTTTTCGCCATCTATAAAATATAGATTGGCAAGGAAGTAGCAACATGAACATGTCGCAATCCGTGTCGAAAAAAAGTCGATTGTTTTCAGTTTTGCCGAGAACTTTTTTTGTCGTTCTTTTTGCAGTGGTAGTTTTCTTGTTTTCTCAGAATAATGCATTAGCGGCACCCGCCTATCGAGCTTCGGGCACTTTCACTTCGGGAACAGGAGCTATAACACCACCTTATCCGGCAAGCATGGCGGCCAACGATGTGTGCTTGCTCGTCGTGGAGTCGGAAAATCAGGCCATTTCACTGACGACAGCGAACGGCTTTGCTCAAGTGCCCACGTGGTCGCCGCAGAGTGCGGGTACAGCTGCGACAAATCCGGCTTCACGCTTAGCGTTATTTTGGAAGCGCACGGTAGGTGGCGATGCGGCGCCAGTGGTTGCCGACCCAGGAGACCACGTCACAGCTCAGATTCATTGTTTCTCGGGTGTCATTACTTCTGGCAATCCCTGGGATACGGGCGCGGGTAGTAACGACGGCGCTGTTAACGATACGTCGGGCACGATCCCTGGGTCTACAACGACGGTGGTGGATACCTTAGTTGTTCTCATGACCTCCACCAGTTTCAATGGCACTAGCACTGCCCAATGCTCCGCTTGGGCAAATGCCGATCTCACAAGCTTGACGGAACAGACAGACAATACCAATACAGTTGGCCTCGGTGGCGGACATTGTTTGGCAACGGGTGTTAAAGCAAGCGCTGGCGCGTACACCACAACCACCGTGACATTGGCTAACACTTCGTTCAAGGGCGCCATCTCTTTGGCACTGAAGCCAGAGCCGCCAACAGTTTCCTCAATTAACCTGGCGAATCCGAATCCCTCGTATGCGGGTGATGTAGTTTCTTGGACGGTAGTTTTCAGCGTTAGCGTGACGGGTGTAGATGCCACGGACTTCGCGTTGGTGGCAGGCGGTGGTGTGACGGGCGCTAGCATTACATCGGTTACTGGCGCGGGCACCACATGGACTGTTACCGCTAATTCAGGAACAAGTGCTGGTACCTTGGGGCTTAATTTAGTCGACGATGATTCAATCATTAGCGCGGGCGGTACATCGTTGGCTGGCGTAGGGGCTGGAAACGGAAATTTCACGGGACAGGTTTATACTATCTCGCCGCCTTTCTGTACGGCGCCGTCTAATATTCCTGTTGGTGTCACGGTGAGCTGTGTTTGCGACACTTTCGGTCGCGCCAGTCTTAATCCTTCCACTATTTACGGTTCTAACTGGATCGTATCCACCAGCGATGCCACGGGTATCGTGCCGTACATTAACGGCACCAGCGGATTACTGCGCTTAACCGAAAACACAGGCAACAATGCCAAGGCCGCGACCGTGCCAGGAATTTTTCCCGCGGCGGGAAATTATATTTCAGTGGAATTCAGACATTACGCTTACGGTGGCAGCGGCGCGGATGGCATCGCGGTAACGCTTTCCGATTACGCGGTTACGGCCGTTCCTGGCGCCTTCGGCGGTTCGTTGGGCTACGCACAAAAAATACCCCCCGCAGTCCCTTCCAATGTTCCCGGCTTCGCGGGAGGTTGGATCGGCGTTGGTATTGATGAATTTGGAAATTATCAGAATCCAACCGAAGGCCGTATTGGCGGACCCGGAGCGCGGGTGGATTCGGTCGCGGTGCGTGGTTCCGGCTCTGGCGTGACGGGTTATAACTGGATGGCGGGCACGGCCACTTTGGCGCCTGGCATAGACAACACCGCTTCAGCTACTCCCGCGCCAGGATATAACTATCAAGTGATTGTCGATGCGCGCAACGATCCCACCAGCACTAGCGTGCAAGTCAATCGCGATACGGGCGCGGGTTACGTCTCGCTTATCAATATTCCAAACGTTTATACCGCTGCTGCGGCGCAAGGTTTTACTCAAGATCCGGTACCAAACAATTGGCAGATTTCCTTCACCGGTTCCACAGGTGGTTCTACTAATATTCATGAAATCGGCGGCCTGCGTGTCTGCGCTCAAACCGTGGCGCCACCCAGCGGCGGCACGGCGAGCGGATTCAATGCCATTGATGAAGCTTACGGCACACCGCCGTCCGGACCCGCGGTGCAGAGTTTCCTTACTGGCCATCTCTACATGAAAATCGCGGGCGTGGCTTTCAAGCTTAACGTGGCGGCATTGAACAATAACCAAATTCTGACCACGTATGCCGCGGGCAGTAACAAAAATGTGACGGTAAAACTGGTGGATAACAGCGATGGCGCTTGCATACTCGATAGTACGCTGGCTAATTACTGCAACGCGACGTGTACCGCTAAAGCCGCAGTGACGGGCGGCAGTCAGACGATGGTTTTCGCCGCCGCCGATTCGGGCAAAAAGTTATCGGCTAACTTTACGCTTAACACGTCTTATAAAAATCTCGCAGCGGTTATTAGTGACGGCACCACCACCGCGTGTTCAACCGACGCTTTTTCAGTGCGGCCCGCAAGCATCGCTTCGGTGACTTCGTCTAATGCAACCAATAGCACGGCAACCGGTACGCCTATTTTCAAGGCGGGGACCGATGCATTTTCTCTGACGGCGACGACCACGGGCATCGTCGGTAGTCCCAGCGGCTATACGGGTGTTCTTAAAATTAATTCGGCGGCCATTCAAGCGGTGAGTCCAGCGACGGTGGCTGGTACTTTAGCGCCGACCACATTTCCCGCGGCGACTTCGGGCACGCCGTCATCCACCGCTACCGGAAACACTTTCACTTATAGCGAGGTGGGTGTTTTTAATTTTCTAGGATATAACCCAGCGACCGACACAACTTCCGCGCGCGGTGTGTACGATGGTGTGGCCACAACGACGGAATGCGCTTCGCCTGTGACAGCCGCGCAATGTGACATCTTGAGAGCCGCCACCTGGATGGGGATCGATAGCGTCACTAGCAAGGGTGACTGCGTTCAGAATAATTATTCGAATACCAAAGACGTTAATGGCAAATATGGTTGTAGTTTTGGCATCATTGCTAACACCACGGGTTTCGGCCGTTTCATTCCGGATCATTTTGCGCTCATCACCGCTCCGTCGCTCATCAATCGCAGTGATTTATTATGCGCGTCTTCCTCAACGTTTACCTATTTTGCCGAACCTTTTCGTTTGACCTTTCAGCTGGAAGCGCAAAATGGCAGCAATGCACGAACGCAAAATTATCTGCCTAATGCAGTTCCAGCGAACAATCTCGCCAAACTCGATGTTACCAATGGAAGCGTCTTCGGCGCCTTGACGGGCACCAGCGCGCTTAATACGCAACCAGATACCACCTCGCGTATTTCGGCGACCGCCGCGGTCACCAATGCTTGGCAGACTGGCGCCAATGCTGGACGCACCAATTTATTGGCGGTTGATGTGACGGTCGCGCGCAAGACTGGTCCGAGTGCGGGAGACAACGATCCCGATGGCGCGTTTAGCAACGTCGAGATTGGCGTTGCCCCGAATGACACAGACAATGTTACCTTGGCAGCGAGCGCGCTTAATCGCGATTGGGTGACGCCCGCGGGCAACGATCATGTTTTGGCGGGAACAACTAATCTGCGTTACGGCCGCTTACTGCTGCAAAACGCTTACGGTTCGGAATTACTTCCTATTCCCAATCCCATCGGCGGTGCTCCCGTGTTGATGCAAGCTCAGTATTACGATGCTAGCACTGGTTTTGTTACTAACACTGACGACAGTTGCACCGCTATTCCGCTAACTCAGCTTACGCTCTCAAATGCCATTGAGACTAAAGTGGGCACCCAAGCGATCAAGGTGAATGGAACCTTGACCACGCAAGCTAGCCTGGCAACAGCCAATTTTTTAAATGGAACGGCGGGTCTATATTTTAGTGCGCCAGGAACGGGGGGTGACGGGTATGTGAATGTGACGGCAGCGGTTCTGAACTACCCTTGGCTACGCTACGATTGGAACGGCAACAATAACTACAACGAAGCCAGTGGCGACGATCCTGCCGCGCGTATCACTTTCGGCATCTATCGTGGGAGCCCACGAAGCATTTACCTGCGCGAACGATATTGATTCCCCGAGCTAGTTTTGACCCAGCCACCGTGCTTTTTTATAGCTAATTTAGTGGTAAATCCTGGCCGGAAACTACATTGACAACAGCGGCTTATTGACCGATTCTTAACTTAAATCTCGAAAAATACAGCAGTTCTGTGAGTGGGCGGGATTTTGGCCGTAGTTTTGCATATTAAATTGGGAGTCTTTTCGGGATAAGGAGATTTTCCCTGTTATCTTTTTTTAAAAAACGATCAGTCCCTGGTTTAACCGGGGTAGGTTTGCAACCGGAAGGCGTGTGCGTGGTTCGTGTGCAGCGCGTTACCGGGCGGCCTCCTGTGGTTACGCTTTTTGATTTTCGACCCTGTAGCAGTGATGACCAGGACAAAGTGCTGGCGCGCGTGGCAGCGGATTACGATCTCAAGCGCTCGCGCTGCACCACGGTGCTCAACCCAAACGAATACACGCTGTTGCTCACCGAGGCGCCAGATGTTCCGCCGGATGAATTGCGCGCGGCGTTGCGTTGGCGCATCAAAGAGATGATCGATTTTCATATTAATGACGCCACTCTCGACGTCTTCGATTTGCCAGGCGAGAAAGCCGCGGGCCGTGCGCGCTCGATGTATGCGGTGGCAGCACGAACCACGGCAATTCAAAGACGCGTGGACATGATGGATACGGCGGGAGTGAATCTCGATGTCATCGACATTCCCGAGATGGCGCAGCGCAATCTAGCCGCGCTGTTGCCAGAAGATGTCAAAGGCGTGGTATTGCTTTCGCTCACGCCAACAAATGGCCTGATTACCATTACCAAGCAATCTGAAATTTATTTGAGCCGCAGCATCGATATAGGTCTTGAGATGCTGGAGCGCGCCGAAGACATCAATAGTCTTTTTGATCGTATCGTGCTTGAGATACAACGTTCGCTGGATTACTACGACAGCCACTTCCGCCAGTCGCCCATCAATCATTTGGCGCTGGCGCCCATGGCTAAGGATATTCCGGGCCTTGAGGATTACCTCAAGGCCAATCTTAATGCCACGGTAATGAAGATGGATCTGGAAAAATTGTTGGAGTGCGATGTACAAATCGCGCCCGCGCTTCAATCGGTATGCTTGCCAGCTCTGGGAGCGGCGCTACGGCAAGAGGAGAAAGCGCTGTGAGCCAGCAGATAAATCTTTATCAGCCGATATTCCGCAAGGAAGAAAAGAAATTTTCCACCATGGCCATGCTTCAAGCCGTGGGTTTGGTGATGATTGGTATCGTGGCCATGTATTCGTATACCTGGTGGCAGATTGAAGCATTGAAAAATGAGCGCAAGAGAGTGGATCAAAGTCATGCCACGGCTACCAAGCGCTTGGCCGATGCCACCGATAAATTTAATCAGCGCGGAACACGCACTTCGCTGGATAAAAATATCGCTCAGCTTGAGGGCGAAATTGTTGCCAAGCAGCGCATCCAAGAAATTCTGCAACGCGGCATCTTCAGCAATACTCACGGATTTTCGGAGTATTTCGTTTCCTTTGCGCGTCAACATATCCCGGGCGTGTGGATAACGGGCATTGATATCACGGGCGCGGCAGAACAGATGACGCTCTCGGGACGCAGCGCCAATCCAGAATTAGTGCCACGCTACTTGCAAAAACTCGCAACCGAAAAAACGCTCGCGGGCATTGAATTCCGTGTTTTTCAGATGAATCGGCCAGCGCCCGATGCCAAGGAGACCGATAAGCTGTACGTGGAATTTCAGGCCAAGACATCGGTAAGCGCGGGATCTTAAGTATGCAATTTGACGACTTAAAAAATAAACTTCAGGGGTTTGCCTCTCGCATCGATGCCATGTCGATACGCGAGCGCGGGTTGATTTTCATCACCGTGATGGTGGCATTGTATTTTATAACGGTGAACATTCTTTTTGGTCCAGTCAGCACCGAGAAGGATCGTTTGCAGAAAGAAGTCAGCCAAAAGCAAGAAGAAACTCGCTCGTTGGAAATACAAGTGCAAACTTTGCTGGCAAGCGGGGAGCAAGATCCGGAAGCCGCGAAGCGCAAAAAAATAGAAGCCCTTCAGGAAAATTTGAAAACCATGGACGCGTCGCTTAGCCGCGTCACAGCCGGCTTAGTGCCACCGAAAGAAATGGCGCGTTTGGTGGAACAAATGCTGCTCAAGAACCGTAGTCTGCAATTGATAAAAATGGAAAGCATCCCCGCTACGCCTCTACTAGAAGGCTCTAAAGAAGGCGGAGCGGCGAATGGCATGGTTTATAAGCACGGCATGCGTATTGAGCTTAAGGGTAACTACCTCGACATTCTGCGTTACCTAAAGTCTCTGGAAGATATGGAATGGAAGGTTTTTTGGGGGCAGGTAAGTTTGCAAACCGAAAAACATCCGATTTCCAAGGTGAATTTGCTGATCTACACCTTAAGCACTCACGAGGCTTGGATAGGTCTATGAATAAAATCCTAATTTCATTGGGCTTCGACCTGTCACTGGCATGAAACTTGATATAAACATTAAGAGAGTCGGTGTTCGTGCCACGAGTCGCGTGATACTTGTCATGGCGAGCATGATGACAATGGCTTCCGTCGGTCGGGCGGAAGATATCTTGAGCGGACTCGCTGATCCGACGCAACCTGCTTATGGCAACGCGATGACCAGTGGTGGTGTTTATGCAGGAATACAGAAATCAACTGGCCCGACACTGCAGTCGACTTTTGTTTCAAGCAGCCAGCGGCGCGCCATGATTAGTGGCAAGTCGTATCGGGTGGGCGATAAATTTGGCGGCGGTGAGATTGCGGGTATTGAGCCTTACGAAGTGGTACTGAAACAAGCGGGTCGCGAAACGCGACTGCGTTTGTTGCCGAAAGTGATTAATCAGGCATATATCGTTAAGGTCCCAGCGAATAGCCAAGAAGGCGATGATGAAAACGACAAGACGAATGAGCGTAGCGAATAGGGCTACATACATGAACAGCATACAGAATAATAACTGGAACGCGGCAATGATTGGCCGACGCGCATTGGCGACGGCGTTAATGACGTTGCTTGTCGGTTGTCAAAGCATCTCTCCTGGCTGGCGCGATTCAGTGAGCGGCACCATGAATCAAGATTTGCAACAAGCTAGTGGCGGAAAAGATAGCAAAGCAATTCCGTCGGATGTGAGCCGCGCCTTGTTGCCTCCTATCGAAATTACTCTTCCTCAGGGCGGCACCATGCCGCTTGAACCGCGCTTCGATCTTACCGTGAGCAACGCGCCAGCGCGCCAAGTGTTTATGGGTTTGGTGGAAGGCACGCAGTACAGCATGATTGTGCACGCCGATGTGCGCGGCACGATTTCCATGAATCTTAAAGAAGTAACGGTGCCCGAAGCGATCAATGCCATCCGCCAGGTTTACGGATATGAATATCGACGCGAAGGCAATCGCTTTTTTATTTTGGGTCGCGAAATGCAGACGCGCATATTCCCGGTGAATTATCTTAATGTTTCGCGCAAAGGTACTTCGGATACGCGCGTCGCTGCCAGCGGTTTGAATACTTCCAGCACGACAGGCACTTCAGGTAGTACCTCGTCTAGTTCCTCGGGCAGCAGTGGCGTGCAAGTCCAAACCACAACGCAAGCGGATTTCTGGAAGGACTTGAGTACGGCACTTATTGCGATAGTCGGTGCTGACGCTGGTAGAAAAGTAATCGTTAATCCGCAAGCTGGCATCGTCGTCGTGCGCGCCCTGCCGGAAGAATTGCGTCTGGTGGAAGATTATCTTGGAGTCACGCAAACAAGCATGAATCGTCAAGTCATTCTTGAAGCTAAAATCTTGGAGGTTCAGCTTAACAATGGCTTTCAGAGCGGCATTAATTGGGCCGGCATTGCTTCACGCAATGGGCGATCGGCCACGATTGGTCAAGTTGGCGGTGGCGCATCGCTTAATACTTCAGGTTTGAGCGAAATTAGCGGTAACACAGGTAACCTTAATCCCACGACTGGCACATTCAGCGCCATATCGGGAACGAATGCTTCGGCTTTCGGTGGTGTATTTACCTTAGCGTTACAGTCGAACAGTTTTGCGGCGTTTTTCGAGTTGCTGCAAACCCAAGGCGATTTGAACGTGCTATCGAGCCCGCGCGTATCGACCATGAACAATCAGAAAGCCGTCATCAAGGTAGGCTCGGATTCGTTCTTCGTTACCAAGCAAGATACCACCGCGAGCACGGTATCGGGCGGTCAGCCAACGGTGACCACGGAACTTGCGCCGTTTTTTTCTGGCATTGCCTTGGACGTGACGCCGCAAATCGACGAGGCTGGCAACATCAATTTGCATATTCATCCTTCCGTGAGTGAAGTATCGGAAAAGAAAATTACCGTGGGTTCAAGTCAAACGATTTCCACCGCGCTCAGTTCGGTGCAGGAATCCGACAACATCGTGCGCGCCACCAGCGGTCAGATTGTCGTCATTGGCGGCTTGATGAAGGAAGCCAGCACCGACGACAATGCCTCGGTGCCTTTGCTCGGGGACATCCCCATACTGGGTAACCTGTTCAAGCACAAAAAGGTTACCCGCATCAAACGCGAGTTGGTGATTCTGCTTAAACCGACGATGATCAATACAGGACAGGATTGGGGCGACGCCGCGGGCGAATCGCAAGAACGCGTCAAGAAAATTCGCATCGGTTCTTAAAACTAAAGCTGGGCATAGACCTCGGGTGACTTATGTACGGAACGCATTTTGGCTTACAGGAATTGCCGTTTACCATTACCCCAGACACGAGTTTCTTTTTCGCGCATTCTTCGCATCAAGAGGCGTTGAACACTTTGTTGGTCGCGGTGCGCAGCGGCGAAGGTTTTATCAAGGTCATTGGCGAAGTCGGTACGGGAAAAACTTTATTGTGCCGCAAGTTTTTAGCGGCGCTAGATCATCAGGAATTCGTCACCGCTTATATTCCTAATCCTTATTTGCAACCCATGACCTTGCTGTTGGCGTGCGCCGACGAGCTCGGCATTGAGTATCCGCAGCATGTGAATCAACATCAGCTCTTGAAACTCTTGAGCCGTTATCTGATCGATACGTATGCCGAAGGCAAGCGCGTATTACTGTGTTTGGACGAGGCCCAAGCAATGCCTGTCGAGACCTTGGAGAGTCTGCGATTGTTGAGCAACCTGGAAACCGAGCGACGCAAACTCATGCAAGTGGTGTTGTTTGGACAACCGGAGCTGAATACGCGTCTCGACAATCCGTCCATCCGCCAATTGAAACAGCGAATCACTTTTTCTTGTCAGCTTTCGCCGCTTAGTTTAAGCGAGGTCGAATTTTATATTTCGCATCGCTTGGCCGTGGCCGGCTATCGCGGTCCACGCCTGTTTCCGCACAAAACCGTGAAACAAATTTACCGCGCCAGCCAAGGCATTCCTCGTCTGGTTAACATTCTCGCGCATAAAGCGCTGATGGCGACTTTTGGAGAGGGCGCGCGCATCGTTTTGGAAAAACACGTGCGCATGGCGGTGGCCGATACCGAATCCACTCCGCATGCGCATACCGTGGGTTCGCGAATCCTCAAATATCTTTCCGCGCTGGTTTCTACGCTGGCTATTTTTTCCATATTGCCGCTGACTGACATGACTTACATTGGAATTTCTTTGCTCACAGGCGGTGTAGCTTGAGTTTAATTAATAAAATGCTGCAAGACCTGGAATCGCGTACCGATGTTCCAGGAACAGCCAATAAAAAAAACGCCTACGAAGGTTTAAAGCCGGTGAAAGTATCGTCATATCGCTCGTCACCGCGCCGCTTGATCGTGATGGTTTTTGTGGTGCTCTTTATCGGCGCGGGCACTTATGCCTGGCTACAATGGGGCGATTTACTGTTTCCCAGCGAGAAACTGGCACAGACTAAATCACAGTCGGTAGCAATACGGAAAGCCTTACCTAAATCCACGGCAACGCCTGTTCCTGCCGCCGCACCGGTTGTGGTTGCCGCGATGGCACAGCCTGTGGTCACGCCTCCTGAAAAACAAGAAGCACCCGCCGCAGCGACGGTTCAAGCTGAAACCCGCGCGCCCACGTCGCCAGCCCCAGTACCAGTAGTTGTTAAAGAGGAACCAAAAGCAGCATCCGTGGCCGCGGTTCAGCCGCAGAAAAATTCGGCAACTGAAAAAACAAAACCGGTTTCGAGCGACGGTTATTGGACCGTGGTAAAAGGCGAAACGCTGTATGGCATTTCGGATAAGACTGGCATAGACCTGTGGGATTTATCTAAGTGGAATCGTCTCGGCCGCAACCACGTGATACACGTGGGCCAACGCTTGCGTCTGACGCCGCCGACTGCTTCCGTCGCCCAGGCGCAGGTAAATCCGCCGCAAGACAAGAAACCGGAAAAAAAGAAAGCGGAGCAGAAAAAAGAAAAAGTATTTGTCGCTTCCGCGGATACTTCTGTCGTGGACGATGGCGCGTCCAAAGCTCCGGCTGCATCGGTCACCGAACCGAGCTCTTTGGAAAACGGCGTGATGGATAAAAAACTCAAGCCGCTTAGCTTGGATGAAAAATCCGAGGACGAATACCGCGTAGGTGTGAATTTTTTGCAGCAAGGCCGGTCGAGCGATGCGGAAAAACATCTGCGCATATCTTTAAGCGCTAATCCTGACCACATCAAGGCACGCGAGTTGCTCGCGGGTTTAATGTTGCAAAGCGGACACACGCAAGAAGCGCAGCAGCTTCTGGAGCAGGGTGTGGCCAAGGTTCCCGCGCATTTTCCTTTCGCTCAATTATTGGCGCGGGTTTATGTCGATCACGCATCGGAATCGAAAGCCTTGGCGGTGATGGAAGCGAGCCGCAAGGCAGGTAGCGTCAGCGCGGATTACATGGCGTTTCTGGCGGCGCTTTATCAACGCAGCGGCAAGCATGCCGACGCCGTCAAAGCCTATACTGAAGCCGTGACGCTCAACCCGCAGGAAAGCCGTTCCTGGCTTGGTATGGGCATATCGCTTGAAGCAACACAAGATTGGAATGCGGCGAGCTCCGCCTATCAGCGCGCCATCGATGGTGGAACGCTCGATAGCAAATTACTGCAATATGCTCAGCAGCGTTTAAAAATAGTTAAGAACAAATAATTTTTTGCGCTTGAGCGTCAAGCTCTGGCCACAACCCATACCGTCACTCTCTCCGCGCCATTTTTGATCAAGCATCGCGCTAAAGCATCGGCCGTGTATCCACTGGTCATGACATCGTCGACGATGGCCACTTTAAGTCCGGCGAATATTTTTTGCTCGGCACTGAATGCACCGCGTAGATTTTTGCGCCGTTGCTCGCGCGGCAATTCGGTTTGCGGCAACGTCGCGCGCACGCGTTTAACTTCAGCGCTATTGATGGGTAAATTGAAACGCGCGGCTACGAAGCGCGCGATTTCCAGCGACTGATTGTAACCGCGTTCACGCAAGCGCGTTGCATGTAAAGGTACTGGCACGATTACGTCCGGCAAGTCTTCGTGTTTATCTGCAAGATAATCGGCAAGATAATTACCAAGCACGCGTGAAACATCGAGCCGTTCGCGATATTTAAGATCTTGAATGAGTTTGTCGAGTGGAGCAGCGTATTGAAACGCCGCTCGTGTCGCGGCAAAGGCGGGCGGCTCTGTTTGACATTCACCGCAAACCACATCGGTCGCGTCTAACGCGGCGCTATTTGCGGCACAGCGCGAGCAGGCCCCGCGCACGCGCGGCAAGGCTTGCGCGCAGGCGCTACATATATCTTGGTTAATAGCGGCACGCGCGCTGCACAATAAGCAGTTTCCCGGCCATAACCAATGCTGAAAATTCTTTAGGCTGTTGTTAACTTTAATAAGCATTGAATGTTGACTGGCACCATTAAGTGGCTACACTGCCGCTGTTGTTTCAAAGAGCGAGCATAGCGAGCAGGGCTGTTTTTTCACAGCGCACGTAATTATTTTTTGTTGGGGCTCCTCGGTGTAACCCATCATCTTCGGATAAAACGATCTCGCGTTATTTTCCATGAAATCCTTGGAACAAGAACTGGCGGAACGCCGCGCGCACCATCTTTATCGTGAACGTCTGGTGTTGGATTCGGCGCAAGCCACGGAAATTCGCGTGGATGGCGAAACCTTGTTGTCATTTTGCAGCAATGACTATCTCGGTTTAGCCAATCATCCGCAAGTGGCCGCGGCCTTTAAAGCCGGTGTCGATCGCCACGGTGTTGGCGCGGGTGCTTCGCATCTGGTAACGGGCCATAGCCGCGCGCATCACGCCTTGGAAGAAGAGTTGGCGGATTTTGTCGGCGCACCGCGCGCTTTGTTATTTTCCACCGGTTATATGGCCAACCTTGGCATTGTCGGCGCGCTTACCGACCGCCATCATGTTATTTTCGAAGATCGCCTTAATCATGCTTCGCTGATCGATGCGGCGCGCTTGGCGCGCGCCAAAGTACAGCGCTATGCGCATGTGGATGTGGCGCAATTAGCCCAGCGTTTAACGAGTAATAAACAACCCGCCTTCATTAGCACGGATGGCGTTTTTAGCATGGACGGCGATATCGCACCGCTGCCTGAACTTTATAGATTGGCCTCACAGCACTATGCTCGATTGCTGGTGGATGACGCGCATGGTTTAGGGGTGCTTGGAAAAAGCGGCCGTGGTTCTTTGGAAGCGTTGAATATGTCTTGGGCGCCACCCACCATTCTAATGGGCACGCTCGGCAAGGCGTTAGGTGTGTTTGGCGCCTTTGTCGCCGCGGAAACGGCAGTCATCGAAACGCTTATTCAACGCGCGCGTACTTATATATATACCACCGCGCTGCCGCCAGCCGTGGCGGAAGCGGTGCGCGCTAGCCTTAAAATTGTGCGCACTGAAAATTGGCGACGTGAGCGCCTGCAAACTTTAATAACGCATTTCCGTGCGGGTGCCGAACAGCTTGGCTTTGCGCTGGCGCCTTCGAGTACACCGATCCAGCCGTTAATCATCGGTGATGCGTCGGCGACCGTGGCCGTCAGCCGTCGCTTGCGCGAACAAGGTATTTTGGTTCCCGCCATTCGCCCACCCACGGTGGCCGAAGGCTCGTCGCGTTTACGCATTAGTTTTTCCGCGGCTCACGAAACTTCGCATGTCGAACGTTTGTTGCAAGCGCTGTCGGCCATCAAATCGGTATGACGCTTTATTATGAACAAACCGGCCAAGGCCCCACGGTGGTGTTGTTACACGGTTGGGGATTGCACGGCGGTGTGTGGATCGATGTTGCGCGTGAGTTGTCGGTGCAACATCGCGTTATCGTGCCTGATCTTCCTGGCCACGGCCATTCGCATGATTTCATGCCGCGCGAATTTAACCCCGAAGCATTGGCCGATGAAATCCAGAAAATCATTAATGGTCCGGCCACGTGGGCGGGCTGGTCACTGGGCGGGCTAGTGGCCTTGGCCGCAGCGCAACAATTTCCACAACAACTGACGAAACTTGTGCTCATTGGCGCCACCCCCAAATTTGTTCGTTCCATCGATTGGCCGCATGCCATGGAGGCGACAGTGCTAGAGCAATTCGCGCGCGCATTGGAACGCGATTATGTCGATACGCTAACGCGTTTTTTGAGTCTGCAAGTCGCCGCTGATGAAGATCGTCAAACCTTGCGGCAATTGCGACAAGAGCTGTTTCAGCGCGGCGAACCCAATGTGGCGGCTTTGCGTGCTGGGCTGCGCTTGCTGAAAGAAGAAGATCGGCGCGCCATGCTTTCTACTATCTCCACGCCTACTTTAGTTATGCAGGGCGAGCGCGATCAACTGGTGTCGATGGGCGCGGCGAAATATTTGGCGGCGCATTTGCAGCGTGCGCGCCTGGAAATTATCCCGCGCGCGGGCCACGCCCCGTTTTTTTCGCACGCTGATTTTTTCATTCAGACGCTTAAGGATTTTGTCCGTGACTGATTCTTTGGCGCTCGACAAACGCCGCTTGCGCGAATCTTTCGGCCGCGCTGCTGCCACTTATGACACGGCGGCGGTATTGCAGCGCGAAATCGCCGACCGCATGCTGGCGCGCTTGGACGTGATCAAGCTCGTGCCACAAGTTATTTTGGATGTCGGTTGCGGCACTGGCTATGATTTACGCAAGCTTTCTGGGCGTTACCGCCAAGCGCGTTTAATCGGCGTGGATATCGCTCCCGCGATGGCGCAACGCGCGCGCCAAAAAACCGGTTGGTGGAACCGATTTACTCAGCGCGTCACGTTTGCTTGCGGCGACGCCGAAGGCTTGCCGTTGGCGAGCGCTTCGGTCGACATGGTGTTTTCCAATCTGGCTTTGCAGTGGTGCGACCCGCTCAGGGTGTTCGCCGAAATCAGACGCGTGTTGCGACCAGGCGGTTTAATCATGTTTACCAGTTTCGGCCCCGATACGCTGCGTGAGTTACGCCAAGCCTGGCAAGTAGCCGACGACGCACCGCACGTGCATGGATTTCTCGACATGCACGATCTCGGCGACATGCTCATACAAGCGGGTTTTATCGATCCGGTCATGGATATGGAGCGGTTCACGCTGACTTACTCCACGGTGCTGGACGTGATGCGCGATCTCAAGCGCTTGGGCGCGCACAATGCTGCCGTGGGTCGCGCGCGCGGTTTGACGGGCAAGGCGCGCTTCACGCGTTTTCGCACTGCTTATGAATCCTTGGCGCAGGCGGGAAAAATTCCCGCGACGTATGAAACGGTATACGGGCATGCGTGGATCCCTGAGATTTCGAGCGAGCGCGCACCCGAGGTGTCGGTAGTTTCCATGGAGCGATTGCGACGGAGATTGCCATGAAAGGCGGATGGTTTATCGCGGGCACCGACACCGGAGTGGGAAAAACTTATGTCGCCACCTCGCTGCTACAAACACTCACAAACCGTGGGGAGCGTGCGGTCGGAATGAAACCCGTGGCCAGTGGTTGTTATGCGACAAACGCTGGCATGCGCAGTGAAGATGCGGAACAACTGCTTGCTGCCAGCGCAATTACCGCAGATTATGCCGACGTCAATCCTTACGCCTTCGCGCCTGCCTGCGCGCCGCACGTCGCCGCGGCCGAATGCGGCGTGGAAATTCAATTACAAAAAATCTGTGATAGTTTTCGGCGGCTGCAGGAAAAATCTTCTTGGGTCGTGGTCGAAGGAGCAGGGGGTTGGATGGTGCCCGTGAGCGAACGTTTAATGATGGCCGATGTCGCGCGTGCCTTGCGTTTACCAATTATTCTAGTGGTAGGATTACGTTTAGGCTGTCTAAATCATGCTTTACTCACAGTCGCCGCCATTCACCAGGCACAAATTCCGTTGGCGGGTTGGGTGGCGAATTTGATCGATCCGACCATGTTGCGCGTGGATGAAAATATCGCTGCCTTGAAAGCCAGGATTGAAGCACCTTTGTTGCATACGCTCGCATATCGTCACTTGCAAGGTCGAAGCTCGCTGTTTCAATTTCCGCTCGAGCGATTGTTTAAAACCGGCTGCCAAGACTGACCAGCTTGATCAGTCGCCGAAGCGATTTTTGACGTTATTATTTTTTGTAAAAATGCCTGTTTTTAGCTTAAAACATGGGTTGCAGCCGCTGTGCGCTTATGATAGTTTGCGCGCGCTAAAACGGCTTGGTGGACCAGAAAAATTTCTTCATCGAGCCGCGGATTCGGGTTTTTTGTAGCGTGCGCGGATGACGATGGATACGCGCGCTATCTCGGATTTAAGCCATGGCCAATATGTGTGGGTATGGCCCAACCGCTCACTCTCCCCGCGGGGAATGTTGCTGGTGTTTATCGTGGTGGCGGTTGTCGCCATGATCGTTGGAATAGGTTTTTCCTTGGCGGGCGCGTGGCTAATATTGCCGTTTGCTGGCCTGGAAATCACGGTAGTCGGGGTGGTGTTGTACTGGCTTTTCAGGCACGCCGACGATCACGAGCTGATCGTCATCGGTGACGAGCGCGTGACCATCATACGCCATTGCTGTGGTCATGAAAGGCGCGACGAATTTCAACGTTATTGGGTAAAGATCATTTTAGAGCGTCACCACGGTTGGTATCCCTCAAAATTGAAAATGGGCTCGCACGGACGATTGGTCGTGATTGGCCACGAGTTGCGCGATGAAGCAAGACAAGCGCTTTTTGCGCAATTGAATCAGACGCTGCACGCGACCGACGGCGCGGTATGAAAAGAATAGAGCGGGTCTTAACCCGCGGGGCAAAAAGATTTTAATTTATAAGATACTGGAGATTGGCATGTCCATGACATTGATAAAGCGGTTCGCAGGTGTTGTTTCCCGCCTGATCTTGGGAGGCTGCCTGTGGTTGACGATGCCCGCGTTTGCCGAGTATGGGTTGAATTACCAAAAACCCGTTACCCCGGTCGCGAGTCGTATCTTGGAACTTCACAACATGATCTTGATTATCTGTTTGGTCATTTTTGTGATCGTTTTCAGCTTCATGTTTTACTCCATTTATGCGCATCGCAAGAGCCGCGGTTACAAAGCCGCCACGTTTCATGACAACACTTTTCTTGAGGTTGTTTGGACGGTTATTCCGTTTCTGATTTTGGTGGGCATGGCGGTTCCTTCCACCGCGACCTTGATCGATACCTATGACACCAGCAAATCCGACCTCACCGTCAAGATCACGGGTTATCAATGGAAATGGAAATACGATTATCCCGATCAAGACGTAGGTTTTTTCAGTACGCTGGCCACCCCTCGCGATCAAATTGAGAACAAAGCCGCTAAGGGCGAGCATTATCTTTTAGAAGTAGACAACCCCATCGTTTTGCCCGTCGGCAAAAAAGTCCGTTTCCTGATTACCGCCAATGACGTGATTCACGCTTGGTGGGTGCCGCAGCTGGGCGTAAAGAAAGACGCTATACCCGGTTTTATTAATGAAATTTGGGCGCGCGTCGACGAACCGGGCATTTATCGCGGCCAATGCGCCGAACTTTGCGGCAACGATCATGGCTACATGCCGATCGTGGTGAACGCTGTAAGCCCCGAAGATTTCACCAAGTGGATAGCCATGCAAAAAGACAAGGCAGCAGCGGAATCCGCGGGCGGCGCTAAGACTTGGAGCAAAGAAGAATTATTAGAAAGAGGCAAGAAAGCCTACGCCACCACTTGTGCCGCCTGCCACGGCCCCGAAGGTAAAGGTATTCCGGGCGTCTTCCCGGCGCTGGAAGGAAGTAAAATCGCGACTGGTCCTGTCGAAGAGCACATTAAAACCGTGTTGCATGGCCGTGCTTCAGGCAAGTTCAGTGCGCAAATGCCATCTTTTGCGGCGCAGCTGAACGACACCGATGCTGCCGCGATCATCACATTTGAACGCAACGCGCTGGGTAACAAGGCCGGCGACGTTGTTCAACCGTCGCAGGTCAAGGCCCTGCGTAAGTAACGATTTAGAATCTTCAGGAGGCTTTAAGCAATGACCACCGCCACTGCACATCACGACGCGCATCATCCTAGCGGCATTAGCCGTTGGTTGACCACCACCAACCACAAAGACATCGGCACTTTATATTTACTGTTCTCGTTGCTAATGTTTTTTGTCGGCGGCAGCATGGCGCTCGTTATCCGCGCCGAGTTGTTCCAACCCGGTTTGCAGATCGTCACGCCGCACTTCTTCAACCAAATGACCACGATGCATGCGCTGGTCATGATTTTCGGCGTGGTGATGCCAGCCTTCGTGGGTTTCGCTAACTGGCAAATTCCGATGATGATTGGCGCTCCCGATATGGCGCTGCCACGTATGAATAACTGGTCGTTCTGGATTCTGCCTTTTGCCTTCACCTTGCTGCTCTCGACCTTGTTCATGCAAGGCCAAGGCGGCGCTCCGGCTGGCGGCTGGACAATGTATCCACCCTTATCGATACAAGGCGGCATCGGCACCGACTTCGCCATCCTTTCGATCCATATGATGGGTATTTCCTCGGTGCTCGGCGCTATTAACGTTATCGCCACGATTCTTAATATGCGCGCTCCTGGCATGACGCTGATGAAAATGCCGTTGTTCGTCTGGACCTGGCTGATCACGGCTTACTTACTGCTAGCGGTAATGCCCGTGCTCGCGGGCGCGGTGACCATGCTGCTTACCGACCGTCATTTTGGCACGCATTTCTTTAACGCGGCTGGCGGTGGCGATCCGGTGTTGTTCCAGCACGTGTTCTGGTTCTTCGGTCATCCCGAAGTGTACATTTTGATTCTGCCGGCCTTCGGTTTGGCTTCGCAGATCATCCCCACCTTCGCGCGCAAGCCTTTATTCGGTTATGCGTCGATGGTGTACGCCACCGCTTCGATCGCGTTCCTATCGTTCATCGTGTGGGCGCATCACATGTTCACCGTGGGCTTGCCGCTCGCGGGCGAATTGTTCTTCATGTACGCCACGATGTTGATCGCGGTGCCCACGGGCGTGAAGGTGTTCAACTGGCTGTCTACCATGTGGCGCGGCAGCATGACTTTTGAAACGCCGATGCTGTTCGCCATCGCTTTTGTGTTCTTGTTCACCATCGGCGGTCTTTCCGGTTTGATGCTCGCTATCGTGCCGGCTGACTTCCAGTATCAGGATACTTATTTCGTGGTAGCGCATTTCCATTACGTGCTGGTTTCTGGCGCGGTCTTCGCCATTCTTGGCGGCGCGTATTATTGGTTGCCGAAGTGGACCGGTCATATGTATAGCGAAAAACTCGGCAAGTGGCATTTCTGGTTATCCGCCATTGGCTTTAACTTGGCGTTTTTCCCGCAGCACTTTTTGGGCCTGGCCGGCATGCCGCGCCGTATCCCCGACTACGCGCTGCAGTTCACCGAGTTCAACCAATGGTCCACCGTGGGCGCGTTTATCTTGGGCTTCGCCCAGCTGATCTTTGTGTTCCTGGTGATTCAGACGATTCGTGGCGGCAAGAAAGCAAGCAGCCAAGTTTGGGAAGGCGCCCAAGGTCTGGAATGGACGCTGTCATCGCCGCCGCCCTACCACAGCTTTGCCGTGGCGCCGAAGATTAAATAGTTGGACATGAGCGACACCGATTCCGATCATCGCCGTCGCCGTATCATCATTACCGTGGTGATTCTGGCGGCGATCGCCATCGGATTTTTCCTGATGTCATTTATGCAACATTGACGATGAAACGAGCCGAGAATATCAAGCAGGCCAACAAGCGACTGGTGCGCAATTTGTTCATTGTCGCGATCGCCATGTTTGGTTTCGGTTATTTGCTGGCGCCGATGTATGACGTGATTTGCAAAGTCGCGGGCTTAAACGGCAAGACCGGACGCATCGAAGCCACCGAAGCCGCCATGGGGAAAGTAGACAAATCCCGCGTCATTACCGTGGAGTTTACGGGTAACGCGAATAGCGGCTTGCCGTGGGAATTTCGGCCACTGACGAAACAATTAACGCTGCATCCGGGCGAAACCGCGGAAGTGAAATACTATGTTCGTAATTTGGCTTCCGAAAGCATCACCGGCCAGGCTATCCCCAGCGTGACGCCGGGCGCTTCGGCGGCAGCATTTAAAAAAATAGAATGTTTTTGTTTTACTCAGCAAAAATTAAAACCGGGCGAAGCCCGCGAAATGCCAGTGAAGTTTTACGTCGAAGCGGATTTGGACAAGGACGTGAAAACCATTACCTTGTCCTACGCGTTTTTTAACAGCGATAACGTCTCGGCCAAGAAATACGGTGGCGCCGCGATGGCGCAAACTGAAAATCATGCCGAACACGTGCATCCGGCATCGGGTAGTTAAGCGCCGCCAACAATTTTATAAATGAGAAAGAGGATATAAGCATGTCCACTGCCAATTCCAGTTATTACTTACCTAATCCAAGCGCCTGGCCGGTTATCACTTCCGTCGGTTTATTTTCCTTGGCGCTCGGAACGGTGCTGACCATCAACGGCATGAAGCCTGGTCCGTGGCTGATGGCGCTCGGCGCCGCTGTGATTATTTACATGATGGTCCGGTGGTTCGGCCAAGTGATCAGCGAAAGCGAAGGCGGAATTTATAACGACCAAGTGGATCGTTCTTTCCGTTGGGGCATGTCTTGGTTCATCTTCTCCGAAGTGATGTTTTTCGCGGCTTTCTTCGGCGCGCTGTATTACATCCGTCAATATTCCGTGCAATGGATTGGTGCCGACGATATGTTATGGCCCGGCTATGACGCGACTTGGCCCACCGCCGGACCTCAAGGCGCCATGCCGATTGCTCCGGACACGACTCCTGGCGCCAATCAATTTTCGCCCATGGGCGCCTGGGGCATACCCGCGATCAACACGTTAATCCTGCTCAGTTCGGGTGTGACCGTCACCATAGCGCATTGGGGTTTGCTGAAAGATAATCGTGCGCAACTCATCATCGGTCTGCTTCTTACCGTGGCGCTGGGCATTACCTTCTTGGTGTTGCAAGCCTTCGAATACATCCACGCTTATCATGCTTTGGGTTTGACGCTCAAGACCGGCGTGTATGGCGCGACTTTCTTCATGTTGACCGGTTTTCACGGTTTTCACGTGACCATCGGCACCATCATGTTGATCGTGATTCTGCTGCGCAGCATCGCGGGGCATTTCCGTCCCAACCATCATTTTGGTTTTGAAGCCGTGGCCTGGTATTGGCACTTCGTGGACGTGGTTTGGCTCGGCCTGTTTATTTTCGTGTATTGGTTGTAATTGCCGCGTAAAAAAAGCGCCGCTCTATGAGCGGCGCTTTTTTATTTTGTAGGAAAGATTAGATTTCATCGAAACAGAGCCAATCCATGTTGCGGAATAATCCCAAAATGGAAGCCGGCCATTAACAGCACAAAGAGCAGCAGCGACAAACCGATGCGCCAGGTTAGCGCTTTCGCCATGCGGTTCCGTCCTTGTCCTTTATCCTTAAAAAGAAACAGCAAGGCGGAAAATAAGCTGGCGAAAATGAGCACCAGCATGGCGATGACCACGATTTTAATTAGCACGAAAAGTTTCCCGATCGATGACCGAGACTGCATTATACTAGAGACATGTGTAAAGTCTGCGCCGAATTCACATTATGACTAGCCCACGGCGTTTTCGAGTTGCTTTAATTCCCAGTGTTATTGCCGCTATTTTGTTACCGCTGTTTCTTTATCTGGGTTATTGGCAATTGCAGCGCGCGGAGGAAAAGCGCGCGCTGCAAGCGCAATACGACGCACGCGCCAACGGGCCCTTGGTGCAAGTGGAAGGACGTGAGCAAGCGGCCGCGGCCTTGCAATTTTATCGCGTGGTGGCGCGCGGTTATTACGAACCCGAGTATCAAGTTCTTATCGATAACCGCGTGCATCAAGGCCAAGCTGGTTATGAAGTGGTCACCCCTTTGCATTTGCAAAACAGCGAGGTGCGCTTATTGATTAACCGCGGCTGGATTCCCTTGGGCGAAGATCGCGAGCATTTGCCGGTCGTGCCGACGCCCAAAGGACTGCAAGAGGTGACGGGCGTAGCCACGGTGCCAGCGGAGAAATTTTTTACCTTGGTTGTGCCGAAGGCCTTGAATCACACTTGGCAGACCGTGTGGCAGAATTTGGAGTTAGCGCGCTACCGCCAAGAGGCGCCATTTCCCATCCAGCCGGTCGTGGTGCTGCTCGACCCCGAAAGTCCGGTAGGCGGATTTACCCGGGTCTGGAACCGTCTGGACACTGGCATTGCCGTGCATCAAGGCTACGCTTTTCAGTGGTTCATGCTGGCCGCGGCGTTAATTGCCATCTATCTTTTTATGAGTCTGCGCCGCGAAGGCGCGACCGAACCAAAGGAAAACGAGAATGAGCGAATCAACTAATCCATGGCGCGCGCGGCGCAAAATTTTACTGTTGGTGCTGTTGTTCGCGCTGCCCGTGATCGCCGCCTATGCTTTGTATTTCAGCGGTTGGCGTCCAGCTTCGACGGGCAATCACGGCGAATTGGTGCAGCCTACGCGCCCCATCTTGGACGTGGCGCTGACCACGCTGGACGGCAAGTCCATTTCCTTCAGCACCCTACAAGGCAAGTGGATGTTGATTACCTTTGCCACGGCCGAATGTTTGAAACCCTGTGAGCAAAATCTTTATAAAATGCGCCAGGTCATTGAAACGCAGGGCAAGGAAGCGGAGCGCGTGCGCAGTGTGTTGGTGGTGACCGATGCCAAGGCGCTCGATTGGCTGCAGTATGCCATTAAAGATTATCCCGACACGCAAGTCATCGCGGGCCCCGCGCAGGCGGTGACCAACTTGGCGCGTCAATTCATGTTGCCTGCGGGCAGCCCGTTGGATAATTTAAATCGTATTTATTTAGTCGACCCCCTGGGAAATTTTTTAATGAGTTATCCAGCGGACGCCGACCCCACTGGTTTGCGCAAGGATCTGGCGCGTTTATTACGGGTATCGCGGATCGGCTAAGATGCTGAACGGCCGCAAGTCTTCGAAATTTTTTCGCTTGGCTTTGGCCGCCACCTTTGTTTCCTATTTAGGCGTAGTCTTCGGCGCATACTCGCGCTTGTCCGAGGCCGGTTTAGGCTGCCCGGATTGGCCCGGTTGCTATGGCCAGCAGTTTGCTCCGCTTACCGCGCACGACATCGATCGATCCAAACCCGTGGAACCGGAACGGCGCGCGTGGCGTGAAATGGTGCAGCGTTATTTATCCGGTGTGCTGGGGCTTTTATTATTGCGCTTGGCCTGGCTCGGCTGGCAGCTCAAGCGTCGCAAGCGCAATCAACAAGTTTTAATTCCACTCGCCACCATGTTGCTGACCTTCACGTTGTCATTTGCTGGCGCGTTGACGGTCAGCCTGCAATTCAAGCCGCTTATCATGATGATGCAATTGTTGGGCGGCATGACCATTCTCGGCGCGTTGTGGTGGATCGCCATGCGCGAGCAAAAATTTTGGCGTTCGGTCGGCCCCTCGGCCGTGACCCGCTCGCTGCGCCCACGCACGTTATTTGCCTTGCTCATCGTGGCATTTCAAATCGCTCTAGGCGGGTGGTCGATGGTGAATTACGCAGGCCTCGCCTGCCCTGATTTTCCCACTTGTCAGGGAGAACTATGGCCGCCGATGAATTATCTAGATGCTTTTACGCTATGGCGCGACGTCGGTATCCAATACGATGGCGTGTTGCTCGATCTGCCCTCAGCTACGGCCATTCACATGGCTCATCGCGTGGGTGCTTTGATTACCCTGATGTACGTCGGCTGGTTGAGTCTCCATGTTTTGCGTGTCGGCTATCAAGAAAATCTGTTTCGTTACGGTTTATTGGTATTGGTGTGGTTGGCAGCGGAATTGGCCCTGGGAATCATGCAAGTACAAGCCCATCTGCCGCTAGTGATTGCCTTGGCACACAATGCCGTGGCCGCGCTACTTCTGTTGAGCTTGATAACCCTGTATCATGTGGTCCGTTCGCCTCGTACAACCTGACATTCCAAGTTTTAGTTTTATATCCATGAAGACACAAGACACCGTTATCGCGGCCAGCGCGCCGCGCAAGCTATCGACGCAGGCGCGGGAATATCTGGAGCTGACCAAGCCGCGCGTGGTGTCACTGATCGTTTTCACCGCCGTCGTCGGCATGTTCTTGTCCACGCCCTTGGGTTTGCCGCTGGTTCCCTTCGTGTTGGGCACTTTAGGCATCGCTCTGGCCGCCGGTTCAGCCGCGGCCATCAACCACATTCTCGATCAGCGTTTCGATTCCGAGATGAAGCGTACTAGCACGCGTCCCTTGCCCACGGGCAATTTAAGCACGCGTCAAGCCTTGATCTTCGCATTGATGCTTGGCGCTTTGTCGATGGCGATTCTGTATTGGGGCGTAAATACTTTAACCGCCGTGCTCACGTTTGTTTCGCTGATCGGCTACTCCGTGGTGTACACCGTTTATTTAAAGCACGCCACGCCGCAGAACATCGTCATCGGCGGCGCCGCGGGCGCGGCGCCGCCGGTTTTGGGTTGGGCCGCGATCACGGGTGAAGTGACTTCGGACGCGCTGTTGTTGTTCCTGATTATTTTTCTATGGACCCCGCCGCATTTTTGGGCGCTGGCGCTGTATCGCGAAAAAGAATACGCCAAGGTCGGTATTCCCATGTTGCCCGTGACGCATGGGCGCCAGTTCACTCAACTGCATATTTTGTTGTACACGTTTCTGCTAGTGGCGGTAACCGTCATGCCGTTTGCCACGCACATGAGCGGCTGGCTTTATTTAGTCTGCGCGATCGTTTTGAACTCGGGATTTGTTTATTATGCCGTGCGTTTGTATAAAAATTACAGCGACGACTTGGCGCGCAAAACTTTCCGTTACTCGATTCAATATCTGTCGCTGTTGTTCGCCTTGCTGCTGGTCGATCATTACCGCGTTTATATTCACGAAGCGCTGCAATCCGCGTTGTATTAAATCTAAAAATGCAGGGCGCGCTATGCGCACCGATCGACCAATTTGGCCCAGATGAAACGAACGCATAATTCTTTCCGCCGATTTGTATTCATGCTCGTAACGGTGTTGGTAGTAGCGTGTTCACCCTCGACCTCCAAATTTAAATCCACGGACATTAGCGGCGTTAATTGGGGCGGCGATTTCGAGCTGACCGCCCACACCGGTCAACGTGTAAAAGTCTCGGATTTTCAGGGCAAGATCGTCATTTTGTTTTTCGGCTACACGCATTGCCCGGACGTATGCGCCCCGACGCTGACAAAACTAGCCCAAGTCATGAAACGCCTCGGCAACGATGCCCAGCGCGTGCAAGTATTATTCGTCACTATCGATCCTATCCACGACACCGTTAAGCAACTGGCTAGTTTTGTTCCAGCATTTCATTCCTCGTTCATTGGCCTGACTGGCACGGATAAAGAAATTGCCGCAGTCACGAGCGAATATAAAGTGGCGTATGGTAAAAATCCCAAGGATCAAGCGCTGGTCGATCATTCCACTGGGATTTTGATTAGAGATGCAAAAGGAAAAATGCGCTTACTGGTTAGGAACGACATCACGGTGGATGATCTTGAAAGTGACGTTCGCTCGTTGTTACAAGAAAAAAACTAATTTATTGTCATTCCCGCGGAAGCGAGAATCCAGGTTTTGAATGGAATCGCGCGTAACACGCGCGATACTCAACAGCTACTTGTGGGTGCTTGACCCACCGCAAGTTCCTTTTGACTCGGACCATCCATGGTCCTCGCCCTTCGGGCGGCCTTTGGCCGTCCAAATTCGATCCCATCGAATTTGTCTTTGCACAAGCAAAGAGAAGTAACTCAGGGTGCAGGGGCGAAGCCACCCGCTATTAGCTTTGATCATCGCGTGTATTACGCGCGATTCTATTACTGAGAAGCAGAACCGGAAGACGTAAGTCGCTTAAGGATCAGACCATGAAAATATTCTCTACCCGCCTGAAACCGCCAGCCTATATGTATACGGCAATTGGCACACAACGCGGTGCGCCAGGTGTAACCTTGAAACCAGGTATGCTCCAACGTCGCCTCGCCAATAGGTTCGCTGCCTTTGGCCTCGCAAAAACAGCCGATATGGTAAGTAGCTCCTAGAGGATTGGTAAAGTTATGTTCGTGACCGCCCTGCATGGAAATGCGTTCATCCTGATGCGTAATAGGATGACGGCAGGCGCTGCAGAAAAGACGCTTTTCTTTTTTTGTTTGTGAATCGTGCGCTTTTTTTATTTTCCGCTGCGATTCATGATTATCTTGAGGATCAAAAAGCAACATACGTCTACAGCCTATTATTTTTTTACCAAAACGTTTTTATGAAAAAACCGTTAGCACGCCCGTAAAACCGTATAAGCGGTTATGTGAAATTTCACCGTTAGCAAAAAATCCGACCAAGGGGAATTCACCCAGCTCTTGACGGATCATTTTTAATTCTTCGGAATTTTCCCCGAACATGTGCGCGCCGCGGCCCACGCAAGTGTAATAAACGCCGCCCTTGGGCGGTTTTTTGAGACGGCTTTTAATGTTGCGCAACATGCGCACCAAGTCTTCGTAGGCGCTGCGGATATCCCGTCGGCAAAAAATCATGGTATCGCCCGCATTCAAATAGCCGCCGACGGCAATATACTTATTTTCCGGGTCGATGCCTACGAGATTGCGCACGACGTAATCGGCCGTGTCCGAACCCTTAATCGGAAATCCGGCGAAAATATAACCAGCGGCGCGCATGGGTTCGCGCGCCAGCACTTCGCCCACTTCTTCGTTGAAAACATCGAGCGCGGGGCGATCGTCGATGCGAATAGCGACATTGTCTTGGCATTCGGTAATCTGGTGTTTTTTACCCAACGGCGTGCAGCCTTGCGTGAGCGCCGTGGTCACGGCGATTTCCGGGGAGAATAACACGCCCGAGATGCCGCCCTCGGTTAGGCCTCCAGCGATTTGCAGATGCGCGCCACGCGACGAAGTCAGGCCGCCCACCAAAAAACCATCGCCGATGGTTTCGGCGAGGTCGGCGATGAAGGCCGGTGTTTTGGGATTGCGCGGATCGCCGTGAACCACGGCAAAGCGCGCGTCGGTTTTTTCGCACCATGCTTGATGTTCGGAAAATTCGGCCATGTCGGATTTGATGGTGGAAAAAATGCGGAAGGAATTCATGGGAAAATCAGCCAGCATGATGCTCATGGCCGGTTGATCGTAATATTCTTGCGAAGTGGCGCACACCGCCATCCCCAGGCTGCCGACCCAATTGATGACGTCAGTCTGTTCTTGAAAGAACGCCAGGATTTGCGGAAGGTCCCGCGCCAAGGCGTCGGTGACGTACAGAAAACCGAAATTCGCTTGCGCGGGAACGTTGCCCAGCTGCGCCAAGCAAGCATTGGCGGCTTGCTGCCAATTTGAGGCGCTGGCATGAGCAGCGCGGAAACTATTCATATCCAATCCCTTGAAAACCTGAGCGCTTACGGCGCGAAGCAGGGATACTATAGACCCTTGAGATTAATTGAAAAGCCCGGGTGTTACTGGATGCGCGATAAACCTGCCTTATATTACTCAACTCACGCAATAAAAAGGTGAATTTATGCCTCGAGCCATGAAAAAACGTTCACGCAAAGCCGGTTTGCCGCCAGGTACATTGATGTATTTGGGAGAGAAAACGGGCGTCGCCACGCACATAAGCTTATTGCATTACGACGCCCAACAAGTGGTGGAAAAGGAAATTCAAGCGGCGCAGGAATGCGCGCCGTTTATCAATCGGCCGGGCGTGTGCTGGATCAACGTGGTCGGCGTGCACGATGTGGAAAAACTCGCGCCCTTCGGCGCGGTTTTTAATCTGCATCCGTTGGTGTTGGAAGACGTGCTCAATACCGATCAGCGTCCAAAGCTGGAAGATTACGGCGATTATATTTATATCGTGCTGCGGCAGCTGAAGCGCGCCAATACCCAGAATGAAATCGTCACCGAACAGATCAGCCTGGTCTTGGGGCGCAATTTCATCATCTCTTTTTTGGAAAGCGAGAGTGAAATTTTTAATCCGGTGAAGGACCGTATTATTCATAACCGTGGGCGAATTTGTAAACAGGGCGCGGATTATCTGGCTTACGCGCTGATGGACATGGTGGTGGATAATTTTTTCTCGATCTTCGAGGAATTAGGCGAGCGCATCGAAACATTGGAAGAGGCCTTGATTGTCAAACCAACGCCCGAGCTGATGCGCAGTTTACACGCGCTTAAGCGCGAATTGCTGTATCTGCGCAAATCCATTTGGCCGCTGCGTGAAGTATTAAGCGGTTTGCAACGCGGCGAATCGGCGCTGATTCAGAAAGAGACCGGGCTTTATTTGCGCGATGTGTACGATCACACCATTCAAGTCATCGATACGCTAGAGACCTACCGTGACATGCTCTCGGGCATGCTGGATATTTATCTTTCCAGCCTGAGCAACCGCTTGAACGAGGTGATTAAGGTCTTGACGGTGGTATCAACGATATTCATGCCGTTGACTTTTATCGTCGGTTTGTATGGCATGAATTTTCATGACATGCCTGAGTTGAGTTGGCGCTGGGGTTATCCCGCGGTGCTGTTGGTGATGTTGGCGATTGCCGCGGGAATGTTGTTTTTTTTCCGCCGCAAGAAATGGATTTAGAAAAGCCCGCGTTTCAGCGCAGCTGATGTATATCGAGAACGCAGCGAAAAGGCGGGGATTTGTCGAGCGCCAGCGACAAGGCATAAGCCGCGGCCGGATGCATGTTCACGGTGACCATTTCCACGTTGGCAATGCGACAGGCGGCATTCAATGTGGTGAGCCAGTGGTAATAAATCGTATCCACCAGGCGCACGTTTTTTAAATCGTAAACCAAGCGTTGCGTTTGATCGTGCTGTAGAAAATCCAAAATCGGCGCAATCAAAACTTCCGGATTGCTGGGGTCCAGCCCTTCGCCGGGTTCCAGCAACACGTTGCCGTCGCCGATGGGGGTGAGATGAATGCCTTCAATCATGTCTTTTTATTCGCGATCCTTAGCCGGTCTTGCTGACGGCCTGCAAGGCCACGCCCGGTTGCGATACCTCGATGCCCATGCGGCGGAAAGCTTCTTTTAGGCCTTCGGACAATTTCAAGCGTGTGGTCACGCTGCTTAAGTCGATGTTAAGGCTGGTGAGGGCGCGTGCGATTTCAGGACGTATGCCCGTGAGGATGGCGTCCGCGCCCATCAAACCGACAGCGCGTATCATCTGTATCAAGTGATGCGATACTTGCGAGTCGATGGCCAGCACGCCCGTTACGTCGATAACCACCACGCGCGCGCGTTCCGATTCGATGCGCGACAGCAGTTTTTCCATGACGATCATGGTGCGCGAGGAATCCAGCGAGCCGATGATGGGCAAGGTCAGCACGCCGCCCCAGATTTCCGTGATCGGCGTGGAAATTTGCCGCAGTTCTTCTTGTTGCGCCTGAATGGTTTTTTCCTTGCCCTCCAGATAAATGTGGAACACGTCGAGGATGATGTCGTTAAAGATCATGCCGAGCAGCAGCAAGATGGCGCGTGATTCCTCGACGCTGACGGTCTTGTCGGTATCGAGATTTTCCAGGAACGCGCTTTGCAGAAAGTGAATGTAGCGCACGAACTCATCCATGTCGCCGCCGCGTACCTGAATTTGCTGCGAAAAATTGTTGAAAAATTGTCGTAGTGCCTTGAGCTCGGGCCCGCGCCGATCGACTTTGGCGCCCGCGTGCAACAACATGGTCAGCAGCTCGAGAAACTCGAGGCTGTAATCGTTGATCTCGTTATTCGAGAGCAGATTTTTCTGACCGAAGATGCTTTGACCTTCTTTCTCTATGACGGCCGATATCTTGCCTACGTTCAGCATCAGCTGCTCGATCAAAATCTGATTGGTAGTTTTGGTTTCAGTTGCCATGGCTTTTCCTTGTGTGAGGGTTGACTCGGATGGTGAACACCGACCGGTCGTCGTTATGCCGGCCCATGACTTGTCCCAGCACCAACGCGATCAGTTGCGGATGTAGCCGCCACAGCTCGGGTAAGGTGCGTAGGGTCATGTTGCGCCGCAGGCCATCCGAAGCCGTAATGACTAATGCCTGTGGCGGAAAAGGGAGAGTGAAGGTTTCTGGCGTGCGGTGCGCATGGCCCAGCACGCCCGGTGAAAATGAAATGGCTTTTTTATCGCCGTTGGCGATGAGGTAGGCGATCATGTCGCCGACGCCGCACACTTTAAGCGTTTGCGTGCCCGCGTCGATCTCGCACAGCATTGCCACCGCGCCACGCGTTCCTTGCAGTTGCGTGCTGAGTCGTTGCACCAGACCATCGACGGGCGTTTCGTCATCCAAAAAATCGCCGATACCGTCGACCACTTCGGCGGCTTCGCGTCCATGTCCAAGACCGTCCATGTGCAGCCAACGAGTTTTATTTTTTCCGCATTGCACCTCGATGCGGTCGCCGTTGTAGCTGCTGTCTTGATAGGCACGCAGATAACCGCCGATCTCATGCGCAAGACTGGCATCGGAATTTTCATGATAAAAACGCGCCCACACGGCGGTGCCATGCCAGGGCGTATCTTTCGCCTGCTCGAGGGGAATACTATAGATATCGCTTTCCGAGGATAAACGTTTAATCGCGCCCAAGCCTTTGCCCATGGTGCCCGCGGTGGTATAGCCGTCTTGCATCGCGGTTTTTAAGTTGGCAATGCCCTTGCCGTAATCGAAAGCGAATAAATCCAGAGCGGGGCGTGGATGGCTAATTTCCCAAATTTGCACCAAGCCGTTGCCTTCGGCGAATTTATTTTGGTTGGTGACCATTTCGTTGCACACCAGCTCCATGTGTTCGCGTTTGATGTCTTTAAAGCCCATGCGGCGCGAAACCGCGCGCAATTTCGAACGCAATAACACCAGACCGCTATCGCCCTTGGCGCCTTGTTCAATCAGCAATTTCATCGGTTTCCTTTCCTTGTTATTTTTTTAGACTGCTTGACTGCGAAGCTCGACGCTTTCATCGGCGACGTACTGGCCGCGTCCGCGATGCTTGGCTTCGTACAGCACGCTGTCGGCGCGCCCGATGAGGCTTTCAGCGGTATCGGTTCCTTGTAATTGCGCGATGCCGATACTGACCTTGCCATCCATCAGTCCTATCACTTTATCGGCCACGCGCTTGGCGATGGTTAAATCCGAGAACAAAACAATGGCGAATTCATCGCCACCCATGCGGCAGGCATGATCGACGTGCTCGCGGATCGAAGCGCGTAAGGCATTGGCCATGCGCTTTAAAAATTCATCGCCCGCTTGATGACCCAGGGTATCGTTAATTTCCTTGAACTTGTCGAGATCGAACAATAAGAGACACAAGGGTTCGCGTTGACGTTGGCAGCGCAACACCGCTTCGTGCAGGCGCAGGTCGTAACCGCCGCGGTTATAAAGTCCCGTCAGGCTGTCGGTTTGAGACGTGCGAATCGATTGTTGCAGCTCGCTCTTTTTGGTTTCGAGCAAGGTCTCGAGTTGTTCCATCTCGAGGCGCGCGCGTTGCTTGGCGCTTTCCAAGTCGGCGATGATTTGTTCGTTGCGGCGTTTAAGCAAAGTGGAGTCAGCGGATTCGCTCGCATGTTTCAAGCGCGTGACCAGGGCCGTGACGACATCGGGCGCCGCGGGGGCGGAGAGCGTCACCAGTTTTTCCTGGCGTTCACCCCAGTTTAAATTCAAGGAAAGTTCATCCAGGGTGAGATTAACTTCCACGGGAATGTGCGCGCGCATGCCGTCGTCGCGCAGCTGCGGCAATAAGATGTCGAGCCGACTGGTCGCCGAGAACGCGTTGGCGCCCAAGGTTTCCACCGCTTCCATGGCAAAACGCACCAAACGCTGGCGGTCGGGTTCGACGATAATCGTTAAAGAAAGCAAATTCTGCATCGTTGTCCTTTCGATGCCCGCCTACACATCCAAGCTTGAATAAACCGGGCTAATTCACTGATTCTCTTAATGAGTGTAGTGCATAGGTCGTGCCAGCCGCGGCCTGGAAACAAGCCAATAAAAACGTGAAACCCCGCATGAATCCTAGCGTTTTGTGGGAGTGACCAACTTAAATCGTTGGTCAATATGGAAACGGGCCAGAAGTGATCAGTGAGGCGGATTTAAAGCGGAATTTGCCAGCAAGCCCCACCCAGTGATTAAACCGGGTGGGAGATTTAATGATTTAGTTTAAAACAGCGGCGCTTTGCGCGGCGTTCATGGCCACGCCCGTTTGGATCGGCGCGCGCATGTCGGATAGCACGGCTTCGATGGCTTCTAGGCAATACATGACGTTTTTCATGTTGGCGCCATAACCCATTAAGCCAATGCGAATGATTTTCCCCGCCATGGCGCCGAGTCCTGCGCCGATTTCGAGATTGTATTCATCCAGCAGACGGCTGCGCAGCTTGGCATCGTCGACGCCTGGCGGAACGATGACGGTGTTTAACTGCGGTAAGCGCACGGATTCCTTGACTAAAAAGGAAAGCCCCATGGCTTCGAGCCCCGAGCGCAACGCGACATAGTGATGCTGATGCCGCGCCCAAGATTTTTCCAAGCCTTCTTCTTGCAGCATCGCCAAGGCTTCGTGCAAGCCGTACAGGGGATTGATCGGCGCGGTATGGTGATAAGCGCGCTTGCCCGTGCCCCAATAGCCCATCACTAAATTGAGATCGAGAAACCAGCTTTGTACTTTGGTCTTGCGATTTTTTATTTTTTGGATGGCACGTTCGCTGACGCTAATCGGCGAAAGTCCTGGCGTGCAGGATAGACATTTTTGCGATCCGGAATAAATCGCGTCGATTTCCCATTCATCCACTTTAAGCAGTATACCACCGAGCGATGTGACAGCGTCAACAATCACCAAGCAGCCATGGCGATGCGCGATCTCGGTTAATCTTTTAGCATCCGACTGCACACCCGTGGAGGTTTCGGCGTGCACAAAGGCAACGAGCTTGGCGTCTTTATTATTCTTGAGTGCTTCTTCGAGTTTATTCGGGTCGACTGGCGCGCCCCAAGCGTCTTCGACCATCACCGCCACGCCGCCCGCGCGCTCGACATTTTCTTTCATGCGCCCGCCGAAAACGCCGTTGGAGCATACGATCACTTTTTCGCCCGGCTCCACCAGGTTAACGAAACAAGTTTCCATGCCCGCCGAGCCTGGCGCCGACACCGGAATGGTCAACGCGTTTTTGGTTTGAAACGCGTATTGCAACATTTGCTTGATTTCATCCATCATCGTCACGAATGCGGGATCAAGATGTCCGATGGTGGGGCGAGCCATGGCCGTGAGTACGCGCGGATGCACATCGGAAGGGCCCGGTCCCATCAAGGTGCGGACCGGAGGATTAAAAGGTTTGATTTTCATGAAAGCCTCATAATAATTTATTGGACGAGCGGCCCAAGAACCGGCCAGTATATTATTCAATCGATTCAAAATCGATACTGATTCGATCCGCGGCCTGGGGTCGAAACTGTGTATTTGCAAAAGCCACGTGCGTGGGATGGTCGCGGTAACTGGCGACCACCGTTGGACTCGCGAAGCGCACCAGCCAGCAATAGCGATAGGGTGCATCGTGATGCAGCGTGCGCCCAGTAAACACGCGCCGTACACCTGGGATGCTGCTCAAGTTGGCGCGCCCGTGCGCCATCATCCGTTCCAGCTCGTTGTCGCTCAGGTTTTTATTGACGTTGTAGACAATACAGTGTTCCACTTCGCGCCAAACGCGCGCGGTTTTTGAAACTTCCTCGGCGCGTCCGGCCGCGCCAAACAGCGTCATGGCGCGTTCCGCTTGCGCGCGTACGGCGTCACGCACATCGCGCAGCAAGCTGGGGTAATCGGCGCGCGTATCTTGGTGTGCGTTAGCATGGATGCGCTGCGCGGCGGCATCGGCCAAGACGGTATCGCAAGTTATTTTGGCGACGCCACGCGCAATCAAATAATGGCATTGCTCCTCCGCCCAGCCCGCGCCGCTATGTATTGCTAGGGGAATGTCTAGCGCCTCATGGATAGCTTGCAGCCGATTTAAATCGAGTGGCGTGGTGCGCCGCATGGACACAGCTAAAAAATCCACGCCAGTTTGCGCGACGTAATCACGCGCTTGCTCGACATCTTTGGCCTCCCCGTTTTGCGCCAATGCGAGCATGCCTTCGACTGCAACTCCGCAGCCATGCGCTATTTCGGCCACGGCGCGGGTGCTGGCGACATTCGCGTCCAAGGTCAGCGTCGATGCATCGATCATCACGCCGTTGCAACCGAGATTGATGGCGCGCACCGCCGAATCCAGCGACTGGCCACGATCCAAATGAATGGCGATGGGAACGCGCGCGCGCCGCGCCGCCGCCACACTGGCGGCCATCGCTAGCTCAAAATCGAAATATTCGAAATGCGGTTCGGCGAGACTCAAGATCACTGGCGCACGCTGATTCTCCGCCGCTTGCACGATGGCTTCGATAAAGTCGAGGCTCTGGATATTGAAGGCGCCGACCGCATAGCCGTGACGATAAGTATGGGTAAGCAGGTCTGGCATGTGGGTTAGCGGCATGTGCTCGATCTGTCTTTGTCCTTGCTTCTTTTATGAGGCGGCGACCTCAGCGCGACTGGCCTTGGGGGCATAACCCAGACGTGTCGAGAGTTCGGCCGCGGCTTTTTTGAGATGCGCGATCCACGCGTCGCGGCGACGTTCGCGCGGCGCCGAGATGGACAGCCCAGCGATCATGACGCCATGGTTATCGCGCACCGCGACGCCGATGCAGCCCACGCCCAGTTCGGCTTCTTCGTTATCCAGCGCGTAACCGCGCAGCTGGGATTTTTGTGTTTCGGCCCAAAGTTTCTTGACTTGGGTGAAGGTATTGGCGGTGTAGCGTTTCAAGCCGTCGCGGCGCGCGTATTCGCGGCAGGCTTGCTCGCCGCCCTCGGCGAGAAATAATTTTCCCACCGCCGTGACATGCAAGGGCGCGCGGCTGCCGATCAGCTGCTCGACGCGCATCATGCGGTTCGGCAGTGCGCGCTCGACGTACACCACTTCGTCGCCCTCGCGCACCGTGAGATTCACGGTTTCGCCGATCTCGGAGCGCAGACCTTCCATGATCGGCTTGGCTTCGCGCAACAAATCCACTTTGCCGTGCACGCGGCTGGCGAAATGCAGCAAGGTCTTGCCGAGTGTGTATTGGCTGCTGGCGGCGCGCTCGACATAACCATGCGTGACCAGCGCGTCCAGGATGCGATGCGCGGTGGAAGGGTGCAAGCCGGTTTCGGCGGCGAGCGTTTTCAGGCTGACCGGGTCCGGATGGCGGCCGATGACATCGAGCAAGGCGGCGAGACGGTCAATGACCTGGATGGAGGAAGCGGCGGTTTTGCTCATATTCCGTATCGTGAAAACGATTATGTATTGTGAAAAATGCTAGCCTGCGCTAGGGTTAATGGCAAGAGGCCCGATTGTCCGGGCCGAGGAGAGAAATAATGTCGCAGGCTGTCCATACATCCGCGCCCACCGCGTCGTCGATTCCCGCGTTTTGCCAAGGCATCCAATATTTCGGTGAGCCCTGGCCCGGCTTTGCCGAGCATGCGGCCAAGCCCGCCATCGCCTCTGGCGCTAAAGCCATTCGCAGCGCTGCCGACGGCGACGCCGTTTATCAAACCTTGCTCATGGCCGATGCCTTGCGCTACCTCACCTTGCAGATCACGGGCGCCAAAGCTTCCGGCCATCCGGGTGGTTTTGCTTCCAGCGCCGATGTCTATGCCGCGCTGGTCATGCTCGGCCATACCAACATCGTCACCGAGGTCGGTCATCACGCGCCCGGTTACTACAGCGCCCGGTTTCTCGATACCTCGCTCGAAGCCATGGGCATTCACACCGTGGATCAAATGCGCGTGCGCTTCCGCGAACAACACGGACTGCTCGGGCATTTGTCGGGCGCGATTCCGGGCATACTCGCGCCAGCCGGTCCGCTTGGGCAGGGTCAGCACTTCGCCATGAGCGGCGCGCTGCTGCATCCGGGTACGCTGTTCCCCGTGACCATCGGCGATGGTGGCATGGGCGAACCCTACGTGCTCAATTCGATGCTGCACTTCCACGTGGCGTATCCTAAGGCGACCAATTTTTTGCCAGTGCTGATTTGGAACGGCTACAGCCAGGAACATCATTCGATGGTGTCGAATTTCAGCAGCGATGAAATGATCGCTTACTGGAAGGGCCATGGTTTTCAAGAAGTGATTCTGGTCGACGCCAAGGAATACGACGACGCCAATCAAGCGGGCGCGTATGTCGATAGCACGCGCTTCTCGCATGCGCGGCGTTTGCAGTTTGCCCAGGCGGTGCTGATGGCCACGGATCGCGCCGCTAAGCTGGCGCTCGGTGGCAAGCTCACGGCCTTCATTATCAAGCAGCTTAAGGGCGCTGGCGTGCACGCGCTTGGCGCCAAGTCGCACAATTTGTACGCGCAACACACGCTTGATAATAGCGACGTGGTAAACGGACTAAAACGCCGCGCCTTGCCCGCAGCCGCATGGCAAATCGTGCGCGACAATTTCTCGCGCGCCAACGGTGGGCCGGCGGGGCGCACCGTGGTCACCGAATCGGTGTTGGAAAACGTGGCGCTCGGAGCGCTGCCGTTGAAAGAATATAGCGTTGGCGAAGCGGCCGTGCCGTCTACCGCTTTTGGCGCTGTGGTGGCCGAAGTTGGCCGCCGCGATCCGCGTTTCGTGGTGACCAACGCCGACGGCAATGAAGCCTCGGGCATGGCCAACGTGAACCAAGCCTTGAAGATTCGCCACCCGAATACCGACGATCTTTATCATCAAGGTCCGCAGGGCCAAGTGTACGAGCCACTCAACGAAGACGCTTGCGCTGGCTTGGCCGCGGGCCTGGCATTGTTCGGCGCGCGTTCGCTGTGGCTGTCGTACGAAAGTTTCGCCATCAACGGCCTGCCGATTATCCAAACCGTGACCCAGGCCATGGCCGAGCTGCGCCGCAAAACGCCGAGCGTGATAACCATGTTCACCGCTGGCGCCTTGGAGCAAGGCCGCAATGGTTGGACGCATCAACGCCCCGAAGTCGAAGCTTACTTCGCGGCTTTGATGCGCAATGGCAATGTGTTTCCGATTTATCCCACCGACGCCAACACGATTCAAGTCGCTTATCAATGGGCGCTCGGCACTTACAATAAAGGCGTGGCCATCTTCGCCTCGAAAAGCGCATTGCCCGTGCGCACCAGTTTTGCTCAAGCCGAATGCGCGCTCACGGATGGCGCGGTGATGTTGTATGAGAGCAGCGCGGGCAGCGGCCCGCTGGTGGTGTTCGCGGTGGCGGGCGACATGGTGTTGCAGCCGGTGTACGAAGCTAAAGATTTGCTGGAGCGCGAAGCTTATCGCGTGCGCATCGTCTCCGTGGTGAATCCACGCCGTTTGTATCGTGCTGACGATGTCGCTTGGTCAAGCTGCGCCGAAGCCGATGGCGGCTTCCTGAACGACGCCGATTTCGAAAAATTATTTCACGGCGACATCATGCTGGCCGTAACGGGCGGCGCCAGCGCCACGCTCGAGCCGCTACTGCTGCGCAGCCGCGCGCCTAAGCGCGATTTGTTTTCTTGGAAGCGTGGCGAAACCACGGCTTCGCCGCAGGAGATTATGACTTTGAACGGACTGACGGGCGCGGCCATGGCGGCGCGCGCGCAAGCCTTGATGAAAGAGTAATTTATGCCGCGCACGAAAATCATCGTGCTCGACGACGACCCGACCGGCTCGCAAACAGTTCACGGCTGTCTCTTGCTCACCCAATGGGACGTGGCCACGCTCAAGCAGGCGCTGGCCGATTCCGCGCCGTTATTTTTTGTGCTGACCAATACGCGCGCGTTGGAAGCCGAGCGCGCGGCCGCGGTCACGCGCGAAGTGTGCCGCAATCTAAAGCTCGCGCTCGCCGATCAGGACATGCAGACGCTGATCGTCAGCCGTTCGGACTCGACGCTGCGCGGCCATTATCCGATCGAAACCGACGTGATCAACCAAGAGCTGGGACCGTTCGACGCGCATTTTTTGACGCCCGCGTTTTTCGAGGGCGGACGCTTCACGCGCGACTCGATTCATTATTTGAAGATGGATGGAAAAGACGTGCCCGTAAATGAAACCGAATTCGCGCGCGATTCCGTGTTCGGTTATCGCCATGCTTTTTTGCCCGATTACGTCGAGGAGAAAACCCAAGGACGTATTCGCGCGAGCAACGTCGTGCGTTTTCTGTTAGCCGATGTGCGCGCGGGTGTGATCAGCCGCCTGACGCCATTGACGGATAATGCTTGTGTCGTGGTCGATGCCGAGAAGCAAACCGATCTCGACGCTTTCGCCAAGGATGTGCTGCAAGCCGCGCGCGCGGGTAAACATTTTTTATTCCGCAGCGCCGCCAGCCTGTTAACCTCATTGGCGCAATTGCCGCCACAACCGGTGGCGGCGCAAGCCATGGGTCGCTACGCGCGCGGACACGCTGGAGCCGTCATCGTCGGTTCGCACGTCGCTCGCAGTACGCGCCAGCTTGAAGAATTATTGCGCGAACCTGGCGCGGTCGCGCTGGAAGTGGACGTGGCGCGCATTTCCACCGATGGCGCGTTACGAGATAATTTATTGCAGCGAGCGGAGCAGGCGCATCGTGCGGGTAACACACCCGTCATTTACACCAGCCGCCGTGAACTGAGTTTCGTCAGTCAAAGCGAGCGTTTGGCCTTCGGCGCGCGGGTGTCGGCGTTCCTGATGGATATCGTGCGTCATCTGCCGCCCACGCTCGGTTACCTGATCTCCAAGGGCGGCATCACCTCGAATGATGTCTTGAGCAGCGGTTTGGCCTTGCGCAGCGCGCGTCTATTGGGACAAGTGCTGGCCGGTGTCTCGATGCTGCAAACGCCGCCGGATCATGCACGCTTCCCCAACATGCCTGTGGTTATTTTTCCCGGCAACGTGGGCGACGACGCGGCGCTCGCTGAAGTGTATCGGCGTTTAAGTCGCGCGCCGGACAGCCGCGATCAGGCGCGTCACTAAGTTTGATTTCATCGCTTGAATAATTGCGTTATCGTTGCGGTATAGCATTATGCAAACCGCCCTTTCCGATTTTATTCGCGACACAGCGGCCGGCCGCGAAGCCGACGCCATCCTGCGTACTTGCGTGCACTGCGGTTTTTGCAACGCGACTTGTCCCACCTATCAGATTTTGGGCGATGAGCTCGACGGGCCGCGCGGGCGCATTTATCTCATCAAGCAAATGCTGGAAGGGGCGCAGACCACGCAGCACACGCTGACGCATCTCGATCGTTGCTTGACTTGTCGCAATTGTGAAACCACCTGTCCTTCGGGCGTGCAATATGGCCGCTTGGTCGATATCGGCCGCGGCATCGCGGAAGAAAAAGTCACGCGAAGTTGGCCGGACAAACTTAGCCGCTGGTTGTTGAGAAACATCATTCCTTATCCAGCGCGCTTCACGCCTTTTCTGCGGCTCGGTCAATTTTTACGTGCGCTGCTGCCAGCGGCGCTGCGGCGCAAGATCCCTGTTTATCAAGCCGCCAAAGCCTGGCCCGCCACCCAGCATGCGCGCAAAATGCTGGTGCTGGAAGGTTGCGCGCAAGTTAGCATGGCGCCGCACATCAACGCCGCCACCGCGCAAGTGTTGGATAAACTCGGGATCAGTTTGTTGCGCGCGCCTGCCGCGGTGTGTTGCGGCGTCGCTAGCCATCACACTTCGGGCGTGGAAGCGGCGCTCGATTTTGCGCGCAAAAATATAGATGCCTGGCGACCCTATATCGAAGCGGGTTGCGAAGCGATCGTGATGACCGCGAGCGGTTGTGGCGTGCATGTAAAGGAATACGGCCATCTGCTGCAAGCTGATCCGGCTTACGCCGCGCCAGCGCAAAAAGTATCGGCGCTCACGCGCGACATCAGCGAAGTTCTAATTAAAGAAGATTTGTCCTCATTTAAAATCAGCGCCAAGCAAAATATTAAAATCGCTTTCCATTCACCTTGCAGCTTGCAACATGGACAAAAATTAAACGGCGTGGTGGAGAAAATGCTACGCGAGCTGGGTTTTACCCTGACCGCGGTGACGGATGCGCATCTGTGCTGCGGCTCGGCGGGGACCTATTCGATTTTGCAGAAAGACCTGTCGCAGCAGTTACTGAAAAATAAAATTAACGCTCTGCAAGGTGGACATCCCGACGTTATTGCTACCGCCAACATCGGTTGTCTGGCGCATTTGCAGAGTGGCTCGACCATACCTGTAAAGCATTGGATTGAGTTGATATAAGATTTACAGACTTTTACGGTTGAGTCAGCTTTATGATTTGAGCCTCAATAAATTTGGCGTCTTTAATTTTCTTTTGAGCAATTATTTCGTCTTGCCAATGAAGATAACTGATACATGTACTAGCGCAAAAAAATGTGGTTTCATTGCGAGCGCTGTATTCAAGAAAGACAATACTATTTTCCTCTAGATCAAAATTGACCGACGGCCAATTAGAGGCTCGACCATCATGACATAGCAATTGCTTGTCTGTTGAAGTTGAAAACTTGTATCGACCAGCAGGTAATACAACTTTGCTATATGTGTTATGGCCCAATCTTACAAGAAATTTGTCGTCGAGATATATTGACCAAGACGCGAAACTCATGCAATGGCTATTCGGAGAATAAATATATACAAGCCCATTTCCTGGTTTGGGTCGTTCGCTTGAATCGTAAGGAAGATCAACGCCTATTGCGCAACTTGTCAGCAGCAGGAGAATTAAGATGATGGAGATAAATCGATACATAATTTCCTTAGACTTTATTCGCGCGCAGCAAATCACGTATCTCGGCCAGCAATTCTTGCTCCTTGGTCGGCGGTGGCGGTACCGCGGCCTCGGCTTTCTTGGTTTTCATGATGATGCCCAAGAATTTAACGATGAAAATATAAAGCGCCAGCGCCACGATTAAAAAATTCACCATTTCGCCAATGAAAAGCCCATAAGGAATTTCCTTGCCGTTTACTATCAGCTTCCATCCGAGATAGCCTTGTTCGCCTGGCAGGAATACGCCCACCGTCGGCATGATGATATTTTTAACCAGCGAATCGATGATCTTGCCGAAGGCGGCGCCGATGATGACACCGACGGCGAGATCGATGACGTTGCCTTTGAGCGCGAAATTTTTAAATTCCTCGATGAGCGCCAAGGGTTTACCAGAAATTTGCATGTGCGGCATGGGCATGGGATCTCCTTTAAATTAATTTTTTATCGATTGAAAGACGGGAGTATTTAAAATTCCGAATGGGTCGAATGCTTGTTTGATATGGCGATGTAATTTTCCTAGAGCTGAATCTAAGTCGTCCGCGAAAAAACTGCGCGCATGCGCGCCGTGAAATAAAGAAGCATTGCCACCGACATTTTTGGCCGCGTGATGTATATCTTCCGCTGGCGCGTCGGTTTTCAGCCAGCGTTGCGCGCCACCCCAATCGATAAGCCATTGGCCTGGAAGATCGATCGGCGCCGTGGCCGACGGAACGGATAGCCGCCACAGTGGAACTTTGTCTTGGAAAAAAATTCCCTGGTGTTCGCGCAGTTCACGCCAGAACGAAATGCTCTCTTCAAGTATTTCGCCGTCCAGTTTGTTATGCGCCGCGCGCACAGCTGATTCATTACCCGAGAGCCGCACATAGAGGGTGTTGTTGACATGACAGGCCGCGGATAGCGGTAAGGGCAGGCCAGCCCAAGCGTTCATCGAGGCAATCGCCTTAGCGGCGGGCATCTCGAAGCTGAGCGTGATTTCCCGCTCGGGTTTTGGCAGGACTTTAAGCGAAATGTCGAGCAACACGCCCAGTGTGCCGAGTGCGCCGACCATGAGGCGCGACACGTCGAAGCCCGCGACGTTTTTCATTACTTCGCCGCCGAAACGCAATATTTCACCCTTGCCATTGATGATGCGCGTGCCCAACACAAAGTCGCGCGCCGCGCCCGCGTAAGGTCGACGCGGTCCGGAAAAACCGCAAGCGATGCCGCCCCCGAGCGTGGCGCTGGCGCCGAAATGCGGTGGTTCGAAAGCCAGCATTTGATTGTGCTGCGCCAGCGCGGCTTCCATTTCAGCAAGCGTGGTGCCAGCGCGCGCGGTGATGACGAGTTCGGTCGGTTCGTAGGAAACAACGCCGCGATGTTCGGCGACATTCAGTTTCTCGTCAGCGGTTTTTCCCGTGTAAGAGTATTTCGTGCCGTTGCCAGCGATGGCCAGCGGGCGGCGCGCCGCGCCCGCGGTTTTCACCGCGTCGGCCAATTGTTGTGCAATGTCTTTGTCTTGCGCCATGGCGTTTCACTTCTTTAATGTGAGTTGGGTTGGGTGTGTAGCGCCCCCAACCATTTTTAATATCTTTCAATATCGGGAAACTTCAGTTTGCCACCGTGCACGTGCATGCGCCCGAATTCCGCGCAGCGCGCCAAGGTCGGCACCGCCTTGCCAGGATTCAGCAAACCGCGCGCGTCGAAGGCCGCTTTCAAGGCATGAAACTGCGCTAATTCGGGCGCGGCAAATTGGCTGCACATTTGATTTATTTTCTCGACGCCGACACCGTGCTCACCCGTGATGGTGCCGCCCACTGCGACGCACAGCTCTAAAATTTTTCCGCCGAGGGCTTCGGCGCTTTTTAATTCATTCGGGCGGTTAGCGTCGTAAAGAATCAAGGGATGCAAATTGCCATCGCCCGCGTGAAACACGTTCGCCACGGGCAGACCGTACTCGCGCGATAGCGCGCTGATTTGCGTCAGCACCTGCGCCAAATATTTGCGCGGGATGGTGCCATCCATGCAGTAATAGTCGGGCGCCAGCCGCCCCACCGCGGGAAACGCCGCTTTGCGTCCGGCCCACATGCGCAGACGCTCGCTATCATTTTGCGCCACGCGTACCTCGGTGGCGCCTTGTTGCTGTAAAAGTTGGCGCACCTGTTGAATGCCGTGCACGACTTCTTCCTGCGTGCCATCCAGCTCACACAGCAGCATGGCCGCGGCGTCCACGGGATAACCGACTTTGACGAAATCTTCCGCGGCGCGCAGCGCCAGATTGTCCATCATCTCCAATCCCGCTGGCACGAATCCCTGGCCGATGATCGCCGCCACCGCGTCCCCGGCTTTTTTAATGTCGTCAAACGCCGCGAGCATGACCTGGGCGCATTCAGGCTTGGGCAAAAGTTTGACGGTGATTTCGACAATCACGCCGAGTAAACCTTCCGAACCGTTCATGACCGCGAGCAAATCGTAACCCGGACTGTCGAGTGTTTTACCGCCAAGCGTGATCAATTCGCCTTCGACCGTGAGAAATTTAATTCCCAACACGTTGTGCACCGTCAGACCGTATTTAAGACAATGCACGCCGCCTGAATTTTCCGCGACGTTGCCGCCGATGGAGCAGGCGATTTGCGACGAAGGATCGGGCGCGTAGTAAAGACCGTGCACTGCTGCGGCTTCGGTGATGGCGAGATTGCGCACGCCCGGTTCGACGGTGGCGGTGCGATTCAAGGGATCGATTTCTAAAATACGGGTAAATTTGGAAAGCGACAGCAATAGTCCTTGTTCCAAGGGCAGGGCGCCACCGGATAATCCCGTGCCCGCGCCGCGCGCAATCACGGGCACGCCTTCTTGATGGCACAAACGCAAAATGCGGCTGGCTTGCTCGATATTATTCGGCAGCGCCACGATGCCTGGGATTTGATGATACGCCGACAAGCCATCGCACTCGTAGGGCCGCAGATCTTCCTCTTCGCTCAACACGGTTTCACGCGGCATGAACGCGCGTAATTTCGGCGCGAAACTGGCGCGCAAGTTTTGTTTGCGTGAATTCGTTTGTGAAAGTGGCGTAGCCATTGTTCAGCAAGGTTAAACGCAAGTCGTGCCCGGGTAAACAGCATGCGTTAGAATCACGGAATTATCATGGATTCTTCCGCCAGTTCATCCCCAGCCATCCGCGGGCGTTTCGCGCCCTCGCCGACGGGACCGTTGCATTTCGGTTCGATGGTGGCGGCCGTCGGCAGTTACTTGCAAGCGAAAAGCCAAGGCGGCGAATGGTTGCTGCGCATCGAAGACCTCGATCCACCGCGCGAAGCGCCAGGCGCGGCCGACGATATTTTGCGCACACTCGAAGCCTGTGGCCTGCAGTGGGATGGCGCGGTGATGTATCAAAGTCGCCGTCATGACGCCTATGTCACGGCGTTGAAAATACTCGAACAGCGCGGCGTCATCTATCCTTGCGCCTGTAGCCGACGCGAAATTGCCGATTCGAGCATGCAGGGCGTGGACGGGCTCATTTATCCTGGCACTTGCCGTCAAGGATTAAAGCCCGGCCAAGCAGCGCGCGCTTGGCGCCTAAAAGTGGAAGATCAAACGGTAGAATTCACCGATGCATTGCAAGGCCGCGTAAGCCGCAATCTTGCCTCGGATTACGGCGATTTTGTTTTGCGCCGCGCCGATGGATTGTTCGCTTATCAGCTGGCGGTCGTGGTCGACGACGCCGAACAAGGCATCAGTGAAATCGTGCGTGGCGCCGATCTCATCGAATCCACGGCGCGGCAGATATATTTGCAGCGTTTACTAGGTTGGCTAACGCCGAATTACATTCATTTGCCCGTGGCGCTGAATGCGGGGAAGGAGAAGCTCAGTAAACAAACTTTGGCGGCGCCAATTAATATCTCTCGGCCTCAACAGTCATTATTCCAAGTTTTGCAGTTTCTTGGCCAGAATCCGCCAGAGGATTTTATTGCCAATAGTCTCGACCAATGCTGGCATTGGGCATTGACACATTGGCGTCTTAAACAGGTTCCGCGCGTGCCTGGAATTGTTATATAAACGCTGGTATTTTTTAAGGCTAAGTCTTCAAGAAAAAACATTATAATGAGTTGGCATGTTTTAGCGTGAAATGAAATAATTAATTTCTCTTTAAGAATTTTAAAAAAAGAAACTATCAATAAGCTTTAAGTTGCAGGCGTGAACTCAGGAAGAGTGCATCCACGTTAGAAAAATTTATGGAGGGAACCATCCCATGATCTGCCCCGATTCAATTGCCCGTACTCCTTTAACCGCCCCCAAATCATTTACCAACTGGGCGCGCAGTTTAAATTTTACCGCGGCCAAATCTTTTCGGCCTTCGACGCGCGGTGAAATCGTCGAGATCATTCGCCAAGCGGAGGCGGAAAGTCGCCGCATAAAATGGACTGGCAGCCGTTGGTCTTTTACCAGCACCTTCGTGGCTTCCGACGTCATTATCGAAAGCGAGTTAATTTCCGGAATCATCGATAGCAATTTAATTCTTAATCGATTGTCGTTGTCGGGTTCCGCGAGAAGATTGCTTAGCAGCGGGTTGTTGGTGCAAGTCAAAGGCGGCACCAAAATTTTTAACGTGAATCGGCTATTGCATGGGTTGCCTGCCGCGGCCACGGGCGGTGGAGCGGATGAAACCAATTTGAATTGTTTGCGCGGCAGCAAAGCCATGCCCACGCTGGGCGGCAGCGGTGGACAGTCCATTGCTGGATTGCTCGCCACCGGTTCGCATGGAGGCGATGTGTTATTGCCGCCGATAGCCGATAACGTCGTCGCCATTCATCTCATCGGGCCGGGCGGCCAGGAATGGTGGATTGAAAAAACCTCGGGCTTGACCTCGGGTAGCGAAACCGAGGTTCAGCATCAATTACAAGAGATCGCCCTGCACGTGCCTGGGGCCAGCCAGGAAATTTGCCAACACGTCATCGTCAAGAAGGACGACAATTTTTTTAATTCGACTTTGGTTTCCGTCGGCCGCATGGGATTTGTTTATTCCTTGGTGATTCATGTGACCGATGCTTTCAAATTGACCGAGACGCGCTCCGATGAAATCTGGGAAAGCTTTCGCGCCAATTTAACCGCGGCTAATTTTGCGTCTTTTATAAGTACGACAGCGCCGCATTTTTTGCAGGTGCTGATCAATCCCTTCGCCACCAGCGCTGGACACAGTTGCAAGGTGGCGCGCCGCGTCGTCGCGCCCTGCGCCACGCCCAACGTTGGCATGACCGCGGGTGGGCCGGATCCGATGGCTTTTGTTTGCCAGCAACAAGACGCGCGTATTTTCCTCGCCATTTTGATTCCGGTTCTCATCGGGCTGATCGCCTTGTCCGCGGGCCTGGCGGCGCTGGCCGCGGTGCTGGTGGCGATTCCTTTTATTGGTTGGGCCTTGGCCGCGGCCACCTTTGCCGCGCTAGCGGCGGTGCTGGTGGTGATTACCGCGCTAAGCACTTTAATCGCTTATCTCACGGTGAGCGGTAGTTTAACGGTGGGCGAATTGATCGCGCGCATTATAAATTTCATGTACACCATCGGCCTCAAGGATTTGATGAAGGCGCTACTGAATGTTTTGTTTAACAACGCCTATCCGATTATCGCCAAAACCGGCGTCAGTTGGAAAATCATGGACACCTATGGCTACGCGGGCGAAGACTTCTGCCAAAAAGTCGATTCCATGGAATTTGCCTTCGACGTGGCGGACACTGCGAGCGGCGGTTATCAGGCTTTCATTCAGGAAGTGCTGAATATTTTCGCCGATCTCGACAACCGCAACATCGCCGTCGCGGGCCTGATGGCGTTGCGTTTCACACGCAACACCAGCGCGCTTATCGCCATGTCCAAATTTTCCGCCAGCTGCCATATTGAAATTCCCATTTTAAAAAGTTTCGCTGGCAACGCGGAATTTTTGGAGCGCGTTCAAAGAGCCGCCATCCGGTTCAATGGCGTGCCGCATTGGGGACAATTGATGAATAATTATTCCGCCATCGATATCAGAAATTTAAACGGCGCTAATTTGACGACTTGGCGGCGCACGCTAAGGGAATTAATTCGGCGCGGCGCGGGAAACGATTTTACCTTCAGCAACGATTTCACCATGACTTATAATTTGGAGCCGTGGGATGACGTGGTCATCACCGCCGTCATTTTATCCGTCACGGTTGGCGATGACAGTCTTGGCGACACCGATTTATTGCGCGGCGACGTGAGCCAAGACTTCGCCTTCGTGCGCTTGAGCGGTGGCGGATTTGTCGAGGTGAGTTTGAATGAAGGCAGTACCTGGAACGCGCATACCGTTCATGAACGCACCGTCAATTTGCCCACGGGCACCACGTGGAGCGACGTGCTTTCCGTGGGCATCAGGCACGCGGCCGCGGGTAACGACTGGAATGCGGACAACTGGACCATGAACCAAATCATTATTTCATCGGTATCCGACACCAGCGAGATAAGACAGCGGTTTATCGATACGCGCAATTATGTTTGGCAATTTAGAAAAAACGACCATCAAATATGGGAGCATAACTTTTAGATCTATTCGCTGAAATCAATATTAATTCCGCGGCGCAATAGATCCGCCTGACGATCATTGAGATACGAGCCAAAGCGATCATATTGCTTATAGTGCTGGCCGCTGACGTAACGCAGCATTTCCTTGAAGTGAAAATGATAAAAGCGGCCCTCGACGCGGCCGGCTTCCTTGCCTTCGTTGAAAAGTACGACGCCAGGACGATAGGTGAGATTCAACGATTTAGCCCAGGCGCGCGGCGTACTGCGTTTGCCGGATATATCGACGATCGATGTGTCGGCATAGGCATCCAAACGCACCACGCGGAACGGTTTTAGTTCGGCCAACACGTCGGGATGATTCAGCACCTTGTCATGGAAGCCGTCGCAATCCGCGCAGTTTTTGTCTTCGAAAATCACCACTAAAGGTTTGCGATAATTTTTGAAATCGGTGACGTTTTCAAAAAGCGGATGATCGCGAAAAGTATATATGGGCAGCGCTTGTTTCTTTTCAATGTAATCCGACAGCGATTGCTTGCGGTACTCTTTGTTATGTACGTACTCAAGAGCGTGACGCAAGCTCGACGGGCTGCGATAGCCGTTCAATTGCAAAACTTTTTTCCCGTTCGAATCGATGAATATCAGGGCTGGCGTGCCGACAACTTTCAGTTTGTTTGCCAGTTCTTGTTCGCTGTAGGTGGCGCCATCGATCCAGGTGAGTTCCAACGATCCACGCACGTTGAGCGCGATGACATCGAAATTTTGGCGGATGTATTCCATGTTGTCGCCGTGCTGGAAATTTTCATCGAGGGTGCGGGCGCAATACGGACAATCGTTGAGATCCATAAAAACGAGAATATGCTTGCCAGCCTGGCGCGCTTCGTTAACGTCGTCTTGGAAATTAAGAAAGCTCGACTTGAACCAGTCGGGCAAAGCATGCGCACGTCCGCCGATCGCGCGGCCGGGCGGTGTTTCAGCGAACGCGGCGGTTATCAGTAATGCCGTGCACAGTAGCCACATCAGTTTTTTCATAAAAAAAATCCATAACCAGCCGATGGCGAGTTCGGCAAAATATCATGAAACAAGCTCAAGCGTTTCAAAAAATTTCAACAACGGGCGTATCACCAAGCCGGGGCGAAAGTCAGCACACCATTGATCGCCGAATGTTGCGCGCTTTGAATGCCGCTTGATCGATGCACGCTTGATTTTCAAGCATAACTTTTTTATCTGGTGGCGACCGGTGAAACATCCCAAGCATTAGCGCGGCAATTGGTTGCAGAGCGTTCATTAATCTGCGAAAGAAATTTAAACCACAAAATTTGTGATTTGAAGCCGCGGTTGCGGATTCGCTCCAAAAGGCGGAATATGTTTCAAGCCAATGGAGACGCTATGAACAAGCAGGCGCAAATCATTGCACGCAAGGAAATCTGGCCCGCCTTGCCGCTAGCAGAATGGCGGGACACTTACGCCACGCTGCATAGGTGGACGCAAATCGTCGGTAAAGTTCGCTTGGCACAAGCGCCGATGCTGAATCACTGGTGGCAGGTTCCGTTGTACGTGAACGCGCGTGGGCTCACTACTTCACCGATTCCGCATGGCGCTATCAGTTTCGAAATCAGTTTTGATTTCATCGATCACCAATTACGGGTGCAGACTAGCGAAGGTGCGGTTCGGACATTGGCGTTGGCGCCGCGTTCGGTCGCCGATTTTTATCGTGAGCTCATGGCGAGCTTGCATGCCCTCGGCCTGGATATACACATCTGGACCATGCCCGTGGAAATAGATGACCCTATTCCTTTCGATCAAGACCTGCAGCATCATTCCTATGTTCCAGAACAGGCACAACGATTCTGGCGCACCCTCAAACAGACTGATCAGGTACTGCAGCAGTTCCGCTGCGGATTCGTGGGGAAATGCAGCCCAGTACATTTTTTCTGGGGCAGTTTCGATTTGGCGGTCACGCGTTTCTCCGGCAGAGTGGCGCCGCGGCATCCTGGTGGCGTCCCTCACATGGCGGATTGGGTAACGCGCTTGGCGTACTCGCACGAGGTAAGCAGTTGCGGTTTCTGGCCTGGCGGGGGTTTGGTGTCGGAACCGGTCTTTTATGCCTACGCCTATCCAGAGCCGCAAGGATTCAAAAATTATCCCGTGCGCCCGGCAAGCGCGTACTACAGTAATGACATGCGCGAATTTCTTATGCCGTACGAGGCGCTACGCCATTCCACGAATCCGGACTCCCTGCTGCTTGAATTTGCGCAAAGTACTTATGAAGCGAGCGCCGACCGAGGAAACTGGGATCGCGAGGCGTTGGAATACGCCGCGTGGGAAAAAAACGATCGGCACAATGAACATACACTCTAATCTGTAAAATGCCCATGACAAACGCACGCTGCGCCCACCTCGGTGCCATCAAGACGGTCAAACACGAAAAGCGTCATGAGTGCGAGGAGTGCGTCAAGATCAACGCAGATTGGGTGCATTTGCGCATCTGTCAGTCATGCGGCGTCACGCTGTGCTGCGACAGTTCACCCAATCGCCACGCCACTCGCCACGCACAAGCGAGCGGACATCCCGTGATCGCCTCGGCGGAACCGGGCGAGCGTTGGTTGTATTGTTATCCGGACGATGCCTTCGCGGAATATTAATCGCGCGCCAATCAGGCTGTCATATATTTGTTTCACATCGTCTGAACAACCTTGCGCAAAATATGTGTGTTAACGCACGAAGCTTGAAATTCATCGTGGCTATGTTTCAATTATGACCGAATAGAAAAAGGGTGAGCATGAATTTCATCGGCAGTAACTCACGGCAATCGACTGCGCATAAGCCTGCCTCAACGCGAGAGACGTTGGCCGCGCGTTACAGCAGCGTACGGCGCGCGAGCGAAACGCTGTGCAAACCCTTGGCGCCCGATGATTACGGCTTGCAAGCCATGCCCGATGTCAGTCCCGCTAAATGGCATCTGGCGCATACTTCGTGGTTCTTCAAAACTTTTTTACTTAATCCGTTTTTTCCCAGCTACGGCCGGTTCCATCCTCAATTTGAATATTTGTTTAACTCTTATTATCAAAAAATAGGCGCGCCGTTTCCGCGCGCGCAGCGCGGTTTGTTGTCGCGGCCTACCACGGAAGAAATTTTTCGTTATCGCGCGCAGGTCGATGAAGCCATGGAGGCGATGTTTGCTTCCGTGGCCGAGGCGCTTTGGCCGGAAATAGCGGCGCGCGTCACGCTGGGTTGCGCGCATGAAGAGCAACATCAAGAGTTATTGTTGACCGATATCAAATACAACTTCTCGATCAACCCGCTTAAGCCCGCGTACCGTGACGATTTACCCGCGCCTAACAATGGCGCCAATATGGCGATGAGTTGGATCGAGCAACCCGCTGGCGTGCAGGAAATCGGTCACGACGGTAATGGTTTTGGTTTCGACAATGAAAGTCCGCGCCATCGCGTGTTGCAAAAGTCGTATGCACTGGCTTCGCGTTTGATCACCAATGGCGAATACCTGGCTTTTATCGAAGCGGGCGGTTATCGGCGGCCAGAATACTGGCTCGCGGACGGTTGGCGCGCGGTCAGCGAGCAAGCCTGGCAGGCGCCGTTGTACTGGGAAAAAATCGACGGACGTTGGAGCTTGTTCACGCTCGGCGGTGTGCGCGTATTGAATGAAAACGAACCCGTGTCCCACGTAAGTTTTTACGAAGCGGACGCCTACGCGCGTTGGGCTGGCAAGCGCCTGCCGACCGAAGCCGAATGGGAAACCATCGCCAAGAATCGGAAAGTGCGCGGCAATCTGCGCGAAAGCGGTTTCTTGCATCCAGCGCCACTGATGGATGAAGTTCATCCAGCGCAGCTTTTCGGCGATGTTTGGGAATGGACTTGCAGCGCTTACGCGCCTTATCCCGGTTATCGGCCGAGCGACGGCGCGCTCGGTGAATACAACGGTAAATTCATGATCAATCAGTTGGTGCTGCGCGGCGGTTCCTGCGTGACGCCCGCCGAGCACGTGCGCGCGAGTTACCGTAATTTCTTTTATCCGGCGGACCGTTGGCAGTTTTCTGGCATCCGTCTGGCGGACGATCGATGACACAGCGCCAGATTCGCTTCCACGACGAACACGTCGAGCCGGCCACCATGCTCGAGGAAGTGCTGCAGGGCTTGACGTCGCGGCCGCGGCGCATCGCGCCGAAATTTTTCTACGATGAACGCGGTTCGCGTTTGTTCGATGCGATTTGCGACGTGCCCGAGTATTATTTAACGCGCACCGAGATGGGAATCTTGGAATTTTGCGCCGATGATATTGCCCGCCTGATTGGACCGGATACCACGCTGATCGAGCTCGGCAGCGGCGCCAGCAAGAAAATTCGCCTGATGCTTGAAGCCTTGCGCCCCAAGCGTTACTTAGGCATCGACATCTCGCGCGAGTTTTTGCGTCAATCCGTTGAACGCTTGGCGCAGGATTATCCATGGCTCGAAGTGCACGCCGCGCGCGCCGACTTCATGCAGGATTTCACCTTGCCGCAAGGCGCGGAGCACGGCAAGAAACTGGCGTTTTTTCCCGGTTCGACCATCGGAAATTTCGAGCCCTATGAAGCGCGCATGTTTCTGCAACGCATACGGCGCATGATCAAGCCCGACGGCGCCTTGCTGGTCGGCGTGGATCTCAAGAAAGATCACAAAGTATTGCACGCCGCTTACAACGACAGCGCTGGCATTACCGCGCAATTCAATCTTAATTTGTTGCAGCGCTTGCGCGATGAGCTGGGCGCGGAAATTAATCCGCAGGGATTCAAGCATCGTGCTTTCTATAACGATCCGCGCGGGCGCATTGAAATGCATTTGGTGAGTTGCCGCGCGCAAGACGTTCGCTTGCACGGCCAGCGTTTTCATTTCGAGCCTGACGACAGCATCCACACCGAAAATTCTTACAAATATTCGGTGGATGAATTTCACGCGTTGGCGCGCGCCGCTGGTTTACGCCCGCGCCAAGTATGGCTCGACGCCGAGCGGCTTTTCAGCGTTCATTATCTAAGCGTGATAGAAAGAGCACGACTGCAGAAGGTGCCTTAACAGACTGCTGAAACGAGTTTTGCAGCAGTCTGTTAGTCGGGAATGTTGCCAAATTTTCCGCGATGCAGATCGACGAAAGCCTGTGAAATTTGTTCCTGCGTGTTCATGACGAAAGGCCCATGGCCGACGATGGGTTCGTCGATGGGCTGTCCATTCATGACGAAGATGATCGCGTCTGACGTGGCTTCGAGCGTTACTTCATCGCCGTCGCGCGCGAATATCACGAGTTCGGTTTCGCTTGCCATGTCAGCCTCATTCACTTTGACGCTACCCTTCATGATGTACAGCGCCGCGGTAAAGCCGTCGCGCAGATTCAAGCGCAGACGCTGATCCGCGCGCAGTTGCACGTCGAGCAGATTGATGGGCGTAAATGTTTTGGCCGGTCCCTTGGTTCCAGAAAATTCCCCAGCGATCACGCGCACCGTGCCGCCAGCGTCGGGCAGCGATACCGTGGGAATGTCGCGCGCCTGCAGCGCTTGATAACCCGGTTTGGTCATTTTCGAATTCGCGGGAAGATTCACCCACAGCTGTAGCATTTCAAAGCGGCCGCCGCGCTTGGCGTAATTCTGCCCGTGCATTTCCTTGTGCAACACGCCCGCACCCGCGGTCATCCACTGCACGTCGCCCGTGCCAATCGTGCCGCGGTTGCCCGCGGTGTCTTCGTGATCGACTTCGCCGTCGTAAGCGATGCTCACGGTTTCGAAGCCGCGGTGCGGGTGCCAATCCACGCCGCGCGGTTTCTTGGCCGGTTCAAATTGCGCGGGCCCCGCATGATCCAGAAGCAGAAAAGGCGTGAGTTCGCTTGCTAAGTCGTGATAACTAAATATCGAGTGCACGGGAAAACCGTCGCCGACCCAATGACCTTCGCCGCGGCGGTGAATGCTCAGTACTTTTTTCATGGCCTTGCCTCGTTGGTTAATTGAAGTGCCAGGAAGTAGCTTATGGGGACGATCCTGCCTCAACCCAAATGACGCTCGGAAAATGCTCCGCCCAGAGCGGCATTTTAGGGGTAAAAAGTTTTGTGTGATAGCGCACAGAGCGAAATCCATTTCCACGTGAATCTTGTCGCTTAAATAATAAATAGCCCTGAAATTTATAGGCAAGCTTGGGCGTAGACCCGAGAAGCGAACATGACCGAAGTCGTCAGTTTACCGATCGCGAGCTGGGATTATCCGTACTCCATGGCGCAGCAGGAGCGCGCGTTGCGCGCGCTCGAAAGAGGCAGCGTGCTGTTGTTTCCGCTGCTGCAGTTCTCGATGCAAGAGAGCGAGCAGCGGTTGTTATCCGCGCGTATCGCGGGCGATGGTAAAAATATAAGTTTAAATCCCGCTAATGGAACGCTGCGCGGAGTGAACACCGATGCCGCACAGATGAAACCACTGCGCGGCATGATGCAGCGCTTCGCTACTTTCAGCAAAATCTTGCTGCAAAATTTATTTCCCCATTACGAATCGGGCCTGCAGCAGGCGCGCACCAGTTACCGTCCGATCGAGATCGCGGGAAGATCGACGTCGTGGCGCAAGGACGATACACGTTTGCACGTGGATAATTTTCCGTCCTCGCCCACGCAAGGAAAACGTATTTTGCGCGTGTTCACCAATATCAATCCACATGGACAAACGCGCCGTTGGCGGCTGGGAGAGCCTTTCGAGAGCGTCGCGCGCCGTTATTTGCCTACGCTGCCGAAGCCGATCTGGGGCGCTAGTCATGCGCTGAAACTGCTCGGCGCCACCAAGAGCCGACGCAGCGACTACGATCATTTCATGTTGCGATTGCACGATCACATGAAGGCCGATTTAACTTATCAACTGGAAAGTTCCCAAACCACTCATGACTTTCAATCGGGCAGTACTTGGATGGTGTTTACCGATCAGGTTTCGCATGCCGCTATGAACGGACAATACGCCTTGGAGCAAACCTTTCACTTGCCGGTTGACTGCATGCAGGATGCCTCGCGCGCGCCGCTGCGCGTTCTTGAGCGTTTGCTCGATCGAAAACTGGTTTGATGTTCATTGGCCTGCGGCGCGTTCGCTAACGCACGGAGCGCAATTAATCTTCCCTTTATATTAACGCTTAGTTTCGTCAGTTTCCGGCTGGACGAGTTTGTCGCGTAAGTAAAATAACAACTCAGCCGGACCAGTCCATTTTCGCCATTGCCGCTAAGGGACGGCTCCTTCATGAAAATGCCGCGCGCAGTTCTTAAAGCCTGGGGCAAGGATAAATTCTTGCGCAGCGGCGAGTTCAAACTAATCTTTTTTGGCGCAGTCTGGGTTTTTGCGTTCATCGCGCCCATGGCTTTTGCCGATGAAGATATGGCGCCGCAAAACGAAACCACGCTAAAGCTTGGTTTGCCGCTATTAATCGATGTGCACGAGAAATATGTTTCACAAAATTCAACGGATAGAAGCCCAACTTCTCCCGAAGCCGAGGCTCAACCCAACGACACGATTCGCACCGCAGAAATAGAAGCCAACAAAAGCTATTTACTACCAGCCGGCGAAATCGTCGCATTCAACGTTTTTCTTAACCGCTTCAATTATTACTTAATCGATAAAGAAGTGTACGGCAGCACCGCTCAAACGATACGGGAAAATCTAACCGGCCGTTGGGTGGTCGATACCGACCCCTTCGCCATGAACCAATTCATGCATCCGTATCAGGGCTCGGTTTATTTTGGGCTGGCGCGCTCGGCCGGTTTGGATTTTTGGGATTCCATGAAATACAGCTTCGGCGGCAGTTTGTTTTGGGAGATAGCGGGCGAATCGGGCCCGCCCTCGATCAACGATTTGTTCACCACCGGTTTCGGCGGGCCTTTTCTCGGTGAACCGCTGTTTCGCATGGCGAATTTATTGTTGGAAAAAAGCAGCGACGAACAGCCGAGTTTCTGGCGCGAGGTGGGCGCGGCGGCCATCTGCCCGACACTCGGATTCACGCGCCATGTTTTCGGCGACCGTTTTCGCACCGTGTTCGAGAGCCACAATCCGGCTGTGTATACTTATCTGCGTCTTGGTTGGAACAAAGTCGATAATGTGTTCGATGAGTTCGTGTCGCAACAAGCCAAGCGCGACGCCGCGACCGCCGACTTTCGCATGGCTTACGGTTTACCCGGCAAATCCGGCTATACCTATACGCGTCCCTTCGATTATTTCGATTTCGAATTCACCGCCAGCAGCGCCAACGTGTTTGAAAACATCATGACTCACGGCTTGCTCTACGGAAAAGAATACGCCGTGGGCGATGCCTATCATGGCGTGTGGGGGCTTTATGGCAGCTACGATTATATTTCACCGCAAACCTTTCGCGTTTCCAGCACCGCGCTTTCGGTGGGAACCACCGCGCAGTGGTGGTTTTCAAAAAACTTCGTGTTGCAAGGCACCGCGCTCGGCGGTTTAGGTTATGGCGCGGGCGGAATCACGCATGGCGTTGGCGAGCGCGATTATCACTACGGCGCCACGCCGCAAGCGCTGCTGGCTTTGCGCCTGTTGTTCGGCGAGCGCGCCAACCTCGACTTAACCGCGCGTTCTTATTACGTCAGCGATGTGCTTTCCACCGAAGACCGCGGATCGGAGCGCATCTTTCGCGGCGAAGCCGCGTTCACCGTGCGTCTGCACGGCCCGCATGCGGTGACGCTCAAATACAATAGCTCGCAACGCAACGCGAGTTATCCCGACACGCCCGATACGCATCAAAGCGTGAAAACATTAAGCTTGCTTTACACCTATCTTTTTGGCGACGCCAAGTTCGGCGCGGTGGAGTGGCTGGCTCCTCCTGAAGTTCAAGAATCGAGATAGCTCGGATGTTTTCCGAGCCGCATTAGTTTTTTTACTGACAAGGCTTAGCTCATGACAAAAATTAAAATCCGGTTAGTGATGTTTGTTTGCAGTTTACTGGCGCCACTAACGGTTTTGGCCGAGCTGACCAATAGTTCTCTGCTGGGCCCTGGGTTGCGCTCGCGCCCAGCCTATACAGGTTCGGCCTCGCAAAATATCGAGCTGGTTCCCGTTGTCCGCTACTTCGGACAGCCTTGGTTCGTGCGCTCGACCCAAGGCGTGCTCGAGGGTGGCGCGCGCACGCAGCTTGCGCCGAGCCTGTATGTGGGTGCGCAACTGGCCTACGAATCGGGACGGCAAACAAAAGATTCTGATTTCTTAGAGAAGCATCATTTGGCTGACATCGATCGCAGCGCCTCGCTTGGCCTGCACGTGGAATGGGACCATAAGTTCGGCCCGATGCCGATCACGCTACTTGCGCGCACGCGCCATTACATCGATTCCGACCAGGGCGCTCAAGCCGACTTGCGTTTTAGCGCGGGCATCTTCCAGCGCGGACGCGTTGCCGCGGGCGTGTTCACGCAAGCGACGTGGGCCAATGCAAAATCGGCAAACTCTTTCTACGGCATTACATCGCAGCAATCCGCTGTCGCCGGATTGCCGGCCTACAACGCAGAAAGCGGATGGATTTTTGCAAGCTTTGGTCTGCTTTGGTCGGTCGACCTTAGCAAAGATTGGGTCGTGGTCGGCAGCCTGGAATCACGCCGCTTGCGCGACGCCGCCGAACGCAGTCCACTGGCAGAGCGCAGATCGAACACCTACACGAGTGTGGGCGTCGCTTATCGCTTTTGAAGCATACGCACAAGGTCTGACCTTAAAGGATTGTGCCAGTTAGATATAAGTAAAATTACCACTTCGCATTCAAACCTCGCGCGTTTCGGATTGATTTCTGATTCAACTTTCCCATTCGACATCTCCTGCTGTATTGTCTACCTTCAAAAATTAGTTAAAACCATGATTTGAGGTGGATGTCTTCTTAACTGGTCATTTTTTGGGAGAAAACATGAGAATTCTGTTTACCATTATGCTATCGGCCGTAATAGTTTTTGGCGCATCATGTGCACCAGTACGGCCAACGATAGAAGAAGTATCGCTTCCACCTCAGCGTATTTCTCAAAAAGGCTATTCCTTGATGCCGCTAGACGAAACCGGATGGTTGATCGGCTTTCGGGATTCCGAGAAGCTTGTATTAGGAAAGCGCGCCAAGGACCCCGATGAAAATTTCATCATACGTGCCTTCGCCGAAGTGCTTCCTCCACTCAAGTCAGAAGAAGAATTCACCGGCTTCGCAAAATCAGTATTAATGATGGAAGGCGCTGCACGGCACAAAGTTTTGTCTCAGGAAACGAAGCGCGTGACCCTCAAAGGCCAGTCCTGCGTCAGGACGGACACCGTCATGGAAGATCGTGGCGCGGTCAAGCGTTCCTCGCGAACCGACAACATGATTCTTGAAGCCCATTCGTTGCTTTGCAAGCATCCAAATAAGAGCACGGGCATTTTGGTGGCGTATTCTCATCGATACTATGCGGGAAATCAGGATCCCGAGTCCGCAAAAAAAGCACAAAAAATTTTTGACAGTATCGAATTTTCGAACCTCTAAAAGATTGATATTGAAGCTTATCGGGGGCGCTGTGTAATAATTTTTAATTTCTCATTAAAACTATGAAACATTTCATTTTTGTTTTGATGTTAAGTTGCAGCCAATCGCTGTATGCCGAATCGGGCGGCTGGATAACGCGCGAGGGAAAACCCATTCCCAACACCGATTCCATGAAAAGCGTTGATGGATTCGGCGCTTCGTTATTGGTAACGCCCGATGCGGATTGGGAGGCTAAATGGAATACTTCACCCGACACCGTCCCGCATTTTCGCACCGCGTCGAAAGTTAAATACGGAGAACAACTGACGATCCTTACTTTTTTTATAAATCCAAAAGTGGATAAATCAGGAGCCATCGACGTGGTTTGTGATATTGAAATCATCCGTCCGAATAAAACCCAATCAAGTTCAAAAGCAATCGAATGCGCCAAGGGACAGTTTCAGGGAGACCCATACAACGTTCGATTAACATCAGCGATAATTAAATTCATCGGCGAAAAAAATGATCCCTCAGGTGTGTGGCAGGTGAATGTCATCATCACGGACCGAAACAGAAAAGCGGCGGTGCCGTTAAAAACCCAATTCGAATTAGTAAAATAAAAATCGGCATTGGTTTTCAGTTAAAAAAATAAAAATGGAAGAACTGTTAATTATAATTTTTCAGTTCCTATTTGAGTTCGTGCTCAATGTGCTCTCCGGAATCCCATTCGATTGGCCGTCAAAAAACCGAAAAATTCCCGAACCCGAAAGCATTCTCCTTCAATGTTTCTTGTGGTTTTGCGGCGGTTGCCTGTTGGCGGGCGTGTCGCTGCTGATATTTAAACGCACGCTTATCTCGATACCTGCTCTGCGCATCGTTAACTTAGTGCTCGCGCCGATCGTTTCAGGCTTGGTTTCAAGGTCGATCGCCAGTCGCCGTTCGCTCGACAACAAGTTCATCGTTCCGCGCAATCACTTTTGGTACGCTTTCTGGTTTACGCTCGGATTGGTGATTATTCGTTTTACCTATGCGACGGGAGATTAGAAACTTGTCTATGATGGATGCGGTCTTAAATGCCATGGAACTCGAGGAGCCAAAACCATGAAGCCAGCTAAACATCTCTCAATGATCCGCAGCTTCCACCTGGCGGACTGGCTCACCTTGGGTAACGCCAGTTGTGGCGTCGGCGCTTTGTTTTCCGTCATGACGTACTTACAAAGCCCGAACGTGTTGCACTTATATTTCGCTTGCGGCTTGGTGGCGCTGGCGTTTGTATTCGATATCCTCGACGGCCGCATCGCGCGTTGGCGTCAACAAACTTCCTTGCTGGGCCGCGAGCTGGATTCCTTGGCGGACGTGATTTCCTTCGGCGTCGCGCCCGCGGCCATCGCCTACGGCGTCGGCATGGACGGATTGTGGGATCGGATAATTCTGCTTTACTTCGTGGCCTGCGGCGTCAGCCGCCTGGCGCGCTACAATGTCACCGCCGAAACCCTGGCGCAAGGCGGCGACAAGGTAAAATATTTCGAAGGCACGCCGATTCCCAGTTCACTGTTGCTCGTCCTGATCATCGCCATCGCCGCTGCTAACGGTGCGATTGGAGGTCAACTTTGGTTTGGCATGATTCATATCGGTCCCTGGCAGTTTCACCCACTGACGTTGATGTTCGCGGTTTCCGGTTCGTTGATGATCAGCCGGACCTTGCGCATTCCGAAGCTTTGATGTTTTGTTGCTCGATTCACTCCTCGTTCCATTTTTCAGCGTAGAGAAACGAAATATTCAAGTCTGCGTTCCTATAATATTGCCGTAACGAATGAGCCAATCCACCGTCAAGCAATACCTGCCCTGGGTCGTCGCGGCGGCGCTGTTCATGGAACAGCTGGATTCCACCATCGTCAATACCGCGGTGCCCGCGATGGCCGCCAGCCTGCAGGTTACGCCGCTGAGTCTCAAGGCGGTTGTTTCCAGTTACATTTTGAGCCTGGCGGTGTGCATTCCGATTAGCGGCTGGATAGCCGACCGTTACGGCACGCGCCGCGTGTTCGGCATTGCCGTCGCCGCGTTCACGTTCTCCTCGGTGCTGTGCGGCCTTGCGTTAAATGTTCCGATGCTGGTGGCCGCGCGAATTTTGCAGGGCATGAGCGCGGCGATGATGATGCCTGTGGGCCGGCTCGCAATCATCCGTACCTTTCCCAAATCGGAACTGCTGATGGCGATGAACTTCGTCATCATTCCAGCACTGATCGGTCCGCTGCTGGGCCCGACGGTGGGCGGCCTGATCGTGCACTGGCTGTCGTGGCGTGACATATTTTTTGTCAACGTTCCAGTGGGCATTGGAGCGCTGCTGCTGATTCGTCGTCACATGCCTGACTATCAAGGAGACAAGCGACGACGCTTGGATATCGTTGGTCTAGTCCTATTCAGCAGCGGTGCGGCACTGCTGTCGTGGCTGCTAGAAATATTCGGCGAGCACAATATCGACGTGACGTCGGCCGCGATTCTGTTGCTGGTGTCCATCAGCCTGCTGGGCGCTTACGGCTGGCATGCGCAGCACGCGCCACATCCATTGCTGCGGCTCGCGCTGTTCCGAGTGCGGACGTTTCGTGTATCGGTGCTTGGCGGTTTCATCACGCGACTGGGCGTTGGCGGTCTTCCTTTTCTATTACCGCTGTTGTATCAGCTTGGCCTCGGCATGCCCGCGTGGAAGTCAGGCCTGCTGATGATGCCTTCCGCAGCCGCCGCCATGCTGATGAAGTTCATCGCACCACGGGTGTTGCGGCGTTACGGTTATCGACAGGTTTTGGTGATCAACACCTTGATGATCGGTTTCACTATCGGTTTTTTCTCTCTCGTGACTCCCGCCACGCCGATTGTATTGATCGTCATGCTTGGACTAGCCGTGGGATTTTTCAATTCACTGCAATTCACCAGCATGAATTCGATGGCCTATGCCGACATCGAAACACCCGACTCCAGCATGGCCAGCACCATCGCCAGTTCGCTGCAGCAGATGTCCATGAGCTTCGGACTCGCCTGCGGCTCGCTGATCACTGGCTGGTACTTGGGCGGGTTGCCGCAAACCGATCAAGCAGCCGTGACGACTGCGTTGCATCATGCGTTTCTAACTTTGGGCAGTTTGACATTGCTATCATCGCTGACGTTCTGGACACTGCGCGTCGATGACGGCAAGAGCGTAAGCGGGAAGGGACAGTCTGAGGTTTCTTCAATTTCTGCTTCGTAAGAGTCAGATTTTTCAAGAAGGGCGAAGGGATGTCGGTTGAATCTGCCTGTAACTTTCAAGTACTCTAATCGCTTGATCAAGATAAATTGTGATTTCGATCCGATTATATTCCAAACCATGGACACCCCCCTTAAGAAATGGATTCGATGGCTGGCTGTAATACATGACGATGTTCAGCAGCTATTGGTGAATAAGGATATCTTTTGGGAAGTTCAGAAGATGATTAGGAACAATACGCGGATTCACAAGCCTAGTTCGTTTTACCAGTATCTTGGTGACACATATATTTCACACATAACTGTAGGAATTCGTCGTCAGCTTAAAATAGATCAAACAAGCATTTCCTTTGCTCGCTTACTTACAGAAATCTCTAAACATCCATCGTTTATCAGTCGCACTTATTACAAAAATCTATTCAAGGGATCAGCGGTTGAAGATTTAGCTGATAAACAATTCGATAAATATTCAGAAAAAGGCGCTCATATTTCAGCCTCTATGGTGCTTAGCGATTTAGCCAAACTGAAATCAGTATCGGTAAAGATAGAGGACTTTGTAGATAAAAGAGTTGCACACCGTGATAAACGAAATCCGAAAATACTTCCAAAATTTCACGAAGTAGATACGTGCATCGATGCGCTAGATCAGCTTTACGTGAAGTATCACCTTATAATTCACGCTGCCAGCATGGACACGCTGATGCCTACCTATCAATACGATTGGAAGGAAATATTTTATGAACCTTGGCTTGTAGTGGAGAAAGAAGTTGAGGAATCGAAATAAATTAGGACCAGATCACGGTATTCATTAATATTTTAACCAAAATCGTGACGACCTCGATTGAGATGGAAAACAAATGAAAAATTTGAACTTAATGCATTTGTTGCCTTTTAATCAGGTATTCATACAAGCATTGTTTCTCATGCCGATGCTAACTTTCCTTGGCGCCTGTAGTTCGCATGAGACTTCTCAAATGACATCAGTTGAGTTGGGCATTCTTATTCACGATAAAGGTTGCAAGGCCGCAGATGAAACTGTGTCGCATCAACCAGACCCAGATTTTTTTATTGGAATCATGCATGAAACTGGAATGTGTCGTACTAAGGATTACGAAAAAGCGCTTGATTATTATCGGCGTTCTTCGAGGCGAGATAACGATAAAGCAATGTACTCCTTCTATGTGCTTTCCAATCGTGCAGATAGAGGGTGGGATCTAAAGCAACAAGATGCACGTAGAGATGAGTCAATGATCTTTCTACAACGTGCGGCACAACTTGGGAATCCGCGTGCCGCTTATGTACTATCAATATGCTTCGAGCATGGCGCATGTGGACTCAGAAAGGATATCGTCAAGGCTAATGAGTTGAAGGCTTTTATAGAATCAAAGAAGAACCAATGAATCGACAGAATTAGACTCTTGTTTGAGCTATCTTTCTTTTGGTGGAATTCAACACCATTCCCGCGTAAACTGCGCCTCCTGCCTTAATCATGACGTTTCGGCGCCCCTCTTAGTCTCCATGCAAACCGCCAAAGACATTTTTTCCTATCGTAAATTTTGGGCTAAGCGTTTTGGCCCCGCGCCGTTTTTGCCGATGTCGCGCGCGGAGATGGACGAGCTGGGCTGGGATTCTTGCGACATTATTTTGGTCACGGGCGATGCTTATGTGGATCATCCCAGTTTCGGCATGGCGCTGGTTGGGCGCGTGCTTGAGGCGCAGGGTTTTCGCGTGGGCATTATCGCGCAGCCGGATTGGAAAAATGCCGAAGCGTTTAAAGTCTTGGGCAAGCCGAATTTATTTTTCGGCATTACCGCGGGCAATATGGATTCGATGGTGAATCGTTACACTTCGGATCGGCGAATTCGTTCAGACGATGCTTACACAGCGGGCGGCGAGGCGGGTAAGCGCCCCGACCGTTCGGTGATCGTTTACGCGCAACGCGCGCGCGAAGCGTTTAGCGATGTACCTATTATCATTGGCGGCATCGAGGCTTCGCTGCGGCGCATCGCGCATTTCGATTATTGGTCCGATAAAGTTCGGCGTTCGATTCTGCTGGATGCCAAGGCGGATTTATTGGTGTACGGCAATGCCGAGCGCCAAATCGCCGACATCGCGCATCGTTTGGCGGCGGGCGAGCCGATTGCCAATATTACCGATGTGCGCGGCACGGCTGTGGTTCGCCAGGCGCTGCCGGAAAATTGGACTGAAATCGATTCAACGCAGATCGATACGCCTGGTGCGGTGAATCCGCCGACAAATCCTTATGCCAGCGAGGAGGAGATGCGCAGCACCGCTGTTAACTCCCCTCACCCCAACCCTCTCCCGCAGGGAGAGGGGGCTGCATCTGTCAACGTAGTGCAGTTTCATAAGCGTCCACCAAAGCTGGATCGCGAACACACGGCGATTCGCTTGCCATCGTTTGAGCAAGTATCGAGTGATTCGGTGTTATACGCGCATGCTTCGCGTGTGTTGCATCTGGAAACCAATCCGGGCAACGCGCGCGTGTTGGTGCAGCGCCATGGCGACCGCGACGTGTGGTTGAATCCGCCGCCCTTGCCGTTGACGACCAAAGAGATGGACGCGATTTATGAGTTGCCGTATCAGCGCTTGCCACATCCGTCCTATGGCAAAGCCAAGATTCCCGCCTACGAGATGATTCGATTTTCGATTTCGATTCAGCGCGGATGTTTTGGCGGTTGTACTTTTTGTTCCATCACCGAGCACGAAGGGCGCATCATTCAAAATCGCTCCGAGGAATCGATGATACGTGAGATTGAAACGATTCGCGATTCGGTGCCAGGCTTCACGGGTGTGATTTCCGATCTCGGTGGTCCGACGGCGAATATGTATCGCATCGCCTGCAAGTCGCGCGAGATCGAATCGGCGTGTCGCCGACCGTCCTGTGTTTATCCTGGCATCTGCAGCAATCTCAACACCGACCACGCGCCGCTGATTAAGCTGTATCGCCGCGCGCGCGAATTGCCAGGCATCAAAAAAATTCTCATCGGTTCGGGCGTGCGCTATGACTTAGCGATCGAATCGCCCGAATACGTGAAAGAATTAGTAACGCATCACGTCGGCGGTTATCTTAAGATCGCGCCCGAGCATTTGCGCGATGGCCCGTTGTCCAAGATGATGAAGCCGGGCATGGGCGCGTACGATCGCTTCAAGGAATTGTTCGACAAATATTCGAAAGAAGCGGGTAAGGAGCAGTATCTCATTCCCTATTTCATCGCCGCGCATCCGGGCACGACCGACGAAGATATGTTGGAGTTGGCATTGTGGCTCAAGAAAAACGGTTTCCGCGCCGATCAGGTGCAAGCTTTCTTGCCCTCGCCGATGGCCACGGCCACGGCCATGTATCATTCGGGAAAAAATCCGCTGCGCAAAGTCACCGCGCAGAGCGAAGGCGTGTACATTCCGAAAGGTTTGAAGCAACGCCGTTTGCACAAAGCATTTCTGCGTTACCACGATGCCAACAACTGGCCGATGCTACGCGCCGCGCTGCGGCGCATGGGCCGTACTGATTTAATCGGCTCGGGTAAACATCAACTGATTCCCACGTATCAACCCGCTGGCACTGGCTTAAACCCCGACACCCATCGGCACCGAAAAACTTTCGCCACGCAACACACCGGATTGCCGCGTTTCGCGCCGAAGAAATCCAAATCGGCGCGATCCGCACAGCGGCCGCATAAGACGCTGCATCCAGGCAGTCCCACTGGCAGCGGCAAGCGCCGTTGACAATATTAATGTAGGTTGGGGTGAGCGGCGCGAACCCCAACTGATACTACAGCCGTTTTCGAATAACGCTCCGAATAGCTAGTCCGCAAAGGATTTACGTAACAGGCCTGGAATTTAATATTTGTTGGGCTTCGCTGCGCTCAGCCCAACCTACATTTACAGCCTGTCATTCCCGCAAAAGCGGAAATCCAGCGAATTATTGAGTTTCAAGATTCCCGCTTTCGCGGGAATGACAGAGACAATAATTAATCTCCGTGGGAAGTTAAGAATCAGAAAATTATCTGCACTTGTTCCGTTTCAAGCCGTACATTTCATTCCGTTCTCGTGATACGATTCGCACCCATGCAACAAAAAACGATTCTGCACATCGACATGGACGCGTTTTACGCCTCCATTGAAGAGCGGGATCGTTCCAGTCTTCGCGGTAAACCCATGGTGGTCGGCGGTAACCCGCACAAGCGCGGCGTGGTGGCGGCGGCGAATTATGCGTCGCGCCAATATGGCATACACAGCGCCATGCCCACCGCGCAAGCTTTACGCCTTTGCCCGCATCTCATCGTGCTGCCGCTGCGGCATAACTATTACGCGCAAGTGGCGCAACACATCCGCGATATTTTTCATCGCTATACGCCGTTGGTGGAGCCGTTGTCGCTCGATGAAGCTTTTTTGGACGTGACGCACAGCCGCCGCTTGTTTGGCGAGGCCGCTGACATCGGTCAGCGCATCAAGCAGGATATTCGTCATGAATTGCAGCTAACCGCTTCCGTCGGTGTGGCGCATAATAAATTTCTCGCCAAAGTGGCTAGCGATCTCGGCAAGCCCGATGGATTTTTGGCCATCGATGCGCATGACGTGCAAAAATTTCTTGATCCACTGTCCGTGGCGAAATTATACGGCGTCGGTAAGGTTGGCAATCGACGTTTGCAAAAACTGGGTATTAGCACGATCGCGCAACTGCGCGCGATGCCCAGGATGCAACTGAGTGACTTGTTTGGCGCTTGGGGCGAAACGCTGGCGGAATTGGCGCAGGGCATCGATGAGCGTCCCGTGGTGCCAGATCACAAGGCGAAATCGATTTCGCACGAGAACACTTTCGCGGAAGACGTTAACGACGTGGACACTTTGCGTGCTTGGCTGCTGGATCTCACGCGCCAGGTGGCGGCGCGCTTGCGGCGCAATCACATGCGTGGCCGCACTGTGTTGGTAAAAATCCGCTTCGCCGATTTCCGCACCATCACGCGCTCGTACACGCTGCCGCAGTCGACGGACGTTACGCAAGAGTTGTGGAATGTGGCTCTGCCGTTATTGCTGAAAAATCTGCCCGCGCGCTCGCGCGGCATTCGTTTGCTCGGTTTCAGCGTCAGCGGTTTTGACGCCCCTGAAATATATCAAGCCGATCTTTTCAGCGAGCCACTGAAAATAAAACAAACTCGTCTCGACACCATCAGCGACTGGATACACGGACGTTTCGGTGCGCAATCGCTGCATCGCGCCACGGAATTAATAAGCACCGCGCAATAATTGCGCGGTGCTTATTACGCAACAAAAAACCGTATTTAGTGGGTTTTCTCGACAATAAAAATAAATTTGTCGTTTTGTTGCTTGGTGGCTACCACGATATTTCCCGTATGTTTTCCCCAGATACGAATGTCGGTTACCGTGCCTGGATCGGTGGCGATGATCTCCACGCGTTCACCATTTTTTATGTTTCGCACCGCTCTGGATAGCCACAGAAGCGGTGTTGGACTATGCAGTCCGCTGCAATCAAGTGTGTTTTGAATCATGCTTGTTACCCTCCTTGGTTAAATGGACTGAGAACTACGGATTGCTGGCTTAAATTAATGTGAGGTACTTTAAGGGTTGTTGTTGAAGGACTTCGAATTTCATCGCGTTCTCCTCCTACCCATCCACCGAGGACTGGCGAGTATCTTCCTCGGAATAATCGTCGTCTACCAAACTCCGACAAACGACGCGATTACCCGACGAACGAGGGCTGAAGAATTAATGTAAGTAGACACGCAACGCGGGCGCCAGCGGACGGCGTAACAGCGCATTACGCGCTTCCCATTCGGCGCTGCCCTCAAGTGGCGTGAGCAAACGCGATTCGCCCGCGACATGAATCGCAATCGGCGCGCCATCGCGATACAGCACGCGATTTCCCGTGAAGGCGGGCACGCGCCCGCCTGGCGTCAATATGCCCACTAAGTTCAGGGGATCGACCGCGCTCACGGAAATGAGCTTGCCTTCGGCTTTATCGCGGCGCAGCGTGCGCAAAGCGCTTAATACTTCGGGCGTAGCGTATTGTTCACCAGAAAATCCAGCGACGAAGCGGCCGCCGCGAATCTCGCCGCGCGCTTCCAAGCGGCGATATACCTTAAGTAATTCATACCAGGGCGGCAGCCAACTGGCTTCGCGCTCCAAAACCCGTTTGAACACCACGCCATAACGCTTGAGTAACAAAAGTGCGACATGTTCAATAGTTTCGACATCTGCTGTCGCGGTCGAAGTTTGCGCAGTGGATTGATCGGCATGACGTTGCAATAACGTCCAACGACCGGCTTCGGCGATGCCCACTTCGGCCAGGCGTCGACGGCGCAATCCGCGCATGCCAGCGCGTCCGTTCGCGGGCACGAGCAAGGCGCGCAGTCCCGCGTAACTATCGGCGTGCACCATGCCCACGGCCACCAGTTCGCCCAGCGCTTCTTCCGCTTGCGTCTTGAGCAGTCCGGTGCCGTGCACAATGTCGTCGAAGAAAGACGCGCCATGCGTGCGCAGATAATCGGCGACGCTTTGCGCGCGCGGCGCCAACCGCGGCGCATCGGTGTAACGCGACGACATTAATTTTTGCCACAAGTTGTTGTGCTTGCGTGTCAGCAGCGCGATGGGCGTAGTGCGCACGGGCGCGCTCGCATGATCTTTGCCCGCCACTCTTTTGGGCGGCGTGAGCCGCGCCCATAACACGCGTCCGGAAAGACACAGGTTGTCCAGCCATTCGGGATCGTAGTGATGCGTGCGCGCGGGTAAAATATCCGCTTCCCAGGCATTGGCGCTGGCTTCGAAGCCTTCGAGTTGTTCCACGATCGCCGCCAGCGCTTGCGCTCCTTCGGGACGCGGATCGGCGTCGAGCCCGTGCCAGCGAAATAGAAAGCGCAAAAAATCCGCGGCGCTGACCGGCTCGATTTCAGCGCGCAAGCGTTCGATGGTGTAGCGATGGATGCGCGCCAGCAGGCGGCGCTCGCACCACTCAAGATTATTTTTGGCGTCAGCGTTGTTCTCGGTGAAGCGTCCGCGCATGACAAAACCTTCGGCTTCAAGCGCCATGAGCGCTCTATCGATTGTGCCTAATGAAATACCGAGTTGTTGCGCGAGCCACGCGGCGGTCACTGGACCCAAGCCTTGCAGTTGTCCGCGAATAAGTTCCGTCAAAGCTTCTTCTTCAGTCCAAGCGCGCGCCATGAATTCCGCGGGCGCTTCCAGCGCGGGTTCAATGACAGCGTTGGGATAAATGGCGCGCAAGCGCGGCAATTGTTCTACCGCGACCCATAAATTTAGACCATTCGGCAAGCGCAGTAGTATGGCTCGGCATGCTGCCACCAACGCGGCAAAATAATTGTCCCAAGCCAACTGCTGGCCGCGCTCAAGCGGCAGCGCGCCCAATAACATCAAGGCATCATGCAATTCATCCGGGTTGCCTACTTCCGGCCAAGCTTCGGCGCGCACGCGCTCAATCGCCGCGGCATCGAGCTGACCGAAGTCGGCCGCTTCCAGCGGATCGAGCCAACGTCGACTCATGACAGCTTGCGTGCGGCGTTCTTCCAGCGGCGCATCGTCTAGAAAGCCGTAGGGCTTGGCGTTCAATATCTCTTGCGCCAGTGGCGAAGGATGCGGCAGATCACGCGCCACGATTTGTTTTTCGCCCTGCTCCAAGGCAAGCAGCAGGCGTATCAAACCGTCGATGTCCATGGCTTCGTTGAGGCAGTCGGCGATGGTTTGATTTACCAGCGGATGATCGGGCACTTCGCGCGCGCCATTGATATTTTCCGCGCACGCCAATTGATCGGGAAACACCACGGCAATGAGATCTTCGGCTTGCATGCGTTGTAACGGCGCGGGATTTTTGCGGCCGCTTTGGAAGCGTTTGATGGCCAGCGCCACGGTCGTGACCCAACGCCAGCGCGCGGTGAAAAGCGGCGCATCCAACAAGGCTTGAATCAATGTCGCGCGCACGGTTTTGCTATTGAGGTAGCGCGGCACGTCTTCCAGCGCAAAGCTGTGCGTCTCGCCCAGAGACAGCACGATGGCGTCTTCCGTCACCGCCGCTTGCAACTCGAAATTAAATTTAGCGCAGAAACGTTTGCGCAAAGCCAGGCCCCAAGCGCGATTGATGCGGCTGCCGAAGGGGCTGTGAACGATGAGTTGCATGCCACCGGTTTCATCGAAGAAGCGTTCGAGCACGATAGTTTGTTGCGTAGGCAACAAACCGAGCATGCCTTTAGCGGCAGCGAGATATTCAGTCAGCTGATGCGCGGCGTTATAGTCGAGGCCCAATGTCTCCATCAACCAGCGCGTGGCAGTGGCCAAGCTCTCGCTGCTGGTGTGTTGCAAGCGCGCATCGAAGTCAGCGCGCAAACGCGCCACCGCGCTGGAAAGTTCATCGCTGCGCCCGGGCGCTTCGCCGAGCCAAAACGGAATATTCGGCGGCACGCCCTTGGCGTCTTCCACGCGCACCAGACCGGCTTCGATTTTGAGAATGCGGTACGACGTATTGCCGAGCTGAAAAATATCGCCAGATAAACTCTCGACCGCGAAATCTTCGTTGACCGTGCCGATGAAAGTGGCGCTCGGTTCCAGAATCACGCGATAGTCGGCGTTGTCGGGAATCGCGCCACCGCACGTGAGCGCGGTTAAGCGCGCACCTTTGCGCGCGCGCAATTGATGGTTGACGGCGTCGCGATGCAAATAAGCCGAACGCCGTCCGCGGCGCGTGGCGTAACCATCGGCCAACACGCCGATGACTGAATCGAATTCGGCGCGCGTCAGATCACGATAGGGATAAGCGCGCCGCATCAAGTCATATAATTCTTGTTCGCTGTACTCGCGATTCGCCACCTCGGCCACGATTTGTTGCGCCAGCACATCCAGCGGCTTAGGGGGAATAAGAATCCGGTCGAGTTCCTCGCGGCGCACCGCATCGAGCAATGCGGTGCATTCAACCAAATCGTCGCGACTGGTGGGAAACAAACGGCCCTTGGGCGTGCCGCTCACCGCGTGACCGGAACGGCCAACGCGCTGCAGAAAAGTCGCAATCGAGCGCGGACTGCCGAGCTGGCACACCAAATCGACATCGCCGATGTCGATGCCGAGTTCCAGGGAAGCAGTAGCCACTAATGCGCGCAACTTGCCTTCTTTTAAGCGGCGTTCGGCATCTAAACGTTGTTCTTTGGACAAGCTGCCATGATGCGCGGCGACATTTTCCTTGCCTACGCGCTCACTCAGATGGCGCGTGACGCGTTCGACCTGGCGGCGCGTGTTGGCGAACACCAGCGTGGTGCGGTGCGCATGAATCAATTCCGCCAGGCGATCATAAACTTCGCCCCAGGTTTCATTCGACATCACCGCTTCCAAGGGCGTTGCGGGCAGTGCCAGCGCCAGATCGCGCTGACGCACATGACCGCTGTCGATAATGGCGCAAGCTGGTTTGCCGTTGGCATCCAGTGCATCGGCACCGACGAGAAATTGCGCGACCGCTTCAATGGGTTTTTGCGTGGCCGAAATGCCGATGCGCGTGAGCGCGCGTGGCGCTACCAGTGTCGTCAGCCGTTCGAGCGACAGCGCCAGATGCGAGCCGCGCTTGCTGCCCGCGACCGCGTGGATTTCATCCGCGATCACGCTGCGCGTGGTGGCGAGCATGGCGCGTCCGGATTCGCTGGTGAGCAAAAGATAAAGCGATTCGGGTGTCGTCACCAAAATATGCGGTGGATTTTTGCGCATGGCCTGGCGCTCGGACGCGGGTGTGTCGCCTGTGCGCACTTGCACGCGAATGTCGACGTCGGGCAATTTGAGCGTTTGCAATTGCTCGCGAATGCCCGCCAGCGGCCATTGCAAATTGCGTTCGATGTCGTTGGATAATGCTTTGAGCGGCGAGACATAAACCACTTGGGTTTCGTTGGCCAATCGGCCATCGATGCCTTGGCGAATGAGATCGTCGATCGCCGCCATGAACGCGGCCAAGGTTTTGCCCGAGCCCGTGGGTGCGGCGATCAGCGTATGACGTCCCGCGTGAATAGCGGGCCAGGCATCGGCTTGGGCCGCGGTGGGCGCGTCAAACCTTGCTTCAAACCAACGAGCGACAGCGGGATGAAATGAAGTGAGATTCATGCGTTCAGGTTACCGCCTGTATCGGCGAGGGTCTAGTTAGCAGCGGGTCTAGCTGTAATGTTAGGAAAAACGGGCGAGTGTTAGACCGTGCAAATTCACTTCCGGTTCGCGTCCTGATATTAAATCAGCGAGAACCTTGCCCGAACCGCAAGCCATGGTCCAACCGAGCGTGCCATGACCTGTGTTGAGAAAAAGATTTTTATACGCAGTGGCTCCCAGAATCGGTGGATTGTCCGGTGTCATCGGGCGCAAACCGCACCAGTATTGCGCTTGGCTGATGTCCGCGGCGCCTGGGAACAAATCGTTGATGACATGCGTGATGGTCGCGCAGCGTTCAGGCGTGAGCGTTAAATCGTAACCGGCTAATTCCGCCGTGCCCGCGCCGCGCAGAGTGTCGCCTAAGCGGGTAATGACGACTTTATAACTCGAATCCGTAATGCTGCCTTGCGGCGCCGTCGCGGCCGACAACGGCAGCGACGCGGAATAACCTTTCACTGGATAAACCGCAAGATTTATTTTCAGTGGTCGCAGCAACAAAGGAGAATAACTTCCGCAAGCGAGCACGTAAGCATCCGCATTGATCTCGCCTTTGTCGGTGAATATGCCGCTCACGCGTTGGTCGTTGGCTATCAAGCGTTCGATGCGAGTGGAAAATTTAAATTGCACTCCTTGTTCAGCGGCGAGCGTGGCAAGCGCGCGCGTGAACTGATGACAATCGCCAGTTTCATCGGCGGCGAAGCGCAAGCCACCGACGATTTTATCTTGTGACGTTGTTAAAGCCGGTTCCTGCGCGACGCAGGCGGCGCGATCCAAAATTTCACAGGGCACACCCCAGCGCTTGAACAATATCGCATCGTGCGCCGCTTTATCCATTTCCTGCGCATCACGAAACAGCTCCAATATTCCGTGAGTGCTTTCTTGATAATGAATGCCCGTGGTTTGCCGCAGTGCCACCAAGCATTCATGGCTATAGCGTGCCAGCCGCAGCATGCGTTCTTTGTTAATGGCGTAGCGCGCCGCGGTACAATTTTCAAGTAGTTGTAGAAGCCACGACCATAAAGCCGGATCAAACCGTGGCCGTAACACCAAAGGCGAATGCTTGCTGAACATCCACTTGAGCGCTTTCAGCGGAATATCAGGCGCCGCCCACGGATGGCCCGCGCCCCAAGACAGTTGGCCGCCGTTGGCATAACTGGTTTCCATGCCTGGTTCGGATTGGCGATCGAGCAGTGTCACTTCATGACCGGCTTGTTGCAGATAGTAAGCACTGGTGACGCCGATCACGCCACCGCCGAGAACAAGAATTTTCATACACGCATATTACGGCAAATCGATTTATTCATGCCATGTGGTAAAACTATTTACTGCTTCGCGCGCGGTACGATAATGGTTTACCGCCGCTGACGCATCGGCATAGCCGAGCGCCATGCCGCACACGAGCGCTTGAGAATCGGAAATGTTTAGCAGCTTACGCGCGATGTCAGGATATTCGGCGATGGATGCTTGCGGGCAAGTCGCCAGACCTTGTGCTGACGCCGCCAACATGACATTTTCAATGAACATGCCCATGTCCACCCACGAACCTTGCGCCAACGAGCGGTCCACAAAAAATAATAAACCGATGGGCGCGCCGAAGAAGCGATAGTTATTGTTCCAGGATTTCATGCGTCGGTCTGTGTCATCCCGACCAATGCCCAAGGCTTGATACAGCGCCAAGCCGCAAGCCAGACGACGCGATTTATAAGGTTCCTGCCAGCGTTGCGGATAGTAATGATAATCCGGACGTTCCGGCTCGCCGGCCACACGAGCTGCTAATAGCTCTTCGCTCAAGCTTTGTTTGGTCTTGCCCGTCAGCACCGCCACGCGCCACGGTTGCGCGTCAACGCCCGAAGGTGCCCAGCGTGCGGCGTCTAAGATTGTTTCGATTGTGGCGCGATCCACGGGTTTATCGAGATAAGCGCGCGTGGAAGCGCGGCGGCGCATGGCTTCAAGAACATCCATCAGCGATCTCCAGGTGGCGAGAAGCCTACTGTACCTGATCGCGCGCGCGAAAGAATTGCTGGCTAGATGAGTTTGATTTATTAATTGTTAACCGCAGAAAGACACAGAGAATAAAATCATAAAAAAATTAAATCTCTGTGTTCTCTGTGCCCTCTGTGGTTAAAACTCTTATTTAGAGGAGGGTAATCTTTGGCAGGAAAATTAATGAATAGCGGCGCTGGCGGTTTGCATGCGCGGAACCTTGCGTTCCGCGGTTAACAGCCATTGTTGAATACGATGCGCATCGCCGTAACGGCTCAATTTGCCCCAGGAGTCGAGCAACACGATGGTGAGCGGGCGGTTGCCAAGGGTGGCTTGCATGATGAGGCAGTTGCCAGCCGCGGCGGTGTAACCGGTTTTGCTCAAGCCTATGCCCCAATTTTCTTGGCGCACCAAGCGATTGGTGTTATGAAAAGCCAGCTCGCGTCCGGAAACGCGATCGGTGATGCGGAAATTGGGAACCGTGGTTAGGTTTTGGAATAGCGAATGCTTGCGAGCCTCGGCGATTAGCAAGACCAAATCGCGCGCGGTGGAAACATTGTTGTTGTTTAATCCGCTCGAGTCAGCATAGCGGGTATGTGTCATGCCGAGTTCCGCGGCTTTGGCATTCATGGCTTGAACCATGGCATCGATACCACCAGGATAGGTGCGACCCAAAGCGGCGGCGGCGCGATTATCCGAGGCGCCGAGCGCGGCGCGCAGTAGATCGTAACGCGTGAACACGGCGCCGAAAGCCAGACGTGAACGCGTGCCGCGCAAGCGATCGCGATCTTCGCGCGTGATCTCAATGTGTTCGTCGAGGTACAAACCGGATTCAATGATGACCAGCGCGGTCATGAGTTTGGTTAGTGAAGCGATCGGACGTTGACGATCGACGTTGCGCCCGTACAGCATGACGTCTTCGCGGTCGTCCATCACCAGGGCCACTGCTGATTGCAGGGAAAGACGATTAGGCTGACCGTATTGAATTAAATCGGCAGCCTTAATATATGACGCGGTTTCTTCAGTAGTTGCTGCTGGTGTTGATGCATCCACATTCGCATCGGAAGTAACGTACAGCGCCGCCGCGATCATGCCGACAACGCTGGCCAATGTTGCCAGTAATTTAGGATATTTCATGGGGTGAGAATTCCGCCTTCCGTGTGGTCCGTTTCTGAAGCCGCTTCATATAGTTGTAGCAGACTTGCGGGGCGAAACAATAACTTAGCGCGCTAAATTTTGAAAGCCGTGGTGACGGACGCATGGCGCCGACCGACACAGGGTTAGGCGGCTAAAGTGGCTCAGGGCGAGGCTTAAGAATTCAGCTCAAAACCAAGTGATTTTCTGGGCGGTTGAAACCTTTGGCGGGTCTTTTGTAAGCTGAAACACAACTCATCATGACAAGGAGGAACACGTGGCGCATACCTATGAAGAATTGAAACATAAGACGGTGGCGGAGTTGCGCGAAATCGCCAAGGACATGGAGCACGAAGCGGTTAAGGGCGCGACGCAGATGAACAAGGATCATCTGCTCAAAGGTCTGTGCACCGCCTTAGGCATCGACATGCATCAACATCATCAAGTCGTCGGCATCGATAAGGCGGCGATTAAAGTACGCATACGCGAGTTAAAGAAAAAGCGCGATGAAATTCTGGCTTCGAAGGAGCGCGCCGAGCTCGGCGTGGTGTTGCGTCAAATTCATAGTCTAAAGCGCAGCATCCGCCGCGCCATGGTTTAAGCGTTTATTTTTTTTGGCAGACTGATACGGAAGCACTGATGTATTTTAAGATCGCGCTCGAAGTCTTTGGGAATGGTTTTGCGCGTAATGTCTTCCACCACGAGCGGCGCCAAACCGTCGCGTTCGATTTTAAAGCGGCGGTTGTTGGTGGAGAAAATTAAAACGCCGTCGCGCGCGAGCAATTTGGCGGTATCCTGAATTAACGCCACATGATCGCGCGCCACGTCGAGCGTGTCTTCCATGCGCTTGGAGCGCGAAAATGTCGGCGGGTCCAAAAAAATCAAGTCATAACGGCGCGGTTGATTGGCTTTCAGCCAAGTCAAAACATCCGCTTGAATAAATTCGTGTTGCTGGCCGCGCAGTTGATTGAGCTCGAAATTGCGCTGCGCCCAATCCAGATAAGTGCGCGACATATCGACGGTCGTGGTCGATGCCGCACCGCCGCGAGCGGCGTGCACGCTAGCGGTTCCCGTATAGCCAAATAGATTCAGAAAATTTTTATTTTTTGCTAACTCACCCAGCATGACGCGTGTCGCACGATGGTCGAGAAACAGCCCAGTGTCGAGGTAATCGGAAAAGTTCACGTAAAATTGGCAAGGGCCTTCGGTGACCACGTAAAAATTTCTCGAGGCGGATAGCTTTTCATATTGCGCGCCTTCTTTTTGACGTCGCCGGACTTTGAAAAACATTTGTTCGGGTGCGATCTCCAATACGATGGGAATCACCGCCAGCGCGTGCTTCAAGCGTTGGCGCGCTTTATCCGGATCCACCGTATCCGGAGCCTCGTATTCCTGCACGTGCACATAGCGCTTGTCCGATTCGTAGACATCGATCGCCAGGTTGTACTCGTGTAAATCGGCGTCATACAGGCGATAGCACGAGATCTCTTGGCGCCGCGCCCAGCGTCCGAAATGTTGCAGATCCTTACGTAGCCGGTTGGCGAACATCTCCGCGCTGGACCCAGGACGAATCTCGAAGGGTTGAGGCGTACGATTGCCTACGATGTTTTCCGCGGTGATATCGAAGTGCAGCAATTTGCATTCGATGGCGCCGTTATAAAGCGTGTGCATTTTTTTGGCGCGCAAACCCATGGATTTGCCGAGTTCGGGATTGCCCGTGAAAACGGCGCCATGCCATCCAGGAAAACAATTTTTAAATTGCTTGCCCAGCTCGGCATACAAGGCGGGCAGCTCGGAAGTTTCTCCCAAGCGTTCGCCGTAGGGCGGATTGGCGATGACCAAACCCGGCGAAGTTTCTTCTGGCACGCACGCGGAAAGCTCGCGTTGTTCCACCGTCATGAGATTTCCCAAACCCGCGCGGCGAATGTTATCGCGCGCCGATTGCACCGCGCGCGGGTCGCGATCGTAGCCGATGATGGGTGGAAGTTTTTGCAGACCGATTTCGCAGCGCCGTTGCGCGTCGTCGAACACTTCGGCCCACACCGTGTCATCATGCTGCTTCCAATTAAGAAAGCCAAAATATTGACGCGCCATACCAGGCGCGGCATCGCCCGCGATCAACGCCGCTTCAATCAACAGCGTGCCTGAACCGCACATGAGATCGACCAAGCTGCCATTTTGTTTGGCGATGGCGGGCCAATTGGCGCGAATCAGAATCGCCGCCGCGAGATTTTCTTTCAGTGGCGCTTCCACGGTTTGCGCGCGATAACCGCGCCGATGCAAGGACTCACCCGACAGGTCGATGCTCACGGTGGCTTGATCGCGATGCAGGTAGACATTGACGCGCACGTCGGGTTGCGCGGTGTCGATGGAGGGGCGCACATTAAATTCAGCGCGCAATTGATCGACGATGGCGTCTTTTACTTTCAGCGCGCCGTAATGCGAATGCGTGATCGCCGATTGCGAATGAGTGAAATCTATCGCCAGCGTGCCCTCAGGCTCGAGATGATCTTTCCAGGAGATGCTTTGCACACCTTCATACAAACTTTCCGGCGAAGATGCGGGAAAATTTTTAAGCGGCAGCAATATGCGATTGGCCAAGCGCGACCACAAACACGCCCGATAAGCCGTGGCTAAATTACCCGCAAACGCCACGCCCGCGCGGGTTTCGCGCACGTCTTCGCCGCCCAGCGCGCGCAATTCATCCGCGAGCAGCGGTTCAATGCCTTTGGGGCAAGTGGCGAAAAAAGAGTGCATGGCGGTCATAATGCGGCGCCATGTTACGTGGCCCGCTATGTCGGGTAAATGAAAATGGTTGTTGCGCCAGAGGGCGGGTGTGATAATCGTCCCAGGTATTGGATTTATCGCTGAGGAAAGTGGTCAAACGATAGCTTTTTAAATTGCGCTGAACCTAAATCTGGAGGAATGCCGCGTGGAAATAAAATCAGGTAATCCCGTTTTAGCCAAGGACGCCTTTGGCGGCCTGCCGCGCACCGCCGACCCTATGACCATCGGTGGCACGGTTAATCGCACCGCCATGTTGCTGGCGCTGCTGTTGATCAGCGCGGGTTGGACTTGGGGCCAATTCTGGACTTCACAAAATCCCGCCACGGTCGCGCCTTATATGTGGGGCGGCATTCTCGGCGGTTTAGTCGTGGCGTTGATCACGGTATTTAAAAAGACTTGGTCGCCCGTGACCGCGCCGATTTATGCCTTGCTCGAAGGTTTCGCCGTCGGCGGTATTTCCGCCATGCTCGAGCTGCAATACGCGGGCATCGTTATTCAGGCCGTGGGTTTGACCTTCGGCACCATGCTCGCCTTGCTGATGGCTTATCGTTCGGGCCTGATTCAAGTGACGGAAAAATTCCGCATGGGCATAGTCGCCGCCACGGGTGGCATATTTATTGTGTATTTGGCCGACATGGTGCTGCGTTTATTCGGCATCAACATTCCCTTCATTCATGAAAGCGGTGCGCTCGGCATCGGCTTTAGTGTGGTAGTCGTGATCATCGCCGCGCTTAATTTAGCGCTCGATTTCGATTTGATCGCGCAAGGCGCGCGCAGCGGCGCGCCAAAATACATGGAATGGTTCGGCGCGTTTGCGCTCATGGTGACGCTGATCTGGTTGTATCTGGAAATTCTGCGCCTGCTCGCCAAGAGCCGCCGCTAGCATTACCGCGACATGACACGCATCGGTATCGACCCGGATGGCAAGGTCGTTAGCGAATGCTTCGCGGTTATTTATGCTCCGCGGCGCATGCGCGACCGCTTCCCCGAAAATTGCGTGACCGTGGTGGATTCGGAAGCGACAGCCTTGGAAGGCGCCGATCCTAAAAAAAATCTTTATCCCGCTCGCGTCATCGGTCCGTCGCGTTCTTCCGAGGGGTTTCGGCTGTATTATTTAATTAGCTGGTTGGACAAAGACGAATAATTATTCTGCGAAAATAATCGTAAGCAATAAAAAAGGGCTTCATGAAGAAGCCCTTTTCATTTTGTAAAAAACAGCTTTATGCCGCTAAGGCGTTTTTCATGATTTCCAGTGCTTTGGACTCGATCTGACGAATACGCTCGGCGGAAATCTTGTATTCGTCGGCCAGCTCGTGCAAGGTCGGTTTTTTTTCATCCAGCCAACGGCGTTGAATGATATCGCGCGAGCGCGCATCGAGCGTCGCCAAGGCGGATTGCATTAGTTTGTGACGCGAATCTTCTTGATCGGATTGCGTCGCCAGCACTTCCGGGTTGTAGCGCATGTCTTGCAGATAGCCCGCGGGCGCGGCGTGAAAATTATCTTCGTCGCTGTCGACATCGGCGTCGAAGGGCACGTCGCCGCTGCTCAAGCGCGATTCCATTTCTTGCACTGTTTTGGGCGATACATCCAGATTGGTCGCGAGCGTATCGACTTCGCCACGCGTCATCCAGCCAAGACGTTCACGCGATTTGCGTAAATTAAAAAACAATTTGCGTTGCGCCTTGGTGGTCGCGACTTTGACGATGCGCCAATTGCGCAAGATGTAGTCGTAAATTTCGGCGCGAATCCAGTGAATCGCGAAGGACATCAAGCGCACTTTGCGCGCGGGGTCGTAATGCTTGACCGCTTTCATCAAGCCGATGTTGCCTTCTTGAATCAAATCGGCTTGCGGCAATCCATAACCCGAGAAGCCACGAGCGATGTGCACGACATAGCGTAAATGCGACACCACTAATTGACGCGCGGCATCCAGATCTTCGTTCTTGCGATAACGTCGCGCGAGTTTGCGTTCCTCGCTGGCGCTCAGGATGGGCAGGGCGTTAACGGCGCGAACATAGGCTGCCATCCCTTTTTCGGGGGATAAATTAATCGATAACGCTAATGATTGAGCCATAACACCTCCGGGCAACCCCAATTAGAAAAATATTTTAGCACTCGCAGACTATGAGTGCCAAATTCCCGATAAAGTTCATTTTCCCGCTATAAAAATGGGGACTTAACGTGGCTCGATGGCGCGCAGATGTCTACCTACGGCGAGGCGGGAACCTAGCCATCCCAGTAGGCCGCCAATGCTGATTAAGAGGAGGGTGGCTAGAAAACTCAGGTTTTCAGCTTCAAATCGGCTTCCATATAGGGTGGCGAGGTTTTGTATGGGGGTGGAAAGAAACAGCAAAACCAGGCCAATCAACAGCCAGGCAAAAATGGCTCCCAATAAACCTTGCAGGGTTCCTGTGTAAAGAAACGGCCGCCGAATAAAAGCATTCGTTCCCCCTATGAGCTTGGTAATTTCAATTTCATCGCGCCGATTGAGAACGGCAAGGCGGATAGTGTTACCAATAATAAGCAGCACTGCCAAGGCTAGCCCCCCGGCCAAAATAAAGACGCCCTGGCGGGCGAGGTCGAGCATGGCATGCAAGCGCCGCACCCATTCGAGATCCAATTGGGCAATGTCCACTTCGCTGTAGCGGCGTAATTCTTTAAAGAGAGTTTGCAAGGCTTCGGGATTGGCGTAAGCCGCGTTGGGATGCACCACCAACACCGCGGGCAGCGGATTGCGGTCGAGAGCATTCAACGCATCGCCAAAACCGGACAAGCGTTTGAATTCGGCGAGCGCCGCTTCGCGCGAAACGTAATCGACCCAGGCCACACCCGGTAAACGGCGAATCTTATTGCTGAGTTTGTCCGCCGCTGCGGTTGAAACATCTTGTTTCAGGAAAAGTGAAATCTGACCGTTATCTTCCCAGCCTTTGGCGAGACGCTGAACGTTATCAATCGCGACATATAAACCGGCTGGTAGCGCCAAGGTGATGCCGATGACCGCCATCGTTAAAATCGTGGCAACGGGCGTGCGCGTAAGCTGACCCAGGCTATAGAAGAAAACTTGCGCGTGCCGCAGAAAATAATTCTTGATCATGTTTTCTGTCCGGTGTCGCGCACCAGTTCCCCCTGCTTCAGCTCAATGATTCGTTGACGCGCGCGATCAATCAGATGCCAATCATGCGTGGCGATTAGTACGGTGACACCGTGATGATGAAAGCCTAGGAAAAGATCGAGAATCTCGTCGGATAATGCGCTATCGAGATTGCCTGTCGGTTCATCCGCTAATAAAAGCGGCGGTTTATTAACGATGGCGCGTGCGATGCCAACGCGCTGTTGTTCGCCACCGGAAAGCGTTACCGGATACATGCGTTCTTTATCGAGCAAACCCACCATCTCCAGCGCCGCGCGCACACGGCGTGGAATTTCTTTCTGATCCGCTCCGGTAACGATCAATGGTAGCGCGACGTTGTCGTACACCGTGCGATCGAACAAGAGTTTGTGATCCTGAAAAATAATGCCGATGTCACGTCGAAAATAAGGAATACGCCGTCGCGGTAAGCGCAACAGATTTTTACCGTTGACCATGGCTTCGCCGCGCGACGGCCGTTCGATGGCGGTGATGAGTTTGAGCAGCGTACTTTTCCCCGCGCCCGAATGACCCGTGATAAACGCCATTTCACCCGCGTTGATGTGCAGATTGATATTGCGCAGTGCGTCGAACCCTCCAGGGTAGCGTTTGGCCACGTGTGAAAAATTAATCATTTCTATCTCGATTTATGGCGCGGGTAATAGGGCGTCGACATATTCGTCGGCGTTAAATTCTCGTAAATCGTCCATGCTTTCGCCGACGCCGATGAAACGAATGGGCAAGCCAGTTTGGCGCGCGATGGCGAGCAAAATTCCGCCCTTGGCGGTGCCGTCGAGTTTCGTCAGCGCTAAACCGGTCACACCCACGGCCTTATGAAAATGCGTTAGTTGCGATAAAGCGTTTTGACCTGTGCTGGCGTCGAGCACCAGCAATACTTCCTGCGGCGCGGCGGCATCGGTTTTATTGATCACGCGGCGAATTTTTATCAATTCATCCATGAGTCCCGACTGCGTATGCTGGCGTCCCGCGGTATCGACGATCAAGATTTCGCTGGCGCGCGCCTTGGCCGCATTTAATGCGTCATGCACCACGGCCGCGGCGTCGGCGCCCGTGTGCTGAGCAATCACGGGCAAGTCGAGTCGTGTCGCCCAGGTTTTGAGTTGTTCAATGGCGGCGGCGCGGAAAGTGTCCGCGGCCGCCAGCATCACAGTATGTTGCTTCTTTAGACGCTGAGCGATTTTAGCGATGGTAGTGGTTTTACCTACGCCGTTGACACCCACCACCATGATTACAAAAGGCTGCGCTGAAGTAATGGACAAGGTCTTGCTGCACGGCTGCATGAGCGCGGTGATGCTGTGACGCAGGGCTTCATAGACTGCGCGGCTGTCGCGGATTTCTTTGCGCGAAACCTTGGCGGTGATGTCGTTTAAGAAGAATTGGGTGGTTTCCACGCCAACATCGGCGGCCAACAGCAGTGATTCCAGTTCCTCGAAAAGCGCGTCGTCCAAGGCGCGCTTGCCGAGCAAAAGCCTGGAAAGCCCCTCGGTAAATTGGCGTTGGCTCGCGGTTAGCTTCTCGCGCAGGCGACTGAAGAGCGTGGTCATTAAGCGGTGGCTGTCCTATAAGTAAGGAGACTGACGAAGCGAACTCAATTGTGATCCTTAGGGAATTTTTTCAATCGGAAGAGTCAAAGCTGTGGCACAATAGTATAAAAGAATCGTCACGGAAACCCCATGCTCTATAAATTATCGCGGCTGCTGCTTCTGTGCCTAGTGCTCGTTGCCTGTGACAAAACGCAGGAAACCACCTTGGCTAATGGTTTGCGTATTATCGTTCGCGAAGATCACCGTTCTCCAGTGGTGGTTTCGCAGGTTTGGTACAAGGTTGGCAGCCAGGATGAGCCCGAGGGCATCACGGGGATTTCCCATGCGCTCGAGCACATGATGTTTAAAGGCACCGCCAAGCACGGGCCGAATGAATTCTCACGTATCATCGCCGAAAATGGCGGCCGTGAAAATGCTTTCACCAGTTACGATTACACCGCTTATTTTCAACAATTGGAAAAATCGCGCTTGCCCGTCGCCTTTGAGCTGGAAGCCGATCGCATGCAAAATTTATCGCTGGTCGATGAAGAATTTCGCAAGGAAATCCAAGTGGTGATGGAAGAACGTCGTTGGCGCACCGATGACCAACCGGAAGCGCTGGTACAAGAAAAGTTCATGGCCACGGCTTATCAAGCGCATCCTTATAAGCATCCGGTGATTGGCTGGATGGCTGATTTGCAGGCCATGAAGATCAAGCAAGCGCAACAGTGGTACCAGCAATGGTACAGCCCTGCCAACGCCATTTTGGTCGTGGTCGGTGATGTCAAACCCAGCGAAGTTTTCGCTCAAGCCAAGCAACATTTTGAACCAGTGGTGGCGCGGTCGGTGCCGAAAAGAATTGAACAGATGGAACCCGCTCAGAAGAGCGAACGTCGTATCCGTGTCGCGGCGCCCGCGGAAGTGCCTTATGTGTTGTTGGGCTATCACGCTCCCGTGGTTAGCGTGGCGGCTCAAGGAAAGGACACGCTCGAATGGGAGCCATATGCATTGAGCATTCTGGCGGGCGTGCTCGACGGTGGGCAGGCCTCGCGTTTCGAACGCGAACTAGTACGCGACAAAAAAATCGCCGCCAGTATCGGTGTCGATTACACCGCGGTAGCGCGTTCTCCGGGCTTGCTAACCATCGACGCCAGCCCCGCGAGTGGTTACGCGATTCCCGAGCTCGAGAAAGCGATTCGCGCGCAAATCGAGCGCATCAAAAACGAACCGGTGTCAGCCGAAGAATTGAAACGCGTCAAAGCCCAGGTCGTGGCTAGCAATGTTTACAGCCGTGATTCGGGATTTTATCAAGCGATGCAAATCGGCCAATTAGCCGCGGTCGGTTTGGATTGGAGATTGCTCGATGACTTTCCCAAACGGCTCGAAGCTGTGACCGCCGAACAAATTCAAGCGGTGGCGCGCAAGTATCTTATCGATTCTAATTTAACCGTGGCGGTGCTCGATCCGTTGCCGATCGACAAGAACAAACGGCGTCCGTCGGCGCCCATGAGGGGCGGCAATGTTCGCTAGAGCTTGGTGGTTTATTTGTTTGCTGGTTGTTTCCGCCACGGTGTCGGCGGCTCCCAAAATACAACATTGGACTTTAACCAACGGCGCGCGTGTTTATTTTGTCGAAACTCACGAACTCCCCATGCTGCAAATTCAAGCGGTGTTCGACGCGGGCGCCAGTCGCGATCCCGAAAATAAAGCGGGTGTCGCGCGCCTTGCCACCGCCTTGTTCGATGAAGGCGCGGGCGATCTGACGGCTAACGACATTGCCAGCCGTTTTGAAGGTTTGGGCGCTGAATTCAGCGCTGGCGCCGATCGCGACATGGCCACGGTTAGCTTGCGTAGTTTGTCGGATGTATCTTTGCTCGATCCGGCCCTGGATTTATATGCGCGTATTCTGACCAGCCCCACTTTTCCGCAAGCCAGTTTGGATCGCATTCGCGCGCAAACATTGGTCGCCTTGCAAAAAGACAAGCAGTCACCCGGAGCGGTGGCGGACAAAATGTTTTATCGCGAGCTTTACGGCCCGCATCCCTATGCGCGCGATCCCGCTGGTGACGAAGCCAGTTTAAAAACGATTACGCGCCAAGACTTGCTTGCCTATCATCAAAATTACTACGTCGGAGCCAATGCTTGGCTGGTGATTGTCGGTGATGTGAGCCGGCGCCAAGCCAAACGCATCGCCGAGCGGGTTTTGGGAGCCTTGCCCGCGGGCCGAAGCGCGCCAGCCATGTCCTTGCCGATAAAACCCGTGGTGGCGCATGAAAAGCGCGTTAATTTTCCAGCGACGCAAACGCATATCCTTATCGGTCAACCGGGCATGCGTCGTGGCGATGCCGATTATTTTCCCTTGCTCGTGGGAAATTATACTTTGGGCGGTGGCGGTTTAGTGTCGCGCTTGGCCGTGGAAGTGCGCGAGAAAAAAGGTTTATCGTATAGCGTGTACAGCTACTTCCTGCCATTGCGCGTTCCTGGGCCATTCATGCTTGGCTTGCAGACCAAAAACACTCAAAGCGATCAAGCGCTCAAGCTCGCGCGTCAAGTGCTTTCCGATTTCGTGGTGAAAGGCCCGACCCCCGAGGAATTGGAAGCGGCCAAGAAATATATCACGGGCAGTTTCCCCTTGCGCATCGATAGCAACGCCAAGATCGCGGAGAATCTTGCGGCCATCGCTTTTTACGGTTTGCCGCTGACTTATCTCGATGATTTTATCGCGCGCGTGCAAGCGGTTAACCTCGAACAAATACGCGATGCGTTCCGACGTCGAGTGCACCCTGGCACGATGCTAACGGTAATTGTTGGTGGCAAAAACTGAACGCCAGCGCGTTCGGCGATCAGCCGGTTCCGCGCACACGCCAGCCGTCAAAGTAAAATCTTCCTATCCTGGCAAACTGCGCATTATCGGTGGCCGTTGGCGCGGCCGACGTCTTAGCGTTCCCGAGTCGGAAGGATTGCGTCCCACGCCCGATCGCGTGCGCGAGACGCTTTTTAATTGGCTGCAAACCTACATCGGCGGTGCGCAATGTCTCGATCTTTTCGCTGGCACTGGCGCCTTGTGTCTCGAGGCTTTATCGCGCGGCGCGGCGCGCGTGGTGATGGTCGAGAAAGCGCCAGCGGTGGCGCAGCGCCTAAGTCAGCAGCTGGTTTTGTTGCAAGCCGAGAATGCGCGCGTGACCTTGGCGGACGCGGTCGATTTTCTGCAACAAACACCCGAAGCCTTCGATATTATTTTTCTCGACCCGCCGTTTAAAAGCGACCTCATCGCGCAATGCGCGCAACTGGTCGAAGCGCGTGGCTGGATCAAACCGGGTGGGCTTATTTACGTCGAAGCCCCGAGCGAAGTAGAAGAGCTTCCCTTGCCCAGTAGCTGGGAATTGATACGCAGCAAAAAAGCCGGCCAAGTGGGTTATCATCTGGCCAGGAAAAAAGCCTAGACTCTTGCATGGTCTATGCTTTTACTTTAACGGTTTGCGTTTAGGCGGCGAAATTTTTTTATGAAAGTCATTGCACTTTATCCTGGCACCTTCGATCCGATCACCAACGGTCATACCGATTTGGTGCGCCGCGCCGCTGGTTTGTTTGATGAAGTAATCGTCGCGGTCGCGGCCAATCCGCAAAAGCAGCCGTTATTCAACATGACCGAACGCGTGGAATTAGCGCGCGCGGTGCTGGCGGACATGAAGGGAGTGAAAGTGGTCGGCTTCAATAACCTGTTGGTGGATTGCGTGCGCAGTCATCACGCCAAGGTTATCTTGCGTGGCTTGCGCGCGGCGTCGGATTTTGAGTATGAATTTCAACTCGCGGGCATGAATCGGCGTTTGGCGCCCGAAGTGGAAACGGTATTCATGACGCCTTCCGAACAAGAGATGTTTATTTCCGCATCTTTAGTAAAGGAAATCGCTTTATTAGGCGGAAACGTCGCCGATTTCGTGGATCGACGGGTGGCGGCTGCGATGACCGCCAAAATACGTTAAGATGCGCCCCGTTTAACCATGTAGTTCTCCAGGTATTAATTATGTCTTTGCTGATTACCGACGAATGCATCAACTGTGATGTGTGCGAACCCGAATGTCCCAACGGCGCCATCACTCAGGGCGAAGAGGTTTATTTAATCAATTCCGCTTTGTGCACCGAATGTGTCGGGCACTACGAAACTTCCCAGTGCGTGGACGTGTGTCCGGTGGACTGCATTATTCTGGATGCGGCGCATCCCGAAACCAAGGAAGAACTGCAAAAAAAATATCAGGCATTGATACTACAGGCCTCGTAAATTAATTTTTTCTTCTTCAAAAAGGCGGCCCAGGCCGCCTTTTTATTTTTAAGAAATCAGCGCAAGCTTTGCCAGGGTAAGCGCTTTGCTTTATCTTGTGGGTATGCGGGCTTTTATTTACCGAGTGTTGTTGATTTTTATCCTGCCATTCGCGGCGGGCGCCGCACCGCTTCCGTCCGCGGCGGCTATCGCCAGCGCGCATCCTTTAGCCACTCAAGCGGGACACGAGATTTTAGCTAAAGGCGGCAATGCTTTTGATGCGGCCGTGGCGGTGGCCGCGGTCTTGGCGGTGGTCGAACCTTATAACTCAGGCTTGGGCGGCGGCGGTTTTTTTCTACTGCATCGGGCGCGCGATGGTTTTGAAACCATGATCGACGCGCGCGAATGCGCGCCACTAGCTGCCAGCCCGGACATGTATCTCAATCAAGAAGGCCGGCCGATACCCGGCTTATCCATCGACGGCGTGCGCGCCGCCGCCATTCCAGGTGTTCCCGCGGCATTGGTTCATCTCGCCAAGAAATACGGACGTTTACCGCTTAAGCAAAGTTTGGCGCCCGCGATTCGTTTGGCGCGTGGCGGATTTGCCGTGAGCAAACAATATGGAAAATTGACCCTGCGGCAACATGATCGCTTAGAGGCATTTCCTGAAACCGCGCGCGCGTTTTACAACAAGGGTTTTATTTACGCGCCAGGCGAAAAACTGCGTCAGCCGGATTTGGCGCGCACCTTGGAGCGTTTGGCGGCTAAAGGCCATGAAGGATTTTACCGCGGGGATACAGCGGCGCGTTTGGTGCAAGGCGTGCGTGCCGCGGGTGGCATTTGGAGCATGCAGGATCTGGCGGATTACCGCGTGCAGGAGCGCGCTCCGGTGCGCGGGGTTTATAAGAATGTTCGTGTTACTTCCGCGCCCTTGCCTTCTTCGGGCGGCTTGGTATTGGTGGAAATGCTCAATCTATTGCAAGGATTTGATTTGGCCTCGCTGGATAAAATCACGCGCGATCGCAGCGTCATCGAAGCCATGCGCTTGGCTTATCGCGACCGCGCGCGTTATTTTGGCGATCCGGATTTTGTCAGCGTGGACGTGAAGCGTTTCCTCGATCCGGCTTATGCCACGCAGTTGCGCCAAGAAATTCCCAGAATGAATGAAGCTTTAAGTCCCGCAGTAGGCAAGGGCCATAACACTACGCATTTCTCCATCATTGACCGCGAAGGCAATTGCGTTGCCGCAACCTTAAGCATCAATACGTTATTCGGTTCTGGTTTTATGCCAAAGGGAACAGGCGTGTTGTTGAATAATGAAATGGACGATTTTGTGCTTAAACCGAACGTGCCGAATGCTTATGGTTTGATCGGGTCCGAAGCGAACGCGATAGCGCCAGGAAAACGGCCATTGTCGAGCATGACCCCGACTTTTTTGGAAAGCGACGATGACGTGGTGATTTTGGGCACGCCTGGCGGCAGCCGCATTATTTCCATGGTGCTGCTCGCCACTTTAGAATTTGCCGAACAACGGGGCGCGCCCAAGGATTGGGTGAGCCTTGCGCGTTTTCATCATCAATATTTCCCCGATCTGGTTGAGCACGAACCACAAGCTTTTAATGAAGCGGAGCGGCGCGCCTTGGAACGCAGCGGGTATCGTTTACAAACGGTGCCGGCTGGTTACGGCAATATGCAGCTGGTGGCTTGGCGCAAGAAACTCGGGCGCTTGGAGGCGATATCGGATCCGCGCGGGGAAGGTTTGGGGCTGGTGAAATAAAAAATTAAGCCGAAGCTTTGTTGGCGCTCGCGGGCTTATCGAAATTAATCGTTTGCATGACCGCGGCGATGCGGTTTTCCAGGTTGCTTTCTTGTTCGCTGATACCGTCGCGAATTTGTTCCAACTCTTGCACCCGTTCTTCCAGTGTGTCGCTGGCTTGATGAATGCGCTTGATGGATTCCAAGCGACGGCGCAATTGCACTTGATGTTCGCGCACCTGCGATTCCATGGGCGACATGATGCTACGCAGCCAGTTGTCGGCGTCGCGATTAGCCATTTTGTAGATGGCGCGCACCTTGGCCACGGACGATTCGAAGAATTTTTTGGTGAGCGCGCGTTGCTCGGTGAAAACCAGCGACACACCCTTCATGTATTGATCGTGCCGATCTTCCAGGCGTTTAATCTCGCGCAAATAGCGCGTGACCGAGAAACTGCCTGGCTTGATGTCGGACAGTCCGTGCTCTTCTTGGAATTTTTTGTACACGCCTTCCATCATCGATTTGATTTCCTGCGCTTGCTTGGCGGCTTCTTGCATGGTGCCTTGAGCGTGCTTGAAGAAGCTTTCCATGCATACTTTAAGCCCGGCCGTGGTCATGCTGATTTCCATGTCCTTTTTGGTTTGGGCGATATGCGAGTCCAGGTTCTTTAGGTTCAGATGGGTATAGAGAATATTGGTTTGCTGCGAAAAAATGCTGCGCGTGGCTTGAAAGCGCTGCAAGCTTTTTTCAAAAACTTCTTTATCCGCTTTCACTTTTTTCATCATGTGCTCGATGACGTCCATGTTCTTGCCAGACAGACCGCCGAGCTCGTCCATGTGTTCGTAAACATTTTTCATGCGCTGCGAGATGATGAGGCGCATGGCTTGGATCACATCTTCCATGTCGCCGCTAATATTGTCGCGCACGATTTCGCGCTTGGCCGGAACGATTTCATTGCCCAGCGCTTGTTCCAGCGCTAGGATGCGCGAGCGTTCCAGAACCTTATTGTCCTTGCGCACTTTGCCGAGTAAAGCTTTTTGCGCCGACACCGGAAACACGTTTTGTTCCGGAATCGCCAAATGTTTGGCGGTGTCGCGGATTTGACGATCGATCTCGCGGTTGACTTCATCCCAATCGCGCAATTCATCCCACAAGCCGTCGATCTTATTGAGCACCACCAAGCGTCCCTTGTTGGCGCTGTCCTTGCGCACGCCGATGTGATCGTGCCACACGTCGATATCCGATTTGGTGACGCCCGCGTCCGCCGCCAAAATGAACAACACCGCGTGCGCCGAGGGCAACATGTTTAAAGTCAGTTCCGGTTCGGCGCCGAGCGCATTCAAGCCGGGCGTGTCGAGAATCACCAAGCCTTGATCGAGCAAGGGATGGGGGATGTTGATGATCGCATGACGCCATTTTGGAATTTCCACCATGCCGTCGTCGGCGATGCGCATGCCATTTTGCGATTCTTCTTCGGCGATGTGAAAGCCCATGGTCTGGGCTTCTTCGCGCGAGATGTGTTTGACTTCGGTGATATGTTGCAAAGTCTCGATCATCTTATCGGGCGAGTGCGTGTCGAGCGATATGACTTTCCATTCTTCGGGAAAGCCGCGGAACTCGCTGATGGTGGTGCCGCTCTTGCGTGTTTCGATCGGCAACAACCGTAGCATCGGCTGACTATTTTTTTCATGCATGACTTCGGTCGGGCACATAGTGGTGCGACCAGCGCTGGAAGGCAGGATGCGTTGTCCGAAGTTGGCGAAGAAGATGGCGTTGATCAGTTCGGATTTGCCGCGCGAGAATTCGGCAACGAACGCGACGTAAAGTTTATCGTCGCGCAAAGTGGAGAGCACATGCTCGAGACGCTGATCAACCTGAGTGTCGCTTAAGTCCTGCTGTTGCAGCCAAGACTTAAGCTCGGTCACCGCTGCGGACAAGGCTTTACGCCATTCGCTGTAGGCTTCGAAGTGTTGCTCGAGATTTTGGGTTTTGGCGTTTGATTGCATCTTCAAAAATATAGTTACTTTTACGGAAGCCGTTTAACCGAACGTCGATATCTGTTTCGGCGCCGATAACGTTACTTCGATCAACGGCTTTATTATGTCAGTTAAAGTTTAGTCTACCTCTGGCATTTTGGGCAGTAAAACGCTGTGCGTTGCCCCAATTTTTTAGCTCGCAGCGGCGTCTGGCAGGTAAGGCAGGGTTCGCCTTCGCGGCCGTAAACCTTGAGCGAAAGCTGGAAATAGCCGGGTTTACCGTCGCTGGCGTAAAAGTCCCGCAAAGTGGTGCCGCCTGCTTGGATGGCGCCTTCGAGGGTTTGGCGGATAGCCCGAAATAAACTCTGGTATTGGCTTTGATTAATTTTGCCCGCGGCGCGCGTCGGGTGGATGCCCGCGGTGAATAAGGCTTCGTTGGCGTAAATGTTGCCGATGCCTGCGATCAAGCGGCTATCAAGCAGGGTGTCGCGAATGCCGCGTTTACGGCCGCGGGTTTTTTTATACAGATAATCGCCGTCCAAGCCGACCGCCAAGGGTTCGGGCCCGAGGCTCTTGAGTAGTTTATGCAGCAAAGGATCTTGCCGTGTCCACAGGAGCGCGCCAAAACGACGTGGGTCGCGCAGACGCAAACATTCGCCATTATCGAAAACGATGTCCACGTGATCGTAGGCGCTCGCGGCTTGGTTTTGGTTTACCACGCGCAAACTTCCCGACATACCCAGATGCAGAATAGCGGTGCCAATGGGTGTGGCCAACAAAAGATATTTTCCGCGGCGCGTGACCGATTGAATCGTTTGCCCAGGCAGTTCCCGCACGATCGTTTGCGGTACGCGCCAGCGCAAGCGCGGATTGCGCACGACCAAGCCGGTTACTTTGCGGCCCACGACGTGCGGCTCAATGCCGCGGCGGGTGGTTTCGACTTCGGGAAGTTCTGGCATATTTAAATTTAGTAACAGCAGATCCGATCGACGCAGAAGACAAACAACAAACGATCCGTGATAAATATTATTGCAAAGAGATATTTAACAGTCGTTTACCGGTTTCTTCGGTGAAATGGTATTCCAAGTTTTCGTCGGGCCGGTGAAGAACGAAATCCGGCTTATACGCGAGAATGCCAAGTATTAGTTTTTCGCTTTTACCTGCGCGAGCGGAATCAACTTCAATTTCGCCCAAGGTTTCTTTGCCAGAATATTTTTCCACCGACAGCGCGCGCGCGTTTTTCCATTCGGAAGCGAAATCGTTTAGACGATCCGTGCTCAATTTTTTATCGACGGGTTGTCGCGTCCATGCGCCATCGATAAAAGCCAGCGTAAAGTGCTGCAATTTTAAAACCGTCAGCTTGCGGTCTTCTTCAAAAAGCCGGCTGTTAATGAAATTAGTATACGGATAAGTCGGCGCCGCCAGGTAATTGGCCGAGATCAGCGCGATTTCATTCTTATGCATGACATAAACTTGGCCCTTCAAAGGATGCAGCGCGCCAAAACTTATTTCCTCATCGTTGTAGCGCACGCGTGCCGTCGGTTTTTCCAGGCCGTAATTGGCGAGATCGGCGGTTACCGCGGCAAAGCGTGTTTCATTAGGCGCGGAAATAATTTTGAGCAAGCTTTCAATGTTAAATGGATTGGCGCGCGCGGCCAGGGGCGCGGCAAGCCTCCATTCGCTGGCGATTTTTTCGAGCAAAATAGGCGTTTGATTATTTTTTTCGATACTGATGCGCGTAATGCTATCCGCCGTCATGGCAGTTAGCGGCGTGCCGCTTGGTTGTGCGTCCTGATTAACTTGGTAAACCACCAGTATCGCGAGCAGCACGATAATGATCAGCAAACTTATATTTAACCACCAGCGATGTTTGAGAAATGACACGGTTTCTGACGTCGTAGTAGGCGTCGCTTGATCGGGCTTGGGCATGTCCGGAAGCAGAACCATAAGGGATCTCGCGGCGTTAACGTTTACGTCGGCGCAGCCAAATGACCACGCCGCTGGCAACCATGACTACTGGCAGAACGATTAGAAATCCCACGGCAATGGCGATTTGACTGCCGCGCGCCAAATTAAGTGTGCGATCGCGCGCGATTTTGATGGGAATGTTCACGTAAGCGTCGTCTTGCGACAGCCAATTAACCAAGCTCAGGCCCAAATCGAGATTACCGCCGTTGGCGATATAGCTGTTGGCCAGAAACTCACCACCGCCAAAGACGATAATCCGTTGTTCGCGCTTGTCGAGGGTGCGCGTAAGGCTCATGGCGACATTTAACGGACCGCGAATGTCTTGACCCTTATCGAACTGAATTTCACCTTGCAACGGTCCAGTTTCCGCCCAGCTGGAAGGCGGAGTGTCGATCAGCGTCGAGGCGCGCCAGTCCTCGGGGGCGGTAAGATTGATGGCGCCAGTTTGTGGAAATACGGTGTTGTCGCCAAAATTACGCACCACAGGATGAGCGCTGTATTTGGTGACGACCAGGGCGGTGGCGTTGCCCGTGATCTTGGCGGAGACGGGATCGACGATAATGCCAGGTTGAAATTCGATGCCCAGATTTTCCGCCACGGACTCAAGACCCAAGGCGGGACCGGACTCGTGCAACCATAAAAGATTTCCACCGCGATTAAGATAATTTTGTATTTCCTTGGCTTCGCCCGCTAATAAACGCGTGCGCGGGCTAGCAATCACCAGCACATTGGTGTTTTGCGGAAATTGCGGATGCTCGCCCAAGGAAAGCGTTTTGGTTTTGAAGCCGCGTTTTTGAAGTTGCCCCGCCCATGTCGAGAGATCGAAGTTCGCTTGTCTGTCTGGACGACGTTCGCCATGACCGCTTAAAAAAATCACCCAGCGTTCGCCGCGATGCCCCAGGCGCGTCAGCGCGTTGGTGAAATTTTCTTCGTTGAACGCGGTGGGCGTTAAGCTTTCTTTGGCGCCGTCGTATTCCAGCACCAACTCGCCGTCATATTGCGCGCCCGCCGCGCGTACGCGCTCGGGCGCCTTATCGGGGTCGACGAACTCCAGCACGATGTTGGGTTTGTATTTCTGATAACGATTGATCATCTCTTGAATAGGGCGGCGTATCTCCGCGCGTTGACTGGCGAAGGCGGTGATCTTTAGTGGTTGTTTAAGCCGTTCGGCCGCGGCCATGCTCGCGGGCGCGAGCGAATGTCGACGCGCTTGAGTCCAATCGAATTGCAAATGATATTTACTCGCCAGCCATTGCAGCATGCCCACGGCGAGCAAAAACAGCAGTACGAAGCTCACGTTCAGGAGTCGCAATTGCCAGTGAGTGCGTGCGGTGTGATACATGTTTAGCCTCCCATGCGGTCCGCGTCGAGACGGCGGATGCTGAGAACTAAAAAAGTGGTGATGAGCAGCAAATGATAAACCGCATCGCCGCTGTCAAACACGCCTTCTAAAAATGGTTTGTAATGATTGAACAAAGAAAGATAGGCCAGCCAATTGCCGCCGCCCATTCCTTGGCCCGACCAATCCAATATCCAGAAAAGCAGCAACGCGCCGAAGGTGCTGATCGCCGCCACCGTGGGATATTGCGTGAGCGACGACATGAATAGCCCGACCGCGGCAAACCCGCCCAATAGCAGCGTCAATCCTAAAAAGCCCGAGGCCAATAAACCAAAATCCAAGCCGCCGCCAGCGAGCAGCGACAGCGGCATCAACGCGATGAGAATCAGCAGTATTAATAGAAAAAATAAAATACCTAGGAATTTTCCCAGCACGATTTCTGTCATCGATAACGGCGCGCTGAAAAGCAAGGACAAAGTGCGGTTGCGCCGCTCCTCCGCCATCAGGCGCATGGTTAACAGCGGCACCACGAGCAACAATAGAATAGCGGCGTTTCCCAGTAGGTCGGGCATGATAACTTCGGTGACGCCAGGCGCGCCATCCATGGCCATCAGTTGCGGTTGGTATACCTGAAACAATTCGATGCGGCCGAGAAATAAATACGCCAAAATTAATTGCATCACCGCTAGGATTGACCAGGCGAGTGGCGACAGGAACAGGGATTTCAACTCGCGCAAACCGATGGTGAATATCATAAAGTTTGAATCGGTGTAACGGTGGTGGAATCGACAGCGGTTGGCGTCATGGGATCGCGGGTTAATTCCAGGAATACTTGCTCTAGCGACAATCTTCCAGGACGAATTTCATAGAGACCCCAATTTTTTTCCACCGCCAGGCGCAAAATGTCGTCGGTGGGATTGTGCTCGATTTCGTGAAAAATATGCAGCCGTCCTTCTTTCTCGATTTGAATGGATTTTACTCCGGGTAATTTTTCCAATTTATCCAGCATCGGCGGATGACGAAACGCCACCGTGAGCGAAGCCGATTTCATGTGATGTTCCAAACCTTGGATGCTTTCGTTCAACACTAATTCACCTTTATTGATAATTTGCACGTGGTCGCAAGTGGCTTGGACTTCGGGCAGGATGTGCGTCGATAAAATGACGCCGTGTTCCTTGCCGAGCTCGCGGATCAGCGCGCGGATCTCGCGTATTTGTATGGGATCGAGACCGACCGTGGGTTCATCCAGGATGACCACGGGCGGCAGATGAATGATCGCTTGCGCGATGCCCACGCGCTGTTGGAATCCTTTGGATAAATTTCCAATCAGACGGCGGCCAACATCGCTTAAACCGCAGCGCTCTTTGGCGTTATCGCGCGCGCTTTTGCGCTGCGTGCGCGGCAGGCGATTCAGCGCCGCGCAGTAGTCGAGGTACTCGTCGACCGTGAGATCGCGATACAGCGGCGGTTGTTCCGGAAGATAACCGATCTGACTCTTGGCGGCGCGCGCCTCTTCGAGCAAATCGTGGCCGGCGATGGTAACGCTGCCGCCAGACGGCGCGAGATTGCCGCTGATAATTTGCATGGTGGTGGTTTTCCCCGCCCCATTGGGTCCGAGAAAACCCAAGACTTCGCCACGGCGGATGGTAAAACTAACGTCCTTGACCGCGTGCAACGCACCGTAGAAGCGCGAAAGGTTTTTGACGTCGACCAGAATGCTGTGATTCATCTATTGGGTCAGAATCGAAGACAGGTAATTCAAGGATGGGCCGCCATTTAATTGAGCAAAGCGTTGAATGTCAAATGCTTACCACTGCAGTTTGACAAGTATGCGGGAAACCAGGAGAGTGACACAGTTCGCAAGGGGTGGTAGTGGGGCGGCAGCTGTGCTGATTCGGGGATGAATCTTCTGCTAATTTGTAATGCCCTGTAATTAATGGACTTTTTAACATTCGCTTGCCTTGGCATGGAATATGTATCTATGTCACCCAGGACCAAAGGTACGAATCATGAAAAAAGCCCTAACATTCTTAAGCACCTTAACCATCGGTTTCGTGGCCGTTGTCTGGACCGGAGCCGGTCAGACGTCCGACCCGGTTTTGGCCTATCGCGATCTGCCCGCCGATATCGCCACCCGCTGCGCCAGCATGCAATGTTTCCAAACCGAACTTAGCCGCCGTTGGGTGAGCAAGACCGAACGCGGCGATTTGTTTGTGGTGACCGATGAACGCTGCATGGGCAACGCTTGCCGTGCCTGGTTGGTGGAGAAAACCGCCGATACTACCGCTACTTTATTGACCTTCGAGAAGAGCTTTCGTTTACATCCGGGCACGAACAACTACCCCGCGATCGAAACCTATTCAGAACTTTCATCCAACCAAGGCGCCTACAGCCGCTTTGAGTGGAGCGGCTCTGGCTACGCGCGCACCGCCAATCGCATGGTCTATCGCGTTGATGGCGCGGAATGCGGCACCAGCGATGAATGCCGTAGCGCTGCCAATCAAGCGTTGCAACAGCAGCGTGTTGACCGCGCTGTGAAGATCTGGGAAAACGTTCACGGCGTTTCCTGGATATAAATTCTCGTTTTAATAATTTTCTTTTTTAGAAATGATCTCAAAGCCTCATGAGGCTTTGAGAGTCGTTTTATTTTGTGGTTTTTCCCACGAGTGTTTTAGGCAAGAATAGACGCCTCACGAATAAATAAAGGGATTCATCCAATCATCATGGTTTATAAGGTACGCATTGAATCCAGCGGCCGCGAATTTAGCGTGCAAGACAAAGAAACGGTGTTGGCTGCTGCTTTGCACCAGGGCATAACGCTGGCTTACAGCTGTCGCAATGGAGTGTGCGGCACGTGTAAAGCAAAAATAATTTCCGGACAGGTGGATTATGGAAGCTATGAAGACAAGGCATTGAGCCAAACGGAAAAACGCGACGGTGGCGTATTGCTGTGTCAGGCGATACCGCTAACTGATTTGGTGATTCAAGCCAAGGAAATTAGCGCCGCTAAAGATATTCCCATTCGTATCATGCCCGCGCGCGTGGCCAAGCTGGAAAAACTCGCGCACGATGTCATGCAAGTCTCGCTTAAATTGGCCGACGGCCAACGTTTACAGTTTCTTGCTGGGCAATACATCGATATTTTATTGAGCGCAAACCAGCGGCGCAGTTTTTCATTGGCGACGGCGCCATCCTCCGATGAACTGCTGCAATTGCACATCCGTCATGTGCCTGGCGGCCATTTCACCGATCATGTGTTCAATAAAATGAAGGAAAAAGACCTGCTGCGTTTTCAGGGTCCGCTGGGAACGTTTTTTCTGCGCGATGCCGAGGCCGCCACGCAACGGCCCATTATTCTCGTGGCGGGCGGCACTGGTTTTGCGCCGATCAAAAGTATTCTCGAGCAGGCTTTTGCCAACGGTTTAACGCGGCCCATGCATCTCTATTGGGGCGCGCGTGCGCGGCGTGATTTATATCTCGATGAACTACCGCGCGCTTGGATGCAACAACATGCTCATTTTCGTTACACACCCGTGCTGTCAGAAACACAGCCGGATGACCAATGGAACGGAAAACAAGGATGGGTCCATGCAGCCGTGGTTCAAGATTACCCGGATTTAAGCCAGCACGAAGTCTATGCCAGCGGCCCGCCACCCATGATCGAAGCGCTTAAGCAGGCGGTCAAGGCCCATGGACTTCAGGAAGATCGGCTGTACTATGATTCTTTTGAATTTGCCCACGCGTCGAACTCATGATGCGAATTGCGCGAAGGAGATTGCCCATGCGAATGCTCGCGATAATATTATTGGCGCTTATGATCGTTGGTTGCGGCGAAAAGAAAGAAATAAAAGATACGGTATTTGGATCGCAAATCAAGGCAATGGAAAAAGCGCGCGCGGTGGAAGACAAACTTAAACAGGGCGAAGAGAAAAACCGCGAAGCCCTGAAAGCTTCGGAAAACCAAGACGACGAAGCTGGTCAAAAGAGCCAGGGATATTGATGATTGCCACCATACATTTGCACGATAAAGCGATGCGCGTTGAATGGACCGCCGCAGCCGAACGCGCCTTGACGCAGCGTCTCGCGCCTCTCTTCGTCGAGGTGCAATTAATCTTCGGTTGCATGGTGGCCAAGCGCGTATGGTTTCGGGAGGAAGCTAACGCAGCGGCGGTTAGCGTCACGCCCAAGCTCCGGATTTGGTTTCGACCAGCGCGTTATGAAAAAGCCTGCAGCTTCGATGACATCGATAATGGCGCGGTAGCCAGCGACTACCCCATGAAGTCAGATCGCAAAAATTTCGTGCCAGATGCACTATTTATCGATTATCGCGGAGGGAAGTGGGTCGGCGATTTTACTTATTCAATGAATATTTTCCGCGCCCATCAAGCAAAATGAAAAATACTTTAACGCGCGGTGCGAAAGCGCGTGCTTAGCAATCCTTGTCCGCGCGTCGCTGACGCGCGCCGTTCGTTGGCATACATATCCAAACCGCGTCGATAGCAGTTAAGCGCTTTATCTTTTTCCCCCAGGCGTTCCAACAAATTGCCAAAATCGCGATAAGCGTCAGCGGGGCCTTGCTGCGCCAGACATTTTTCAAAATAATTGCGTGCCTTGTGATCTTGGCCGCTTTGCAGCGCCAAGCGCGCCAAGCTAAGCAACAATTTGGCGTCGTCGCTATGCGATGACAACCAACCTTCGGCGGTTTCCAGTTGTTCCGTGATCTTGGGCCCGGTCGCCAGACCGTAAAGCTCGACCAAATTTTGATCCCAGCTTTCTTCGATCGCGGCGCGCAATACCGTTTCGGCACGCGCCATTTCATTTTGCTGAATGAGTTGGCGCGCGTAAATGGCGATCAAGGAGGCGTGACGTCTTAATGCCTTGGGCAGGGCGTTCCAAGCTTTTTCGAGCACGCCTGGAGCGCCCGAGGGCAAGGACAATTTTAATAATTCGCGGTGCGCTTGCAACTCGAGGATGTCGATTTCCTTGGAAGTCATGGCGTAGCTTTGACGCAGTTCTGGAATCAAGTCGACTAAACCGGTCCAGTCGCGCAGTTCGAGGCGTACTTGAGCTTGCAGTTTGAGCACTTGCCGATGTTTCGGTACTTGCGTGCGCAGTTCGTTAAGCGTGGCCAGGGATTGTTCCAGCTGCTGCGAATGCTGTTGCAGATAGGCTTGAGTCATGCCGATAGCCAGGTCATGTTGCGGAGAATTTTTATGCGCCAAGGCTAAATATTCATCGCGTTTTTCGATGTTGCCCTGACCTTCGCTGGCGATGGCGGCGCCCAGGTAGTTGAGCAACGGCGTATCGCCATGGCGCATGCCCGCCAATAATTGAGTTTCCGCCTCCACCCAGTTGCCTTCCGCCAAACAAGTCAGGCCTTGCAGCAAAGCGCGGCGCGCATCGCGCGCGTAGCGGCGCACACGCCAACGGCTCACATCACGCGGCATGCGCCATAAGCGCACCATGATAAAGAGCGCTAGATACAACAAGAAAGACGCCGCGATCATCAACGGGATGAAAAGCGTAAGCGACATCTCGATACTCCACGGAGCGTGCGCGATCAACACGTATCCAGGATTTTCCAGGGCGTAGAAGGTGATCAGAACCGCGGAAAACAACAGTGCGATAATAAATAAGAGAAGCTTCACGGTTCAGCTCGGTGGTCGCTTAAGCGACGTAAGCTGCTAAGAGAACCGGAGATGTCCGGCAAGTTGGCGAAAATTTTTGTATTTTGTATTTGCGCCAATTCATTTTGCATCGCCGTAATGACTGACGATTTCAAGTCGAAGTAGTCTTTTAGCAAGCGTTGAGCGGACGCGAGATTTTGTTGATACGTGGCGATATTGCCTTGGAGCAGGGCTTGTTGCGCGCCGAATAGCATGAGACGTAAATTTTCTCGCAGAAAATATTGTTGTGCGGGAGGCAATAACGGGCGTTGTGATTCCACGTCATTGCGAATGCGCACGAGCGACAAAACATCTTGCCATAAGCTACGCGCGGTATTGCGCCAGCCTGTTGGCGCCGCGGCCACCGTGGTTTCCTTCGTCGGCGTTTGTTCGGCGTATTCGCGCAAACGGATGTCGAGCGCCAAGGGCAGGCGATCGACGTTGTCAGCGAGCGTTACCAAGCGCAAGGTAATGCCACTGATGTCGGTTTTCTCCAATGATTCCAATTGCGAAATTTCACGCGCCAATTCCCGCCGCACGGGTAATAGCTTGGGGCTGGCGAGTTGTTGCAGTTGATGATCGGCGGCGCGCAACGCGGCCAAGGCCGAATGTGTGTCGCGCGCCAACTGCAAGCGATTGTTGGCGATGATTAGCAGTTGTTCGGTTTCGGTTAACGCCCACTCCAAACGGTTGCGCGATAGATCGGCATTAAGCTTCTCGACCGCGGCACGCATGGTGTCTTGGGTTTCTTTAAGAGTTTTTAATTCCTGGCTAGCGGTGGCTTGGTTTTCCTGAATTTCCACCGACGTGGATTCAATGCGGTCCAACGCGCCCACGATATCGGTGGTGAATAAATCGGCGTTTTCATGCAGCACCGTATACCAAAGATAACCGCAAGCGATGAGCGCCAGGCTGGCCAGGATAATCGCCAATCCGTTGCGCACTCGCCCAGGGCGTGATTCACCGTCGGGGTTTTTTAGCGCTTTGCCGCGGCGGGAAGAAACAGAAGCATCCGTGTCGGTCATGGGTCACCGGTTGATATCGATGTGACGATTATAGAGTTTTTTGCGTAAGCCGCCACGCTTTGATGGTTTGTAAAATCGCCTCATCGCTGGCCTGGTCGGCGACGAGCGCCGCGGTTTTAAAGCCAAGCTCTTGGCACAGCGCGGCCAGACGTTGGCTGACGACGACCAGGGGGATTCGAATCAGCCATGATTGGCCGTTTTTGCCGACCATGTCGAATAGATTCCGCAAGCCGTCGGCGCTGGTAATGCTGACGATATGAATTTCTCCATGTTCTCCCTGGCGCAACAAGGGCGTGACATCGGTATTGGGCCGCACGCGCTGATAGCAGACGGCATAAGTGACATAGGCGCCGCGCGCTTGCAAGGCACTCCCTAATAACTCGCGTCCGCCCTCGCCCCGAAAGATAACGATTTTTTGCCCAGCAATTTTTGCTAATTCGGGCAATTCCAAGAGCGCTTCGCTGTCGAAGCGCTCGCGTGGCACAATGATTTTTTCGACGCCAAAGCGTTTCAATTCGCGCGCGCTGCCGCGGCCGACGCACGCTAGACGCAGCGAGCGCGGCAAGGCCGAATGTCGCGCCAGAATCAACGGCAGCGCCCGGTTGACCGCGTTCGGACTGATAAAAATCGCCAAAGCAAATTCATTCAAGCGATCGATGATGGCGCTTAACGTCTGCGGATCTCGTGGCTCGGCGATTTCGATGGTGGGAAAACGAATGGCTGCGCCGCCTGCTTGTTCAATTAATGCGGCTAAATTTTCTGCTTGCGCGTGCGGTCGCGTTACCAGCACGCGTACGCCTTTAAGCGCGTGCGCGTCCATACACTTTGTCGAGAATCGATTTAGCGCCTTGCGCCAATAATTTTTCCGCCAACTGTATTCCTAATTGTTGCGCTTGCACGATTGGACCGCGCACTTCATCGCGCAACAAACGGCTGCCATCCGGTTCTCCCACCAACCCACGTAGGCGCAGAACGCCGTTGGTTAACTCGGCATAACCGCCGATGGGAACCTGACAGCCGCCATCGAGAGCCGCGTTCATGGAACGTTCGGCGCTGACGCAATATTGGGTGTCACGGTGATTGAGCGGCGCCAAGAGTTGATTGGTGGCGACGTCATCCGCGCGGCATTCGATGCAAACCGCGCCTTGACCGACGGCGGGCAGGCTGACATCGGGGGCGAGCCGTTCGCGAATGCGCGTTTCCATTCCCAGCCGCTTGATTCCCGCGACCGCCAGGATGATGGCGTCGTATTCGCCCGCGTCCAGTTTCGCCAGACGGGTATTGACGTTGCCGCGCAACGTGAGAATTTCAAGCCGTGGATACGCTTGGCGTAGTTGGCATTGGCGGCGCAGGCTTGAAGTGCCAACGCGCGCGCCAGCAGGTAAATCGGCCAATTTTGCGTAACGCGACGAGATAAAAGCGTCGCGCGGGTCCTCGCGTTCGCAGAAAGCCGCCAGATGTAGCTCAGGCGGCAGGGTGGCGGTGACGTCTTTTAAAGAATGCACGGCGATATCGATGCGATTTTCCAGCAAGCCTTGTTCCAGCTCTTTAATGAACAAGCCTTTGCCGCCGACTTGCGCCAAACTGCGATCGAGAATGCGATCGCCTTCCGTGGTCATGGTGACGAGCTCTATCTGCAAATCGGGATGATGCCGCGTGAGCGCATCGCGCACGTAATGAGCTTGCCACAGCGCCAGTTGGCTTTTACGCGTACCGAGACGAAGAGTTTTCAAGCTGGTTTAAATTTATCGGGCGAAGCGCGTAAGAATACTATCTCTTACGGTCAGTGCGCAAAGTTTGCGCACTGAATTCGATTACAATAGGGCTATGCGATGCAAAAACGCCAAACGCCTGGGCGTCATCTAAGCATTCATCGGCCGGTTGCGCGCCCAGCGCCGCACTTGCGCCGTATGGCGGCGGCTCACGTCCAGTTTCTTGTCCAGGTCTTTGAGGGTGATCTGCCAGGTGCCCGAAGGATTTTTTTCGATGCCCTTGATGTAAGGAGTGGCCACCAAGGCGTTACGATGGATGCGCAAGAAACGTTCGCCGAATTCTTCTTCCAGGTTGACCAGCGAATCTTCGATGAGATGTTCTTCCGTGGCGGTGCGCACCACGACATATTTGCTGTCGGCCAAGAAATACAAAATATCCGGCACGGGCACCAGGCGAATGTTGCCGCGCAAATGCACGCTGATGTGCGTGCGCTGCGCGGGTTCGGGACGCGCTTGGTTGATCTCGGCGATTTGCTTCATCGTCAGCTTATGCGCCTTGGAAAGCGCCTTGGCCAAGCGATCCTTGCGAATCGGTTTGAGCAAGTAATCCACCGCGTTGACGTCGAAAGCATCGAGCGCGTGCTGATCGTAAGCGGTGGTGAAAATCACCGCGGGCGGATTTTCCATGCCCATGAGATGCATGGCGGCCTCGAGCCCATCCATGCCAGGCATGCGGATATCCATGAGCAATACGTCGGGATTGAACTCGGCGGCTTTCTCAACGGCTTCCGAGCCGTTCATGGCTTCGCCGACCACGGTATAGCCGCCGATGTCGTTCAGCAATTCGCGTAAACGGTCACGCGCCAATTTTTCATCGTCTACGATCAATACTCTCATAGGTTGTCTCCGCGTGTCGGCAACATCACCGTGACGGCAAAGCGGCCATCTTCCTCGCTGCTTTGCAGCACGGCTTGTTCGCCGTAGTGGCTTTGAAACCGCTGACGAATATTACCCAGCGATTGGCCCGGTGTGAATTTTGTCTGCTTGGATTTGGTTTTAGGCAGCGGGTTGGTGACTCGGATGTGAATCTTCTCATTTTCTTCCCATAGTCGCACGTCCACGATGCCTCCCGTTGGCAATTCCTCGATACCATAGCGAATAGCATTCTCGAGCAGCGGCTGCAAGGTGAGTACAGGCATCACCGTTTTGCGTGGAAATTTGCCGATATCCCAATTGACTGTAAGGCGATTGTCGAGCCGCAAGGCCTCCAAGGCGAGATACTTCTTGGCCACGTCGATTTCGTTTTTGACGGGCACCAGGTATTCGTCTTGCGACAGCATCATGCGAAACAAATCGGCCATGTCCTCGATGGCTGCCTCGGCCTTGTCTGGCGCGCTGCGCGTCAGGGAGGCGATGATGTTCATGCTGTTGAATACGAAATGCGGGCGAATGCGCGATTGCAAAGCTTGAAGTTTAGCGCGCGCTTCCGACAGCGTACGTTGCGTGAGTTCGTGTTTGGCGAGGAATAAACGCAGCAGTAAGCCATTGATGATGGCGCTGATGGTGAGGTTGAGAATGTGAAAATCGATGTACCAAGCCGGTCGCGTCGTGGTCAAGCGGCCCAGCGCCCATAACAGCCAAATGGTGCATTCGCTCACGACGAAGGTGGTGAGCAGTAATAATAGATAAGCCATGCCGAGCGCGCGCAAACGCGGCAAACGATTTAGGTATTTGCGCGTATAACAAAGCACCGCGGTGCCCGCGAGCGCCACCCATTGAATGAAGAGTGAAATCAGCAATAAATCTTGCAGAACGGTGGACGATAGAAAATTGCGTGGAATAATAAGGTTGATGACGATGGCCAGCATTTCCGCGACCACCACGATATTGAACAACACTTCACCGCTACAAAAATTAGGCAAAAATTCCGCAGCCATCTCGGGCGAATTTTCCACCGTGGGCGCCAAGCGTTGCAGGCGCAGCTGAATATTATTTTTAACACGCTCGAGCAACGTTGGAGTTTTAGCGTTAAGTTCCATGGTCATCCCCGCAGAATCGGCATTTTCACTTTGACGTGATATTGGCCGCCTTCTTGGATGATCTGCATGCTCGCGGCTTCGCCGAACTGGGTCGCCAAACGTTGCCGAATATTTTCATGCGCGAGCTTATTGCCCTTGCTATGGCCTTCCTTGCGCACGTCCGGCAAGGGATTGCTGATCATGATGTTCAAGGTTTTTTCATCCTCGGCCCACATGTCGATCTTGATGGTGCCTCCCGCAAAGCGCGGTTCAATACCATGATAGATGGCATTTTCCAGCAAGGGTTGCAGCGTTAACGCGGGCATCAACGCGGCGCGCGGAATATTGCTTACGTTCCACTTCACTTGCAGCCGGTCGCCGAGGCGGATTTTTTCCACTTCCAGATATTGGCGCGATATCTCGCGCTCGGCGGAAATCGGCACCAGCTTGCGCGCATCCGCGAGCAGCACGCGAAACAAATCGGCCAAGTCATGCAACACCGCTTCGGCCTTGGCCGGATCGCTGCGCGTCAGCGATGCCACGCTGTTTAAACTGTTAAAAAGAAAATGCGGGCGAATGCGCGATTGTAAGGCTTGTAACTTGGATTCTTGTTGCAGTCGCAAGTCGTGTTGCGCGCGTTCCCGCAAGATCAGGTAGCGCAGACCCAGCGAACCGATGATCGCGGTCACCATGAGACTGCGAATTAAAAGTGTCTCACGCCAAGCTGGCCAGCGATCTTCGATGACAGAAAAATGATACAGCAAGTAAATAATGATATCGGTCCCACCCGTGGTCACCACCAGCAGCAACACCACTGCGAACACAAAAGCCAGACCGGGTGATGTGCGCTTGAAAAGCGGCGAAGCCAGCTTCAGGACAATGACGCTGGCCATGGCGATGGACACCGCAAAAACCGAGAGCAGGCCTAAATCGAGCAAGGCTTGCTCGTCGAATTCCGTGTGACGCCCGATGGTAATCACAATGGCGAGCAGCTCGGCCAAAATAATGAAGCGCAACAACATTCCAAAAGATCCAAACTCGGGCAGAATCGATCTTCTGGCGGTATCAGTAT
>JACXTT010000134.1_pt1 | contig 111077 bp, 78 predicted proteins | sample 9270951 | NCBI WGS metagenome assembly JACXTT01 (sample SAMN15532306, study PRJNA645909) | rock metagenome | isolation source: weathered quartz diorite | place: Puerto Rico | collected 2017-06-21 | reverse complement strand
GTGCAAGTCGCATCCTATAATCTGCATCTCGGCCTCCTTCGGTCCGAGCACTGTTAGGGTGAACACCGAAACAGTTTACTGGGACCGTTGCGAGGCCGGCGTCGTTATGACATCAAGTGGAAGCTATTTGGTCGCGCTGCTGCTTCAATATTGGATGGGAGACGTGCGAATCGAGTCAACCGATAGCGGCTTTCCGCTAAGTATATCGGCTGAAGTCCTACGGGGCCTCCTGCTGCTTCAACGAGGCGAACTGTTCAATGTCGAAAGGGTCCGAACGGGCCTGGATAATCTCAGAGTAGCATACGCACGAGAGGGTTACGTGGATATGACTGCGGAGCCGGAGCTTGAGATTGATGAGACCCACGAAACCATCGACATGGTGCTTAAGATTAATCAACAGGTCCAATATCGTGTCGCAAGCATTGAATTTCTGGGCGTGAACACAGTGACACGACAGAAATTGCTGGAATCGCTTCCGACATCTGGGCAGGTTTTTGATGCGACCCGGCTGGGGGAATTCTTCAAGGTGAATCGGGCGATCTTGCCCTCAGATGTGTCAAGGGATGATGTGAACGTCAGGCGTGACCCTAAGTCGAAAACGGTGGCGATCCTGTTCGACTTCCGGATCTGTCCTCCGCGTTCGAACTGAATCAACTCCTGGAGAGTAACCAGACATCTTCCGTATCTTCCAGAGACTCTCCAGCAGCCTGCTAGTATCCTTGATGCTTGGAGTGAAGTGATGATGACTCAAATCGCTCCCATGTTGGCCGCCAGTGACGCAAATGCTGAGATCGACTTCTGCAAGGCGGCCTTCGGCGCGCAGCTCCTTTGGTACCTAGGGGGCGGCGGCAATGTCGTCGCGCCCGGACAACTCTGACGTTGGGCGGACTAGGATCGAGCATGCTCATAGAAGTCGGACAAGTGGAGGCAATCTTCCGGTATCCCGTGAAGTCTATGGCCGGCGAACGACTCGAGGCCGCCGACCTGGGCTGGTATGGACTGGAGGGTGACAGACGCCTGGGGTTCCGGCGGGTTGACGACCACAGTGGAATGCCGTGGCTAACAGCAAGCAAGCTTCCCGACCTGCTCCTGTTTGCTCCGAACCGCCGTCAAGATGGTGCTCAGGGAGACCTCCCTACGCACATTCGGACGCCAGATGGCAAAGAGTTGCCTGTCTTTGGCGAGGACCTGGCCAAGAAGGTCGGGCAACGGTACGGGGCTCCCGTGCAGATGATGCAGTTGAGGCATGGCATCTTCGATGAAGCGTGCATCTCGGTGATCGCCTCCGATACGGTGCGCGAGATTGGAAGACTGGCAGGGCGGAGCCTGGACGCGCGGCGATTTCGCCCGAATGTTCTGGTTCGCTTACTGCGGTCGGGTGCTTTCCAGGAGGACGAGTGGCTGGGCGGTGTGCTCTCATTCGGCGACGGGGACGACGCCCCCGCCATCGCCGTCACTACGCGCGACGAGCGCTGCGGGATGCTGAACCTTGATCCCGACACGGCGAGACCTGCCCCAGAAGTGCTGAAGACGGTATTTCGTGCGCACCAGAACAACGCGGGAATCTACGGCGCGGTCACTCGCATCGGTCGACTGGCGGTCGGACAAACCATAATCCTCCATGCGTCTACCAGGCACGAGTTTTGCAAACAGTCATAGAAACGCTCGGTGGTTGAGGACACTTTGCACGATTTGCGTTGTACAATCGTGCTCCAATGCGCGGGGGTGGGAGATATATGACGAATCCTGGGCATCATTTCGTGGCGGTAATTGGCGGTGCGATTTCAGGCTCGGTGGCGGCGGAGATTTTGGCGGATCACGGAATTCGAGTCGCCGTGTTCGAGCAGAACACGCGGCCGTACGGCAAGATCGAAGACGGTCTGCCGCGTTGGCACGTCGAGCAGCGCAGACAGGAATACGCCCGAATCGACGCGCGCATGAAGAAGCCGAATGTGTATTTCATCCCCTTTACCAAGCTAGGCCGAGATTTTAGTCTCCCCCAGCTTTTCGAGTGGGGCTTTTCGGCGGTGATTCTCGCCAATGGCGCGTGGCGCGACCGAGAATTGCGCGTGCCGGAAGCAGAGCAGTACGTCGGCAAAGGCCTCGTTTACCAAAATCCCTTCATCTACTGGTACAACCACAAGAACGAAAAGGACTATCTCGGACCGCGCTATGAAACGCCCGACGAAGCCGTGGTGATGGGCGGCGGGCTGGCGTCAATTGACGTGGTCAAGGTGCTCCAGCTCGAAAACTACGAACGTGCTTTAAGGGCTCGCGGCATTCAGACCAGCATGCATGAGTTGGAAAAGGGTATTCCGGAGGTATGCAAAGCGCACGGCATCAAGCCGGAAGAGCTGGGCGTAAAGGGTTGCCTCTTAATTTATCGCCGCCGCGAACAGGACATGCCGCTGGCGCAACCACCCGACAACGCGACGTCCGAGCAGATCGCCAAAACGGAGCAGGTTCGGCAGAAAATGCTGCGCCTGGCGCGCGACAAATACCTGTTTCGCTTCCAGGATCGCAGGCTGACGACCGGGATCATCGTGCAAAATGGACGGCTCGCAGGGCTGAAGGTGGTTGAAACGAGAATTGAGGGCCTCAAGGCTGAACCGATCCCCGGCTCGGAACACGAACTCCGCGCGCCGCTGGTCGTTTCATCGATCGGCTCGGTGCCGGAGAAACTTTCTGGGATCAACATGACTGGTGAATACTATACATTCGCTGGCAAGGATGTGCCGCGGTACACCGCCATGGACCGCGTATTCGGGGTCGGAAACGTCGTCACCGGACAGGGCAACATCCGTGTGTCGCTGGTGCACAGCCAGAAAGTGACCAAGCGCGTGGTGGATTGCATGAAGGGCGACGATGGAAACGTCGGCGCTGGAGCCGGCAGTGCTGAACAGCAGGTCGCGAGTGCCATGGACGCGATTGGGAAGCAGATTGAAGTGATCCCACACCTTTCAGACGACCAGATGGCGAAGGTGGAGCGCCAAGTTTATACCCTGCAGCAAAAAGCGGGCTTCACTTCCGATTACGACTCCTGGATTGCCAAGGTGACTCCGCCCGATCTCGAATAGATCGTATTCCTTACAATTCGGATGCGTTTGCGAATTCCAAACTTCATCACACCCTATTCTGCTCACTTTGTGCTCACCAGCGAACCTGCGAGTTTCAATGAATTGCGATCCGGACGTCTCAATATTCTTTGGTACGACTTGTGGCACTCTCGACGAGGTTCTACGAATTTCCACTACGCTGCGATTGGATTAATCGAACGCGCGCGGAACCTCCTGCCGAATTTTACGTTTCGGTGAAAATGCACTTCCGATTAATCACTAGAGTTTAGGAGGAATGTGGATTCCGAGTATGCCGTGATCCTGACAGAATCCCTAGGGCAGCGCCGAAGACTGCACCACGGGTTGCCTTTGCGGGCTAACAAACTGGAAAGTTATGCGAATCCCTCTATTATTCGTAAGTCTCGCTCCGCCGCGCCATTCAATGCCCTTAGCGCAGCCCGGTAAGCATCGCTCTCATAGGCCGCGATTGCCTTCTCCACGCTCTCAAACTCGATCAAAACCGTTCGCTCATTTCTTCCAGCTTCATACGTCTTCGCGGGAACACCTCCGACGAGTGCGCGCCCTCCTGCTGCTTGGATTGCTGGGCCCGCCAGTTTTGCGTATTCGGCAACCGCAGTCGGGTTCGACAGCGACCGATAGCAGACGATCCAATATCCTTTGGGCATTGATCTCTCCTACGAAATTCCAAACACAAAGATGGTTGGTCAAAACATATAGGGAACTTCCGTTTTGACTTTCCGCCCGACGGATAATGTACGCCTGACTGCCTTAGCCTGCAATGATCCGATCGGCTTCTTGGAGTGCAGAGCCCTTTCGGCGGACCAGCCGTGTTAGAGATGCCGACAAATCACCTCGCCTCTAAATGGATCGCGACGGTTTAAGCGTTTGGAGCGGATCGAACTCAACTGTCCGTACAACCCGGCTCGTATACGTGGCAAGCCGGAGTTCGCTGCACTTCAGTGAGCAGGGGACCCGACGATTCTGGACGAGTCGGCTACTCGGAATTTGTCGTCGGACACGCGGCTAAGTCCTTCACGGCAGGATACCTCGTGTAACGGTCCTATCAAGGCTGGACGCCTGCATAAACAGGAATTGCGCCGCGCGCCGCAATGCGTCCGCTATGGGTTGAGTGGCCGAAGCGTTCGGCAGGATTCGTGGCGAGCGACCCAAGAATCTGCTGGAAACTCATCCCGGCGCGGGCCATCAGCTTGAATTCCTCGGTGGTATCGAACTGTTCGATGTAGCCCACATCGGTGTCGAACAGTATTTGTCCACTTGCTTCAGAAAACGCCCTTAGTTGTTGGATGCCTTTGTCCATCCACTTCTCGATTTCTTCTCTTGACCCACCGGACTTCTTGCCATTCCACATCCCACAGAGTGAGCGTGGGGATGAGGGCCATGTGGGCCGCCTTCAAGCGCTCGGCAGCTGCCGAAGTCCACAGATCACCATTGAGAGCGTGCCAACACGTCGACGCCGCTGTGAATGGCCACATCGATTCCCCTGGTGTCAGAAGGGTGCGCAAAGACCGGTCTGTGGGCGCCTTTGGTCGTCACGCAACCAAGCTTACTCGGTCGAGGGAGCCAGCATTGTTATGAGATCATGTGGTTTCAGTTTCCAGCGTGTTACACTGCCCGGATACTGGCGAGTCAGGGGCACCACGTCGCAACGGAGTATGGCCGCACGATAGGCAACCATGGAGACGGCTGCACGTCTCGCACGTCTCGTATATTGATTGACTTACTTACCTGGCTCGACCTAAGATTCGTGACAAATGTGACCGCCCTCGCTGTTTGGCCACAAAGAAGGCATCAAGGAATGGGCTCAGAGCGCCGTCGTGCTCCACGGTATCCATTCATCGCAGACGCGGAAGTAACCGAAATCGCATCCGATACAAAGCTAAACGCCAAGACCAGCGACCTGAGTATCGGCGGGGCATTCCTCGACATGCTGAATCCCTCACCGGTCGGCACAGAGATTCAGGTCAGAATCTCCCACGCAAGCACCACATTCACTGCACTCGGCAGAGTTGTATTTGTCTTCCCCAACATGGGAATGGGAGTCGTTTTCACGAGTATTGAGGATAGCCAGCTAGGGGTTTTGCAAGAATGGTTCTCAAAGTTGAGCGGGTGAATAAAGCCAAGATGAGAGAGTCAGGGATAAATTCGTGCTTCTCATTGCGGCGAACGTCCTGGCCGTGCGCGACGGCACCCCTCCTTGCGTACCGGCTAAGCTAAGAATGTCGGATAACTCCTTTCATGAGAAGGCCGGTCTCCACGGGATGCGTTACGCTCCCAATGATCAACGCGCTCGAGGCGCAAGAGAAAGGAGACCGGCTGTGAAGAAGATTAGCACTGTGGCGACCAATAGAAACGAGATTTTCAAAGAGCCCCAGCTGACCATCGGTTTGGACTGGGAGACCGAACAGGCCATTACTGCATTTTGGATGAGGCAGGTAACGTGATTCTGGAATACGGTCTGCCGACAACACTGATATTCAGGCGCAGATTTGCCTCTGCCCAATCCTGAAATCAGGACGATTGGCGGAGCCGGTTCATCAATTTGGCTAGACGTAGGCGGTCTTCAACAAGCACTGCCGTGAACTTCAGTGCAAGTCCGCTACCGGGCTCGACACGCCTTACAACAGCGTCAGCCCTGACCTGTCCCTCCTGAACAAGAAACTCCAGCTTGACTGGGGAACCCAAGCCACTTGACGTTCGTGTCTCTACAAACAGGCCACCCAAGCTCATATTCCGAACCCGTGAAATGTCTTCACGTCCAGCACAGCGCCAATCGACCCACACGCCCTTCGGAGTCTCGACTCGCGAGGTGGACCTTCTTGAAGGGGAAGTGGATTGTATCAACATGGGCCACCACCGCCCGCGGTCTTTCCGGAGATGGCGGAATGCAAAAGAACGCAGGACTTTACAGACGGGAGTCGCTGTGAATGATAGGTCTGAGGATGTTGACAGCCCTACTCTTGACCGAGTTCCCGCCTCTCGGCTGGGGGACACAACAGAGATCGAACTGTAGTCTTAAAGTTCTACGATTGCAACTTGAAAATGCATCCGGCGCAGCGTCGCTCCAGCATTCATAGATCATGGAGTCCCGAATCTGATTTTCTGTACTATCATAACTGATACGGTAATGTTCGCGGCTGACTTCTGGCTCTCGCTCTAAACTATCAATCAGCGAAGGAAGGTCTCTTCCGGTAGGCTCGACAATGTCGTCGGTTTCAGTGCGAGCGAGCAAATGATCTGGTTGATTACCATCGTGACATTTCTCGGCACGATAGTTGCCTTGATGCTTGTGTTCTTATTTTTCTTTCAGAGAGAGCAGATTCGAGGAGCACTAAGAAAGCTCGAACAGCGGCGAATGGAAGCTCGGATTTCAACGAGAGTTGGGCTGCAGCTCTCTGGTCCAGATGAACCTCTCATTTACGAAATCACCTTCACTGAGAACATCAGTCGTCACGGAGCACGCGTAGTGACCAAGAGGCGCTACCGCCCGAACGACAGCATTCTAGTTAAACTTCCCCGAGAGTACCTCCCCTTACGTGCGCGGATTACTTACTGTCTGCCGTTGAAGGGAGATGAGTTCGCAATGGGCTTGCAGTTTTCCTCAATGGTTTACAGTTGGATGGGTACTGAGGGTTAGCGCGGACGAACAAACAACCAACCAGAGCCATCACACCGGCTGCACGCCTTGCCGCCTTCCCAACCTGTGGCCACGCACGACGGACATTCCGCCCAGTCATTCTCTCCAATGGCGGGTTGGATTCTTCCCTTGCAACCGGGATGCCAGCAGCTCCCATAGTCTTCTGTTAAGGTGATGTTGGATCCAGGCGCTCCGCAGTCGGTGCAAGCTGTCTCGGGCTTTCGTCGTTTTTCCATGTCGAGTTGCGCCTGCCTCCCACGGCGTATACTACATCGAGTCTGCTCAAGCGACCTAAGTCTGGTGTAGCGTAGCTTTTCCCCGTGACTTGACGAAGAGATTCCGATGCCACGAAGATAGACCCATTCGCACGTTGCGATACCTCGACGGTGCAAGGTGAAGGTCACTACGCGTGCTATGCTCCCCATGTCATGCCGCAAGGTAGCGCTTTTGACTGCGATTTTCGATTTTCTCTGATTTTCCTAAGCCCTGCAAAATCAATGGGCTGCAAACGAAAGAAGCGCTAATCAGATGGAAGGACTTGTCCTGCCAGCCGCCTCACTTCGTTGACTTGCCCCATGACCCAATCTTAAGATGAGCCACACATGCCAGGCACCGACTCGCTCATGCTCGACCCCGGCTATAGTGGCGCTCATTTTGACCTTGCAGACAACTTTAGACTCGCGGGTATGTGCAAAGAATCCGTCGCCGAGCTTGTGAAGGCTCTCCAAGTCGTTGGCCAGCCGGAGGAAGCAGATGCTGTTCAACAAGGATTCGCCCAGGGCGGATGTCGCGGAGCAGTCGAGTACGATCTCAAAGCGCTCATGAAACAAAGGCAGATCGAGTACGTGGATCCCGCTTTGCTTGCAGACGACTATTTTCAATTAGGCAATAGAGACCACGCCATCGAGTGGCTTGAAAAAGCCTATCAGGAGAAATCACAAGCTGCTCAGTTCCTCAAAGTGGATTTGCGCTGGGAATCGTTGCGCTCCGACCCGCGATTTCAAGACATCCTCCGCCGGATGAATTTCCCTCTCGATTAAACTCCATCCGGAAGCAAGCCAAAACAGAATATGAGAAGCTGCGATGACCTATGGTCCTAAGAGTCGGTCTTTGATTGACTGGGATTGCTCGGACTAACAAGTTCGGCTTATCGGACATCTGCCGGGCAGTTTCCGAGGGACGGTTTGCGCGTTAGAACGGATTAATCGAACGCGCGCGGAACCTCCTGCCGAATTTTACGTTTCGGTGAAAACGCACGTCCGATTAATTACTAGCGTTTATCAGGACTGTGCGTAAGCATTTTCATCCTTGCTGGAACGTGTGGCAGTAACCGTTGCGCAACTTCTTTTCGCTTTTAACACAACTGACTTCCGCACTCACCTATCATCTCTTTGCGCGTACCCCTGGCGAATCTGAACTGCATGCCTTTGGAGGCAAGTAGTGCTGGCCAACCAAGCGAGGGGAGAATAGTCTTGCACAACCTTTCAGGTCGAAACGAAGATCACCCAACGGAGCCTCCATGACCCACTCCGGAAACCTCTGCGCATTCCTTTTTTCTTTGGGCTTATCTTTGGCCCTGGGCGCGCGCGTGGCTGCAGACGAACCTAAGCCGACACCGGAAAACACCATTAGCGTGCGCTTGCCGGAGCCGGTGCCCTCGCAAAAATTCGAGCATGCGCCGAGATTCTGGATTACCGACGTTACCGATCGTTCTGGCAATCCGCAGCCGATGCTGGTCATCAAGGACCGAGGCGGAGTTTTTCTGGACCGGCAACCTACCGTCATCCTCCGGGAGGCGCTCGCGGACTCCCTGAAATCGGCGAACCTCCTTGCGGCCGACGCGGGTTCGGCGGACTTGGCGGTCCACCTTTATCTCTTTCATTTTGGGCTCGCGCAGGGATCCGGGCTGGACCTCTTCAGCAAAGTGGAGTTCTCCGCCATGGTAAAGAATCCCAAGACCGGGGAATCCCAGGAAGCGAGGGCGGCCGGAACCTCCATTGCCAAGGGCGCCATCCGGAAAAAGAACATTCAGAGAAATGTTGAGGAGAATCTCCAGGAAGCCTTGAAAGACGCCATACGTAATTTCTTGCGCGGCACGCAATTGAAAGAAGCCGTGACAGGCCTCTGGAAAGGCCCGGAAGCCACGGCAGTACGCGACGCCAAGAATTAAGACGGGCAGTATGCCCGCGTAGGACAACCGAACACGCAGAAGGGAGGGCAAGACATGCGAACGTGGATGGCATTCATCATTGTTGCTTTAACCGCCCTGGCAGGAACGGCAAGGGCCAAGGACGATGTTCAACACTTCAAAACCGTCGAAGCAAGGCACTTCAAAGAGGCAGAAGGTGTCGAGCTGAGCCCGGCATTCGCCGACTATTTCTACGCGGAGCTTCGCAACGAACTCACCAAGGCCAAGCTAGCGGCGGAAGTTATTGGCGAAGGAGAAGCTGTAGACGACTCCGACGCTGCAAAGTCCGCGGTCATCACTGGAACGATTACGGAATACAAGAAAGGCAGCGTGGTGAAAAGCGCGTTGATCGGATTCGGTGCGGGCATGCGCAGCTTGAAGATGGATGCAGACCTCATGCGGCGAAACGATAACCAAAATCTTTGCGCGCTGCACGTGCACGTAAAAGTTGATCCCAGGTGGAACGAGAAGGTGATGGCGAAATCGGCCGCAAAGCAGATGGTCAACGAGATGAAGAAGGCCCTCAAGGAACGCCCATCCTCCTAACGGCAACTCTGAGAAACGTCAATGAGGGATGTTCGACTTTCGCAAATATGGAGATCCCAGGCGCGAGCCGTGGCCGCATGGATGGCCTGTGCCTTAGTTTTTCCAATCCTAAATTCGCCTGCTGCATACAAGGTGAAGTTGCACGGCTATCTGACCAGCAGAGCAGATGCCGCCACGATGATGATTCTGGATGATCGCATCGAGCTGAGCTCCGCTAGCCATGTGACGGCCAAGGATGCGGTCGGCGAGCACCCCATCAAGCCGGAAGAGCTAGTTCCAGGGATGCTTGTAGAAGCCGAAGGCATGTGGCTCGACAAACACAAATTCTTCGCCGAGAGGATTACCGTCGATTTGAAGGAGGACGAGAAAAAGATCCGTAGCACCGCTTATTTGCAGGAGGAGCCCGCGGACGCCGCGAAAATGGCCTCGGGACAATCGAGTGAACTTAAAGTCGACGGCTATTGGCTGCAGTTAGACAAAAGCACCAAGCGCGACTGGAATCCAGCGAAGGCCAACGCGGAAGCGCCTGTATCGAACACGGCTCCGGCTGGTGCAACGCTGGCCGGGTACCACGTGAAGTACGAGGGAGTGAGGCGAAAAGATGGCAGAATTGATGCTGAGGAAGTGCAACTGGGCCCCCCTGCACCGCCCGACGCCTACAAAATTCCGCACAATCTTGGAATCGTCCGCGGTAAGGATGCTCTAACGGGCATTGACACACTAGAGTTTCGCGATACCAAGAAGGTGCAAGGCCGAATGAAGCTGCTTGCGGAGCGAAGCGTCCAGGAATACGTATCGCACCTGGGTGATTCGCTAATTCCCAAGGGAGCGGATGGAACGTCGCGGCCTATTGAGTTTCGTTTCTTTGTTGTCGAGGATCCTTCGATTAATGCCGAGTCGCTCCCGGATGGCACCCTGCTGATCAACACAGGTTTACTAGGTGCGCTGGAGAATGAAGCGCAGTTGGCATTCGTTCTCAGCCACGAGATGGCCCACGTTCTCCAGGTGCATTACCGCCGCGAAGTGGAGGAGACCCGAAAATCTCGCGTCGGCCTGATGATAGCCGGAATCGCGGCGGGCGCATTCATCGGCGATGCGGGCATCTTCATGTCGCAGATCGGAATTGCCTCAGTCGTGAATGGCCATCAGCGCGAATTGGAAAACCAAGCGGACCGGCTCGGGCTGCAGAACATCATTGAGCACGGCTATGACCCTCGGGAAGCGCCGAATTTTTCTCGCATCATCATCAACCGCTACGGCGACAGAAGCACTAGCAAGCTCTGGTCGAACCACGATTCCAGCGTGATCCGTGGCAGCTTTCTGACCGTGCAGCTCATGAAGGAATATCCCGACGCCCGTTGGGATGGCACCAAGAAGAACACCGCCGCGTTTCAGTCCATGAAAGAGGACCTCGGCCCTGTGAAAATCATGTAAGAAATCCATGCATCCGGGTCGAGGGGCGGACGTTGTTCTGAGTACTGCTTAGTTAACTAATCGTGTGCTACCTAGTACGACCGGGCGATCCCGGAAGTGTCGTTCGGCATCGTAAATTCGTTGGGATAAAGCGTGGCTTGCAGACGAAGCACCTCGCCCGGGGTTCGCTCTTGATACGACGCGGGAACGTCAAACAACTGGTCGACCGGTTGAAACGTCACCGTGAGCGGCGTGATCTTGGTGTCCACCAGAAGAGCACCGTCGCTGTTGCGGGTCCACGTGGTCTCCTTGCGGAGGACGAAGCACCCAAAGTCCGGGGCCAGCTACCGCTTCACAACGGCTGTGGCATCCCCCTGAGGATTCTGGGTTATGGGATACTTTTCCTCCGTGTAGGTCACGCCGAAACCCAAGATTTGGCCGGCGGACGTTCCGTCACACGAAGCCGCCGCCAGCCGCCAACGGCCTGGGACTCGGCAACTCCGGCGTGGGAATTTTCGTCGGCCCCGGACAGAACAATTTCGATCTGTCCCTTACCAAGAAGTTTGCCTTCGGCTGGCCGCGCGAGGATTCGTTCCTGGAGTTCCGCTCGGAGTTTTTTAATGCCTTCAACCACCCGCAATTCGGTATCCCAGACTTGGAGTTCACTTCACCCACATTTGGGCAGATCTCAAGAACGAGCGTGGCACCGCGCATCATCCAGTTTGCGCTGAAGTTCAGTTTCTAGCGAGTTCCACGGCCGTGTCACAAATCAAACACGAACACGTGCTAATGGAAATTCTCGACGAGCATAATGTCCAAGTTACCCTCGCCCGCTTGTGTATAGAGGATCCAGCGCCCATCGGGCGACACCGACAAACTATCTTCGAAATCTTTGTCCACTTCAAAGATCTGGCGGACTTGTTTAGTGGCGAAATCGAAGTAGCGGACGGACTTCGGCGCATCGGCGGGCACGAAATAGATGCCTCGCGGAACGACTGTCCATTCACTCGCGTCAAGTACGGCAGGCATGCCTCTTAGCGCGGACTCTGTCCCAGCCGGTTGAAGGGGTGCCATATGAATTGATGCTTTTTCGGGCTGATCAGCGAAATACCGTGTTTCTCCGTCGTAGGACTCCCAAGGATAGAACCTAGACGCTGCGAAAAGTGGGACGGTATCTCCGCCAGTCGCTGGACACCGAAAGATTCTTTCAACATCTGTATGGGTGGCAGCTGACTGAATGTAAAGCCACCTCCTGTCATGGGACCAGCTGGGTACAGACATATTGGTGAGATTGCTGACCACCCTGCGCGGCAGGCGTTCCGATATGTCGACGATGTACACCTCTGGATGACCGGAATGCCTGGAGTCAAAAGCAATCTTTTGGCTATCGGGGGACCAACGGGCGTAAACCGCATCAGAACTCCTGACATCCGACAGCTTCACCAGGTGAGTTCCGTCCGCATCGCTCATCCATATCTCCCAGGTGCCTCCGCGATTGGAGGTAAAGGCGATGTGCCTCCCATCCGGAGAGTACTGTGGAACATTGTGGCTGCGTGTGGAGGAAATCAGCTTTACGGCGGCAGCTTCAGGGTGCTCCAAATCCTTGCGCCAGATGTCGACGTGGTGGAAGGATCCAGCCGCAAAAGCGAGCTTGTCACCTTTGGCCGAAATCGTCGGCGAAAGCGCATCTTGGCCGAAAGAAAGTTTTCGAAGCGAACTGTCCGCGAGCGTAACCTCGTCCAGTTCCCAATCATCTCCGACGTGAGGCCGCGAAAGAATCAGCCTCCTGTCATCGGCTGTCCATGCGATTCCCTGCGGCCAGGCCAAGCCGGTCGTAAAGTGAGTGACCAGCGTCGGAGGGCCACCGGACGACGGAACGGTATAGATGCCAAACTCTTTGTCGTCAGCATTGAGCAGGCAGAGGTATGCTAACTGTTTGCCGGAATGCGAGAAAGCGGGCCAGTTTTCGGCGAGGCAGCCTTCCGCGTGATGAATCTCCCTGCTTTCCAGTGTTTCGAGGGAGAGGAGACGGAGCCAGTGTTTGTCCGCCGGGAGTAGCGACCCCCCGAATGCTATCCACTTGCCGTCGGGCGACCAAACGATCGGCCCGGAAATTCCCGGAAACGCGTGAGCAGATAGCAGCTTCCTTTCGGGCCCACCGAGAGCCGGGACAACCTGCACGCTGGTCTCTGCACCAGACCTGCGATAGAGGGCGATCTGCGTGCCGTCGGGCGACCAAGCCGGACAAAGAACTTCCGACGGGTGATGCGTCAAGCGCAATAAGTTCTCACTGCCGATGACCTTTGCATATAAATCGTAGCCCTTCACTCCTGGCCCTGGATCTCCGTTCCACGCGAAAGCGATCTGCGATCCGTCCGGAGAAAATGTTGGGCAAAGTTCGAGCCCCGGATAGGCCGTGAACGGAATGGGTGTCACAGCTGGCGCGTCCACGGGAGGTCTGATTCTGTGGTAGACAAACACGGCTGCGAGACACAGGCTGCGCCGGCGACAGTCCATGCCGCGAACTTCCGCCAAGTTCCGGGAGGGTTCGTGCCGCTAGTTGGTGTGGGTCGATCTTGCCGATGAAGCGATAGCCGCGGCGCGAAAGCGTCTCAATATAACGGGGCGATTCGGCCGAATCTCCGAGTGATTCCCGCAGCCGGTTGACCGCTTTATTCAGGCTCGGGTCGAAATCGACGTTGGCGTTGCCATTCCAGAGGAGCTGGATCAGCTCTTCGCGGCTGACCATTTCCCCCGGCCGGGCTACAAGGGCTCGAAGAATCGCCAGCGGCTGATCCTGCAACAGGATCTTTTCTGGCGACCTATCCTTGCGCAGTTCTCCGGCTACCAAGTCTGCTTCAAAATCTGCAAAGCGTATGCGGCGTGGGATTGTGGGATTTGCCACGGAACTGCAACCTATTTGTCGTGAAGTTTACCACAGATTGAAGACCCTACACTGCGACTCCACTCGAAGAGTCCCAGAAAACAGCTCTCCCGTGTCGGATTGCCAGGTCATTGAGATGTCTCCCGCCGGACAGCGTTGCGGAATGGAGGTTTCGCTAAGGGCAGTTCACGGTCGGCTCAACCCCAGCAGGGGAAGGAGCTGCTACCTTGACCCGTCCACTGTTCCAAGCTGTCTTGTTGCTTGGTGCCATCATGTTGCCAAGCTGCGTCAGGGTATATGCCCAGGATGGAAGAAACCCACACAGCACTGAGAGTCTGTCGTTCCGAGTGCGGGTTTACAACGATGAGGGCGTCCCGGAAGGGGACCTGTCTGCTGCGCTGAAAGTCGCTGATACCGTATTGCAGAGGGTGTGTCTTGAGGCGAGATGGCAGAATTGCACGGTCGGCGATCCAAATCGGGATTCTTCGGGTTGCGATAAGGAAACGACTAGCATCGATTTGGTTCTTTACCTGGTTGCCCGGCTCGAAGCTCACGCGCCAAACGTAGACAGGAGGGCTTTGGGCTATTCGCTGATTCCTCGCAATGGAGAGCGAGCGACGATGGCGTACGTTTGCAATGCCCGCGTGAGAACCGTTCGGTCGATGTTTAAGGCGGAAGAAGTCTTGGGCTTGGCCGTGGCCCATGAAATCGGACATTTGCTCTTAGGCACGAACAGGCATTCCAACTCCGGCCTTATGAGGGCACCGTGGCTAAGCAAAGACCTCCAGTCAGGAGAATGGGAGGAGTTTACGTTCACGAGTGAGCAGGTCAGGCGTCTTCGCGGGGCGGTACTGGTCCAGAGGGCCCAACGGTAGCAGGGTATCACCTCTTCGCCGGTCAGTGCCGATTCCGCTAACCGGTTGACACAGGGGAAGCCGTTAGACGGGTCTGCCCGTTTCAAGACTGTACCCAATTTTGTGCCCGCCCTCGGTAGAAAATCATCGCAAAGGATAGTAGAAGGTCAAGGACGAGAATCGCCAGTAATGGCGCATTGAATCAACACGATAGCGAAGCATCGCACTCCATATCAATCATCTTTGAACGGCCTCTTAATCAGCGGGTTGCAGGTTCGAGTCCTGCCCGGCTCCACTGCTTTCAACAATTTACACCACAGTTCCTCCCTCGTTTTTCATTCGGTGTAGCCGAAACTGTAGCAGGTAGCCGTCTTTTCTGGGCCCCTCTGTCCCTGTACTGCCCTCTGCCAAAGGTTGGCAGCATCCGCCTTGCGTCTTGCCACGGCGGCTTTTTTTCTCGAATAGAGTTCGTTTGGAATGTCGAGGCCGGGACCGCTCCTATCGGATGGTCGGAATGGCTTTCGGGCTCATTTTCTGATCTCAAGAAATCTTCAAACGTGAATCCGTCTCTCAACTGCCACCCGATCCCAATGATCGACGCGCTCAAGGCGCATTGGAAAGGAGACTGGCTGTAATGAAGATTAGCACTGTGGTGAAGCGTGAAAACGAGATTTTCAAAACATCAGCCAGATTGAGGCATTCCGTTGATGTTACCAGATGAACTTCACTGCCAACTGAATCTGGCGAGACGTCGTTTGTGTGGAGGTGATCAGCCCAGCGCTTGAGATGGGGCTGCCAAGGTGATCAAACACAGTGGAGTTATCGGTCGGGGAAGCAAAGTTCGCGCGGTTGAGAATATTGAAAAACTCCGCACGGAACTGAGCGTTGAAACTTTCCGAGATGCGCTTTACTGGATTGTTCTTGAACACGGAAAAGTCCAGCTTCGATACCCCTGGCCCGATGAGGCTGTTGCGTCCAAGATTCCCCCACTTGTTAGCACCAGGAAAAGCCAAGCATTGGGTCTTGATGTAATGGTTCGGATTGCCGGAGTTCGTTAAAGTGGCACAGCCCGGGGCGGCAAGGCGGTCCGGCGGCTCGCTGGTCTCGTCTAATTTCATTCCGACAGGATCGCCGCCGAGGATGGGCGTGAAAGGCTGCCCGGTACTCCCCTTGAACAGGCCGCCCAGTTGCCAGCCACTGAGCCCCCACTTCGTGATCTGCAGCCTGGACGCGGGACTGGGCAGCTCCCAGGTAAAACTGAGCACGAATGTCTGTGCCACGTTGAAGTCTGATAGCCCCCGCGAAGTTCTCTGGTCGAAAAAAAGCTGGTTGAACAGGCCATTAGGAAATGCGTCGTCGGCTTCGGTGGCCGACAGCGTGTCTATGCTCTTACCCCAGGTATAAGCGGCATGAAATTCGATGCCGCGGCTTAATCGTTTTGCGACGTCCGCCTGCAGTGCGTCATAAATGGAACTGGCCTGCCACAAAGTGGAATTAATGCGGCCAAAATTTGGGTTGAGCCTTTGGCTAACCAATGCGGGTGGAAAGACATAACCGGAAACAGTCAGGGTGGGAAGGACCATGTCGATGTTGTCGACGCGATAAGGCAAATGAACACCATGCGAACCGACATAACCGAGGGTAACGGCAAGAGTCGAGGTCAGCTCGCGGGCTACGCTCAGATTCCATTGCATTACGTAATTGCGCTTGGGCTTGAATTCGACGTAGGTGGCAAGACTGGAAGTCGACTGGGAGCTGAATTGTTGAAACGCGCCAGTGGGAAACGAGCCGGACGGAAGAACGTTCGCGAAGATGGATTGCACGAACGGCACTGCGCGTTGGAAGGAGAGATTAAATTCGTACGGCAGCGGGAGCACGTCAAAGATCCCAAATCCACCGCGGATCAGAGTTTTCCCGCCGTGCGGGTTCCAGGCAAAGCCGACGCGCGGCTCAAAATTACGCAGTGTTGGGTTGAGGAAGAAAGGTGAGCCCACATGCGGCTGAGTATCGGTGAGATTCCTGAGATTCGAAATGCGGTTTTGCGACTCGGTCGGCACGGTCACCATCTCGTAGCGTAGGCCGAGATTGAGGGTCACGTTTTTTTGCAGGCGAATATCATCCTGCGTGTAAAGGCCGAGCAAAGTCTGGCGCAGTCCAATATCCGGAACAGAAGGCGCCCCGATCCCTTGAAAAACGTGCGGCTGGTTGATGAGGAAATTCACAAGTGATTCAAAGCGGAAGGTCCCGTTTACACTGGATAACGCTAGCTCGTTATCTTGCATGCGCTCGACGATCCCGCCGAACTTAAGCGAATGGATCCCGCGTGTGAGAAAAACGTCATCGCCCCCTTGAAAAGAGTTCCAGAAAAGAGACCTGCTGACGGGGAGGGTCCTCAGTGCCGTTGGGGCGCCCTGAAAGCTTGTCACGCCCGGCACCGCTTGCACGGAGCCGGCAAATTCACCAGGAACAAAGGCGAACGATGAATCGAGCATACGTGGGTTCATGACCGCCGACACTCCCCCCTCAATGCCGACGGCGCGGTTAAAACCGAAGCGAGCAGCATTGAGCAAAGCGAGAGTAAGGGCCTGCTGTTCGTGAAGCGTTACGACTTGGCGCCGCGAGACAATATTGGAGAGCAGCTCGTCAAAGGCATCGGGGAGCACAGTTTTCGAGTAGTCGCGCATATAGGTGCCGGTCAAGCTAGCCTTATCGGAAAGCTTGAGGTCGAAGCGGACCGTGAAATAGTTTTCGTTCGTCACCTGTTGTCCGGCGAAGGTGAAGATTCCCGTGTCACCATTCCCAAGCAAAGGCCCGTTCGGCAACGGATAGAAAGCACGGAGAAATGGCAAGACCGCTCGGTCTATGTGCGTCGTCGGGTCCGGAGTGACGGCGGAGACCGGGCCACCGGCGGCGAGCTGAGTTGTGGCACAACCGTTCGGCGGCAGTTGTTGGGCCGTTTGTGGAATCGAGCACAACGTGGCGGGGCCCGGGCCTCCGTTTGGACCAGTATTGATCCCCAAGGCAGCAGGTGACGGCACGGTGTCTACCGTGGTAATCCCGAGCGACTGACGCAGCCCTTCGTAATCTCCAAAAATGAACATGCGGTCCTTTTTGAGTGGGGCCCCTGCCGAGCCTCCGAACTGATTGCGCTTGAAAGGTGGAATCTTTCCATCAAAGAAATTTCGGGCATCCAGCGCGCTGTTGCGAAAGAACTCGTACACGTCACCGTGGAGGGCGTTCGCCCCTGAACGCGTCACGGCGTTGATGACTCCTCCCGAGGTTCGACCGTATGCAGCCGGATAGTTGCTTCCCAGCACGGACACCTGCTCGACAGCGTCAATTCCGAGATTGTCGCCGAGCACGCTGCCGGGAGCGCCGTTCGAATAATCGTTAATGCTGATTCCATCCAGGCGATAGCTGTTTTGATCCGGCCGCGCTCCGGAAATGCTCACCGGCGCCCCAAACCCTCGGTCGGTATTGCCGCCGCCACTGGCGCTTCCCGTTTGCACTCCGGTGACTCCGGCCTGCAGAGTGGCAAGCTGAGCCCAGTCGCGTCCGTTCAGGGGTGTATTCCGGACTGCGGATGCATTGACATTACCGCCGCAGCATGAAGAACCTTGGCTTAATGGTGCTACCGGCGCTGCTTTTCGTACCACCACGTCGGAGCTGCCAGCGAGCAGGACGATGTTGAGGACGCGCTCGGTCCCCACCGCAATGGAAATGCCAGTCCATACCTGCGTAACAAATCCCGCAGCCGAGGCGGTCATCTCATAGTTTCCCGGCGGCAGAGCAGGAAAGTTAAAGAGGCCGTCGGTTCCGGTCGTTACGGTTCTCACCTCATCCGTTGTCACATCCCGTGTCGAGACTTGAACACCGGGCATTGCGGCGCCCGATTCTCCTGTCGCTGTCCCAGTTAGGGAGCCTCCCGCCACTTGTGCCCTGACTGCTCCCGGCAAGGCAAGGATCAGTGCGCAAAGCAGAGTTGCGCTGGCGGCCATAACTTTAGATGAATCCAGCAAGCGCAAACCGCAGTCGAGGCGTGCTTCCCCGAATCTCACAGCGGGCCTCTCTTCATTGGACAGATAGTTGCGGAACCTAAACCACTGTAAATCACTGCGGGGAAGAGATTTCCGCCGAGCCGCTCATTATCCGTTCGCAGCGCTGAACAAAGCTGATAGCTTGCTCAGGTCAGACAGCCGCTCCAAAGCGCTCACCGACTCGATAATTGCGTCTGTCTTGTCTTTAGGCCAGTTGGCATATTCTACGCAGCCTTTGAATTTTCCAATCGCATCTTCAAACGTCATCGGGTAGGCGGGACTCCCCTTTGCAAAATCGGCCTGATCCTTAAGCGTTCTGCCGTCTTTCAGATGAACAGTGACGAGCGAAGTCATCTTATCGAAGCCAGCCTTTTCCGCTACGGGATCGACGTAGAAATTTACGCGGCGAATCATCTCCTGCACTTCGGGACGCCGTACGTAGTTGTCGGTGAATTGGCTCAAGACCACCCGGCGTTCCAGAAGCAATACCGCGATGCAGAATTCCATGCTGAACTTTCCTTGCAGACCGGTCTGCGGCTTGTGATGAATCAGAGCATTCGGCATGTTGTGATTCGTGCCGACGTTCACCTTTTCCACATCCGCGGGAGCAATGTTGTATTTTTCAACGAGCCTCAGTAGGGCGGCCATGGCAGGATGAGTAAGAGAGCCGGAAGGATATGGCTTCAAGGAAATGCCCGGATTCACGAGCGTCCATGGATTTCCGAGCTTGTTCAAGATCGCTGAAGGATCGTAGGAGCCCGAGTAAGCGTGAAAGAAACCTCGCTCCGCCTCGAGAATTTGCTTCGCAGCCGTCCAACCCAAACTGGCAAGATCAGCGGCGGCGACGCCATTTTCCGCCGCATGTCCCGCATGAAAAGGTTTCGACATCGTGCCGAAGTTTTCGCGCAAACCGGCGGCTTCCGCCGCGGCTATTCCATATGTGGTTAAGATCTGTTCAAGATTGAAGCCGCGAATCTTCGCGCAGGCCGTGGCCGAGCCTAGCGAACCGAACGTGCCGGTAGAATGGAATCCATCGTCGTAATGACGCGGGGAGCTGGCTTCGGCGATCTTTGTTTCCACTTCGACCCCTAAGTGATACGCCAGCATCAGGTTTTTCCCCGAAACTCCCCCCAGTTCCGCGAGGGCAAACGCAGGCGGCAGGACCGGCGCGGTCGGATGTGTTAGCAGGCCGTACACGCGATCGTTCGCGACCGCGAGCTGGGTATCATCGAAATCATCGGCGTGGATCGATACGCCGTTGACGAAAGCCGCGAAGCGCGGAGCGGACTTCAGCGACGATCCAATTACGGTGGATTTCCCCTGGCAAACACCCAGACTCTCAATGTAATTGCGGCTGATCGGGCCCGACTCTGCTACAGAACCCGCCAAGGCCAGCCCAAATCCATCGAGAATCGATTTCTTGCCGAGTGCGATGACTTCCGCCGGAACGTCTTCATATTTCGTATCTAATACGAATTGCGCGACATACTTCGTCAGGCCAGGCGTATTCGGGAAAACGCTCTCGCGTTCGGCGGCCCCTCCCGGAGTCGACTTGCTGAACAACGTCGCCGCTCCTGTCACCAGCGATGCTTTAAGAAGATCGCGTCTCATCATAGATCCACCTTCACGCGCGTCAATCTCCCAAGGAGCTCCAGCCGCCTCGAGTGAGCCCGGATGCCGTCTGCGAAAACTACGTCCGCCAACATAAACACAGCCTAAATTTCGTGAATCTTCCATCTCACCCGGCGGGGAAGACAGCTGCTTCCGTTCAGCGAGAATTTCATTCGGATAGACGCATTTTGATCTGCAGCTCTTTAAATCGGGGATTCAAACGCAGGGTATCCAATTCGGGGTCGACTTTTATGAACACAAGTCCGTTCGAGTGATCCTCATAGGCTTTTTCAAGCCACTGTATCGCATTATCGTTTTCACCCAATCCGGCATAAACGAGCGCAATATAAAAGGGCGCTACGTACTGTTTTTTCGATTGCTCCATCAGCTGGCTGAGGAGAACTCGCGCCTCGGCGGCTCTCTTCGCAACCCCGTAGGCGTGGCCAAGCCCAGCGAGCATCAGCGGACTATTAGGAGAAATGCTCGTCGCCTTTTGCAGATGCTCAATCGCCTGCGAATAGTCGCCTTGCTGTTCGAAGGTTTCACCGAGGACCAGGTGGGCCAGCGCGAAGTTCGGGTCCATCTCCAAGGTGTTGCGCAACTGTTGAATCGCCTGCTCGTAATGGCGCGCCATGTACAGCCGCCAGCCCAGGCTGAAATTTATGCTCAGCGAGAGCGGGTCAAGTTGGCGCGCGAGATTGATCTGTTCCACGCTCTCCTGCGCGCGGCCCATGGCAATGAGATACAGAGAATAGCGTTGATAAGCCGTGGCATAACTCGGGTTCAATTCGACAGCGCGCTGAAATCCGCTCGCCGCGGCCGGCCAATCCCAGTCGTAATTAAAGCGCACGCTGGCCAGAGAGGTTTCCGCTTCTCCCAGTGAGCCATCAATATCCAGCGCCTTTTGCGCGGCTGCCTTCGCCTTCAGTCCGGCTTCACTAGGCGCCATCGTGCCGACGATCGTGGACCCAACGACGCTGTAGCAATCGGCGAGACCCGCGTAGCCGAGCGCATAGTTGGGATCCTTCTTTGTAGCCGATTCGAAATACTCGATGGCTTTTGAAATCCCTTGGCCAGAGCGCTTGTTCCAGTAGTAACGCCCCTTCAGATAGTCTTCGTAGGCTTCCGGATTGACGGGCCGTGGACTGCTCGCCAGGCGTTGTTGATCATCCGGCGTTAACTGGACACTAATTTGATTGACGATCGCGCTGGCCACCTGGCCTTGCAATGTCAAGATGTCTCCCACAGGGCTTTCATAAGATTCCGCCCAGATCTGGCGATCGGTGGAGACCTGGACAAGCTCCGCGGTTATGCGGACACGGTTTCCTGCGCGCAGAACTGTGCCTTCGACAACGCCATCCACGTTCAGGTTGCGGGCGATTTCCGGCAGGGGTTTGCGATTGTCTTTGTAAGCCATCGCTGTCGTCCGCGAAATGATTCGCAGCGAACGGATCTTCGCAAGATGCGCGATCAGTTCGTCGGTCATGCCGTCGGCGAAGTAGTCTTGATCCTTATCCCCGGAGACGTTCTCGAGCGGAAGCACCACCAGGGAAGTGATTCGCTGGGACTTGGCCTTGCTGGCTTTAACTTCATGAATCGAGTAAGCCGCGATACCCAGGATAAGTGCCGCGCTGGCCACGATGATTCCTGTTCTCTTGATGATTCTTTGAATGCGCCCCGGTTGCTTGTTCGGTCGCTCTATCCCGGAGCCCTGCATTGAATCTTCAGCCAAGCCCCCGGCCGCCGCTATTCCGTTCGCAGGCGTAAGTGCGTCGGGGTGGATCTGCACGTGGCCATCTTGGACTGGTGCCGCAACCACGTCGATAGGAGCAATGAACCGGTAGCCGCGCTTGGGGACGGTCTCGATGAAACGCGGACTCTCTGAAGAATCTCCTAATACCTCGCGAAGCCTCATCACCCCAGTGTTCAGGCTGTGATCAAAATCCACAAAGGTATGGTCGGGCCATAGCCTGTGCTTCAGTTCGTCCCGGCTGACCAGGTTACCGCGATGTTCGAGGAGGAGAAGGAGAATCCGAAAAGGCTGTTCTTGGAGCTTGAGTTTCCTGCCCTGTTTCCGGAGTTCGGCAGCCTCCAAGTCAATCTCAAAAACGCCGAAACGAACAAGCTTAGCGGGATGGGTGGCAGCGTCCATGGCACGGGAATGGTGTCGGGGGAAGTATAGTCCCGGAGGAAATGAAGGTCAAAGGAGTGTTACAGTTGCTTGTAACTCCTTTTGTATCTGTACTTCCCGCTGTGACCTAGAAACGCTTTTGATTTGACGAACAGAGTATTGCAATCAACGTCTTTCTTGGGAGAAAGTCCGGGCCAAGAGGGGCTGTCCGGATGAAGCCGGATAGGGGAACGTTTACCTATTTCAAGTCGATTGATTTAAGGATGATGCACGTTTTGGGGACCAGGTCCCGGGACGGCGGCTCATTGAAAAGTTTGGGGAAATTGGTTTTCGAGGAGGGGGAGCAATGACATTCCGAAGTATAAGGAAAATAAGTGCCGGCACTACGCTGGTTGCGTTCTTCTTATTCGCCTTTGTTTTTGCAAGTCCTGCGCGGGGCCAATTGGCAGGGGCGAACCTATCGGGAGTGGTAACCGATGAATCAGGCGCCGCGGTCGCGGTCGCAAAAGTATCCATCAAAAACTTAGCGACAGGCGATGTCCGTGACGTGACCACGAACACGGACGGGCTTTATTCAGCCCAAACCTCTTGCCGGGCAGCTACGAAGTGACGGTGACGGCCAAAGGTTTCCAGACTACTGTGCAAAAGGGGATCACCCTCACTGTCGGAGCCGAGCAAGCCCTGAACTTTGGCCTGAGGATCGGGCAACTTTCTCAGACCGTCACGGTTAGTGAAGCGCCGCCCAGCGTCGAAACGACATCTTCCACGATCAGCGCCACAGTGGAGCAGAAAACAGTTGTCGAATTGCCCCTTAATGGACGCGATTGGACGCAGCTTGCAACGCTTCAGCCTGGTGTAATCAGCGTTCGGGCGCAAGCTTCCAATGCAAGCACGGCGAACCGTGGCAATCGTGGTTTCGGAAATCAACTGGCCGACAGTGGGCACCGCCCGAACGAGAACACCTACCGGATAGATGGCGTCAATATCAACGACTATTCAAACGGGTCGCCGGGCAGCGTGCTGGGTGCCTCTCTGGGAGTGGATGCGATCCAGGAATTCAACGTTGTCACCACGAATTACACGGCGGAGTATGGAAGGACTTCTGGTGCTGTTCTCAATGCGATTACCAAGGCAGGTACGAACGATCTTCACGGGACGGCGTATCTGTTTGATCGAGACAAAATCTTTGATGCCAAGCCTTTCTTTGCCGGAGTGAAACCTCCCTTTAGACGCGTTCAGTTCGGAGGTTCTGCTGGAGCGCCCATCATTAAGGGCAAGACTTTCATTTTCGCCGACTACGAGGGCGTCCGTCAGACCAAGAGTTCATCTGCGAATGTCAAGGTCCCTTCGGCAAACGCGCGTTTGGGTATCTTCGCCAATGGCGATGTCGTTACACCGGACGCGAATATAACTAAGTTCCTGCCTCTGATGCCGTTGCCGGCTAACGCTGTTACGACTGGAGACATCGCAACTTACTCGACTTCCGGATCACAAACCATTGACGAGAACTATTTCACAGTGAGGGCCGACCATAAGATTTCCGAAAAGGACAGTTTCAACGGCAGCTATTTTTTTGATCGAGCACCTCAAAATCTTCCGGATGCCCTGAATAATGTCGTTCACCAGGTATTTACGAAGCGGCAAATGGTCGGCATCACCGAAAGCCACATTTTCAGTCCTGCGCTGGTAAACATTGCCCGGATCGGTTTTAACCGAGTGGTGGGGATAGTAAACCAGCCGGTTAAAGCCCTCAACCCGGCGGGGGCGGACGCCACTCTCGGAGTGAGTAGCGGCTTGTTCGCACCGCTTATGAAAGTGTCGGGCCTCACATTCGCTGGAGGGTTGGGTAACCCGTCTTTCTTTGGGCATCACTATAACTCTTATCAAGCGTACGACGATGTATTCCTGACCCAGGGAAAGCACTCTTTGAAATTCGGTTTTGCCTTTGAGCGGATGCAATACAATGTACTGTCACAACTGAATCGCAATGGAGTCTTCAATTTCCATGCGAGTGGTGCTACTTCAGCCGTCGAAAATTTCATACTTAATCAGCCCTCAAGCGTCCAGCTTCTCGATCCCGGTCTCCGAAAAGAGACTGGAAGCCGGGACAGCTTGTTTGGTGGCTATGTTCAGGATGACTGGCGAGTGCGTTCAAACCTTACTCTGAACCTTGGTGTGCGCTACGAAATGCTGACGCTTCCCACTGAGGCACACGACGGATTTGGAGTCATCAATCAATTGTTCGCACCCGCAGCACCGGGCGGCTGCGCGGCTCTTATCGCCGTGAATAACACTCCCGGGTGCACGATCCCTGTTCATAATTTATGGAGAAAAAATCCCACCAGTCGTGATTTTGCTCCGCGGGTCGGCTTTTCCTGGGACCCCCTCAAGGACGGAAAGACTGCGGTGCGAGGCGGGTTTGGGATGTTCGATGTCCTCCCGCTTCCTTACGTTTACTCAATCGGAGATTCCCTGGCCGTGCCCTTCGCGAAGCAGCTCAGCGGCAACGGCACCTACCACCCTAATTTTGACCCAACCACTTTGGGGAGTAACGCATTGTCGCGCTACATCGATCAGAACCCCAAGCGAAGCTACGCTGTCAATTGGAATCTCAACATTCAGCGGCAGTTTACGCAATACGTGTCGGCAATGATTGGGTATGTGGGCTCGCACACTGTGCATGAAGCTTTTACAACTGACGACAGTAACCAAGTGGCTCCGCCCCAAGTGAGACTAGTCAATGGGGCGCTTACGTGGCCTACGCCCGTAGGCAGCGGAACGGTTCTCAATCCGAACGTAGGCGCCATCCGGCCAATCTTCTTTGATGGCTCTTCCAGCTATAACGGCCTGCAGACACAGCTGCAGGTCAAGGCATACCACGGCCTGCAAGGCCAAGTTTCCTATACCTGGGGTCACTGCTTTGATACCGGCTCGGGCGCGCAACTTGGTGACCCGTTCCTGATTTCCGTGCCATCGCTGATCTTTTTCGACCGACAGAATCGGCGAGCTCCCTGCGATTTCGACATTCGCGAGAATCTGACCGTGAACACCTTGTACGCCATTCCGGGCGGCAAGGCGGACTCGGCACTCAAATGGGTCACTGGCGGATGGCAAGTGGGAGCAATTGTTAGCGCCAGCACGGGAGTTCCGTTTACCGTCGTGACGCCTAGCGATGACCTCGGGCAAAACAGCACCGATCCGTGGTCCTTCCCCAATCGAGTTCCGGGTTGCAATCCGTACAATTCGGATTTCAAGAACCAGGGTTTCGTCTATCTGAACAATGGGTGTTTCACGAGTCTGATCGTGACTCCGGGCGGACCCGTCCTCGGCAACAACGGACGCAATTCGTTGATCGGACCGGGCCTGGTCGACTTCGACTTCACAGTAATCAAGGACACCCGGATCACGGAGAGGTTTAGAGTTCAGTTCCGCGCCGAGTTCTTTAATTTCTTCAATCATCCAAATTTCCAAGCGCCCAACATCGACGCGGGGTCCAGCACAATTCTGGGCGGTAACTCCGTAACGATCGGTCAGACCATTACCGACGGCAGAGATATTCAGTTTGGTCTGAAGCTTGTTTTTTAGAGGTTAATTCTTGAGGAGGGTTCGCGCAAGGTTAGGCGGTATCCCTCCTCCTGCGCTAGGGGCCATTTTTTGGCCTGAATTGACGTATCGAGTTGATCGAGATGCATCTTGGCTTTCAGCCGAACCCGGCATAAGTCTACATATCGGGCAAACACCCCCTTGAATCATCCGACCACCGCTTCCGCACAATCTCTTGCCGCGACTGGCGCCGCAAACTCCGGCGCCGCAACCAGCGTCCGCTGGTACATCATGGGCATCGTCATGTTGATCATGGCGGTGACCGCGCTCAACCGCCTTAACCTCAGCATCGCCGGCAAGACCATCGAGGAAGAGTTCGCTTTCGACACTATCAGAATGGGGCGCATCTTCAGTTCCTTCCTCTGGGGCTACGCCCTATTTCAGATTCCATGGGGAAACTTCTGCGACCGCTTTGGCCCCAGGCGCACATTGACGGCGTCCATCCTGTGTTTCGGTTTCGGCGCGGGAATGATGGGGGCTGCACCGCGCTTGGCTGCGAGCGCCGGGATCACCGTCTTGCTAGTGTTTCAAATCATCCGCTTCTTCACCGGCGTGGGTGAGGCAGCTGTATCACCGAGTTGCGTCCGCGTGATCGCCTCCTGGACTAATTTGAAGGAACGCGGCTTTGCCAGCGGTTTGCAAAGTGCCGGGCTGGGCCTCGGCGGAACTCTGACTCCCATTTTCATTGCCTGGTCCACCATCCATTACGGCTGGCGCATCTCCTTTTATCTGTGTTCCGCTCTTGCGCTTCTTACGGTCGTGATTTGGCGCGCTTACGCCACCGATTGGCCAGAGGAGCACAAAAGCATCAACGCCGCTGAACTTGACCAGATTCATCCCGGCGCTCGCAGCGGCGATGACCAGCGGCGCCAGACGGCGCACGCCAAGAGCGTACCTTGGTTAAAAATGCTCGGCAGCCCATCCGTGTGGGGTTTGATTCTCGCCTACGGCTGCCAAGGCTACGCATTCTACGTGTACTACAACTGGTTTTATTTCTACGCGGTAAAAGTGCGTGGGCTGCACATGATGGAAGCCGCAGCGTGGACTTCCGCGCCATTTCTGGCCATGGCTCTGCTATCTCCCGTCGGTGGCTGGTTCTCCGATTACTTATCGCGGCGTACCGGGCGACGCCAGGGGCGAATTTACGCCGTCTGGCTCGGCATGGGCGTCTCCGCCATTCTCCTTCTCACAGGAAGCCATCTCACCATCACCGTGATTGCGCTTCCCATGATCGCGCTCGCCGCCGGCTTCAATTATTTTGCTACCTCCAATTTCTGGGCGTCTTGCATCGACCTCGCCCCGGATTTCTCGGCCTCGCTTTCCGCGCTCATGAACACGGTGGGCAATGTGGGTGGAGCGATTTCGTCCACGGCGACAGCCTATCTCGCTGTCCACCATGGCTGGAGCCGCGCGCTGGACGTCGCCGCACTGATCACCGTTGGCTCCGGGTTGCTCTTTTCGGTTGTCAACGCAGGTCGGACCATCGAAGAGAGGCATACGTGAGTGGCCTGGCCGCAGGTACGTAGAGGTCGCGTCCGCTTAAACAATTTTTCGCGATGTGTGCGAAAGACCTCCGATTAATCATGCATTTATCTCTCTCCAAGCAAAGTGTCGAGACCAGAGCGTCAATTCTTGTTGATGAGGTGCCTCCTAATGCGAAGTCGAATCGTTGTGAGCACTATTTCGTTGATTTTTCTCGGCGCAACAGCCGGCAGCACATACGCCCAAGGAAGGGAGCCTTTACGACTCGCGCAGACGATCCCCATGCCCAGCGTAAAGGGCCGCATCGACCACATGGATGTGGACGTTAAGGGAAAGCGGTTGTTCGTCGCCGGGCTCGAGAACGGCTCGCTCGAGATCGTGGATCTGCAAGCGGCTATGTGGGTGAAGAGCATCCCCGGTTTTCAAAAGCCGCAGGGTATCGCGTACGTGGAATCTCTCAACAAAGTTTTCGTGGCCAGCGGAGACGACGGAATGCTCCGCGTCTTCCGCGGCGACACTCTCGAACTGTTTGATTCCATCAAGCTGGATCTGGGGCCTAACCGTGTGGCCTACGATCCGCACGCGAAGTCGCTCTATGTGGGCTACGGCGGCAAGGATGCAGGCAAGGACTACGGCGAGGTTGGGATCATCGACGCCCAAACGGACAAGCACGTTGGCGACGTGCAAGTCGCCGCACATCCTGCCGAACTCTTGCTCGACAAATCCGGGAAAACTCTCTTCGTTTTTGTTTCCGCGGAAAGCAAGGTCCAGGTGATCGACACGAAGAATCGCAAAGTCGTTTCAACCTGGCCCGTCAGCAGTCAACGCAACGGCGATGGCGCGTTCGATGAAAAAACTCACCGGCTATTCCTCGGGACGCGAACTCCGCCGGAAATGATCGCGATGGATTCGAGTTCGGGGAAGGAAGCCGCGCATCTCCCAACCGTTGAAGGCATGGACGGCGTCTATTTCGATGCCGCACATAAACGAGTCTATGTTTCAGGCGGCAGTGGTTTTGATGTCGGGTACGTCTTCTGCTATCAGCAAAAAGATCCAGATCACTACGAGACCCTCGGGAAAATCGCAACGAGACCGGGGGCCGGCACATCGTTCTGGTCGCCGGAGCTGAATCGCTACTACGTCGCCGCGCCGGCACATGATAACGAAGAGGCCGCGATACTTGTGTTCGAACCAGAGCCCTGAACCCCTTTGGCTGTTTTCGGATTTTAAGTTGCAAGAAGCAGTAGCAATCATTCTCAGGAGGATATATGAAGAAGCTGCTGGCGGTCAGTTTGGTTGCTGTGGCCACGCTGTGCGCGCTTACGATGCGAAGCACAAAGGCTGTCGTCGCGCAAACGCAATCGCAGACCCGTGTATTTCTCCCATTGCAGTTGGAGGAGCAGATTCCCGTGCCCGGCGTAGCCGGCCGGCTCGATCATTTTACGGCCGACGCAAAGCGGAGACGGCTGTTCGTTTCCGCCCTTGGGAATAATACCCTGGAGGTGATTGATGTGTTCGCTGGAAGAGTTATCCATAGCATCAAGGGCCTGGCGCAGCCGCAAGGGCCGCTGTACGTCCCCGACGTCGACAAACTCTACGTGGCAAACGCCGAGGACGGCAAGGTAAGAGTGTACGACGGCGTAACCTACACGCTTCGCAAGACCATCGACTTCGGAAAAGACCCCGACAACATGCGGTACGACGAGGCGTCGCAGACCGTCTTTGTTGGATTTGGCGAAGATGATGGCGGCATCGCCATGATTGATCCCAAGACTGACGAACGCACCGGCCAGCTATACAAGACCGAAGGCCATCCCGAGTCTTTTCAGGTGGGGGCTTCCGGAGGACACATTTTTGTCAACGTTCCGGATGCGGGGAACGTCGTGGAATCGATTGACCGCAAGACCGGTGCGGTGACGAAGTGGCCGCTCAAGGGACTCAAGGGCAATTATGCGATGGCGCTGAATGAAGAGGATCACCGGCTCTTTTCCATCACCCGCAAGACCCCGATGATGGTGGTCCTCAATACCGAGACGGGCAAGGAAGTCACCCGGCTTCGCGCTGCCGGGGAGTGCGACGACGTTTTCTTCGACGCTTCGCGTAAACGCATCTACGTCATCGGCGCTGAAGGATTCATTAGTGTGTTCCAGCAGAATGATCCCGATCATTACGAGTTGGTCGCGAATGTCCCGTCGGGGATTGGAATTCGCACCGGCTTTTTCTTCACCAGGCGTGACCGTTTTTATGTGGGCGTTCCCGCCAAGGGCAGCGAGCCCGCCCAGGTATGGACCTACGAGGCGGAAGACTGACAAGGTAGTTGTACAATGTTTGTTTGTAGTGGATTTACCTGCGAGGTTCGATTCTGCTGGTAGCCGGGAATACCGTTGGTTTTTCCGGCCGGCAGAGGGGTTATTTCAATGAAAGACAAAGTTCACGTAGTTGACGTGACGCCGCGCGACGGGCTCCAGAACGAACCCGCTCCTGTTTCAACGAAGGACAAGCTCGCTTTGATTGAAAAGCTCGCCGCCGCCGGCATCAAGCACATTCAGGCAACGAGTTTTGTTCACCCCCAATGGGTGCCCCAGCTGGCTGATGCGGAGGCCGTGGCCGCACAATTGAACCGATTCCCAGGTATCCAATTTTCCGCCTTGATTCCAAATCTAAAAGGTTATGAACGGGCCGTCGCCGCGGGTATCCATCATTTGGAGTTTGTGATCGCCGCGAGCGACACTTTCAATCGTAAAAATCTGAATCGCAGCATGAAGGAATCTTTGGAACTCCTGAACCAGGTCAGCAGAAAAGCCGAACAGGATGGTGTTGTCCTCCGCTCGGGATTTTCCACCTGCTTTCACTGCCCCTTTGAAGGAAGAATTCCCAGCCGCGCTTTACTCAATGCCGTTCGAGCCGCTCGCGAACAAGGTCCATGGCGCATGGCTCTCTGCGACACCGACGGCATGGCGTTCCCGGATCAAGTCAGCGAAGCCCTCGCGCTTATCGAAGACGAGCTGAAAATTCCGCCAAGCGAGTTGGCCCTTCATTTTCACGATACGTATGGACGGGCGCTCGCAAATACGCTGGCAGGTCTGGAAGCTGGCGTTCGCGAATTCGACGCCACGTCCGGGGGACTCGGTGGCTGCCCCTACAGTCCCGGAGCGAGCGGCAACGTGGCCACCGAGGATCTCGTCGCGTTTCTCGATGGCATGGGATACGAATCCGGAATTGACATGGATAAATTGCTCGACGCCGCGGAATTCGCCAGCCATTTTTCTTCCCGGCCATATCAGGGACATCTGCTTCGCGCGAAGAGAGCCGGTGTCTGTGGCGGAACGCCCTCTTCGGTTGGGGCGAAGGTTTCGTAGGACAGAAAAACTCCGGCTTAACTCTTCGCACCACTGAGGCAGGATGACTCTCCCGTTGAACGGCATTCGAGTGTTGGATGTCACCAACGTTCTTGCCGGGCCCTTCTGCAGTTATCAACTCGCGCTGCTCGGCGCCGAGGTCATCAAGATTGAGCAGCCCGGCCGCGGCGATCTGGCGCGCATGCTTGGCGCTGATCCTGCGGCTGCCGCGAACTTGATGGGTGCGTCCTTCGTTGCGGTAAACGCGGGGAAGCAATCCGTTACGCTTAATCTGAAAGCTCCGGAGGCTAAGGAAATTTTCAAGAAGTTTGTCGCCGTCTCCCATGTCGTCCTGGAAAATTTCCGCCCGCAAGTAATGAAGCGCTTACAGCTCGACTATGAAGTTCTGTCGAAAATCAATCCCGGCATTGTTTACTGCGCGGTGTCCGGTTTTGGGCAGGATGGGCCGCTCGCCATGCGCCCGGCCTACGACCAGGTTATCCAGGGAATGTCGGGAGTGATGAGCGTTACCGGTGATGCGCAAAGCGCACCGCTGCGCGTGGGTTATCCGGTCTGCGACACCGTGGGAGCCATTACCGCCGCTCTGGCCGTCTGCGCTGCTCTGGTTGACGCGCGGACAACGGGTCGCGGCCGCATGATCGATGTCTCCATGCTCGAAGCGACCCTCGCCTCCATGGGCTGGATTGTTTCGAACTACTTAAATGCCGGCGTGGTTCCCATTCCCAGGGGAAACGAAAATTTCACCGCCGCTCCTTCGGGAACTTTTCGTACCGCCCGGGGCCTACTCAACATTGCCGCCAATGAAACCTATCAATATGAAAAGTTGTGCGACCTGCTCGGCCGGTCGGAATTAAAGACCGATCCGCGTTTCTGTGATCGCGAGATTCGCAAACGAAACCGCGCCGCAATCAACAAGGAAGTCGAGACCGCGTTATCCGCGCGCAGCGCTGCCGAATGGGAATCGCTGATGATCGAAGCCGGCGTGCCCGCGGGCCGCGTGCTGAGCGTGCCGGATATCTTGTCGCATCCGCACCTCACGGGACGCCAGTTCGTCACGAGCTTTGAGACTCCCCATGGAACGCAGCGTGTTACCCGCGGCGGCTTCGATTTTTCAAACGAAGCTGCCGTCCCCTCTGGCCCCGCGCCTCTGTTCTCTCAGCACACCGAGGAATGGCTGCGCAAGCTGGGATACGATGCCGCGAGGATTCTCCAGCTGCGCAACTCCGGCGTCATCTAAGCGTAACGCTGGGCTGATTACCTCGATCCACAATCCAACCCCACCTGACTTGGAATCTAGCGCCACAACATCGTCCCAATAACCGGCTCTAACCCGCTGTCTCTGAACCTAACACACGGTTCAGATTCGCCGTTGCAGCGGCTGTGGTGGGCCAGTTTCCGATAAGGCTTCCCGGAAGGTAGTTCCCGCTAACTAAACACCGAGGCGTTTCTTGCGCATCGAGGTACATCGAAGACAACTAAAGAATAAGGATGCCGTGAGCCACCACGTAATAATGCAGGCAAACAAGCTGCGAATGCCGATACTCACATGTGATCGGGTTTTTCACTGGTTGACACTGAGTCGTTCAGCTTCTCCAATTCTGCCAACTGCGCCCGTACCTGATCCGCGTTTTTGGTATGAGGAGCTAACTCCAAGTAAGTTTGTATCTCTGAGATCGCAGTGGCGTAGTCGTTTTTTCGGGCAAAGATCTCCGCCAGTAAGAGATGCAGCTGCGGAAAACGGAGCAGGGCGATGTGTTCCGCCTTGAGCCCGCTCTTTTCAGCGTCTTCGATCTTGTTGAGCTTGTAATTCGCGACCGCGTTATAGAAATAGGCATCGGCGCAATTTAATGGATCGAGATCCACGATGTAACCAGTGAGAGCAGTGTGATTCAAGGGATCGAGATCCAAGATGTGACCAGTAAAACTAAGGACCTCCGTCCAATTTTCTGCCTCGTAGGCCATTGACGCCAGCGACAGATAAGGCGGCAGGAACCTGGTATCGACAGCCGTGGCTTGGGTATACGCTTTGCGAGCCGCCTCCTTCTGGTTTCCTTTCTGTAAAACGGTGCCCAACTGAAACCAGGCGATCGCGAAACTGGGGTAGATCTCCACTGCAGTTTCAAAATACTTGCGTGCATCGGCAAGTTTGCCGTTCCTCCCGGCCTGGAGGCCTTTCTCGTAAGCTCTTCTGGCATTTTTCGGTGCTTTGTAGGGAATGGCGCTCAGTGTTGTACCTTCAACCTTTGTAGCTCTCTGCACAACAATAACGCCTACGTCGATGCTCCTGTCGAAGGTATTGAGGTCCACAAGGCTGATGACACCGGAGTGAAAACCAGAGGCCGAGGCCCGTAGCTCACAATTCCTCAACTCGCGTCGTGGAATTCCCATATCCGAGTCCTTGCTAGCCACGCCAGATTGCGACGTTGGGTCGCCGCTAGCGTCAAGGAAAGAATCGGCCCTCGATCCCAATTGCATGGTGAAATCGCCGCGGGAAGATGCATACAACTGTTGACGCACCCTGTTGTTGCAAACCCGCTCAACCAATACATCGAATGGAACGGGTGTGCCATCGTCGGTTGCAACGCGTCCTCGGAGAAACATCACGAGATCTCCTGCCGGTTCAATTGGCTCCGAACCCGGGGGAGGGGAATTCGCAGGACGGCTTGGCGGTGTGGAAGGCGGAGGCGGAGGTGCCGGCGCCGGGGGCTTCTGCGCCACTGTGATTGGTACCAGAAGGGGCATTGCGAGCGCCAGCAGGACGAAAATGCGCATGCGGTGGCCCAAAGGTTGATTCCTAGGGAGCAAACATCAGAGGCTCAAAATTCTAAGGCGCACGTCAGTTCAAGTCAAGGCTCCCGACTCGAATGCATCGGCCCCGGTAGCACCGGCACTCTTGCCTGTGCCCGCTGCACGCGCTAATGTTCGAGCATGAGTTCGACTCACATCAGTCGCCACGTGCATGAGTTCGACGCCCGCGAAGGCGGCTCGTTCCGCATTTCGCTCACCTACGGCGCGCCGACCGCACCGGCAAGACGACCGCGCACACCGACACCTTCCATGGCCGCTTCGTGAAGCTCGCGAAGAACGAGCAGGTTGTCCAGGTGGTTGAGTTCGAGACGGCAGATCCCGCGCTGCGCGGCGAGATGACAATCACCTACGCGCTCGCCGATGCGGACGGCGGCACCGATGTCTTCGCCGTGCACGACAGGCTACCGCCCGGCCTGTCGACCTCCGACAACGAGACCGGCTGGCGGATATCACTCGCGAAACTCGCGGCGCTCGTCGAGGCGGGCCAGAACACGCGCGACCTAGACATTCGACAGGCCAGTCCTGTGCCCGCTCTAACGGAGAACCAGCGTATTGATTCTCTTGGGCACTTCTCCTACGGGGATGAGGGCGACCTGCTGCAGCGTCGCCGTATCAATGGCCGAAACCGATCGGACCCCTGAGTTTGAGACATAGAGAACCTTGCTATCCGGAGTAAACGTAATCCACTCCGGTACGCCACCTGCGGCAGGCTGACCGAGCGGGTGAACTTCCGGCAGCGCAACGTATCCCACCAGTTTGAGCTCGGGCAGCGAATACTTGAAGACGGCATTTGCAAACGTGCTGTTGACCCACAGCGATTTTACATCTGGTGAGACCCCGATTCCGTGAGACGGAGTGCCCAGCCGGCCTTCCGCGACACCGAATCCGCCCGGCTTATCTGGCAGCTTGATCCGGGCCACCTCCGCATGTTTCGCAAAATCCACCACGGCAAATCCGTTCAACTCCGAAAGCTGCACAAAGATGCGCTTCGTAGATCCGTCCGGATTCGCTTCGAAAGCCATCGGGCGCACCCCTTTGTCGAATTGCACCACCCACACAATTTGGTCGTTTTGCAGATCAACGACACTCACGCTCTTGGTTTCAAGGGAGCCGGTCACCGCATACTTGCCGTCCGGTGTGACGTAGATGTTGTGTACGCCGCCATGCACGGGAATTGTTTTTGTTCGCTTCAGCGAAGTTCCATCAATCACATCAATAGCGCCTGGCATTGTTCGGATTCCCACCAGCACGTTGCTTCCATCTTTGGTGACGGTAATGTTGTTCGGGTGGCCGCTCAGGGCGACTTTTTGCAGAATTTCTCCGCTCTTCCGGTCCACCACGTCGAGCACACTCTCCGCTTCGTTGCTCACATACACTCGGGCTCCATCTCCAGAGAAATTGACGCCGTGCGGCAACTCGATGCCGTGAATTACCTGAACAACTTTGTTCGTCGCCGGGTCAATGACTTCCACCGTATCGCCCGCGCTGTCCGTGATATAAATGCGCGACTCCGCATTTGCCTTGGGCGAAGGAGCCGCTTCCGCTCGAACACCTCTTACCCAGTCCGCGATGGTCTGCCAGTCAGGGTCGCTTGGAGAAGCGAACTGCCTGCCGCCGGAGTGAAACGCCTCGCCACCCGATTCTGGCGCAAGCGGATGGATCAGTAACCGGCTCGAATCAGGCTCGCCCGGCACAACCTGTTTCAGGGTACTCTGAAAATTGCGTTGCGATTGCTCCTCTGTCCAATCCTCATTGCCTGGGGACAGAATCTCCAGATGAAAATCCCTGTTGTATAGGCTGTGACAGCCATAACAACGTGCGTGCCCCGGCCGTTGCTTCAAAAATATCGGCTGAACTTTCGTTTTGAAAAATTCAAAATCGAGGGAAGGCGCGTTCGCAGCAGTCAGAGTTTTTCCGGATGCTGTTTCTCCAGGAGAGCTGTGGCGAACCCAGTCGGCAAGCATTTGCCATTCCGGATCATACTGCGATTTCCAAAACTTTCCCCCCGTATGTGTGGGATCTCCTCCCGCTTCCTTTGCCAACGGATGAAGCAACAACGTGCTGTGTAGAGGTTCCGCGGGAGTCACCAGCTTTGTGACAGTCTCGAAGTTTTTCTGTGATTGCTCTTTAGTCCAGGACGCATTTCCCGGAGTCAACGGCGCCAGCCGCAGCCGCGTGGCCAACAGTGCGTGACAGTCGTAACACCTCACTCCGCCTTCCCGCTTCTTCAGGAAAATCGGTTCGACGCGCGTGCGGTACTCCTCGAAAGCTGTCTTTTGCTGAGCAGCGCCGTCACTCAACTGTTCCGCTTTGGCTTCCTGCTTCGCGCTCCGCGCTGCAGCCACTGGCATCGCCGCTGCCACCAACTCTTCAATAGCTATAGCCACGCTGCCTCCGGCTGCGACGCAGAACAGCAGCACTAAATGTTTTCTACCTGTCATGCCCAGTTTTCCTCGAACTTCCCGAATGTTATGTGCCTTCAGCGCCCGTAAACCAACAAGCGGAATGTCCCCGGAACCGGGGTCGGCTGCGGGTTCGGTTGTTCAGTGGTCGGCGCGGCAGCCGGAGCGAAATCCCCCGTGTCAATGAACAGCTTGTGCGTCTTGGGATCGAGTGCCATGTTCCGCGCTCCGAATTCCGTTTGAATCGATTGCACCACGCTGAATTTGTCCGGGGAATCTTCGTGGAATATGTGCAGCGTGCCCTCGCGAGCCGCGGTGAACACAAATCCCGTCGCCGGTTCGTAAATATTCGTGTCCACGCCCGCTCCGATGGGAAACGTCTGGATCACCTTTCCATTGTCCGCATCCATGATTGCCAGAGTCTTGTTGCGGCCTCCGATAAACAGTCGTCGGTGCTGCACATCCATATCCATCGCCGTGGCTTCCTCGGCTGGTGCGATCGGCCATCGCGCTTTGATGGTCAGCGAGCGCGAATCCAGAGCCACTACTTCGTTCTTGTCCTCGATATTGTCGTAGATCATTCCTTTGCCATCCGCCACCGCATATTCTGGGCGGCCGCCCATGGGTACCGCCCCCACAACCGTCGCGGTCGCGGGATCGATCACTGACGAATCGTTGGTCTTGCCGTTCATCGTAAACACGAGCTTCGAAGCCGGATCGTAAATGATGCAATCCGGGTTGCCACCGGTCTTGATATGCCCGCTCACCTTCAGAGTCTTCGCATCGAACACAACCACTTCATCGGCCCCGCCGTCGCTGATAAATCCCCGGCCCGCGCCGGCCACCAGCGCAATCCCGTGAACTCTCTTCAAGTCCGGAATGCTCCCCACCACCGCTCCGCTGTCCGCATCCACAACTTTGACTTCCGTATTGTGCGAGATGTAAAGCCGTCGCGTGGAACTATCGAAGGTGATGTAATCCCAATACTCCTTGCCGCCCGGCGCTGAGCCGAGATCATATTTCTTCAATAGGTGATACGCCCCCTCCGGCTGGCCGGCAAATGCAAAGCCGCCGAGTACAATCGCGCCGCAGAGGACGGCGCGCTTTAGTCCACTGACCTGCATGTGTTCACTCCTTGTTTTCTTGTCCGCCCAAAGCTTTGAACTCTTGTCTCACTGACGCCTTGAATTGACCTCTACTTCTTGGCACGGCCAGGTTGGGGATTCCCTTCAATGACTTTTCTCATCTGCGCGTCCGCGAATTTCCAGGGGTCGCGCGCGTACTCTTCATAACTACCGGGACCGTTGATCCCCGGAATCTCGGGAATCCAATCTTCCGTCAGCAACTTGTCCGGGTCTCCATACTTTGCGGCCAGCGCGCGCACGTCCGGGTCATCCAAGGAGACCAAGTGCCCGCGATCCACGATCGTCGACCATTTCCCCGTGTTTCGCAGGCGCACTTTATAGGTGATGAAATAATTCTGGATGTGGAAGTCGTGGCCGTCGGGAAGATTGAGCTTCTCCGCAAATTCCTTCCACTTCTTGGGCGTGCCCAGAGAGCCCGGATCGTGCCCCAGCTCATTTCCCAGCCCCCAGTGAAACACTCCGCTGCGGTAGCGTTCGTACGTCAGGCAATAAATCCCCGCCGTGCCCCCGCCGTAGAAATCCGTAAGATTGCGAAAATACTTGGGATTTGTGCCCAGCGCCACTTCCCACAGGTTCCAATAACCGGGGCTGTCGTAGTGGGGATACGTCGTATCATTGATATGCGGATAGCCTTGAAATTCCCGGATGACGTCGCCGTAACGCCCTCCCCCCCTTACTTCGGTAATCTTGCCGTCCTGGAGATGAATCTCCATGCGCGGCCAAAAGCCGCCCGACCCATTGGTGCCGGCAATCACTCCGTTCGCCTTGGCGTTAGGATAACGATCGATCCATTCCGGATAATTCTTGGGGTAGTTGTCAAAGTCTTGGCCGTACTGTCCCGTCGCGGAATCGGGATACATCAGAAGGTGCCCACGCCAGTAAATTCCGCGCACCCACCTTTTTGCCATCTCCTCAGTGACGTCCCAAGTTACGTTGGTGCCCTCCGGGTCCGTCACTTCCACTTTGTCGACGTCCGTCGTTACCATCGCGATAGCTTTTTTTTCCGCTAACTGCCACACGTCTGCCGGGAACGAAGAAACCTGGCTCACCATTTCCCAACTGTTGGTAAACGAGCAGCGTCCCAGGTATTTGCTCTCCAGTGGCGCCATCGTCCGCGCATAAAAGGCGCCCCCGGGGTGCCCCCAATAGACACCCTTGATTTTCGGATGTTTCTGCAGATAGTCGCGAATGGCCGCGCCTACGCTTTCGTTATTCAGTTTTTTCCATTCGGCCATCAACTCCGGTGTCATCTCGTCGCGCTTCGGGTATAGCGCGTTGTACAGATCAGCGTTTTTCTGCTTGAGCCATTCTTTCGGGACTTCGGGGTGAGCGAATACCCGCTCGATCCAGTAATACTTCGCGCCGGATCTGTTCAGCGTCTTCTTTCGAAACCCCCACCAGCGTATAGTTCGGCACGATATCGGCTTGCACCCCGCGCTCTCCCAGCGCCTTCGCCAGCGCTTGGACCACGAGATCCTCCGCCGTCGTATCCGGAACGATCATCACTTCTTCGCCCGGCTCGAGTAACCCCAGCCCCAGTCCTGGAGAATTTCCGCCAAATCCTGCTTTGTTGCGCGCGAGATCGCGCGCGTGCGGCAAAAGTTCCTCTACGGATTTTGGTCTTTTCAAATACGAAGGCCACCGCGGCGCGGGATAAGCCACCGTTTTCGCGGACATTTCTTTTTTTTGCCCCGGCAGCCCGGCGCTGGCGATTATTACCATCACAAAAGCGGTGGGTGCAAGGCACAATCGCTTCACATGCGAAAACCGCATAATGCTCCTCATCTAACTAAGGCAAGATCAGCAAGCGCAACGACAGCGGTAGAAAAGCGCGTTTCGGACCAACGCGACCCGCGGCTCACGCAAGTTTCCAACCGTCTTTTCGATTTCCAATCGTCCCGCACGCGGCCCAGAAGATCAGCTTAATTGCAATTTGAATTTCCCGCGCCGCCCCTACCGCCGGCCACCGCGGGGCAGAGGATAATTCAATGGCGTCGAATGCGGCCTTAAAACAAAATTAATTTCTATTCAGGCTGGAAGGGCGTTCAGGATTCATTCTTCGAACAAAATAGGCAAAAACCGCAAATTTGCCGTGAATTTATTGTCGACCGCCGCAATGCGCGATTGACTGCAAAGACCCAGCAACGTAGCATCCGCCAGTCAGGGAAAATAGGACTTTGTCTGCCACGTGAAGATCCGATTCGGCGGTCCATCCGAAAGGAAGCTGCTTCGATTTGAGCTGACTTCTTCATCGCTTGAAGCAGGACAATTCCAAGAGCTTAGCACAGCCCCCACTCGGGTGCGTTGGCGTGTTGTGGCTCTGCTGGCGTTTGTTGCCGGTCTCACGTATCTCGATCGCTTAAACCTGGGTATTGTCGGCAAGAATATCCAAGAGGAATTCAAATTCTCAACGCAAACCATGGGCTGGATTCTTGGTGCCTTCAGCCTTGGTTACGCGTGGTTTCACGTTCCTGGCGGATGGCTGGCCGACCGATTTGGACCGCGGCGAGTTCTGGCAGGGGCAGTGCTCTGGTTTTCCATATTTACCACCTTAACTGCAATCGCGCCCAATCTGCCGATACTGAAATGGCTTGGTTTAGGGTGGGCATTTGCGATCACTCGTTTCTTCATGGGTATCGGAGAGTCCGCCACGATGCCCGTGGGGAACAAAATGATGGGTCATTGGCTCGGGCCCAAGGAGCGTGCTTTTGGTACCAGCATTTTTCTTGCGGGCGTCGGAGGGGGAGGAATCCTTGCCCCGGTGCTGATCACCTGGATGGCAAGAGAGTGGGGCTGGAGAACGCCGTTCTTTGTGTTGGGCGTTGTCGGACTGTTGGCGGCGTATGTTTGTTATTCTTATGTGACGGACCGGCCACAAGAAAATTCCCGCGTAAACGCAGCTGAAATCGCCATCATATTAGGCAACACCAAAAGTGAATCAAATTCCGTGCGGCAGGCGCTGAAGACAAATGTGCCATGGCGCAAGCTTTTTTCCACCCCATCGATCTGGGGATTGATGATCAGCCATTTCTGCCTGGTTTACCCGGTCTATATATTCTTTACGTGGTTTTTCATCTATCTGGTGAAAGTCCGCGGCATGACTGTGTCAAAGGCGGGTTTTTGGGGTTCCGCGCCTTTTGTTGCGAATATTGTTTTGGTGCCCCTCTGGGGCTGGCTTTCAGATCGCGCAGCGGCAAGAATCGGCAAGCGTCGCGGGCGCCAGGCCACAGCGTGGCTAGGCATAGCGTGTTCGGCTCTATTGCTGTTGTCCGGCACCCACACGTCGAGCAACCTGCTAGCCCTGTTGCAACTGACGATTGGCGCTGGATTCAATTTCGCCGCGTCAGCCGTTCTTTGGGCTACATGTAATGATGTCTCGAAGAAATCCTCAGGGTCCATCTCCGGGATAATGACCACGTTTGGCAGTCTCGGAGGCTGGGCTTCGCCGGTAGTAACAGCCGCAATTGCGGGCAAGTTTGGCTGGAGCTACGCTTTGGATTTTGCCGCCTTCGTTACGGCGATCAGTGGTTTGGCTTGGATCTTTATAGACGCCGACGAGACCATTGAGTAAAAGTGAGCTGATTCCTGCAGCTTCAGTCTGAGGAATGAATTAAGGAGAGATCTTGGCAGAAACGATGAAAGCGTTGGCTGCGACAGGAAACTTGAGCACTGGATTTCAAGAAGAGAGCCTCATTCGCGGGGTGCAAGAGGGTGCCAATTTCGTGGGCTGTGACGCTGGCACCACGGACTCGGGCCCGTATTACCTGGGCTCGGGAAATCCGCGTGGACCTCGTGAAGGGACGAAGCGAAATCTTCGCATCATGATTCGTGAAGCCCTGCGAGCCGGCATCCCCGTCATCGTTGGCTCAGCCGGACATGCCGGCGGTAGACCTCACCTCAACTGGACTGTCGAAATCATCCGTGAACTGGCGCGAGAGAACGCGTGGCACTTCAAGCTCGCGGCGATAGACAGCGAGATAGACAAAGAGGTTCTGCTCCATGCCTTCCGAAAAAGGGAAATCAGTCCCCTTTCTCCGTCTCCGGATCTCCAAGAGGACACCATTCGGAAGGCCGAACGTTTCGTAGCGATGATGGGAATTGAGCCAATCCAGGCTGCTTTGAATTCAGGCGCCCAAGTGGTCGTTGCAGGGCGTTGTAGCGACGTGGCGATTTATGCAGCCTTGCCAGTTCTTGAAGGAATCCCAAGGCAGATCGCATTTCATGCCGGGAAAATCCTAGAATGCGGGGCGGCGAGCGTTGCACAGCGCTTGTATCCGGATTGTATGGCAGCGGAGTTGGATCAAGAGGGATTCACTGTGGAACCTCCGAATCCGGCCCTGCGGTGCACCCCACAAAGTGTGGCTGCTCACACTTTGTACGAAAATGCGGATCCGTACCACGTCGTAGAGTCAGGGGGTGCGCTTGATACGACGGCTGCGCAATATGAAGCCATAAGCGATCGAGCCGTGCGTGTCAGCGGGAGCCGGTTTGTGGCGTCTGAAAAATATACTGTCCGCATCGAAGGAGCGACTTTGGCAGGCTATCGTTCCATTGTGGTGGCAGGGATACGAGATCCTTTGATCTTGCGCCAGCTCGACAAATTCTTGAGCAGCCTGCGAGCGGTCGCGACCCGCAAGATCGAGGAAAGCCTGAGAATAAGCAGTGATGCTTACACGCTGATTTTTCGGGTTTACGGGTGGAATGGCTCGCTGGGTCAGCTTGAACCTGTTTCGCAAGTCGAGGGTCATGAGGTTGGATTGATCATTGATGTGATAGCATCCTCCCAATTGATGGCCGCGGATATCTTGCCGATCGTCTGGCACACAGGACTGCATCATCCCATTCCAGAGCAAGAGGGACTGATCAGCAATTTTGCTTTTCCATTTTCGCCACCGGGGATTGATGTTGGACCCGTCTATCGTTTCTGTGCAAATCACGTGTGGCAGTTGAGGGACCCGTGCCAACCGTTTCGGATGAACATTGAAGATCTGTGAAGCTGAGGAACCAAATGCGCGAACTCTGGGAATTTACCAAGCTCATTCGAAGTAAGAATGCTGGCCCATTCGAGCTTACCTTTGACATCATGTTCAAGGACGCCGATTGCTTTGATCAAGTGATGAAAACCGGCAAGCTCTCCGCACAGGCGATCGCGGAACTTTATAAAATAGAGCTGGAGCAAGTGCGGCTCATTATGATTAAGCAGCTCCTAACAGTCAAAATTTCATTACCCAGGCGGGTTTTCTCTGGGGATATGCGGGATACGGATGTCTACGGTGGGCAGTTTCACGGCCCTCTCGTCCGGATGCAGGTGGAATCGGGTTAAAGAGTCTGCGGTTACGCAGTCACGTCGCATTCCCGGCCGGTGAAGGCCAGGGATGCGAGCAAATCTGACGGGCAGCAAAAGCTAAAAAATGATCTTTATCGCAAACTGAATTTCCCGTGCGGTTGTAGTAGTTCTCGAGAGCAAACCCGCGACTCCAGTTGGTGTTCCGTCGGACGCAAAAATGTCACTGTTGTCAGGAGTTGTGGGCGGGGCAAAGTTGGCGTGGTTCAGGATATTAAAGATCTCCGCGCGGAACTGCACGTTGAAGTTCTCCGAGATCCTCTTGATGTAGTTGTTCTTAAACACGGAGAAATCCAAGCTGGTAATCCCGGGGCCGATCAAGATATTCCGACCGGCATTGCCGCGGAGGTTGAAACATCTTAGATCTCCTGCAGGAAGTGGGCCTCCAAAGGTCGGAGGCGCCGGGTCGCAGTTTGCTGTCCAGAAAGCCAGATCTGGTGCGGTGGGGACGGCGAAACACTGCGTCTTGATGTAATTGTTGGGATTTCCCGTATTCACCAGCGACGAGCATCCGGAGCCGCCAAGCCGGTTCGGGAAAGCCCAATCGTCGTTGTTTTGCGACTCGGCAGGATCGTCACCGGTACCCCAGGTCGGCGTGAACGGCACGCCGTCGCTGGCTGTGAAGATCAATCCGAGTTGCCAGCCATCGGCGATCCAGTGAGCGGGGCCAGTGAAGGATTTGGGTGACGGAATCTCCCAGGTGCCATTCAAAACAAGCGTGCGCCCAACGTTGAAATCAGAGGGAGCGCGGCTAACGCGAGGATTGAAAAAGAATTGCAGGCTGGAGATCGAGTTGCCAAAGGCATCGCCCGCTATCGTCGCCGAGCTGGTATCTATGCTCTTACCCCAGGTGAACGTGCCCTGCATTTGAAAGCCATGGCTCATGCGCTTGGCCAGCTGTGTTTCGAGTGCGTTATAGTAAGAGCGACCTTCGTAAAACAGTCCTCGAACGGAGCCGTAATTGTCATTGAACCGGCTCGCGTTAGGGTCCCACAGATATCCCGCCGAGGTAAGGGTAGGGAGGGCCATATCGGCGTCATCCACTCGGTAAGGCTGATGGACACCGCGAGAGCCCACGTAGGCAACCATAGACGTAAGACTCGGGGTGAGCTGGTACTGCACGTTGAGGTTCCACTGCGTTACGTAATTGCGCTTTGGATCGGGGTCAATGTATGTTGCCCGTAATGTGTTAGAAGGAAGCGCCGGAAGGTTGTTGAAGAATGATCCGCCTCCAGGGTTTTTAATCGACGTGTATTGGAAAAAGGGAGCCGCCAAAGTTGTCAGGAGTGTGAACTGATATGGCAGGGGTAGAACATCAAATAGCCCGGCACCGCCGCGGACAGCCATCTTCCCGTTGTGCATGGGGTCCCATGCAAAGCCGATACGCGGCTCGAAATTCTTCGTTGTAGGATTGCCAAAAAATGGGTCGCCCAGATGGGGTGTGGCGTCCGAGAGATTCCTAAGAACGGAAAGCTTGCCTGCCGTCTCGGTAGGCACAGAGGTCATTTCGAAACGCAGGCCGAGATTCAGTGTCAGGTTGGATTTCCAACGCCAGTCGTCCTGTACATAAAGACCGAAGAGGGTCTGACGAAGGTTGCGCGGCGAGAGGGTGCTGGCGATACCTCCTTGGAACCTGCTGGGGCTATTCCCGTAGAAAGCGGCCAAGCCGCTAAACTTGAAGATTCCATTTGGATCGGACAGGGCTCGTATTCCGAGCAGCATGCGCTCGACCGTGCCACCGAATTTGATTGTATGGGTGCGTTTGTTGACAAAAGCGTCGTCATAAACCTGGAACGAATTCCAATGATAGAAATAAGCAGATTCCCCGCCCACACCACCCAAAAAGGGAGTGATTCCAGTGATAAATACTTGAGGCGCGGTCCGGCCAGAGAAGGTGCCTAGAGACGCATCCGCCGCCTCCGGAACAAGGGCATTCAGGCCTTGATTGTTGTCCACTACTTCGTAGTTGTATCCAAAACGCGTCGTATTGGCGAAGACGGGCTTAAAGAGGTGAGTCTCCTCCAAGGCAACGATCTGTCTCGAGCTCTTACTGCCGAGCAAGACGTCATTTACTCCGTCGGGGGAAGAGTAGGGAGTTCGGTCAAACAGGTAAGTGGCTGACGCATTGTCCTTATCGGAAAACTTGTGGTCGAGGCGAGTCGTAAAAAAGTTCTCGTTAACGATCTGTTGACCAGCAAAACTATATTCAGCAATATCTCCGTTTCCAAGGATGGGGCCGTTGGGCGGGTGGAAGAAAGCCAGGTACTTTTGAGCCCCAGGGTCAATTGGAACGGCGGGAAGAGGATTCCCGTTGGCGTCATGAAGGATGCCGTTGCGGGCATCGAGCGAAGGCACAGTAGTAAGGGCCGTGATACCCTTGGACTGCCGGATTCCCTCGTAGTCGGCGAAAAAGAAAGTGTGGTTTTTCACAATGGGACCGCCGATCGAGCCGCCAAACTGGTTCCGTTTGAACGCTGGAATGGTGGATCCGTCAAAGAAGTTCCTCGCATCCAGAGCGCTATTCCGAAGAAATTCGTAAGCACTCCCATGAAAACCATTGGTGCCCGAACGGGTGACGGCGTTGACGACTCCTCCGGACGTCTTTCCATACTCCGCAGAATAATTGCTCGTCAGGACAGAGAACTCTTGGATGGCGTCGACTCCGAGGTTTCCGCCCAACACGCTGCCCGGCGCTCCATTTGCATAATCGTTGAGGCTAATACCATCGAGACGATAATTGTTCTGTTGCGGCCGGGCCCCGGAAATGGTCAATTGCTGCCCGAAACCCCGATTGCCGCGGTCCGCACCCACCGAGAAGGTCGGCTGGGTTTGAATCGTGTCCACACCAGGTTGGAGGGCCGCCAGATCCGTCCAACTGCGGCCGTTGAGGGGCAGCTCGCGAACGGTAGTGGCGTTCACGACCGCGCTGATGTCCGAGCTGACAAGCTGCACCGCTGGGGCTTCCGTGGTGACCTCTACGACCGTGCGGGCGGCTGACCCGACTTGCAAAGCAAGGTTAAAGACCTGCTGTGCCCCCACTGTGAGGGAGATTCCCCTCCTAACCTCACTCGCGAATCCCTTGGCAGAGACGCTGACTTCGTACTCGCCGGGCAGCAAGTTCGCAGCGATGTAAAAGCCGTCCGAGTTCGTGGTAACGGTCGTGGTAATCCCCGTAGCTACGTTTTTAATCGCAATCTGGGCTTGTGGAATTACTCGACCCGAGGGATCAGATATTGTGCCGGAGAGAGTTCCCCCTGCCACCTGCGCGCTGGCTAAATTGCAACAACTGATTCCCAATACTAGTAGAACGACTGAGGTCCAGATAAACGAATGCATTCTAGAGAATATTCGAGAGGACACAGCTTCACCTCCGCGGTTGGGTGGAGCCTAGTTCATATCCGGGAGGGATGCCTTAATCAAGGATTAATTTCTGTTTAGGTTGATTTCCGGGATGGGCATCGGCGGAGGCGGTCACTGGCACCACGACAGTGAATGTTGACCCCAGGCCGGGCGTGCTCTCGCTTTGGATCGACCCACCCTGTGCGCGTGCAATGGCTTGAGCAATCGCCAGCCCCAGCCCGCCGCTATGTGCTTCTCCATTGCCGGCCGGGGCGGCACGGTAAAACCTTTCGAATATGAACGGCAAATGCTCGTTCGAGATTCCTATCCCCTGGTCCTCAAATCTCGCTTGAATCGTACCGTCCCTGCGCTCCAGGGCGACGCGAACCTGAGTATCATTCGGCGAATACTTGATGGCATTGTCGAGAAAAATCAAGAACAATTGGTGGAGAAAGGCCTCATCCCCGAAATAAGCGATCTCCTCATGCAGTTCACGCTTAATGACGATGTTCTTGGTGCGCGCCCGGGTATCCGCCATTGCGCAGGCTTCTTCCAGCACCTCGTTGATATAGAGCGGCTCGGACCCCAAATGGAGTTGACCTGCGTCCGCCATCGATAGCGTGAACAGTCCCTCCACGATCCGCGTCAGCTTCTTGAACTCATCGTCGAACTGAGACAGAGTTTTTCGATAGTCCTCCGCGCTGCGCGGCTTCGAAAGCAAGAGTTCGGTCTCTCCGTGGAGCACGGCAAGCGGGGTCCGCAATTCGTGTGAGGCATCCGTGACAAATTGGCGCAATTGGCGCACGGCGGAGTCCACGCCTTGCAGAAGATGATTGAAAGTTTCGGCGAGGTGGCCCAACTCATCGTGCGGAGAAGTTACGGGCAACGGCGTCCAAAATCCGTTCCGGTTCGTCACTCGCTTGGCCATCAGCGCCGCGTGCTGCGTCAGTTCCGCAATTGGCGCGAGGCTTTTCCCGACGTAAAAGGCGGAAATTCCCGCGGTGAGCAGCAGACTCAACGGGAAGAGAAGAAGTGCAATGCGTCCAAAGCTATCCAGCACTCTATTAGTTCCGAATGTAGGGATGGCCACCGCCAAAACTCGAGGAAGGCCGCCCTGCTGAAAAGGGATGAGTGCGGTTCTTACCGTTTGACCGTTGCCGATGGCAGCAATCCCGAAGGTCGCCTCAGAGTTGCCGGCGCTCAGTCCACGGAGATCGATTGGAGCGGAAAGATTTACCGAGCGTTGGAGCACGCGGCCGTTCGGATCCAAGAGCTCAAAAAATTCGCCCGGGATGTCCAGCTGGTTTACGTCCTGGGCGTTTGGCTCCCTCAAAATATCCGCGATGAGCGGGCGGGCTGTTTCCATCAACTGATGGTTCAATTGCGCGGAAACTTCGTGCACGAGAAGGCCAAAGAATGCAAGGTATGACGCAGCGAGGAGTACCCCAACCACGGTGCAGAACAACAACATCATCCGGATTCGAAGTGTCTTAGCGATCATGATTCCGGCATCCCCAGGCGATAGCCCACCCCGCGCACCGTATGGATCAACTTTGCCACGCGATTCTGGTCGATTTTTTGCCGCAAGCGATTGATATAGACCTCGACGAGATTTGTCTCGCTGTCAAAGTGGCAGTCCCATACGTGTTCGACAATCTCACTCCGCGTCACGAGCTCAGGAGCGCGAAGCAGGAAAAGTTCAAGGAGCGCAAATTCCTTGGCAGTGAGAGGGACCACCTCCTGTCCGCGCGTAGCCTTGCGGCGGTGACGGTCCAATACCAAATCCGCATAATGCAACTTTGCGTTGCCGCTATGAAAGCCCCGCCGAACCAGCGCCCGCACCCTGGCAAGAAGTTCCGCGAGGACAAACGGCTTGGTCAGATAGTCGTCCGCGCCGGCGTCCAGGCCCTCGACGCGCTGCTCGACCAGACCGCGAGCGGTGAGCATGAGAATCGGGGACTCGATTCCCCGCTGGCGCAACTCGCGGCAAACTTCAACGCCGCTCATGCCCGGCAAACGCACGTCGAGTAGAATGGCGTCGTAGGTAACGTCCGTTCCCAATTCGAGCGCCTTCTCGCCCGATTCCGCGGCATCCACGGCGTAGGCATTTTCACGCAAGGCCCGCGCGATAAAGCTCGCCACTTTGCGCTCGTCTTCAACTAAGAGAATCCGCATACAATATTCTTCATATCATGACGGACAAGCTTGCCCCAGTCAAAATACTCGCGGGCCAATCGACGGGCAGGTGAGAGCAAGCCGGCGTCCTGACCTCATCGCGGGGTTCTCCAAGTCACTTCACGTCATTGCGGATGACCTGCCCGCCCTTCATCACAAACGTGACTCGTTCAAGCTCTGTAATGTCTTTCAGCGGGTCGCCTGACACGGCAACTATATCCGCAAACTTACCTTTCTCGATCGAGCCGATCTGGTCTTGCCAACCCATCATCTCCGCGGCGACCGTGGTTGCCGCCTGGATCGCCTGCGCCGGCGTCATGCCATATTTGACCAGGTAGGAAAATTCCGCAGCCTGAGTTCCGTGGGGGAAAGGTCCCACTCCAGTGCCGAATGAAATTTTCACTCCTCGTGCGATTGCCAATCGGCCACTTTTCTCCCGCAAAGCCTGCAAACTGTATTTGCCACCCGTCGCTTTGGCGTCTCTCTGCGTGTAGTCGGACATCGAGTAGTGATAGGCAGTCAACTCGAGGTAGATGCCCTTTTTCTTCATCAAATCGGCGGTCGCCTCGTCCAGTTCGATGGCGTGTTCGACGGTGTCGACTCCCGCCTCGATGCAGCTCCGCAAGCCCTCTCCGCCAAACGCGTGACACGCCGCTTTCTTTCCGTGCCTGTGAGCCTCATCCACGATCGCCACGACCTCTTCCTTCGTAAACGTCGGATCGCTGCGTAAGACGCCATCTGCTTCGAACTCGTAGTCGGCGGTGGAGTGCAATTTGATCCAGTCGGCTCCATAGTGGATCTGTTCCCGCACTGCCTGGCGTACGGCCCACGGGCCGTCCACGGTTTGATAGTTCCTCGGTAGACTCACCTCGGGAGATCCCAGAATGCCTTCACCGGTCGCGACCAGACCCATTGTCGAGACTTGCATGCGCGGACCCTGGAAAAATCCGCGGTTGATAGCTTTCTTGATGTCCACATCGGCATACCCGCCGCCGTGGCTCATCAAATCGCGCAAAGTGGTAAATCCAGCTCGCAGATCTTTCTGCGCGTTCGAAAGCGCGAGAAGAGTGCGGTACTCTCGAGTGTCATTCACCGTGCTGGCGAAGGGCGGACCTCCGGACTTGACCCCGTCCATCCCGAATCCGAATACATGCGTATGGCCGTCAATCAATCCGGGCAAGACGGTGGCTTTACTAAGATCGATTTCCTTCGCTCCAGCCGGTATTTGGATTTTGTCGGCAGGGCTGACGGCAGAGATTTTTTCGCCTTCGATTAAAATAATTTGATTCTCCGCTAGCTTGCCCGACTTGCTGTCGAACAAGCGGCCCGCGCGAATGGCCACCACACGAGTCGTTTGCGCGTGTGATGCTATCGCCGCCGCGAGCATCAGAAACGCCGTTATCAACCTAGAATTCCAGGACATCAAGAGACCTCCGCAATTCGCAGATTTTCCTACGTAAGGCTTTCGCTAGTGGCGCCGCCCGGCTATTTTCCACGCGGACGCAAAACCCTTGAAGATTCACTCCGTGTCAGAGCCGGGCTGTGAATTAGGATAAGGATTCTTCAGCGGACTTCAAAAACGAGAACCTCGGCGTTGGTGGTTCCGTGTTGTGGCACGGCCACGAAATACCGGCCTAGCTCCGGCACAAGCAACGCGGTCCTTCCCAGCGGCCCGGAAGCTACCTTCCCCAGAAGTTTATAGTTGTCGGCATCCACCTGCTGATAGACATTCACTTCGCCGTCACAGGCCGCATAGACACGTTTGCTTTCCGGGTCGTAAATCATATCGTCAACACCCTTGGTGATGGGAAGCACGGTAACTTCCTTCCCCGTCTCCGTGTCAATCACAACGATCTGGCCTCCGCGGCAAGCCACGAAGAGGCGATGGTTTGCGCGATCCAGCGCCATGGCGACATTGACTTTGCCTTTCGTTACCGGCCAGCTCGCCAGGAGCTTTCGTGTTTCCCGGTCGATTACATCGACCTGGCTCTTCGCTCTGTTGTTCACGTACAGTTTGGGGTTTGCGGTCTCGAGCGTCATTGCTTCGAGGGTGTCCCCGTCGATCTTGATGTCCGTAATCTTTTTGCCGGCAGTGGTGTCTACGACACTGAGCATGGAATACGTTTGATGGACGTCGCCGCCGCCGTTGTCGATGTACAAATACTTGGTGGCGGGATCGTATCCGATGGAATCCGCATCCTCGAGGAGTTTCACGCTGGAGAGTAGTTTGTAGGTCGTGCTGTCGTAAATCTTCAAATCTCCCACCGTGCCATCCGTCACGTATAGGCGGTTCACATCTTCGCGGTACAGAACGGCGTGTGGCCTCTCAATACCCGTGATGGTGTGGATGATCTTGCCGGTCTTTATGTCAAACACCACGACGGACTTGTAATCCTCGGGCGTAGCAAACAACCGGTTGCCCTTCAGATCGATTGCGAAATGATCGAAATTTCCTCTCACGTTCGCGGGTAACTTGAATGTTTGAACAAGCTTGAGCGGGGCGGTCTCCTGACACTGGGCCCTGACTCCGAATAGCGCAAAAGCCATCAAGAGTATAAAAAGCCGTTTGTTCATTTTCTCTCCCTTAAAGTTTCGTACTTCGTTTGTGCATCACAAGAGGAGCAGTTGTAGACGCACCGGCGTTCAGGAACGCAGTGGAATTACGCTTGCCCTCTGGAGCATCGTCCGAAGTGAATGTGCGCAGCAGCTCGACTTCTGCCGCATTTCAGCAGGCCAGAGAATAATCCATTCATTGCCGTGCGAACTTAAATCAAGATTAATTTATATTTAACTGCAAAGCTGGGGAGGCATAACTTTCCCTGAAAACAAGTGTCTTAGGCCCATTGGAGGGTTCGCTTCTGCGTGAGCAGATGAACGCTCCGTTGACTCGGCAAATCTGCTGACGTAGCATCCGCGCGATTGAGTTCAGGTTTTGCCCAACTCGATGCGAGGATTTCTGTTTACATTTCTGTCGCGAACAGGTCATTCAGGAGTGCTGCGGCCGGCCACGCGCGATTCCAATTCTGTGGAGGAGTGTATGAAACGCTATCTCTTGGCCATGATCATGCTTCTGCTCCCGCTCGCCGCTGGCCTCAGCGCGCAGGAGAAGCTGCCTCTAAAACTTGTCGGAACGATTCCGATTCCCGGGCTCAAGGATGGGGATTTCGACCATTTTGCCATCGATGTGGAAGGGCAACGTCTGTTCCTTACCGCGGAAGAAAATGGAAAGGTCCAAGTCTTCGACACCAATTCCAACAGGCTCATTCACACTATCGAGGATCTCAAGGCCCCGCACGCCATTTTCTACCGCCAGGACTTGAAAAAATGTTTCATCGTGGATGGCGACGCCTCCGCCGTCAAAGTGTTTGACAGTGAGAGCTACAAGATGGTCGGGGAGATCAAAGTTGCCATTGACGCTGATTCCATCGCCTACGATCCCGCCACGAAACTCCTCTACGTCGTTACCGGCGGCAGGGAGGCGCATACTCCATATTCGCTGATCGCGGTCATCGATACGGACAAATCCCAAAAACTGCGCGACATTAAAATTGGTTCGAACCACATCGAAGCGATTATTCTCGAAAAGTCCGGCCCGCGCATGTTCATGAACATAACGGGGCAAAACGCTGTCGGTGTCCTTGATCGCAACAAGTCGGCCCTTCAGGCCACCTGGCCATTGCCCGCGGGAGACAAGCTCAATGTGGCCATGGCTCTCGATGAAGCGAGTCATCGGCTATTTGTTGTCACCAGAAACCCCGGCAAATTGATTGTTCTCAATTCGGACAACGGCAAGGTTATTGCCGACCTCCCTGCGGTCGGTTTAGTTGACGATACAGCTTACGACGCAAAGCAAAAACGCATCTACCTTGCGGGCGATCAATTTGTGGACGTGTTCGAGCAGAAGGATGCGGATCATTACACCCTGCTGGCAAGAATTCCCGGCAGCTTCCGCGCCAAAACGGCAATCCTGGTTCCGGAACTGAATCGCTACTATCTTGCCGTCCCACACCACGAAAACAAAGACGCCGAGGTGCGGGTCTACGACATTCAGCCTTAGAAAATCCAAAAGCAACGCCTCTCATGACCCTGGAATGGAGGTTGAACTTTCCATTCGCGGCAGCTACGGCGCAGGCGCGAGGTACGCTCGACGATAATCTACGCGGTAGTTTGCGAGCATCGGCGCAGCCGTCTTTGCGGGGCGAACGCGCACCTCGATGGCATGAAGCGTGTTGTCGCGCACGGGTGGCGCAAAAGCCAAGCTGTATTCATGACGAACGAGTTGCGCGATTTCCGCGTAGGCAGAAGAAAATTCGCTGGCGTTCCTCGGAAAGTAGGCCCGGCCACCCGCAGCTTCCGAGACCTCCTTCAAGACTTCGTCCGCTTGGTCAAAATGGAGTGATGATTCTGCCGGTTTATCGGCGGAAGATTTCTTTTTTTTTCCGGTAGGTTGCGGATTTCGCAATTCTCCAGACAAGGAAACAACCAGGACTCGTACGTCCCTGATCTTGAGAGTTTGGAGAAGCGCTTGTGCTTCGCTCTCGGGCGAAGTATCCACGCCCGTCGAGAGCAGCACGATGGTCTTCTTGCCTTGCACTTTCCTGAGCCAGTCCAGAACCGTGGCGAGGCTGCTGGACAAATTCAGGGAGCCGAATCCCAGATTGAACCGCAACTGCTCGAGAGCGGCCCCGGCGATGCCTTTGTCCGCGGAAAAATTCGTGATCGCTTGCGGCGCTTCGGCATATTTCACGACCGCGACGCGATCGCCCGCCGAAAGGCCATTCAGAAGAGCATAAGCCGCTTGGACATGGCTGGCCTCGAGGAAATAGACCGCGGGGCCCGCCTCGATGAGAAGAAGAACCTGCGCCGGCTCTTCGATGGCCGCGAAATCGGTGAGAGGCTGCGGGACGCCATTGTCCAATACGGAAAAGTCCTCGCGCTGAAGCCCTTCCACGAATCGACCGCGGGCATCCGTAACGATAACGCCGACATTAACGCGGTCCACGCTGCGTCGAATGGCCTCGGCGGGGTTTTGTGAATCCTGCTGTCCCCGCAAAGAAATGAGCGGGAAAGTTAGCGAGAGCAGAGTAAGAAGCGCGACAGCGAGGCACGACCGCCGGTGGGCAGATGGCATCGCCGGTCTATTCAATCCATTCTTCGAAATGAAGTCCTTTGGCATCTTTCCAGGAGGCGCCTGAGGCAGAGTGGAGGTGACGAAGAAAGATCTGCGTATTCACCTGTTCTAGCCAATCCAGAGAATGAGTATCGCCCGCTTTCTCGCCACTCAAGGCAGTCCTGGCCTGGCTGGCTTTCGCTTCCTCGATCCAATGGTCCTTGGCAGCCTGCCAATCGACCTTTTGAAAATTGAAAAAGCTCACGCCGCTTACTTTACTGGGATATTTGGAGCGAGCAGTCTGGTACGTAGGCGAGGCTGCGAGTCCACCTGCAGCCGACATGTGTGCGTGCTGAGCCAGCAGATCGTGCAAGGTTTGGGCGCGGCTCGAACCCAGGATGGCAACTGGCGTCACGGCCAGATTAAAGAAGTTCCACTGCGCGACGCCGGCGTGGCTTTGTCCGCCGCCGAGCGAAAGTTTCAGGAACGTCGCGTTACCTTCCTCGCGTTCGGCGGTAAGCTGATCGCCAAAAGCCGCGCGGAGCAGCTTTAGTGTTTCCGGCTTTTTGCTAATGCCCAGGAAATAGACTTGATCGGCGGTGTCCATGGAAGGGCTGGTTTGCCAGGAGGAAAATTCGCCCGAGAAGAGTGCGAGCGCTTCCGGCAAGGGCATGCCCAGCCGGGTTTGCATGGCGGATTCGAGGATATTGGTATTGCCTTGCTGGCCTTGCGGAAACACTGCCTTGAGGGAGCGTTTCAAAATACCGTAGATCCCCGTCAGATTGATCTGAGTGTCTGTATAAGAGATGGCCTCGGAGGAAGCAAAAGACAACGAAGCAGGCACCTGCTCTCCATCCGTCCAGATGTCGAAGAGCGTGCCTGGTGCGGGATCGCCCAGAAAGGCGGCTTGCACATGGGTCTTTGCTCCCTCAAGGGTTAAGCGGCCGCAAAGGGAATGAACAGCATCGATGCGCAGCGCTTCGAGAACGGATACGATCGGAATTTTTGCCGTGCCATCGAAGGAACTCAATTCCTTGAGGTTCGGTACGCGAACAAAAAACTCGAAAAGGCCTCCACCAAGGAGTGGCGCCGCTTCTTTGTAAGCGGGTGATTGCGCGAGAGAAGATTGCCAGGGAGCTTTCGCGCTCAACCGCGGGAGAATCTCCTCCAAAACAGAGCGCTCATTGGCGCTCACGGCAAATTTACCGGTCTCGACCCAGTATGTTGTGGTGGTCTTGCGCTCGACTTTCAAGACCGGCTGACCGCCTATGACAATCTGAGAGATTTGAGGTGGTTCCTTTTCCTGCGAGCGCAGGCGCAAGACGGCTTTGGAGAGCAGAGCTTCCTTTCCCGTGCGGTCGTATACAAAGAAAGTTCCCGTCCACCGGCGCGCGGGTTCAGTTGACGCGGAAGCGGCGGCTTCGGCGTGCTTCTCAGGCTCGCTGATATATCCCAAGACAAAGGGGTTATCAAGCAGGGTTGCGTACTGTTGCAATTCCTCGCGGGTCAGGGAGGTCTTGGAATCGTTTTTCCCGGAGTCAGTGAAGACTTTGTCCAGGAGAGCTGCACGCGCAGATGCAAAGTCTGGATCTTCCCAAACCGAGAGCAGTGTATTTGCTTTGGCAACTTCGGGAGACGGTGCGCCTCGCCAAATAAGATAGAAGGCTGTGCGGGGCGGCATTTGCGGGGGCTCGAGAGGAGCCTGGGCAGAAACTTGGGCACAGTTGACGAAGGAGTAGACGAAAAGTAGAAAAAGGAACTGTCGGAGAGCAGTGAGTTTCATGGTGTTTCCCCGGTGTCTGGCTGCGCCTAGAATTTTATCTTTTTCAATGCTATCGCTCAGGGGATAAAGACAGAAGACCTGTTCTATCACGAGTTTCCAGAAGACGGAACAGGGCCAAATCTAGCATCCCAGCGGTAGAACTCAGGACTAAGGTTTGGCGGTTGATGCTGCTGGGGCAGCGGGCGCGCCGACGTCCTTGGGCGTCGAAAGGTAGCCAGTTGCCCTGTCTTTACCGACATCAAAAACGACGAGTTCGTAGGGGGCCATTCGCGAGGCGCCCTTGACATAGAACTGCACGGGCTCGCCAGCGGTTTTGTCTCTCTTTTCGATGGCGCGGTCATCCACAAAAACAGTCACGGTGTACTTGGATTTTTTGGGATCGGTCTTGGTGAGATTGATCTGCACGGGACCGACACGTTGCGGAGTCTTGGTCCTCGTCAAAGTAAATTCGAAGTAGTTGCGGTCACCGCGCCGCTTAAGCTCTTCAAGATCGTCGCGGTTGCGGGCAATCAACCCGCTCATCACGCCCATATCGCCGGTGGCGCGGTCCAGCTTGCCTTTTGTGGCTTCCAGATCGTTCCTAGTGACTTCGATGTCCTTTTTTGCGCCGGAAACATCTGTCGCCACCGCGCCGATCTTCTCATTGCTCTCCTTCTGGACTTGCGTGAGCTCGGTGGTCAGCTTTTGATCCGACTCGACCTGTTCCTTCCGGATGGCTTCGGCGCGGCTCTTCGTTTGTGCGAGTTCCGTGCGGGTCATGCCGACTTTTTGTTCGGTGATCTCAAGCTGGGCCTTGAGGTCGGCCATGCGCGAATTGGCCTGATCAAGCTGCGTGGAGAGCATTTTGTTCTGGTCCTGCTGCTTGGCCAGATCAGTTTCGAGACGCGCTTGCGCAGTATGGCCAAAGTAAGCGACGGCGGCTACGCCGAGAAACAGCACTACAAAGAGAACTGTGATCCAGCGAGGGGTACCGGTGTTTTCATAATGAAAGGACTCTTCCGGGCTCGGGACATTTGGAGAAATACTCATTCTCCCTCCTAGGGCGAAGGTTCCACATTCTATGATGGACCAGCTTCAAATTATGGCCTGCAATCTTCCGCGTGTCCAATCCAAGAGCCGCGCGGCTTGTCTGAAAGTAGGGCGTGAAATAAAGTTGGAGGGTGACTCTTGTTGCCCCCTTCGAGGCCCACGGACTGCTTACCAACGGCCATGCCATGACCGTTGCCGCGGCGTACTGGCCGCGACGTTTTCGGATGCCACCGGCGGAGAATCGGTTGTTCCAAGTCGACCCCGAGTCGCGGCTGCTGGGTCGCTGCCACTGGCAGGCCGGCAAACGACGGGACATGCCGGTACTCGTGATCGTGCATGGACTGGAAGGCTCGAGCGATTCGAACTATGTGCTGGGCATCGCGGAAAAAGCGTTTCATCGCGGCTACCACGTAGTGCGAATGAATCAGCGAAACTGCGGCGGCACGGAGACGCTGACTCCGACGCTATACAACTCGGGCATGAGCGGGGATTACCGCGCAGTTTTTGAAGAGCTCTCGAATGGCGATGGCTTTGAGCAGATTTTCCTCGTCGGCTACTCGATGGGAGGAAACCTGGTGACCAAGATGGCCTGTGAATATGGTGATGGCGTGCCGCGGGCGCTGCGCGCCATCTGCGTAGTCTGCCCGGCGCTGGATCTGGCTGCCTGCGCGGACGCACTCGAGCGGCCAGACAATTTCTTTTACCAACGACACTTTGTTTCGGGGTTGATGTCGCGCTACAGGCGGAAGGCAAAACTATTTCCGGAAAGATATCCGCGCAACAGCTTCGGGCGGGTGAGCACGGTGCGCCAGTTCGATGACGTGATTACCGCGCCACAATTCGGCTTTCGCGACGCGCAAGAATACTACGAAGCCGTGGGAGCAACGCGCATTGTCGCGCGAGTGCGCCTGCCATCGCTAGTGATAACGGCCCAAGACGACCCCTTTGTGCCGTTTGAGTCATTTGTTCGTGCCCGGGTGGGGGCGAATCCGGCAATCCATTTTCTTGCTCCGGAGCACGGTGGGCACTGCGGCTTCATTTCGAAACATGGCGGCGCACGGCGTTTTTGGGCAGAGGAGAGAATCGTGGATTTCTGTGATGAACACAGAACGCCGGCAGGCAACACACTTCTTTCTTAGCCCAGCGGTTTTTCCAATGAAACCGCCAAGCCGGGAGTCAAGAGCTGCGCGGGACCGTTGGCGGTGATCACCATGTCATCCTCGCAGCGCAAGCCGAACTCGCCCTGAACATAAATCCCCGGCTCATTCGAAAACGTCATCCCGGGTTCGAGAACTGTCTTGCTGCCACGAACCAGATAGGGATGCTCGTGGCCGTCGAGACCTATTCCGTGGCCCAGGCGGTGCGTGAAATATTTATAGTCCGGTCCGTAGCCTGCGCCAGCAATTACCGCACGAGCAGCGTCGTCCACCGTGGCGGACAGCCGCCCAGCGCGGGCCGCATCGAGTGCGGAGTCCTGCGCCTTGCGAACAATTTTGAACGCGCGCGCCACCTTTTCCGTTGGCTTGCCGAAGATTCCCGTTCGCGTAACGTCTGACTCGTAGCCTTCAACCTGGCAGCCCCCGTCGATGAGAACGACATCACCTTCTTTAAGCTTTTGGGGCTGTTGCGAGCCATGCGGAAGCGCCGCCGAGGCGCCAAGCAACACAAGCGCACCGCCGTGTAGCCCCATCTTCGAAAAGCCCGCTTCCACGAGGTGAGCGATTTCCTCCTGAGACATTCCGGCTTTCAAGGAGACGAAGACCGCACGGAAAACGTCGAAAGTGGCTTCACATGCCAAACGCATTAATTCTAGTTCCTGGGGCGACTTGTGCGCGCGGCAGGCGATGGTGATCGGATCAGCGGAGACGTATTCGAATCCCGGCGCGGCTTCGCGCAGGTGATCGAAAAAGGTGAAGCCGGTAGTTTCCTCGATGCCGATGCGGCCCGCTCGAATGCCGCGATCGGCCAGTGCCGCGGCAGCGATTTTCGTAGGACTTTGATCTTCCTGCCACACGCGCACTTCGATCGGAAAGCGCAGCTTTTCGCGCAAGCGTCTTTCTTCGAACGCCGGGACAACCAGGACCGGCTCGCCCGCGCGGGGCAACACCAGCCCCAGCAGCCGTTCGCTGAGTCCCCAGCGGATTCCCGTGAAGTAATAAAGGGAAGCCCCAGGTGCGAGGAATAGGCCGTCGAATTTTGCAATTGAGGATTGCCCTGCAATGAGGGCTGGCGGCTCTGCCATGAGTTTTTGAGCATGATCGAGGCGCGCACGGATTTCTTCGGTCGAAATGGGATGAACGCGGGAGCTGAGTGGTTTCAAGTTCGAAAACGCCGCCGGCAAGGCGTTATCCCCTACGTTTCCGGTGGCGGTGAAGTGGGGATTGAGGAGTAGTGCCGAAATAGCGGTGGTGCTTTGTAGGAAGCGACGTCTCGATGGGACGAAAGTAGAGTCCAGTTTAAGCTCTTTCATTGTGAGCAAGAGGTTTATCTGGCTTGGGAAGGGTTTGTCAAGGGAGGGGAACAATTGTCAGGGTATCGACCAAAGATGGTGGGAGAGGATCGTGATGGGAGTCACGCCTTCGCCAAAAAACGCAGATTCCGAGACAAAAGCGTTTCGGCCATTGAGCAAGTACTAGTCCTTGCTTCCAGGAAACGATCAAGCCTTTACTCGTCACAGAATCTGTCATGTAGGGCTCCATCATTCGGATCGTTCGCAGTTATAATTTAATTCTAAATTTCATATAATTTATGTCTGTCAATATACAGCGAGTCTGTCGGTGTGGGAGCTTGGGAAGTACAATTTGCATAAACTATTTATAAATCAACACTTTCTTGGCCCCGCGATAGACGCCTAAGTCCCGATGGGTATGGAATATGGATTGCAATCCTATTTCCCAAACTCGGTTGCTTGTGGCGTGTCTGGGTTTTTGTGTTATTTGATGAACTCAAAGGGGGGAAACATATGAACCTCGTTAATCGGGGGCGTAGTTGGAGTGTTTTAGTTTTCGCCATCGCTACTGTTTTCTTCTTGTCCGCGAGTGTAGCCTACGGGCAGGGATCGGGGGCTGGAACAATCACCGGCCGTGTGCTTGATCCGAAGGGCGCATCCGTTCCGAACGCCAACGTTACTGTCATGAACGCGGATACTGGTATCGCTCGAACTACCACCACGACGTCGGACGGGCTGTATCGATTTGAAAATATGGCGCCCGGCACTTACGACGTCACCATCGGGGCAGAGGGATTTACCAAAGCGATCGCCAAAGCGATTAAGCTCCAAACAGGCGAAGCGCGCGACGTCAATTTCAACTTAGAGTTGGCGGGGCAAAAAGAATCAGTGATTATTACGTCCGAGGTTCCACTGGTGGAAACGACAAAAACGGACGTCTCAACCGTGATCACTGACAAAGAGCTCTCCGTGCTTCCGACCACAACAGGTTTCGGCTCGGGAGGCGTTTCGAACGACTATGAGGGCTTGGCCTTGGCTGCTCCCGGAGTGCGCTACGATCTCACAGCAAACTCGAACGATCTCATTGGCCCCGGCGCCGTCAATGATCGGGGCCTATTGATTAACGTTGATGGCGGCAACATGATCGATCAAACCGTATCCGTGCGCGATTCGTTGGGCGCCTCCGTCGAAGAAGTAAAAGAGTTCCAGGTACTGACGAACGTCTACAATGCCGAATACGGCCAAGCTGGCGGCGTTATCATTAACGTGATCACGAAGTCCGGCACGAACACAGTCCACGGCGACGGCCACTTTTACGCTCGTGGCCGCAACATGGGCGCTTCCAACTTTTTCTACAATCAGGGCGGTGCCAATTCGGCCGGATGCCCTGCGAGTGACTTCACCGGAGGCACGCAGACGTCGATAGCTGGTTGTGGACGCGCCAAATTCTTCAAACACGAGCCCGGGTTTACCCTTGGCGGACCCCTGGTTAAGGATCGGACTTTCTGGTTTGTGAGTTGGGAACGAGTGCATCAGGGGGTTCCGCTCATTCTGGTCCCGCCGACCGGCACCATCGCTACCAACCAGCCCACCAACGAAGTTCTTTGGTCCGCCAAATTCGACCAGAAACTGACGAATAACCACCAGTTTACGGTGCGCTTCAATGCGCAGCGGGACATCAGCGACAACCTGTTGGTGCAAGTCCCTCAGTTTGCCGATCCCGAATCGCTTGTTTCGAGTGTTATCCATGACCATACATTGAACCTTGGGTTAATTTCGACTCCCACGCCACACACCGTAAACGAGGCGCGTTTCTTCTGGCATCACTTCCTGAGCCAGACGCCGACCAAGTCGGGCCTGCCGGGGCAATCCGGACCAGATTTCTACCAGGGCGCCGCATTCTGCTGCCCACAGGGAGGGTTGCAGAACCGCTATCAGTACGTAGATAACCTTTCTTGGACGCACGGTTCCCATACGGTGAAGACCGGCGCCAATATCAGCCGCTTCCCGTACTATTCTCTGTTCAAGCAGTACGCCTTTGGACTGTACAACTACTCGAAAGCCCTTTCTGCGGGGGCGCCGGGCAGTGCTGCCAATCCCGCCACCCTGTTTACTACCTCGTTCGGCCCCGGAGCAGTCACTTCCGTGGACAACATATACGGAGCCTACGTTCAGGATTCGTGGAAGGCCACGCGCAACCTGACGGTCAACTATGGCGTACGCTACGACCTCGAGGCTGGGGCGTTTCAGGGGGGCAAGTTGCCGGTCCCCGGCCAACTGTCCAAGTGCTTGCAGGGCAATGGGATTATCCAAGCCTGTGGGTCGGACCACAACAACTGGCAGCCTCGGCTCGGCCTTGCCTGGAGCCCCAGCTACACCTCTGGCTTCATGCATACGCTGTTCGGCAATCCCGGAAGGTCTGTTATCCGGGCGTCCGTTGCTGAAGTGACTGAACTCGCGTATCTCAACATCGTGCTTGACTCTCTTAACTTTGACGGCACAACGCTCTTGACCGCGACAACTTCCGATCCGGCAATCCTTGCGAATGCACCGAACATACCGCCTGCTGCCCAACTGGCCACGCTTAATCCTTTCCCGATTAAGAGTTTCGGTCGGATTCGCCCCATCTCGCCGAATATCAAGAATGCGGAAACCCGGCATGTTTCCTTCGCCATTAGCCGGCAACTCACGAACAGCTTCGTAGCTGAAGTTGGCTACATCGGCGTGTTCGGATTCGGACTTTATGGCGAGCGCGACTATAACTCACCCATTTTCAAGGAAGACCCGGCGCACGTAGGGTTCTTCTACTTCCCGTTGGGTCCCACGACGGGAGATCCGACGTTGCCCCCGAACGGGCGTCCGGATAACCGCTTCACGGGCAACCGCACCAACGACAACTCGCGGACTTCTGCCTACCATGGCGGCTACGTTAAAGTAACCCAGCGCCTCGCGCACCACATTCAATTCACAGGCGCCTACACCTATTCCAAGACGCTTGGTTCGAGCGAGGATTTCTACGGCGCCTCCGAGCCGGCGAATCCTTACGCTTCCATGAAGCTGGACCGTGCGCCATCCCAGCAGGATATCCGCCACCAGGGCAGCTTTAGCGTGGTCCTTGACACCGAAAGGATGTTTCACACTGCTCTCGTGAAACAGGTTGCAAACGATTGGAGCTTTGGAATACTCGGATCATTGCAATCGGGACGCCCCTACCCTGTTTCAACCGGCGAAAGATTCTTTTCAACCAGGTCGTTCGTAGGCATCGGCAACGAGAGCCCGCAGCGACCAAACGTGTTGGCGGATGGTACGCTCAGCACTACGAACATAGGCAGCAGCGCTGGGGGAAACCTGGCAATCAGCGAGAATGGTCATGCGATGTGTCCGGCGTGTCCGCAAACAACCTTCCTCGCCCCGTCAGACGCAAGCCCAAAGGGTCCAGTGGATAGCCTCACGGGCGACCTCGTCGACTTTCAGTTTTTCACGGGGAATCTGGCGAGAGACGCGGGTCTGACGAGCCCCTACAAGCGCTTTGATATCTCAGTGATCAAAGCCATCCCCATCGCCGGTCACGAAAGGTGGCGCTTGGAACTCAAGTTGGACGTCTTCAACGTCTTCAACCATCCGCAGTTCACCCAGTACAACGCCCTCGACACCTTGGATAACTTCTCCATCTCCACCGACCCTAGTTGCACCTCTTGTCTGAGTGCAATCTCGGGTCACTTCATCGGCTCGAACGGGCATGTGCTCACAATCCAGGATCTGCGGCACGGACGTGTCAGCTCGAATCTCGCGAACCCGCTTTTCGCTGGGGTCGGCGATCCGGCGGCGACAGACGTTGCTCGCATCATGCAGATCGGGATCCGCTTCAAGTTCTGATCTCTGGCGAACTGCTCGAACAAATTCAACTCTGGCGAGGGGGCCGCAAGGCCCCCTTGCTCTTTTTCGGGGCTTATGCCGTCGAATTAGTGAAGAAGTCGTCGACTCTGCGTTTAAGCTCCCGCGCAGCCCAGCCGCATAAGCTGTAAGCGGAGCCAGGAAAGCGTCTGTCACAATTACTTATTTGTCTTATTCCATCCTCACAACAAGAATCCGCTTGCCTTGAATTTTTACTTCGATGCCCAGCGGCGGCCGCAAATCCGATCCCTGCACGATTGCGCCGCGGACCCAAACGTTTCCCGGCAGGTTGCTCATTCTAAGGGGATCAAAAACAGTCCGGCTGCAGGGGTTGCCGACCATGGGGTGTTTTGCGGCTCGATAGCCGTAGTCGTTCTTGAGCCTCGCAACGTCGGTGATGTATTCGAGCGCACAATTTCCGTAGGGCGAATTTTTCGCGAAAGCCCAATAGCCGCCTGGCTGAGTTGGTGAGCCACCAGGAAGGCGAATTAGGACTGCCGGAACATTTTGTCCCGTAAGACGGTTCTTGAAGAAAAACTCCTTAGTAGACCAGGGCTGAGCCATCTCGCCGATGGTTGCGATGCCCGGCTCCTCTAGGCTCGCATGAGGGAGGGCCGCCTCGGGATCAGGCGCTGGGGCAGGAACTTCGATCTGGGGTGGCGGAGTTGCAATTGTTTCCGCCTGCCTCGGGCGCAACGCCCAGCGCCCACCGAGGATCAGAATGGCACTGGCGACGAGCAGTCCGGCAACTACCAAAGCTGTTTTGTTCGTCTTGGATCCAGAAGAGGGGACAGAGCCCGCCACGCCGGGAATTTGCGGCATTTCAGGTTTAAAGCGCTCGGGGGGCGGGCGTTCCGGCATATAGTCTTGCGATTTGCTCCAACTCCTATAGTAGCGCGGGCCCAGGCTTCCGTACACAATATGCACCGGCCGCGAAGCCGGGCATCATTGTTTGCGTATTGTAAGGCCGCTCCGTCTAGTGGGCAACCCGTTCGATGAACGACTTCGCACAACTAACCTGCGGAAGCAGGGATCGTCATAAGAGAAAACTCGCACAGGTGCTGTTATTGAGATGAATACACGAGCCATCGCGATACTTGTCTCCCGCCGCAGAGGAAACTAGTGTAAAAGTATTGCTGATCGGGAGAGGTTCCCGCCGGAGCGTATGAAGGGCGAATCACGGGGATCGGCGCGGGCATTTGTCCGCAGCCTGAATATTCTGCTTAAATTCGCGCGGCTCTATGAGTTTGGCCACGCTCGCACGGCGGCCCAGTTTGAGACCGCGTGGAAAGAGTTGCGCAGCGCGCTTGAGGAAAGCGGAGGGAGCGGGGTCCTACTTGGCGCATCGGGAAATCAGATTCTGCTCGACGGTGTGCCCCTGGGCGCCTCTGCGGGTGAACGCAGCTTCGCTCAGTTGTTGATTTCTTCGGGCATTGCCAGCATCCACTTCTCTCCCAATCTGACCCAGGCGCAGTTCGCACGCTTCGTTCGCGCTTTTCCCAGCGGAAACGCCAAGCCTTCTTCTCTTGCAGAACAACTCAAGGCTGCACTCGCCGGAGAATCGAGCATCAAGGTCAACGAGATCCGGTATGTCGCGGAAGATTCTTCCGTGGCTGGAATCAAAGTGGCCGCGCAACTCACGGCGAAAGCGCTCGGGGCGCATGGCGACAAATTCAGGGACTTTTTTGATGATCCCAATAGACTGCTCCAAATGATTCTTGCCGCAGAGAGTTCCCGGGGCGGATCGGGCGGCGGAGGAGGCAGCGGTCCCGGTTTTGGTCCCGGTGGCGTTCCCGGTGGTGGAGGTTCCGGGAGTGGCGGAGGCTCTGGCAGTGGCGGGGCGGGCGGCCCCAGCATCGCGAGGGGCTCTGGTACCGGCGCTGGAGGAAATCTCTGGGAAAGCGGTGGCGGGGGGGCTGGAGGTGGGCCCGGAGGCGGATCAGGCGCCGGCTTCGGGGGCGGCTCTGGTGGCGGGCCGGGAAGTGGCTCAGGGGGCGGCTCCGGAGGGGGAGTTGGCACCTCGCTTGGCGGGGGAGTGGGTGGATCTGGGGGAGGGGCGGGAGGTTCAGCCGGAGAGGGCGCAACCCCTCCCGGAAAGTGGCAGACTGCCTCCGCACTACTGCGAAGTCCTGGCCTGCTAGGAGCGGCGTCCCCCGGAGGATCGGGAGGGCCCTCAACCGGCTATGCCGTCGAAGAAGAAGACGTCCGCGCGATGCTCGGGCTTTTTGCGCAACTCGGAAAATCGCGCAAGGATCCAGAAGCCCGCATGGACGTGCCGACATTTCAATCCCGGCTGAGTGCGATGCCAGTCCGCGCCCAGTTCACTCTTCAGCAAGCGCTCTCCGGACTTGCCGCGCAAGCACCCAGCGAGAAAGCGGACAAGCCGATGCTATTGAAGCTGGCCGAACACGTAGCGATCCGCTTCGCCTTGGACAGCTACGAGCGCGGTGAATTGCGCGTGAACGCGGTGAAGCAGTTACTCGACCGGATGAATTCGGAAATCGAGGCCCTGCGCAAGATCCTGGGCACCCAGGAACAGGCAATGGCTCAGGCTGGACTTCAGGTGCAGTCCTACACGGAACTCCTAGACCAGGAATTCTGGGAGCAAGTGCCAGAGGAAAACAAGAAAGAAGTGCTCGTCTCCGACGAGGCCTGGTGTGTTCCACCAAGAAATGTTCGGGCCTACTTGGAAGACATGCTTCGCCGTGGCGAACTCAAGACCGTCAATGAAATCCTCATGAAGTATGCGGCATGTATCGGCATGGATGCGCCGGAAGCACGGCGAACTACCGCCATTGGTCTCTCTGATCTCGCCGAGCTCTATGGCAGCGGCGATGGAAGCGCGCTCATGGAAGCGATCCGAAGGCTCGGGAATCAGTTGGCCGTCGAGAGAGAGCCGGAGCTGCAGACGCTTGTCAGCGCAGCTTTCGTGCGCCTCAGCCAGGAAGCCGCCGCAAAGCGCTCCTATTCTGCTATGCAGCAGGCGCTAGCTTCGCTGGATAGTGTGGAGGCCCAGCGGCCGGGTTCGACACAGAGCCTCCGGCCGCGCATAGGCGCTGAAGAGCGCATGCCGGAATTCGTCGAAGAAGCTATCCGCAGCGGCCAGATTGCCGACGGCATGCTGGACATCCTGACGTTGATGCCCAAGGCTACGCTTCACTATATAACTAATCGCTTCGGGAATTGCGGGTTCCGCGAGGATTGCGAACTGCTCGGCGAGATTGTGCATGGCTTAGGGGACCAGGCCACGCAGAGCCTGATGGAGACATTGCAAACCGCTTCCGCTACGGAAGCGGCTGAAGTCGTTGGTTTATTGAGCCAGCTTTCGCCCGATGCAGTCGAAAAGATTTTGCCTATTCGCCTGTCGCAATGGCCGCGTTCCGCGCATGACCGCACGGTCCGTCAGTTATCTTCCGTTCCGGTGGACCGCCGCGCCCGGCTACTCGTGTCGCTTTACGATTCACTCGATATCATGATCCGCCCGTTGGCCATCGACGAAATGGGAATGAGCGGCCATCCTGATTGCATTCCGAGGCTCCTTGAACTTGCCGGAGACGACGAGACTTCCGGTTTTATAAGGGTAAAAGCTGTCGAGGCGCTGGGCCGCTTGCGCGCCAGTGCGGCCAGCCCCACGCTGCAGCACCTTCTCGAGGCGCGGCAGGTCTGGCGTTGGGTCTATCCCAGCGAGTTGCGTATCGCCGCCGCGCAGTCGCTCCAGCGCATTGAACCTATACTGGCGATGGAAAAGATCCAGGCCAGCGGGCTGGACCGCAGGGAATTGACGCTTGAACCAACGGATCCCGAGCCCAATGCCTCCGTCATCCGGCAGAGGCGATATGCGCGGTTGAAGCTTTCGCGCAACGTAACGGCGCTAACCACCAATCTGCGAGAGAATATTCGTTTGTCTATCCCCGAACTGAATCTTGGCGGCGGCATCGGCTCCGGGGAGCGCCATTTGGCTCCCGGTTCGCTCTTATCACTGAAATTTACCCATGGGGTGCGTCACATCAAGGCCCAGGCGATTGTCCGCGGTGCGCGTCCGCAGGCGATGGCGTTTGAATTTGTGGAAATGGAACTCGAGGAGCGCGCTCGTTTGCGGAGACTCTTGCAGGAATATGGCGGCTTGCCGTTGCCGGCCGCGGTGAGCAATCGCACTCGGCGTCGAGGCCGTGTGGCAATGACACGAAGTTAGCTTGTCGGAAATTTGTAAACTTTTTTTTAAGTTCTTTCCCGTAGCGCTTGTTATTACCTGTCCTTCCCCCTGTAAACCCTGTCCGGCTGTGCAGGTTTCGCATCGCTCATTCGGGCCGGCTCATCTGAAGAACAAATGGAACCTCTGTACCATTGCCGTGGTACGTTCCGGCACTTATGGTACTAGATAGGAAGTCCTATTTGGACACGCACCTGGCAGGATGAATACAGATCCAAATACCGCATCGGGACGCGCGTTCGTCCGCAGCTTGAACATTCTTCTGAAGTTTGCCCGCCTCTATGGTTTTGGGCATGCGCGCACTGCCGAACACTTGGAAACCGCCTTTCGGGAGCTTCAGGCCGCTATCTCCCCGGGGAACGAAGATGGTTTGTTGATTGGGGCTACAGGTTCGCAGCTGCTATTGGCCGGCGTGCCGATGGAAGGTTCTCTCGCGGAAAAGCAGTTCGCTACGCTGCTCTCCACTGCCGGTCTTGCCAGTGTGCAATTCCTCCCATCGATCACCAGGGAAGAACTCGGCAAGTTCGCTCAGGCATTTCCAACCGGCAAAACCAAATCCTCCGAACTCGCCCAACAACTAAAGACCGCTCTGACAGGAATGCGTGGGATCCGCGCCAATGAAGTCTGCTTTGTTGCCACCGACTCGCGTCTCAAGGGGACCAGCATGGTTGCACAGATGGCTGCCACGGCTCTCGGCGGGGAACAAAGCGAGTTCAAGAGTTGGTTAAGTGACCCACAAAAGCTTCTGGAGCTGATGGCCGCCGCACAGAGCATGAAGGATGGCTCCACATCGATTGCTCCTGCCGCGTCTGGCGGTAGTGGCCAGTACCCTTTGGGGATGCCGGGGGCACCTGTCCACCAGGGTGAGGACGAGATTATTGGAATCTTGAATGCCTTGACCAGCTTGGGGCAAATCAGCTCAGCAGGGGCCGGCGCTCCCGCGGGCGGCCAGGTTCAGGAACGTCTATCGCAATTGCCCGTGCGGGCGCAGGACATCTTGAAACAGGCCCTTGCCGGACTCGCGGCACAAACTCCTGATGCAAAGCCGGATGAGGCTGTGCTCGTCAGGCTTGCCGAGCACCTGGCCATCCGATTTGCCCTGGAGCGCTACGAGCGCGGCGATGTCAAAGTGAATGCCGTGCGCCAGATGCTCGACCGCATGAATGCCGAAATTGAAAACCTCAGAAAAGTTCTCGGCGCTCGCGAGGAGAAGATGACCAGCGCCGGGCTCCTTGTCACGTCCTCCCGCGAGATTCTCGACGAACAATTCTGGGCCGGGGTCCCGGAGCGCAACAAACGCGATGTGCTTCTTTCCGAAGAAGCGTGGTGTATACCGCCGCGCAACGTGCATTCGTACGTTGCTCAGCTGCTCGATAACGGAAATACCGCCGACGCCATCCAAATCCTTAAGAACTACGCCGCCCGCACCGACAGCGAAGACGCCGAAGGGCGCAAGAAAAGCGCTACAGGCCTCCCCGAACTCGCGGAGCTTTACGGGAAGGCGGATCCCCGGCTCTTGTCGGAAGCCCTGCGGCATCTTGGGTGGCGCTTGACCATCGAGCAGGACGCCGAGCTGCAAACAGTGGCGGGCGCGGCATTTGTCAGACTCTGCCAGGAGGCCGCCGCTATACGTTTTTTTCCCGCCATGGAGCAAGCGCTCGATCTGCTTGCCGGCGTCGAGGCGCAGCGGCCGGGAATCTCTCACACTCTGCGACCAAAGCTGGGTATCGAAGAGCGCGTGCCGGAATTTGTCGATGAGGCGCTCCGGGGACGGGAAGTGGCTTCGGGGCTTACCAATGTCTTGAAGCAACTGCCCCAGGTCACCATGGAGCAACTCGCCGCGCGCTTCAATCGCTCTACGCTGCGCGAAGATGCCGAACACATTGCCAATCTTGCGGCTGACTTGGGCGAAGAGGGTCTGCAATACTTGCGCGGCAGCGTGCGCGGCGGGCCGACTGCCGAAGCCATTGAAATGGTGGGCTTGCTTAGCAAGCTGGACTCCCAGGCCGTTGAGGTTTTTCTTCCCGGACGGATGAAGGAGTTTCCCCGTGCTTCGCAAGACCGCATCATCCGGCAAATCAGCGCGAGCGCCGCACCCGGGCGCTGCGGGCTTCTATTGTCGTTGCTGGATCGCGTGGATCCGCTCGTCATTCCTCTGCTCATCGACGAAATCGGCGTGACCACGGATCGCGCCGCCCTGGGGCGTTTGCTGACCATCGCCGACGGAGACCTGCCGGAAGGAGCGGGGCCGTTCGTGATGTTGAAGGCCATCGAGGCGCTTGGCCGTATCCACGCGCCCGAATCCATCACGACGCTGAAGCGGATCGTGGAATCGAAGAAAATGTTTCGCTGGGCCCACGCGGAGGAATTGCGCATCGCCGCGCTCCAGGCGCTCGTGCGGCTCGAACCCCAATGGGTGCGCGAGTTCCTTCCGAACAGCGGCTTGCAGCCGGCAGACCTGGCGCTCGCTCCCCTCGAAGTCCCTTCGAACTGCAAGTTCGTTCGCCAGCGCCGCCATGCGCGCGTACGCCTGCGCAAACCGGTGACGGCCTACAGCACCATCCTTGGGCAGAATTGCCGCTTCGAGATCAAGACCGCCAGCCTCACGGGTGGTGTCGCGACCATCGATCGCCACGTTGCTCCGGGAACGCAGGTGCAACTGAAACTGCACCTTGGCATGCGTAGCATGCATGTGACCGCTTTAACCCGCGACTACCGCGCTCACGACATGGCCTTCGAGTTTATGGACATGAACCTCGAGGAGCGGGGCAAGTTCCGCCGCCTGCTCTCCGAGAATCTTTCCCAGGGCAACGGATCTCCGCATGTGGATTCCACCGCCGCTCCCGCGGACGCTGCAGCCCCCAACTGATCTTCAAATTCCGGGCAGGGCTTGCCAAACAAGGTTCGCTTTTCCCATCGCATGCGGCTACGCTGTCCCCATCCTTGGCGCCCCGCATCCAACCAGTTAGAATAAGATGTTTGCGCTTGCCCTCTTGCTCCGGCCCGTGCAGGCGCGCACGCAGAATTCCGTCAAGAAACGGCGAAACGATTCATGGACGCAGCTAAGCTCGTTGACAGGGTAATCGCGGGATTTATCGGCACTAAGCACGAGCGCGACATCAAGAAGTTGCAGCCGCTGGTTGCCGCAATCAACGCGCTTGAGCCTGAGATCAAGGCCATGAGCGACGCGCAGCTCAAGGACCGCTTCGCTGCGCTTAAAGTCCAGGTTCAGGAGCAACTCAAGGACGCCGATCCCGGCGAACCAACGTTCCGCGATCAGATGCAGCGGGCCTTCGAGCCGGTTCTCGTTCCGGCATTCGCCCTGGTGCGCGAAGCCGGCCGCCGCTTCCTGAACATGCGCCATTTCGATGTGCAGCTCATCGGCGGCATGGTTCTCCACGAAGGAAAAATCGCGGAGATGAAGACCGGGGAAGGGAAGACACTCGTCGCCACTCTTCCCGCCGCGCTGAATGCTCTCGCAGGCCGAGGGGTGCACATCGTCACCGTCAACGATTATCTCGCCCGCCGCGACGCGGAGTGGATGAGTCCCCTCTATCGCGGGCTTGGCCTCAGCGTTGGCGTCATCGTTCACGATCTGGACGACGAGCAGCGCCGTGCGGCCTATGGCGCGGACCTCACTTACGGCACCAACAACGAGTTCGGCTTCGATTATCTCCGCGACAACATGAAGTACGACCTCGCGCAATGCGTTCAGCGCGGCCACCACTTCGCAATCGTCGACGAAGTGGACTCCATCCTCATCGACGAGGCGCGCACGCCGCTCATCATTTCGGGTCCCGCCGAGGAATCCACCGACAAGTACTACCGCATCGACAAGATCATTCCCAAGCTCATCAAGGACATTGATTACACGCTTGACGAAAAACACCGCACCGCGACGCTCACCGAGGAAGGCGTGAGCAAGTGCGAGCGCATGCTGGGTCTCGGCAATTTATACGACCCTGCGCACATGGAGATCATTCACCACGTTTATCAGGGCTTGCGCGCGCACACGCTCTACAAGCGCGACGTCGATTACGTCGTAAAAGACGGCGAGGTCATCATTGTCGATGAATTTACCGGACGCCAAATGCCCGGCCGCCGCTGGTCAGACGGATTGCACCAGGCCGTCGAAGCCAAAGAAGGCGTGAAAATCGAGCGCGAAAACCAGACCCTTGCCACCATCACCTTCCAGAACTATTTCCGAATGCACAAAAAGCTCGCCGGCATGACCGGCACCGCGGAAACGGAAGCGGCCGAGTTCGGGAAAATTTACAATTTGGACGTCGTCGTCATTCCCACGAACCGCAATCTGATCCGCAGGGAATATCCCGACGTCGTCTACCGCACTGAACGCGAAAAATTCGAAGCCGTCGTCAATGGCATCCTCCAGGAAGACAATTCCTTCTCAAACGGCATTCGCCACTATCACGAACGCGGCCAGCCCGTTCTTGTCGGCACCATCTCCATCGAAAAATCCGAAACCATTGCCGAACTCCTGAAAAAAGCCGGCATTCCCCATCAGGTGCTCAACGCCAAGCAGCACGAGCGTGAGTCGCGCGTCGTGGCACAGGCCGGACGCAAGGGCGCCGTCACCGTCGCCACCAACATGGCCGGCCGCGGTACCGACATTCTCCTCGGCGGCAATCCCGAGCAGATGACCCGCGAACATTTTCTGAAAAATAAGCTGGCCATGCCCTACGCCGCCGCGCCTGCGGTCATCGGCGCGGACGGTGCCGGCGATGGCTCGGCGCAGCCCGCCGTCCCGATGGTTCTTTTCCAGAACGAAGGCAAAATCTTTCAAGTTCCCGCCGACCAGTGGAAGCCTGTCATTGACCAGTTCACCGAACAGTGCCGCGCGGAACACGATGAAGTCGTCGCGCTAGGCGGCCTCCACATCCTAGGCACCGAACGCCACGAAGCGCGGCGCATTGATAATCAATTGCGCGGGCGCGCCGGCCGCCAGGGTGATCCCGGCTCCTCTCGCTTTTTCCTTTCCCTCGAAGATGATTTAATGCGCATCTTTGGTGGCGAGCGCGTCAAACAATTAATGTTTCGCCTCGGCATGACCGAGGGCGTGCCCATCGAATCGAAGCTCATTTCACGCCGCATCGAAAACGCCCAGAAATCCGTCGAAGCGCAGAACTTCGACGCGCGCAAACACCTCCTCGAATACGACGACGTGATGAACAAGCAGCGCGAAACGATCTACTCGATTCGCCGCTCCGCGCTCGAAGGAAAAGACCAGCGCGACTACGTCCTGGGCATCGCCGAAGATGTCGCGCGCGAGTTGGTGGACACATACTGCCCGCGCGAGCAGCATCCCGACCAATGGAACGCAACGCAGCTTCTCGCCGAGGCAAACAGCCAGTTTGGCATTGATGCCAAGGCCGCCGGCGCCGATCCCGGCACGCTCGGCCACGACGAGCTTTCGAACGCCCTCGCCGATGCCGTCCAGAATCGCTACGCCGAAAAGGAAAAGCAGTTTGGCGCCGAGCTGATGCGCTGGCTCGAGCGCCGCATCATCCTCGACGTGGTCGACACGCAGTGGAAAGACCACTTGCTTTCGCTAGACCACTTGAAAGAGGGCATTGGTCTCCGCGGCTACGCGCAGAAAGATCCCATCGTCGAGTTCAAGAAGGAAGCGTTCATTTTGTTTGAAGACATGATGGCGCGCATTGACAACGAAACCATTCGCTACCTCTTCCACATCCAGATTCAGCAGGCGGAAAAGCATCCCGACGAAATGCAGGTCCGGCCCGAGGCCCAGCGCGGTCCCGCTCCGCTACGCTCCGGCGGAGCGCAAGTCGCCGTCGCCAGCGCGGCCGCTCGCGCCAGCGAACCTCCGCCGCAACATCTCCCGGAGGTTGCCCGCCAGCTTGAGCGCAAGCAGCAGCGCCAGCAGCGCGAGCTTCAATACCAGACCGGTCCCGCGCAAGCTGAAGCGCCCAAACCGGTTCGCGCCGGCGCCAAGGTCGGCCGCAACGATCCATGCCCCTGCGGCTCCGGCAAAAAATACAAGAAATGCCATGGCGCAAACGCATGAATCGCTTTCTTAACAAACTTGCCAACCCGAGCGGAGCGAGCCTGTTCTTTCTTTGGCTCGCGCAGTCGAGGGATCTCTCTTCGATTGGTCCGAGAAAGAAAATCTGATGCCCCCAGCACCCCAACAAATGCCGGAACGCATGCCCATCCCCGGCGTAAAAAATCTCGTGGCTGTCGCCAGCGGCAAAGGCGGCGTCGGCAAAACCACCGTCGCTGTGAATCTCGCGCTGGCACTCGCCAAACTCGGCCACAAAGTCGGCCTCATGGACGCCGACGTGTACGGCCCCAACGTTCCGATCATGCTGGGCACGACCCAGGAACCCCAAGCAACACCTGACAAGCACATCATTCCCGTTCAAGTCATGGGCGTGAAGATGATCTCCATGGGCCTGCTGAATCCCGGCGACAAGCCGATGATCTGGCGCGGGCCCATGCTGCACAGCGTCATCACGCAATTCTTGCGCAGCGTCGAGTGGGGCCAGCTCGATTACCTCATCATCGATCTGCCTCCCGGCACCGGTGACGTGCAATTGACGCTCATCCAGACCGTCGCCGTGACGGGCGCTGTCGTCGTCACCACACCCTCGACCGTCGCCCTCGCCGACGTCCGCAAAGCCATCGAAATGTTTCGCCAGGTGAACGTCGAAGTCCTCGGAGTCGTGGAAAACATGAGCACGTTTTCCTGCCCGCATTGCGGCAAGCCGCTCGACATCTTTGGCCACGGAGAAGGCGCAAAGACCGCTTTGGCCTACGGCGTGCCCGTTCTCGGCGAAATTGAAATCGATCCCGCCATCCGCCTCGGCGGCGACACCGGAAAGCCCGTTGCCTCGCTCGGCGAAGCGGGCGCTGGCGCGAAAAGCCTCTATGCCGTCGCCCGCGCCGTCACCGCCCGCCTCACCGAACTCGGCGCCGCCTCCGCCGGCCCCTCCGTCCAGATCGACTGAGTGGAAATGCTTGAGTGAACAGAGCAGAACAGAACGGGGTGTTTGACCGTGAGATCTTGATTTTCCAGGAGGAAACCGATTCATGCGTGAACTCCATTGGGATCGAGCTGCAAAACTTGCTTGTCAAAATCCTGTGTCATCTAAAACCCTCACGGCCATCTATGCATTCTGTACGGGTATCGCCATCCTGTTTGGTCTTTGTCAATTTCATGGGCTTCCTCTTTCGCTTGTTGTTCTTTCTACCTTCTGTTCATTCATTGCAACTTTCTTATTCGGCTTGGCTTGTATTCGATTCATGCAGTGGCTGAGAAAACCGGGCAATAATATTTGCGGCTGCTAAAAGGGCCCTTGCCCCAACTCTGAAGCAGCCTATCGCGGTTGCGTTTCTTGCGACTTTGCAGTCCCGGTGTTATCTTGCATGCTCACGCATGCGTTGCCGTTGCGGGAGCGCGGCTTGCCGTGCCCGTCGTATGTACTGAGGAATCAAAGGGATAGCATGATTCGTGCGTACCGCGGCAAGCGGCCCGAAATCGCCGCTTCCGCTTATATTGACCCCGCCGCCGTCATCATCGGCGACGTGGGCATCGGCGAAGATTCGAGCGTCTGGCCGTGCGCCGTCATTCGCGGCGATGTGCACCACGTTCGCATCGGGGCGCGCACGAATATTCAGGACGCCTCGGTGCTTCACGTCATGCGCGACGAATATCCCCTGATTCTTGGCGACGACATCACCATCGGCCATTCCGTCACCCTGCACGGCTGCACCGTCGAGTCGCGCTGCCTCATCGGTATCGGCGCGATCCTTTTGAATGGCGTCGTCATCGGCGCTGGCAGCATCGTTGCCGCGGGCACTCTGATCACCGAGCGCACTGTCATTCCTCCCGGCAGCCTCGTCGTCGGCCATCCCGGCAAAGTGAAGCGCGCGCTCACGGGCATCGATCAGGCCGCCATCGACGCCTACTCCCAGCGCTACGTGGAGTATAAGAACGTCTATCGCGAGGAGTCAGCCAAGTGAGCGAAGGCGCAGCCAAGAAAGAAGACAAACCGCGCAAATTCCAAGCCATCCGGGGCACACGCGATCTCCTCCCTCCCGAGACCGCGCTCTGGAATCGCGTCGAGCAGACCGCCCACTCCGTCTTCGCCACTTTCGGCTTCGGCGAGATTCGCCTTCCTGTTTTCGAGGTCACCGAATTATTCGCTCGCTCAATTGGCGCCGACACCGATGTTGTTTCCAAGGAAATGTACACATTTACTTCGGTAGAAAGCGCTCTTTCGAGAGCTGACGCATTCCGACAATACATCGGTGAGCGTCGCGTAATGGCAGACCAATGGGTAACAGTTGAAGACCTGCAGAAAGATCTTCAAGAGTTCATACTTGAAATCGATGGCTCGGCTAAATCAGATCTTCCGATGGACCCTCCCAGCCAGGTCAAACTAAGTATTCTCAGAAAAGGCCCGGAGCAATTGGACTCATTGCGTGGGTTTCAGGGCAAAGCGGAATATCACGAAGTGTTTGATTCTATTGTCGGCAATATCCAGACATCGGCCCGTTGGCTACGCTTTGGACCTTCGGCCACGCTCCGTCCCGAAGCCACCGCCTCCGTCTGTCGCGCCTACGTCGAGCACAACATGCAGCAGCTTCCGCAGCCGGTGAAGCTCTACTACATGGGCCCTATGTTTCGCCGCGAACGCCCGCAAAGGGGCCGCTACCGCCAGTTCTACCAAATCGGCGCGGAAATCCTTGGCGGCACGGACGCCCCGGCCATCGACGCCGAAGTCATCGAAATGGTGATGACCTTCTTCGACAAGCTAGAGTTGCAGGGCGTGCAGCTCGATATCAATTCCATCGGCTGCCGTGATTGCCGCCCAAAATACGTCGAGCTGCTTCGCACGGAATTGCTCAAGGTGAAAGACAAGCTCGGCCCGGACAGCCAGCGCCGCATGGAAACAAATCCTTTGCGCGTCCTCGATTCCAAGCTCGAGAGCGAGCAGAAAATCATCGAAAAACTCCCCCGCATCGCCGACCATCTTTGCGAAGACTGCGCAACGCACTACGCTGCCGTGAAGCGCCAACTCGAATTGCGCGGCGTTATCTATCGCGAAAACTGGCGACTCGTCCGCGGCCTCGACTACTACATGCGCACCACCTTCGAAGTCACCGCGGCTGGCCTCGGCTCACAAAACGCCGTCTGCGGCGGCGGCCGCTATGACGGCCTCGTCGAATTGCTCGGCGGCCCGCCAACAAAAGGAATCGGCTTCGCCATCGGCGAAGACCGCTTGATCCTCTCCCTCTTGGAGACCGGCCACCCGTCACTCGCCACTCGTTTATCCCGAGCGGAGACGAAGGGCCACTCGCCTGCCCCGACCCGGTCGGGGCCACTTCTTTACATCGCCTGGATAGGCGAAAAGGCCCACGCAACCGCCATCCGTGCAGCCAAGGACTTGCGCAACGCCGGCTTTAGTGTCGAGCTGCCGCCCGTCGAGCAAAAATTCGGCAAGGCCCTCGGCCAGGCGGACAAATTGGGCGCCCGCTTCGCCCTTATCCTCGGTGATAATGAAGTAGCCGAAGGCCTCTGGACGCTCAAAACCCTGGCCGACGGCTCGCAGCAAAAGTTCACCGAGTTCGATCTCTTGGAATTTCTGCGTAAGCAAGACTCGGTGTCATCCTGAGGGTCCGGCCCGGCCGGACCCGAACGACCTCAGCGTAAAATAGGCCGACGCAGCAAAGCAGAGGAGAGAAATAACCACCGTGCTCGATTTTCTCGGCAACCTGAAACGCACACATTACTGCGGCGCCCTCCGTGCCTCCGACGAAGGCCGCGACGTCATCGTCATGGGATGGGTGCATCGCCGCCGCGACCTCGGGAACTTGCTTTTCCTCGACGTCCGCGACCGCGAAGGCATCGTCCAGGCTGTCTTCAACAAGGAGACGCAGCCCGCCGCCCACGCCAAGGCCGAGCAGGCCCGCTCCGAATTTGTCGTCGCCGTGGAAGGCAAAATCGTCAAGCGGCAGAAGCCCAATCCTGACCTGGCCACAGGCGAAGTCGATCTGGTCGCTTCGAAGCTCCACATCTTGAACAACGCCAAGACGCCGCCCTTTCTTATCGAAGACGAAATCAACGTCGCGGAAGAAACTCGGCTGCGTTATCGCTATCTCGACCTGCGCCGCCGCAAGCCACACCACAATCTCGTCCTCCGTCACCAGATCATCCTCGAAATCCGCAAGACCCTGGACGAGATGGGCTTCATTGAAGTGGAAACGCCCATGCTCACCCGCTCCACGCCCGAAGGCGCGCGCGATTTTCTCGTGCCCAGCCGCATTCATCAGGGCCAGTTCTATGCGCTGCCGCAATCGCCCCAAATTTTCAAGCAGATATTGATGATTGGCGGACTCGACCGCTACTTCCAGATCGTCAAGTGTTTTCGTGACGAAGATCTGCGCGCCGACCGCCAGCTCGAATTCACCCAGCTCGACCTCGAAATGTCCTTTCCGCGCCAGGAAGACATCTTCCACGTCATCGAAAATGTCATGGTGCGCGCCTGCGCCGTCGCTGGAATCAAGGCCGAGGCGCCCTTTCCGCACATGCTCTACAAGGACGCCATTCGCAAGTATGGCAGCGACAAGCCCGACCTACGCTTTGGCATGGAGCTACACGAAGTCACCGCCTGCTTCCCCGACGAGGCCAAAACAAAACTCCAAATCGAAGGCAGTGTCTTCGCGTTGGTCGCCCCTGGCGCGGCAAATTATTCGCGCAAGCAGCTCGACGAAATCTCCGAAAAAGCCAGGTCCCTCGGCGCCCGTGGCGCTTACTTCGTAAAACTCACCCCCGAAGGCGTCACCTCCACCGTCGAAAAAATTATCGGCACGGAAAACGCTAAGAAACTCGCCGACTCCTGCGGCGCAAAAACCGGCGACCTCGTTGTCGCCGTCTCCGCAAAAACACAAATCAAGGGCACCGAAGCCGCCGCGCTAGTCGCCGGTCAGCTCCGCTTGCAGCTCGGCGAAGCCCTCGGTTTGATCGACAAGACCCAATGGGAATTTCTTTGGCTCACCGGCTTCCCGCTTTTCGAATGGAGTGAGACCGACAAGCAGTGGGTCAGCTCGCAGCATCCTTTTACAGGTATTGTCGACGAAGACCTCGGCAAGCTAGAATCCGCGCCTTGGGAAGTTCGTTCAAAAGGCTACGACCTGGTCCTCAACGGCAACGAGCTCGGCTCCGGCAGCATTCGAATCCACCGCCAGGACATTCAGGAGCGCCTCTTCCGGGCCCTAGGTCTCACCGAGGAGCAGCTGCGCCGCCGCTTCGGCTTTTTCCTTGATGCGCTCACCCACGGCACGCCGCCCCATGGCGGCATAGCCCTTGGCATTGACCGCATCGCCATGCTCCTCGCCGGAGAAAAATCCATCCGCGAGGTCATCGCCTTCGCCAAAACCACCGCCGCTCAGGACCTCATGGCCGAATCACCGTCCCCGGTCGACAATGATCAGCTCGACCAGTTGGGCATCGCCATCAAGGAAAAGAAGAAAGCGGCGGAATGAGATTCGTGTTGGGTAAGACAGCAACTTCGCTCTTTCCATAAATGACACATTTCCCATGACTTAGAACAGTCAAAGAAACACCCTCTTGTTCTAGTACCTTCGTACCTACTCAACAGCGTTCCATTTTGAGTCTGGAGTCCTATTGTTCCAACCCCGGCTCGGGTCTACACTCATTCTTGAATTAGGAGGTTTTCCTGTGACCGGCTCAGAACGCCGCACTACCCAGCGTTTCCAAATGCGCCTTCCGCTCACCGTACGCTGGACCACCGGTGCGGCCGTCGGCGAAACCAGCACCGAATCCCGCGATGTCAGTTCTCGCGGTGTCTACTTCTTCCTTTCCAAAGACGTTCGCGAAGGTTCTCCGGTCGAAATTCTCCTTACTCTGCCGAACGAGATCACCATGGCAGGCCCGGTTCGCGTCCGCTGCCTCGGCCGCGTGCAGCGTACCGAGCCCCGTGATGAAGGCGCCATCGGTGTCGTGGCCGCCATCGAGCGCTACGAATTTCTCCGCAACTCCGAGGACCTCAAGCAGTAGCGCTTCGAACGATGCGATTTTTTGCGGAGTTCGCAAAAACTCTCCTTAGTTTTCCAGAGTTCCTTGCTCGCTCACTGCGGAGGCGGGCGGGATAAAGCCGGGGTGCCTCGGCCCCTCAGCGGAGCCCCCGGCTCTTTTTCTTCTAGCGTAAATTACCTTTCCATAGCACAATTTTCTTGCCTGGCAATTCGCCCTCTCCCCGTCGCACCGCTCAGCCCCGTTACTTTTGCGCATCCTGTCCTCCTGGTCAGGCGATTTCCACAGCTCTCCTGCGGGATGATGACACCAGCCCAGCAGTCGACCAGCCCGGAAAATAGATATCCTGCGAGCCCGTTTTTCCGTCCGCAGCCGGGTCGTCGGTGGCCGCGACACCGGGTCGCCACACACAAGATTCTTACGCGAGGATTTGGGGGAATGATTTTGGGGAAGCCTTCGGAAATTCATCAATTGTTCGGAGACGAATCCGCCGAAAATAGTTCGGGAGTGCATTCGCTCCTGGAAATCGCGGAGATTCTCGACCAGCACAAGATCTGGGTCGAATCCGGGGGAGAAACCGGCGTAAGAGCCGACTTTACTGGCCTCGCTCTCGCTAAAGCCGATCTTACCGGCGTGAATCTCCAGGGAGCGTCTCTCCACAAAGCCGATCTTCGCGGCGCCGACCTTTCCCTCGCAAACCTGCGCGGCGCTAGCCTGGTGCGCGCCGATCTTCGCGGCGCAAATCTTCTCGGCACGGAATTGCGCGGCGCCAATCTCATGGGCGCGAATCTTTATGGCGCGGAAGGCTTGTGGGTTGGCCGCCTGGGCGGCACAAATCTTTTTGAAGCCATCCTGCCGGAGTCCATCGCCTCTTTTGACAGCTCCACTGCCGTCGCGCAAATGACCAAAGTGGCTCGCTGGTTGTACTTCTTTCTCTTGTTGCTTTGTATAGTTTGCTGGATCCTCATCGCCACGACCACCGACGCGCGCTTGCTGCTCAACGCTTCTGCGATTCCTCTCCAGCGCATTGGCAACATCCTTCCCATGAACGGTTTTTATCTCGGCGGCCCAATGCTTTTGCTCCTGTTCTATTTGCGCTTTCATTTTTTACTCGTGCGCCTGTGGGGAAACATGGCTGTCTTCCCGGCTGTTTTTCCCGACGGGCAAACGATGGAGAAAGACGGAGCGTGGTTCCTGATGGGCCTCGCGCGCCGCCATTTTCGCTGGTCCCGCGATACGCGCTCGCCGCTTTCTCTGCTCGAAGCCTCTCTCTCCGCCCTCCTCGCATATTGGATGGTGCCCGCGACCCTGCTCTTTTTTTGGGTGCGCTACCTCGTGCGCCAGGACTTGCGGGGCACTTTCCTCCAGGTGGTGCTCGTGATGCTCGCCGTTGCCATCGCCACTTGTCTTCCGTCGATCGTTTCCCGCGTCCTGCGTCAAGGTGAATTGCACCGCACAAAGACGAAGAGCGCGCTGCGTATTGCTTTTTCGGCGCTGCGCTCTGCTTTGGCAGCAGGACTGGTTCTGGCCTTGCTCTCCTATGGCGTTATCCGCGGAATACCCTCCGATCAGAACATCGCTCCGAACATTCCTTCCACCGATTTCCGCAGGTGGGCTTCTCAGGCTTTGAAAATGGCGGGATGCCGTCCCTACGCGGACCTGGCGGAGGCGGTTCTTTCCCCCGTTCCGCCGCGCGGAAACTTGTCCGAAGAAGACCTTGCGGATCTCCCGGGGGCGCGGCTCAATCAGCTCAATATGCGGTACTCGCGGGGCTACCGCGCGATTCTTACCAACGCGCGCCTCTGGCGCGCCGATATGGAAGGCGCTTACTTCTCCGAAGCCGATTTGCGGGGAGCCAACCTCCGCGAAGCTGTCCTGCGTTCCGCTTCCTTGGATCGCGTGCAGGCGGCTCACGCCGTATTCTTTTCTGCTGATGCTACTGGCGCCAATTTCTCTGCGGCAGATCTTCGCGGCGCCGATCTTTCCTACGGCATCCTTGAGAACGCTGTCTTGTCGAACGCGAAGCTCAATGGGGCTTCTCTCTACGCCGCAAATCTTCGCAACGCGAATCTCCTACGTGTTGATCTTTCCCGGGCCGATCTTCGCGACACCAAGCTGGAGAAAGCCATGCTCGCTCGCGCCATCCTTGAGCAGACCGACTTGTCTTCGGCAAAGCTCGCCGAATCCAATCTCACCGGTGCGCAGCTCAAGGGCACCATCCTGCTCGATGCCGACTTGAAGAAAGCGGATCTGCGTGGCGCCTTTTTGCCCGGAGCCATTCTCCGGGGGGCGGAACTCACCGGCGCCCATCTTGACGGAGCCGACCTGCGCGGCGCGCTGGGGCTTACCGCGGAACAGGTGTGCTCGGCTTCTAACTGGCGCGGAGCTCTCCTCGATCCGCAGTTTCGCCAGGAAGTCGATTCCCGCTGCGGTTCCCGCCACTAGTCCGCGCTTATTTCGTCTAGTGGGTGAAAGCCGCCTTCGGCTATTCCTTAGTGCCACCGTGTGGAACTCCCCCCTTACCACGAATTCTGCTATCTTCACTGGAATGTAGTCCGTCTATAGTGTTAAGAGCCTGCGTTTTCTGCTCGGAAAGATTGGGGGTGCGGGACATGGGAACCCTTCAGCAGGACATTCGTTACTCCCTTCGCATGATCGCGAAGAATCCCGGCTTCAGCGCCATTGCCGTGCTTTCTCTCGCCTTGGGCATCGGAGCCAACACCACCATCTTCACCGTCGTGAACGCCATTCTTCTCCACCCTCTTCCTGTCCAGGACATTTCCTCGCTCGTCCAGATGGACACCGTCGACACCAAAACTATGGTGACTCAGGCGAACGCCACCAAGCTCGGCATGTCCTTTCCGAATTTCCAGGACTATCAACGCCAGAATCAAGTCTTCGCTGGGCTCTCCTGCATCTCTGGCGGGCCAATGACTTGGAGCGGAGGAGCGGAACCCCGGCAGATTACAGGACAGCTCGTCAGCGCTAACTATTTTGACGTCCTTGGCGTGCGCCCCGCCGTGGGCCGTTTTTTTCTTCCCGATGAAGACGAAAAAATCGGCGGAAACAACGTCGTCGTCTTGAGTTATAGCCTCTGGAGCGACAAATTTGGCTCCGACGCCAGCATCATCGGCAAACCGATCACTCTGAATGCTACGCCCTACACCGTCATCGGCGTTGCGCCCCACGGTTTCAAGGGCACGTTTTCCTTCAGTTCCGCCGAGTTGGTGTGGATTCCCGTCAGCATGTACACGCAGGCTCTTTCCGGTTTCTTTCGCGACGAATTCAATGACCGCCGGCTCCTCGGCACCGTGGTTGTTGGCCGCCTGAAACCCAGTGTCAGCCTGAGCCAGGCCGAGGCTTCCCTCAAGACCATCGCGCTGCATCTTGAAAGCGAATTTCCGAAGGACAATGCCGGTCGCAGTGTGGCTTTGACTCCTCTGGCCGATGCGGCTGTCGGCGCCAACAATTACAGCCAGATTAATCTCGCCGGCGGATTGATGATGAGCATCGTCGGCCTGGTGCTCTTGATCGCCTGCGTAAACCTCGCGAATTTGTTGCTTGCCCAGGCCGCCCGCCGTGAAAAAGAGGTTGGTCTGCGCGCCGCCCTCGGCGCCAGCCGCAACCGCCTGCTGCGTCAGATGCTCACGGAGAGTCTGGTGCTCTCTCTGCTCGCTGCGATTGCCGGCCTGGCAATCGCTTACGGCGGCCGCACGGCCCTCTGGTCCTATCGCCCGCCGCTCATCGGCGAGAATGATCTCGATCTTTCCTTTGATTCCCACGTGCTGTTGTTTACGCTGAGCATGGCGCTTCTCACCGCCGTCTTAATCGGTTTGGCGCCGGCGATCAAATCGGCGACCCCCAATCTGGCGGAAATCCTGCGGATTGGCGGCCGCGGTGGCACCCTTGGCTGGACGCGCAGTCCGCTCCGCAGCTTGCTCGTGGTTTCCGAAATTGCCCTAGCCCTCGTCGCTTTGATCGGCGCGGGCCTTTTCATCCGCAGCATGCAGAACGCGCAACGCATCGACCCCGGTTTCGAATCCGAAAAACTCTTCATGATGGCGTTCGATCTGGGCGCTCTGCACTATGAAGAGGGCCGCGCGCAGCAGTTCTTCCGCTCCGTCGTCGAGCGCGCCCAGGCCACTCCCGGCGTGGAATCCGCCACCATCGCTTCCGATTTTCCCCTGGGAGGCGGCTTCGCCCGCACGGTTTTCCCCGAAGGTCAGGATGAAGCCACTGGTTATCGAGGTACCTTGACGCAGCTCGACGACATCACGCCCGGTTACTTCGAAACTCTTCGCATCCCTCTGGTTCGCGGGCGTATTTTTAATGACGGCGACCGCCAAACCACAACTCAGGTTGCCATCGTCAACGAAGCTATGGTCCAGCAGTTTTGGCCCAACGCGGATCCTTTGGGCAAGCGCTTTCACTTTTTCGGCGTGCCTGGTTTGCGCGAAATCGTGGGCGTGGTCAAGGACACCGTCATCAACAACATCGGTGAAAAACCTCAGCCCCTCATCTATCTGCCGATTACACAGGACTATTCTCCCGCCGTCACTCTCCAGGTCCGCACCGCCGGAAAGCCCGAGGCGGTAATCGGCACCCTGCGCAGCCAGGTCCAAACCATCGACACCAACTTGGCCATCACCAATGTGCAGACCATCCAGGAGATCATGAGCCAGGGGCTTTGGGCGCCGCGCATGGCCGCGGGCCTCTTGACCGTCTTCGGCGGCCTGGCGCTGGTTCTGGCGGTCGTCGGCGTGTATGGCGTTCTTTCCTATTCGGTGAGCCAGCAAACCCGCGAAATTGGTATCCGTATGTCGCTCGGTGCCCAGCCCGGGGAAGTGTTGCGCCTCGTAATTGGCCAGGGTTTTCGCCTCGCCGCCGCCGGACTCGCGCTGGGATTGCTCGCAGCTTTTGCCCTCATGCGGTTGCTCTCGACCCTGCTGTTCGGCATCAGCGCCCATGATCCGGTTACTTTTGCAGGCGTCTCCCTCGTCTTGGCCAGCGCGGCCATTCTTGCTTGTTATTTGCCCGCACGCCGCGCCACTCGTGTCGATCCCATCATCGCCTTGCGTTATGAATGAAATTCCCCCTTGGCACCAGGCTCGTCAGCCTGTTTTGCCGGGTGGTTCCGCGCGGAAGGCTTCGACATGAAAACTGCCGTCTACAATACCTCTGGCCTCTCCCTCTTCCGCTTCAACGGGCCGACTCACCAAGATGGGCGACGTATTGGGGCAACAAACGAATATGCCCCGGGGTTGACGCGGTATGACCTAGGTGATAGAAAACTCGCCATATCCTTAAAGAGTTGACCGCAAAAAGAATCCTGAAGGCAGATAATTAGTGAGAAGAGCTTTCATCCTGCTTGCCCTCTTGATCTCGCTGAGCGTGGGGTCCGCCGAAATCCCTGAATTTTTCAATTTCTGTGACGACAGCTCAAACGATTTTGTGGAAACAGCTGACATAGGCGGCGCTAGAGTCGCAGGGCGGATCATTCAACAAGAACCAATTACGCCTCATGGCTGTTTGAGCGCGGATCAAATATTTTCTAGCTTTCCGATCGTTTCTTTTCCCCACCGCTTGCCTCTGTCAGGGCAAGAACTCCTGCTCTTGCTATCGGTCCACAGGAAATAGAGGCTCAACACAATTGACGTAGTGCGCCTCGGAGACGGCAATCATCGCAAGTCTCCCGCGATTGTCTGAGACTCCCGTGAGCGCGCTTCGTCTCCTCCGTAGTGTTCCTGCGGCCTGTTATTTCGACGCGCGCGAAGGAAAGCCGTCGCGCGGATGGCGAGCTTGATGCGAGTGCGATCCAACGGTAGCGATCCGGCCGGGCCTATATACCCACTGTGAAAAGCAAAATCGAAAGGAGAATCTCATGAGGGAAGGAACTATGATTGGGAAGCGAGGCGGCAAGCCATCACGCCAAGCCGATTCGCGAAGCCGCAGGAGGGGCTCCATGCGAGGGTTGCTTGCCCTTCTCCTGGCCTCGCTTCAGGCGGTGCAACCGAGCGCTAGCGCGACGGCAGCAGAGGCTTCGCAGAAAAGTGGTTCACCCCAGGCGGCCGCCAGTCAGAAACCCGGTCCAAAGGAACAGGTCGTCCAGCTTTCCCCGGGCTCTCTTGTAAAGATAACCATGCGTAACAATGAAAAGTTGAAGGGTACCCTGGGAGAAGTCTCTGCTGAAAGCTTCGATTTAAAGATCCGGAAGGCTGATAAAACCGAAAGCAGGAAGATGCGCTACGACGACGTGAAGTCGATTACGCCTGCAATCAAGCACCCGATCAGGGACCCATTAATTGCCTTGGCCGTAGTTGCGGGGGTCGTGGTCGTGATAGTTGGGATCGTACTTTCTAAACGGGGCTAACTCGTAATCAGTATTTTGGCGGGCATCTTTTTTGCCAACGCACCAGTAAGGAGTGAGCTAGGCGAGCTGGGCACCCCTGCCTGCGGACGGGTAGCCGCCCTCTCCCTTCACAGTTCTGCTTCCGCCCCTGTGCACTCTACCCCTTTCTTTTCTTCCGATTACGCCGAACACCTTCGAAAAGAGTGTAAAGCGCCCTGGTACTAGCATCACGGATGATGAATCCTTCAGCCCGTGCACCAGGAAGGACTCCGCGCCACGAGTGTTACTGGAAGCGGATGGAGACGCTACCGATAGGATCCAAGCGAAAGACGAGTTCTTCGCCCGGAACAACCCACAGCGGACGAATAATAGAACCCGCAATAATAGTTTGCTCGGCTTCGAGCTTTTCCCCGAATGCCGCCAGTAGATCGGCAGTATGCCGGACGATGTCGATCAGTTCGCCGGTCAATGCCTCAAACTCGGTAACCTTGGCGACTTCTGCATCGTTTCGGATGATCCGCGCCGTGAGCCCTTCGAGCACTCCGCCGGCATGGCGCGTATCTTTGGTGCCAATCACGACATGCCGCTGATAAATGTTGCGCGCCAGCGTTCCTTCCACGTCGTCGGAAGGATGGTCGACGTCGGCGAGTTCGATGGCCGGCCCCAATCCCGCAATCGCTGCAATCGCCGTGGCGCGATCCGCGCCGCCCGGCAAATCTTTACCAAGATGCACCGCAATCTCAGGCTCCGCCGCGGGCTTCATCCAACCGGCGAGCGAAACCACAGAACCCGAGGCGAGCAAACCGCGAATGGTCAAAAATCCAACCAGCGGGGCATTAGTGCCAAGGCGCTCCATCGTCGCGGGACCCCCAAACGCCAGCTTCCAGCCGAGCGCCTTGTGTCCTGCGTCGAGAAGCTGCCGCCGCAAGCGGAGTTGCGCGGTCATTCCGCGCACTATGCGCGGATCTCTCCAGGCGTGGCTCATAAATGGCTAGGCATGACTCCTGCGAGGCGAAGCATTGCTCACTCGGAGCGAACTATGAAGAATTCAGTAAGCCTTCCGGCGGAATTTCGTATCCGGCGGCTTCGAGCGACCCCGCGCCGCTCCAGCCCCAAACGAGCACGACGTCCTCGCTCCCTGTGTTGTCGAATCCATGCCAATGACCTCGCGGCGTGAAAATGACGTCGCCCTTGCCGGAAGGTTCGCGGCCCGTGTCGGTATAAATGAAGCCGCGGCCCTGAATGACAATAAAAAATTCATCGGCGTTGGGATGGCGATGCTTGTCGTGACGCGCCCCCGGAGGAAGAACGGTCCAGCCAATGAGCAGTTTGTCGGACCCCGCGGATTTCTGATCGATGAGGAACTGGACCTGCATGTTGATCCAGCCTTCGTCGCGCGTCAGCCCCTCAACGTGCGGAACTTTGCTGAGGTTCGTGCGGTAGGGTTTCATTTCGTCATGCCTCCCAGGCGGCGGTAGACCTCGTACACGGTCACAAAATCGTGATGGTCGAGACCCAGTCCGCGGCAGGCGTTGAGCATTTCATTAGCGGCGGCGCCGAGCGGAACGGGAACACCGAGCTGGCGGCCGAGCTCCAGCGCCAGCAGCATGTCTTTCTGCTGGAGATTGACGTTGCCGTACGTCGCATCGGAAATGTGGCCTTCCAGAATCAGCGGCGCGCGGTAATTGAGCACGGGCGAAGCGACCACGCTCTTGAGGAAGGCGTCCACGGCGATTTCGCGCGGCACGCCGCCTTTTTCCGCGATGGCGATGCCTTCGCAGAAGCCGATGACTTCTATGACGAGCGTCATGTTGAGCGCGACCTTGAGTTGCACCGCCAAACCTTGCGCGCCGATGTAGGTAACTTTCGGACCGATGGCCAGCAAAACCGGCTGAACGCGCTCGAACGCCGCTTTGTCGCCGCCAACCATCAGCGACGCTTTGCCCTGGCCGAGCGTAAGCGTTGTGCCGGAAATGGGAGCGTCCATCATGGTCAAGCCGTTTTTGGAAAATTCTGCGGCGATGGCGCGGCTCGTGTCTGGAGCGATGGTGCTCATGTCGAGGTAGACGGCGTCTTTTCGCAAGCCGGCGATGATGCCGTTTTCACCGAGCGCAACGGATCGCGCAGCGGCAGAATCGGTCACGATCGACAAAACAATTTCGGATTCGCGCGCAACTTCGCGCGGAGTGTCGGCCCACCCCATGCCGAGCTTGAGCATGGACGCGGCTTTCGCTTTGGTGCGATTCCAGCCGGTGACGCTGTGTCCGGCGGCGAGCAGGCGCGGAACAATCGCCTGGCCCATGTCGCCGAGACCCGCGAAGCCGATTTTCACGCCGCGCCTCTTTCTGTAGTCGCGTGGCTGAGCCACGAAGTTGGACGCATTGGTTGAATGATAGATGGAATCACGGAAGTGGGCGATCGCATTCAAGAAACTTTCTTAACAACTGTCTTTATCACAAGCGAGCGACCCTCTCAAGTGGCTGGAAGAATGGAAGTCTTGAAATGAGCGACCTGTAGATCTACCAGAGAAGTTTGAGGCCGAACTGGATTTGGCGGGAAGTGGTGGAGGTGGAGGTGATAACGCCAGCGGATGGAGAAACGCCAGTCGGGGTGATGGTAATCAGATTCGGTGTGTTGAAATTGGCGTGGTTGAGAAGATTGAAAAATTCGGCGCGGAATTGCAGGCCGAGTTTTTCGCGGATACGCGTGTCTTTCAAGAGGGAGAAATCCCAGGAGGCCAACCCTGGGCCGATGAAGGTGTCGCGGCCGAGGTTTCCGTACCTGCCGGCAGCGGGCGCGATGAAGGCGTTGGGATTGAAATAGCCATTGGGACTGCCGAGAATCACGGGCCCGGTAAAGGCAGGATTGACGGAAGGGCGAACGGGATTACGGGTATCGCCGTTGTTGGACGGATTGAAGCTGAGCTGCGGAGTAAACGGAAAACCGGATTGGAGCGTCACGATGGTGTTTAGCATCCAACCGCTGACGAGCTTGTTGCGGAATCCGCTTAGAGAATTTGCGAACTGCCTGCCATTGCCGAAGGGAAGTTCGTAGACGCCGTTGAGGACGCTGATGTTCTTCACGTGAAAAGTGGCAAGGCCCCAATCGGCGCGAATGTCGCCGGGGAACATGACGAGACCGGGGGCATTGGAGGCCGCGGTAGCGTTGACGGAATCGCCGTCATCGAGAGTGCGCGAAAAAGTGTAGACACCGCGCAAAGACAAGCCGCGGCTGAAGCGGCGGTTTACGTCGAGGGTCAAAGCGTTGTAGGAACTGTTTCCCTCGGAATACCAACTGAAAGTATTGGCCAGCGCGGGATTCGCCAGCGGCGGCTTTGCGCCGCCGGGGCCGAGAGGATACGTGGCCGTCGCGGCAGTGCAGGGAGGCGCGGCGCAGGTCGGGATAGGTTCGTTGGCGTCGAGGCTGACAAGTTCGTGATAGCCATGAGAGCCAACATAGCCGACGGTGAAGGCAAAATTCGGAGTGATCTCCTGCTGGATCTTGAGACTGTAGGAGATCAGTGTCGGAGTTTTCAGATCGGGTTGAACGCCTCCGGGAACAATCTTTGCTTTTCCAGGAAACGGTGAGCCGGGAACAATCGGGAGCTGGCTGACCGGGAGATTCGCAATGCTGAAGGTAGGATTGAAAGGCGCGTTTTGATCTAGACGATAGCCGAGAGCGTCCTGGAGATCGTTGTAGATACCGAAGCCGGCGCGCACGACGGTCTTGCTCCGGCCTAAAGGGCTCCAAGCGAGGCCGATGCGTGGCTGCGGCAGGTATTTGGCATTGTTGTTGGAAAACACGTTCTTACCGACGTGGGGCTGCGTCAAGAGGGCGCCGTTGGGTCCGAAGGCGAAGTTGGCAGCGCGAGAGTCCACTTCGGTCCAGCCGTTGGAGGTTTCCTGGCGGAAACCGAGAGAAAGCGTGAATCTCGGGCTGAAGCGAACGACGTCCTCGGCGTAGAGCGCGCCGAACCAGGAGCGCCAGCCAAGAGGCGTGGGTGTGGGATCGAAAAGGAACGTGCCCACCGAGCCTTGTAGGAGCGTTTGCAGACCTGTGAAGGTGGCCTGTCCAAACTGGCTCAGGGCCAAGCCAGAGTTGGACTGCATCCATTGCGACCACCCACCAAAGGTGAATTGTTGGCGCCCGTGCGTAATCGAGAGTTTGTCTTCGTAGGTGAAGAGGTTCCGGGCAATGGTGAGATTGCTACCGTTGTTGCTTCCCGCGAGGCTGAGTTGCGCTGCGGGATTCGAGGCGGCGCTGCCACCAATGACCACGGCACCGACGGGGCGCCCGGAGAGGAATCCGGGAATGCTTGCCGCGGACGTGTTGGGAGTGGGTTCGCCGGTATAAAAATAACTCGCGCGGGAGAAACCAATGCGCGCGGTATTGACGTACGCGGGAGAAAAAACGTGCGTTTCCTCGAGACTCAAGACCTGTTCGCGGAGGGATTCGATGTCGGTGCTGAAGGGATTGCTGGTCGGAGTAACGTCGTCGCTGTCATCCACGGTGTAAATCGCGGCAAAGGAATCCTTCGAGGAGAAAATGTGATCAGCACGAATGGTGCCGAAGTCTTCACGAATGGCTTGCAAGGGAGTGCTGAAGGCTTCCGCGATGCCGCCGAAATCGGGCGCGGTGGCGCTTTGCGCGGGCCAGAGCGAAAAGAGCGCAGCGACACCCGGAGCAACACCGACGTTGACCAAGCCGGAAGCGGGGCATGGATTCGGAGCGGGCTTAACCAGACTGCAAGGCAAGAAGCCATTGCGAGCATTCGAATCGGGAACGAGCGTGACATCCGTAAGGTTGAGGTGCTCGCGGAATCCTTCGTAGTTCACGAAGAGAAAAGTCTTGTCTTTTTGGACGGGCCCGCCGAGGGAGCCGCCAAACTGATTGCGTTCGAAGTGGGGAATGTGAGATTGGTCGAAAAAATTGCGAGCGTCGAAGGCGCTATTGCGAAGAAATTCAAAGAGTGAACCGTGCCAGTCGCGAGTGCCGGACTGGGTCACGATGCTGACCTGAGCGCCGGGGCGCTTGCCGTACTCGGCGCCGTAGGTGTCGCGGAGCACGCTGAATTCGCGGACAGCGTCCACGCCCAATAATTGCTGGCTCGTGCCGCCGGGCTGCATGTTATTTTCCGCGGCACCGGTGAATTCGATGCCGTTGAGCAAGAAAAGATTTTGCTGCGGGCGATTGCCGGAAACGGAAAACATATTGCCGACGGTGGAATTGGAAATGCCGACGCCGCCGGTTTTTTCCCAGGTAAAATTGACGACGCCGGGATTCAACGTAAGAAGGAGATCGAAACTACGGCCGTTCAGAGGCAGTTCCTTGACTTGCTGCTCGCCGACGAGACCGGAGATGTCGCTGGTCGAAGTGTTAACCATGGGAGCTTCTTCGGTGACGGTGATGTGCTGTTCAAGTTGGCCGACTTGAAGAGCGAGGTCAACGGAGGCTTCCTGGCCGACGGCCACGTGGATGCCGCTACGAGTCTTTCCCTGGAAACCGGATTTGGCAACTCTGACTTCGTATTCACCCACGGAAAGAGCGGGGATCTGATAGCGGCCAGCGGCGTCAGTCTGGGTGGTGCGCACGGCGGAAGTTTCGAGATTTTTGGAGGTCACGGAAGCAGCGGGAACGGGAGCGCCGGAGGGATCGGTAACCACTCCGGAGATGCTGGCGGACATTTGAGCGCGGGCGGACGGGAGGCAAAGAAAGAGCAGGGAAAAAACTCCGAAGAAGAAGCCGCCTAACGAGCGGGTCCCTTGTTTCGAGCGCCCCCGTTGGGCAAAATTGAAATTCAGCGAAATCCTTGCTTCTCCAGCCCAGTCCATAAGAAAGTCCCCCGGAGTCATAAATGCCCCGCAATGCGACCGGCGGGGAAAGGAGCAGCCACCAGCCGCCGGGTAGATAATTCAATACGAGTTAGATAGTTATGTCAAACCGACTTGATACGGATAGAGGATAGGCGAGTTTCTATGAATTGGAGGCGCGGAAATCGTATAGCTGATTTAAGGAGCCAAAATTTGGGACGGAAGACAGCCGCTTCGAAAGATAAGGAAGGAATGCCCGCGACGGTCCGCAGCCTCTACAACAGCCGTGGATCGGGGACTGCACGGACGAGAAAGGCTGGGCTCGGCAGGGAATTCCTCAAGAAATCTACTGAGTGGCGCTCTGCGCGCAGGAAATGCCATCGACTGGGAGCGAGCGAATCCACTCGCGCACGAGCGCGACGCCTTCTTCATGAACTAGGCTGCGGCCGATCTGCGGCATCATCTCCTTGGGTCGAGTGGATTCCATGCGCGCGAGCAAAATGGATTCTTCGGGGCGTCCCGGGATGAGATCATAGGTGAGCGAGCCGACGCGGCCGGCGGAATTGGGACTCTTGCACTGGCCGAGCGCCTTTGGATCAGATGAAGTGATACGGAGATCCAAAGCGGTGTAACCCCCGGTGCCGCCCGGCTGATGGCAATGCGCGCAGTTGTTATCGAGGTAGGCGCGCGCTCTGGCTTCTAGAGTTCCGGTGGAAGGGACATCCCAGCGCGCGACTTTGGGCGCGGCCTGCGGAGCCGGAGCACCCCGCAAATAACCAACCTTGGTCCAGCGAGCAAGCTGGTTATCGACACCGTCGGAATAGACCAAGTCCTTGTTGAGGTTGCGGGCTTTCGGACCGATCGGGAGCATGGTGCGCTCGTTATCGTGGCACTGCTTGCATTCGTTGGCGTTCGGAATGAAATACGTGAAATCGCGATGCCTTCCCGAAGAATCGGCGTAGCTGATGTGCACAGGATCGGGGACAAGCTCGAGGTAGGCTTCGGACTGGCTGACGTTCCAAATGTAGGGCAACCCGACCCAGCCTGATTTGGAGTGGACGAGAAGACGCGTTTCCACGAGGCGTTCTTTTGTCGAATCGCCATTTACAGGAAAAGCGAAGCTCTTCACAAAAATAGTACCGATAGGGAAATCGAAGACGGAATCTTCTCGATACATCGCAGCTGCGCCGGGAGGCATCCAGACAAAGCGATATTTGTCGGCGTAGTCCGAGAAGAGCGGGGTATTGAGATCATAGGGCAGGACACCGTGGTTGGGTTGTGAGTGTGCGCTTGCGCCGACGAACAGGTCCCACTCAGAGAGTTTCTTGGGGAAAGGCTCTTCGACGAAGGATTTTACTGGCGATTGGATTAGCTTCCCACACCCGCTGATAGCAAGAAGCCACACCAAAACCGCCAGAGCCACCCTCGCGACTCTGGTGGCGTCGCGCGTGGCATTTGGCAGACCCATCTACCGCCCTCCAGTCGCCGCGCCCGTTGCGCCGCCTGCGACTTGAGGAATCGAGACTTGTTCTTGAGCAGGCAGAGTACACTGATAGGCTTTCACGTCACGCACGGGATGCTTGAAACCGTTGCCTGCATCCAAATTCAGAAACGTAAATGAGCCGTTGTTCGCAAGGCAGATCTGGGCAGGGTTTGGGCCCTTCCTGGCCGCGAGGATTTCCGGAGCCACAACGCCGTCGTAGAGAACGTCGGGCAGCGCACCGCCGGCTGCCTGCGACACTGCTTTCACTTCATCGAGGCGCAAATCGGGAGACCTGCCGCCGCCGGAAATTTCGTTGTCGTGAAGATAAACCTCTTCGGTAAAGGGGCGATATCGCTTGTCCTTGATGGGATCGCTGAGAGCAGTGTTGTACTGGATGACGTATAGGTTCGTGGTGTTGTTGTTGCGAATCTTGTTCTGGAAAATCTCGACGTTGTTGATGGCCATGACGTACATTCCCGTACCGGTAGGCAGGTAATAGATTGGGCCGAGGCTCTTGGGAGCGAAGTTCGGCGTGTTATTTTCATAGATTTGATTACGGAAAACGCGGACAAACTTGCCGCCCTGCCTGGGCAAATCGGGAAGATTGAACACGCCGATGCCGCCGGCATTGTGCGTCGCGATGTTGTCATAAACGTCCACGTGCTGCGCGTTCTCGACTTCGTAGCCGTCCACATTGTATTCGGAGCGGTTGCGTCGCATGACGACGTTGTCGGACTGGCCGATATAAAAACCCGCATCCGCTGCGCCTCTGGCGACGGAATCCTCGACGAGGACGTTGGTGCACTCCGCGGGATAAATCGCGTAGGGCCCGTTGGCGCCGTTGGGTCCGCGAGTCCACTCGACGCGGACCCGGCGGACGGTGATGTTATGTCCGCCTTGGATGGACAATCCATCGCCGGCGCTGTCTTCGATGGCCAGGTCGGCAATCTCGAAATCGTTGGCCTTCACGAGCAAGCCGGAGGCGCCTTCTTTTTGGCCGGCAAAAGACAAAATGGTTTTGTCCATGCCCCTGCCGCGAATGGTGACCTTGTCCACCGTAAGCGAAAGCGTGCGATCGAATTGGAATTTACCTTCGGGAAGCTCGATGACCGTGCCCGGCTTCGCGCCGATCAATTGTTCCTGGAGATGCTTTTGGAAACTGGCCGGCGTCTGACGATTGCAGGCCGAGAGCGCGAACAAAGCGATGGCGCACATCGCCACAGCGCATGTGACAGTTCTTTTCATCATCACCTCGATAGGCTGTCGATTTTTGAACGGGAGCTTTCGATTTCCACTTTAACCTTGGGCAAAACCATATGCTTGGCAACCTAAGGTGTCAACCATGCTATGTCTGCTCGCCGAAGCGCTTGATGTCTTCGGGGCCCTCGCGAAGGGGCTTGACGTCGCGGCCCTGCACGAGCTGGCGGATCTGCGCGACGATGTCGGGATTGGCAAGCGTGGTGATATCGCCGGTGTCCATGTTGTTGGAGATGGCGGCGAGGACGCGACGCATGATTTTGCCGGAACGCGTCTTGGGCATGTCGGGAACGATGTGAATGCGCTTGGGGCGTGCGATTTTGCCGATCATGGTCTCGATGGTGAAGACCACTTTGTCCTGGACCGCTTTTTTCGGCAAAACACCTGGCTTAAGCGAAATATAGACTTCCGGCACGCGGCCTTTCACTTCGTCCACAACGGGAACGACGGCGGCTTCGGCAATTTCCGTAATCGTCAGGCAGGCGGATTCGACTTCCTTGGTACCGAGGCGATGACCGGCCACATTGATGACGTCATCCACGCGGCCGAGAATTCTGTAATAGCCATCGGCCGAGACGACCGCGCCATCGGCGGCGTAGTACGGCCAGTCGCGCCAGTCCTTGCTGTGGGGATCCTTGCAATACTTTTTGTAATACTGAGTGACGAAGCGTTCCGGATCGCCCCATATGGTCTGCATGATGCCGGGCCAGGGATTTCGGATGCAGATATTTCCTGCAGTGTCCGAACCGGGCTTCACTTCCTTGCCATTTTCATCCCAGATGATGGGGTAGATGCCTAAGGCGGGAGGACCAGCGCTGCCGGGTTTCATGGGATCGAGAGCAGGTTTGGTGGTGCACAAAAAGCCGCCGGTCTCCGTCTGCCACCAGGTGTCCACGATGGCGGCCTCGCCTTTGCCAACCGTTTCGTAATACCAGCGCCAAACTTCGGGCTCGATAGGTTCGCCGACGGTGGTCATGTGTTTGAAGCGGTATTTGTATTTTTTGGGCTCGTCGACACCTGCTTTGCGTAGCATGCGAATGGCGGTGGGTGAGGTGTGGAAGATGTTCACGTCGAGACGCTCGGCGATGCGCCAGGGGCGGCCGGCGTCGGGGAACTGCGGGACTCCCTCGTAGATAACGCTGGTGGCGGCAAGCGCGAGAGGCCCATAAACAATGTAGGAGTGCCCGGTGATCCAGCCGATGTCGGCCATGCACCAGTAGACATCTTCCGGATGAATGTCCTGGTAATACTTGGCCGTGCCGGTAACGTAAGCAAGATAGCCGCCTGTGCGGTGCTGGCAGCCTTTGGGCTTTCCGGTAGTGCCGCTGGTGTACATGAGGAAGAGTGGCGCCTCGGCGTCCATCGAGACAGGCTCGACGGTACGGCCGGCGTAATCCTTGATCGCGTCTTCAATATAGAAGTCGCGGCCCATGATCATGGGAGCGTCGGAGCTGTACTTGTGGGCGTAGCGCTTCCAGACGAGAACTTTGTCGATGGCCTGGCCTTCTTTTTTTGCGGTCTCGACGGCGATGTCGGCGCTGGCTTTGTGGTCCACCCACTTTCCATTGCGGTGATAACCGTCAGAATAGATAAGGACGCGGCTGCCAGAATCGGCGGCGCGGAGGCCGCACGCTTCGCCGCTGAAGCCACCGAAAACAACGGAGTGAACCACGCCGAGGCGCGCGCAAGCCAGCATGGTGATGGGGAGTTCCGGGATCATGGGCATGTGGATGGTGACGCGATCGCTCGTTTTCAATCCGGCAAAATCGCGGAGCAGCGCGGCAAGTTCGTTCACCCGGCAATAGAGTTCGCGGTAAGTGAGCACCACGGGCGATTCGCCTTCGGGCTCAGGAACAAAAATGAGGGCAGCTTTGTTTTTGTGTTTTTCGAGGTGACGGTCGACACAGTTGTAGCAGACGTTGAGTTTGCCGCCGACAAACCACTTCCAGAAGGGAGGCTGGCTGGTATCGAGGGTCGCGTGCCAATAGCGGTCCCAGTCGAGGAGCTGAGCGTACTCATGAAAGCATTCGGGGAAACGCTCTTCGCTGAATCTTTGTACGAAAGAAGGATCAGAGAGGTTGGCCTGGGCGGTGAATCTGGCGGAGGGGTGATAATACTCCTCCTCTTTCCAGTGCACGGCGATCTGCGCCTCGTTGACGGTCTCGCGGGGTTTGTGCGGGTGTTTGGCGGCGCTCTTTACAGCATTCTTTTTCTTTGCCTGGGCTTTCGGCACGTTGGCAGCTCCCTCTCAAAAATTCGACCTATTCTATGCCGAGGAAGGGAAAAACTGCACGTGCAGAATGCCCTCTGCGGGGAAGACTATTTATCTGGGGCGTTGCAACTGGAGACGACAGCGGAAACGTGGTACAAGATGAATTTGACTTTCCGTCAAGCCATCTTTCTATTTCTTGCCGGGGCCCTGGGCGGCGCCTACAAAAACCGCCTGGACATTCCCGGCGAGTGATGGTGCCGCTCATCGTCATCAGTGTCGCCGGCGCAGCGGCCGGCGCAGTGCTGCTGGTTAAGACGCCCGCGCAGACATTTCTGCGCGTGATGCCCTGGCTGATGCTGGGAGCGACGATCCTATTCACGTTTGGCAAGTACTTGACGGGCCGTATTTCCGCGGGAATTTCGCGCGATGCAAGTGATGCCGCGGTGGCGGGAGCGTGCGCGTTCGAACTGCTGGTGGCGGTTTACGGCGGCTATTTTGGGGGCGGGATGGGGATCATGAACCTGGCGATGCTCGCGGCACTGGGAATGACCGACATCCACGCGATGAATGCATTGAAAGTTGTGCTGGGAAGTGTGATCAACGGAGTTGCTACAGTAACGTTCGTCGTGACGCGCGCGATTTTCTGGCCGCAAGCGGTGGTGACGACCATCGGAGCGGTTCTTGGCGGATATTTTGGCGCGCACTACTCGCAAAAATTGCCGCAGGTATGGATTCGGGCGCTGGTGATCGCGGTGGGAGTTGCATGACGGCTTATTTTTTTGTGATAGCTTATTGAAAGATTTGCGTGCTTCATGACCGCGAAACAATCTGCAACACTTGCCGAGGTTTTCGTGAAAAACGCCCGGGGCGCGGCGGCGACCGTCGAGACGATTGAAGCTTCGCGTGCAGCGGTGTTTGAAGCGCTGCAGAAAGTCGCTCAAGGAGCACGGAGCATCGTGGTTGCAAATGGCGAATGGGTGCGGCCGGAGATTCTTTCCGCGGCGCGCGGCCTACCCAACGTTCTTGCAAATCCATCCGACGAGCAGTTGGCCAGGGCCGACGCGGGAATCACGGAAGCCTTTGCGGGAGTGGCGAGTAGCGGATCCGTCTGCGTCGCTTTAGGGACGCCGCTGGTAGCGGCGGCGAGTTTGCTCATGCCGCTGCATATCGTTTTGCTTCCGGCGGAGCGGATTGTCGAGCGACCGAGGGATTTGTTTGACGAAGAGCGCCTCGGCGGCGAAGGGCTGTGGCGCAATCTGGTATTCATTACCGGCCCCAGTGCAACGGCTGATATGGGGCCGCTGGTGCGCGGGGTCCACGGGCCGCACCGTCTACACATTCTTTTGCTGGAGAAGGGATGACGGTTTCTAGATCAGAGAGCGCCGGAGTGGTATCGCCACGCGAGGTCGCCAACAAGAGCGACCGGCGAAATCTGCTGCGCGCGATTCGAATGACGCTGCAGATACAAAGCCCCGCGATCCGCCTTAATACGCAGGACCACAATGTGCGGCGCTATGGTGCTACACGCGCGCTGCCGGATTACGATGCGCTCAAGGACCGCGCGCGACAGATCAAAGAACAAGCCATCGCCGAATTGCCGGAGCTGCTCAAAACGCTCAAGGGTGCGGTGCAGGGAAGAGGGGGGCATGTTTACGTCGCGGCCACCGGCGAGGACGCCTGCCGCTACATTCTCGAGGTTTGTGAGAAGCACGACGCGAAGCTGGTGGTCAAGGGAAAGAGCATGACCTCCGAGGAGATTCACCTGAATCGCGCGCTCGAAGGGGCAGGAATCGAAGTGGCGGAGAGCGACCTGGCGGAATTCATCCTGCAACTCACGGACGAGCAGCCGTCGCACATCACCGCGCCAGCGATGCATTACAGCAGGGAGCGAATCACCGCGCTCTTCAAGAGAAAGTTTCAGACAGATTTGCCGCTCGATACCGGCGAGGAGCTGACTAAATTCGCGCGTGGGAAACTGCGCGAGAAGTTTTTGCGCGCAGACATGGGAATTACTGGAGCGAATCTGATTGCCGCGGACACGGGCACCATCATGTTGATCGAAAGCGAAGGAAACATTCGCATGAGCAGTTTTCTTCCGCCTGTGCATATCGCGATCGCCGGAGTGGAGAAAATCATTTCCGCGCGGCGCGATATGGGGGTTTTTCTCGAGCTGGTGGCAGCGAGCGGGACGGGGCAGAAACTCAGCTCGTACACCAGTTTTCTTTCCCCGCCGCTCGAGGATCCGTCGTTCGCCATGCCCGGGAAGCCCAGGAAGCCGCGGGAATTTCACCTGGTGCTTATCGATAACGGAAGGTTGCGCATGCGGGAGGACCCGGTTCTCCATGAAGCGCTGTATTGCGTCCGCTGCAGCGCGTGCCTCAATGCGTGCCCGAACTTTCAAGTGGTGGGCGGGCACGCCTTCGGCGGAGAGACGTATTCCGGCGGGATCGGAGGCGCGTGGGAAGCAGGCACCGGCAAGCTCGAAAATGCGCGTTTTTCGGAGCTGTGCACAGGATGCTCAAGGTGCGTGACAGCGTGTCCAGTGCGGATCGACATTCCCTGGCTGAATGAGAATCTGCGTGAACGGCTGAATCGCTCGGACGGGCCTACCGCGATGAGCGGATCACTGGCGGCCATCAGTTCAGCCGAAAAAAATGATTCGAAAACATCCGCGGCGAGGATTTTCTTTGGAAATTACCACTTCTTTGCAAAATGGGGAGCGCGGCTGGCGCCACTTTCGAATGGCATTGCCGGAACAAAGTTGGGACGGATGGCGATGGAGCGCTGGTTCGGAGTGGACCGGCGGCGAGCTTTGCCGCCATTTCCGGCGAAAACGCTGGTACGCGCGGCACGCGAGCTGGAGCCGTCGAAGAGCGTGCAGCGGCAGGCGAAGGCCGTTTTGTTCGCCGATGTGTACACCAACTACGGGCTGATGGAACGCGGCGTGGCCGCGATTCGGCTCTTGCGCGCGCTGAATGTAGATCTCGTCGTTAGCGAAGCGATTCCGGAAGGACGCGCGGCGCTTTCGCAGGGCATGATCGCTACGGCGAAGAAACAAGCGATGCGCGCCGCTGCCGCTGCCGGCACGTATCTGAAGGAGGGCCGCGACATTCTCGTACTCGAGCCGAGCGCGCTGGCGATGTTTCGACGCGACTTCCGTCATTTGCTCGATGACAAAGAGCAGTTCGAACAAATTCGCGCCCGGACGTACGAGCCGGTGGAGTTTGTCGAGAGGCTGCTGGAAAAGTCCGAGCGGAAGGCTGCGGAGATTTTCGATATTTCACGATCGCCCGTTGGGCCGCGAATATTCTTCCATGCACACTGCCAGCAACGGACGATTGGCTGCGCCGCCCCCACCGAAACGCTATTGAGGGAAATTGGTTTCGATGTGGCGACGTCTTCGGTGGAATGCTGCGGGATGGCGGGGAGCTTTGGGTATAAGAAAGATTTTTACGATGTAAGCATGGCTGTGGCGGTAGATATTTTTCAGCAGGTGGCGGCGACAGAAAAAGACGGAGGGAATAGGGCGCTCGTCGCCAGCGGGACTTCCTGCACCGAGCAGTTGCGCGGCGAGCTGAATCGCCTGGTGATGCACCCGGTGGAACTCCTGCTGGCGGTGCTGAAGACCTGATTCGAACGGCGAGCGATTGACAACGACGGGAACAAACCGGAGACTTCCGGCCAATACCATCGGGTATAGATTTTCAGAATTCGGCCGGGACAAGGTGACCATTTTCATTCTCGAGTAACAGATGGAAGGAGAGACGACAATGAAGACAAATTATCCGGCAGTGTTTGTCTCGGCCCTGGCGTACTGGCTTCTCGGAGCACTCTGGTTCGCGGTGTTGTTCGCCAAACCGTGGATGGCGTTCGAGCATATCACCGAGGAACAGGCGCGCAGCATGAATCCCGTGCTGCCGTACATCATTACGTTCGCCCTGAATCTCTTAATCGCTTTTGTGCTCGCGCAACTCTGCATCTGGCGTAATGCCAACACCGCGGGAAGGGGCGCGGCGCTGGGGATCCTAGTGTGGATCGGATTTATCGCGCCGGTTACGTACAACACCTATATGTACGAGATGCGGCCGAAAGAGCTTTTTGCAATCAATGAGTTTTACCCTCTAGTGGGGTTGTGTTTGATGGGCGCAATTCTTGGCGCCTGGAAGAAGAAAGCGGCATAGATTCTCATTTCAGAAAATCAGGCGTGACGCCGCGCAGGGAAGCGTCGAGTAGCTGGATGGTATGCAGGACCGGTGTGGTTTGCCCGATTCTATTGAGGGACGACTGTAGTTGCATCACGCAACCGGGGTTTCCGGTGACCACGACATCCGCTTGAAGGGCGGCAATGAGTTGAGCTTTGCGATCGCCGAGCGCGTTGGCTGCATCGGGTTGAACGAGATTGTAAATGCCCGCCGATCCGCAGCAGATGGACGACTCCGGAATTTCGAGCAATTCGAGGCCGGGAATTCTTGACAGAAGGGCACGAGGTTGAGAGCGCACGCCCTGCGCGTGCTGGAGATGGCAAGAATCGTGAAAAGCCACACGCAGGCGGAGCGGATTGCGAGGGGCGCGGGGCTCGAGTTCTGCGAGGATTTCGCTGACGTCTTTGCACTTGGCGGCAAAGACCGCGGCAAGGCCGGAGTATTGGGAATCGTCGCGGAGGAGGTGACCGTACTCTTTGACGCATGAGCCGCAGCCGGCGGCGTTGGTGATGATAGTTTCGACGTTGGCCTGTTCGAAGGCCTCGATGGTTTTGCGCGCCAAGGCCAGCGCCGCTTGTTCTTCACCGGAATGAACGAGCAAGGCGCCGCAGCAAGATTGCCCCGGAGGAGCCACAACTTCGCAGCCTTCCGCTGCGAGGACGCGCGTGGTGGCCGCGTTGACTTCCTGGAAAAATTCGCGCTGCACGCATCCCAACAATAATCCGACACGGCGGCGCCGCGGCTGCACTGCGGGCGTCACTTCGGGCGTCATTTCGTTCGTGGACAATTGAGGAAGCAGTGCCTCCATCGCTTGCAAATTTTTGGGCAGAAGCTTGAAGACGCCCAAAGCGCGGAGCACTGTTTGCGCGCCTGACTTCTGGTAAGCGCGAAGCGGCCAGCGCAGCAAGCGCAGGCGATCGGGGCGCGTGAACGTAGAAAAAATAAACCGCCGATAAAGTTTCTCGCCGAGGGAGCGTTTGTGCTGGCGCTCGATCTGTGCGCGGGTGGCTTCGATCAGCTTGCCGTAGTCGACGCCCGAGGGACACGCGGTCGTGCAGGCCATGCAGCCGAGGCAGGAATCAAAATGGCTGACCCAGGATGGATTTATCGCCACGGTTCCTTCACTGGCCAATTTCATCAGGTAGATTCGACCGCGCGGTGAATCCATCTCTTCGTTCCACAAGACATACGTGGGACATACCGGAAGGCAAAAGCCGCAGTGTACGCACTGATCGATGATCGCCGGTGAAGGCGGATGGTGCGCGTCAAATGAAGGCTCCCGCGCGCGCATGGTGGCCGCATCCGACATCAGATTCCACCCACGAAACGCCCTGGATTTAGAGTGTTCTTCGGATCGAGCTGGCGTTTTACTGCGCGCATCAGCGGGAGTGCGTCGCCGGCGCTTCCCCAGGCGTCGAACGGAGGTAGCGCAGAGGGCCGATGAAGGAGGATGAGCGAGCCGCTCTTGGTTTCCAGATGCGTGCGCAGCTCTTGCAATAGCGAAGTGAGGTTCTCGGGTGAACCATCCAGCCGGAGCCAGCCGATTCCGAATGCTTCAATAGTTGCTTGCCAGCGAGACTGGTGCTGCGTTCCGAGACGCTGAATATTTTTGAGAGCTTGCGCGATTTCGGCGGGGAGAACGGAGAGCTTCGCGATGCTCGCGGAATCAGAATCGTTCCAGAGATCCTGCCGCGCATTCCAGACAGAGGACGGAGAATCCACTAGCGAATGGGGAGCAAGTAATTTTTTCAGTCGGGCGTCTTGGGCCGCGACGCCGGCCTCGGTACCTTCGAACAAGGCATCCACAAATGGAAGGGCGTCATTGCCTGCTCGCACTTGCAGCGCGGCGTGCGCGAGCTTGGAATCCTGCACCGCATTCAAGACGCCTTGCGCCTCTTCGAACGTTTTTGTCGAGGCAGAAAATGTTCTGGAGATTCTGGGGAGGGGATGGACACGAAAGACTGCTCGCGTGATGACGCCGAGCGTGCCAAAAGCGCCCGTCGCAAGTTTTTGTAGATCGTAACCCGCGACGTTTTTCACGACCTTGCCGCCGCTGGAGGCGAGCGTGCCGTCGGAAAGAGCGAGCGTCACGCCGATAATTAGTTCACGCAAGGCACCGAAACGAAGCCGCAGGGCGCCGTTGTCGTTTGCGGAAAGAACGCCGCCAATGGTGGAGCGTCCTGGCCACAGTGCGTCGAGGGCAAGTCGCTGGCCGTGCTGAGCGAGCGTGTCTTGCAAGTGTTGGATGGTGCAGCCCGCTTCCACGCTGACGGTGAGATCCGCCCAAGGATGCTCGATGATTTTTTTCAGGCGGGATGTTGAGAGAATCAAATCCGCGCGCGCGGAAAGATTCCCCCAGCCGAGCTTGGTGCCGCCACCGCGCGGGATGACGCTGAGGCCTGCGTCATTGGCGAGACGCAGGACGGACGCCAGTTCCTGTTCCGTCGCGGGCTCGACCACGAGGCGGGGGCGCACACCCGCAACCGCATCAGCTTCGAGTGTGGCGCGCAGATACTGCGGCCCGACAATCGCGCGAAGATTTTCTTCAAGCGCTGGCATCACCGCCACTGTCTTTGTGGATGTGCTTCGGTCCATGTTCAAAAGCGATCCGCAATCCCCGCCGTTTCCAGCGGATGCGGCACGTATTCGCCTGGCTTCTCGCCGCAGAGCCGCGGCCGCGGAAAAACTTTGGTGGGGTTGGAGAGCTGCAGAGGATCAAACGCGCAGCGCACACGCTGCATGGTGTCCAGATCGGGCTCGGAGAACATTTTCGACATCATTTTTTTCTTATCTTCGCCGACGCCGTGCTCTCCGGTAATCGAACCACCCGCCGCAAGGCACAGCTCCAGAATTTGATTCGACAATTTCTCCGCCACGTCTTCTTGACCGGGAATTCTCTTATCGAAGAGCACAAGCGGGTGGAGGTTGCCGTCACCCGCATGAAAGACGTTCGCCACGCGTAAGCCCGCCTCCTTGCCGAGCCGCTCGATTTCGCTGAGCACTTGCGGCAGCGCCGTCCGCGGGATGACGCCGTCCTGAATGATGTAGTTCGGTGAAATGCGTCCCATGGCGGCAAACGCGGCCTTACGGCCCTTCCAGACAAGCGCACGCTCGGCCTCCGATTGCGCCAGACGAATTTCGTCCGAGCCGTTTGCGCGGCAAATCTCGCTGACGTGGTTCATTAACGTTTCGACTTCCGCGAAGGGGCCATCGAGTTCAACAAGGAGAAGCCCGCCACAGTGTGGATAATTCGCGTGGACGGCTGCTTCGGCGGCCTGGATGGCCAGGTTGTCCATCATTTCGATGGCCGCAGGCAACATTCCCGCGGCGATGATGCCGCTGACCGCCGCTCCGGCTTCGTTGGTCGAAGGAAACGCCGCGAGCAGAGTTTGCACGCATTCCGGGCGTTTGACGACCCGCAAAATTATTTTTGTGGCGATGCCCAGCGTGCCCTCGGAGCCGACGAAGACTCCGGCAAGGTCATATCCGGGAGCGTCCAGCGTTTTTCCGCCGAGATGGATAAGCGAGCCATCGGGCAGCACGACTTCGAGTCCAAAGACGTGGGTTGTCGTGAAGCCATATTTCAGGCAATGCGCTCCGCCGGAATTTTCCGCGACATTGCCGCCGATGCTGCACACGGATTGTGAAGAAGGATCGGGTGCATAAAAATACCCGCGCGCTTCGACGCGTCCGGTGACGTCGAGATTGAGCACGCCGGGCTCGACCACCACCTGGGCGTTCGCCAGGTCCACTTCGAGAATGCGGTTCATGCGCGTGAGGCTGATGACAATTCCGTTTTCAACTGGGAGCGCGCCGCCGCTGAGTCCCGTGCCGGAGCCGCGCGCCACAAAGGGAATTTTTTCGCGGTGGCAGACGCGGACAATGGCCTGAACTTGCTCCGTGGATGCGGGAAGCAAAACCGCGTGCGGCATGACGCGAAAATTTGTCAAAGCGTCGCTATCGTATGTGCGCAGTTCTTCCGGTGAGGTAATCAGCCCACGCGAACCGACGATGGCACGAAGTTTTTCCAGAATTTGCGCGTCCATTCCAGAGTCCAGCGGATTCAGACCGCGAAATGCTTCACTCCAAATGGCCCTGTAACAGGAGCAGCTTGACCCATCAGTGCACGAAGGTCAAACCGTGCGGAATGAATTGCGGGAAGACATAGGCGTAGAGAAGAACGATCACGCCCACGATGGCGGCCAGGGCGACGGAATGCCAGAACACGAAGCGGAAGATGATGCCTTCATTGCCGACCTGATTCGTCGCGGCGGTGGCCACACAAATGGATTGCGCGTCGATCATTTTCCCCATGACGCCGCCGGCACTGTTGGTCGCGCACATCAGCACGGGACTGAGATGGAGCTGTTCGGCCGTGATGCGCTGCAGTCCGCCGAAGAGCGCGTTCGAAGAAGTGTCGCTCCCGGTGAGGGCAACGCCGAGCCAGCCAATGTAGGTTCCGAAGAAGGGGAACAGCCAGCCGGTGCGCGTAAATGCAAGACCAAGAACGGCGTCCATGCCGGAGTAGCGCGTGACGTAGCCCAGACCGAGCATGCAGGACATGGCCACAATGGCGTGTCGCAAGCGATGAACCGTATGGCGGAAGATTTGGAACATCCTGCGGGGCTTCACACCCAAAATGATTCCCGCGAGAAGTGCCGCCAAAAAACATGAGGTTCCCACCGCGGTGAGCCAATTGAAATCGAACTTGGCATTTTCCGCCACAGGTTTTAAGACAACCGGCGGCGCGCGGTATACCGCCTTGTGAAGAAACGGCACCTCCCATCCGCCATTTTGAAATGCCGGCGTGGTGGCCCTGCCCATCGCGTTCTTGATCGAAGGCAATCCCCAGAGCAAAACGAATATGGAAAGAATTGCGAACGGCAGCCAAGCCTTGGCGATCTGTGCCGCAGAATATCGCCGCAAAGGGCCAGTCTGCTGCATTTTGCGAATGTCCAATTCTTCGCCGATTTGATCCTCAATGATCGGGTTGGCCGGTCCAGCCGGTCCTACTTCAGACTGGACTGCTGCTTCTGCCCCGCGTTCGTCTTCGAAGCGCCAGGTTTTCTTGGGCTGCCAGAAGCGCAGGAACAGCAGCATAGCGCCCATAGAGGTGACGCCTGCGGCAATGTCCACCAAATTGCTGTCCACCTGGTTTGACCAGAAAAACTGCGTAAGGGCAAACGAGATGCCGACGACGAGAATGGCGGGGAGAACTTCGAGCGTTTCCGCCCAACTGACCATGGTGCGGACCAGCCAGAAAGGAACGATCACCGCAGTAAGAGGAAGGATGCGGCCGATCATCGCGTTGAGATCGCTTTCCGGGAGGGCCGTCACCACCGCCAGCGTGTGCACCGGGGTTCCGATCGAGCCCCACGCGACGGGCGCAGTGTTGGCGATTAGGTTTAGCGTGGCCGCCTGGAACGGCTTGAAACCTAGGCCGATCATGAACGCGCCCGCTATCGCTACCGGCGAGCCAAATCCTGCGGCGCCCTCGATGAATGCGCCAAAGCAAAACGCGACGAGGAGCAGTTGTAAGCGACGGTCCGGCGTAATCGCGGCAACGGAGTGCTTCATGATTTCGAACTGGCCGGTCTCGACCGAAATGTCGTAAAGAAAGACGGCGGCGACCACGATCCAGACGATTTTGAGAAGGCCGAATGCGCCGCCGTAAAAAAAACTGATGACCGCGAGTTTCGCCGGCATGCCAAAGACGAAGATCGCAGTCAGCACCGCCGTGGCTGCCCCAGCAATGGCGCAAAAATGTGGACGAACTCTGAGCCCTGCGAGCAATCCCAGCAGCGCCAGGATGGGCAGAGCCGCAACCAGGGTCGAGAGCCACCAATGGCCGAACGGATCGTAAACTTGCGTCCAGGTCATGCGTGGCCTCCGGCAGGTGCTAGGAATACTGCGAATTCATGCAAAGCGGTAGTGGGAATACTTTGTTGAGGCTGCAATGTCAAGGAATAAGTCGGGAGCTTGGCGTGCGATTCAAAGCGTAAAGCGGCGTCGAAAAAAATCTGTTAGGGATTGCGCACGTGGTACAAGACGCGAAAGAATTACGCGCGGGGGCGCTTCACGCCGTGCGCCAGGCCAACCACTTCGAGCATGCAGATGAAATACCAGCCGATGTCGGTCTCATACCAGCGCAAGCCCAGCCGCGCCGAGCCAGCGTGGGAGTGGTGGTTCTTGTGCCAGTTTTCGCCCCAGGCGGTCAATTGAAATGGCCCCAGCCACCAAACATTTTTGCTGGAATCACCTTCGGCTGCATGGTCGAGGTGGGTCAGGCTATTGACGAGACACTGCATATGCAGTGAGTACACCAGGCGAATCGCACCAAGCCAAAAAAATCCCATCCAGCCGAAGCCGAGCAGCGGCCCGCAGAAAAGCGAGAGCAGGATCACCGGAGTTTCCGCATAGCCCCAAATTCTGTACAGCCCACGGTTGAGATCGGGGCACCAGCGCTGGCGATCCGCAGGAGCGGTTTGATAGAGCCAGCGCAGATGAGCCCACCAGAAGCCTCCCTGCTTGGGACTGGAAATATCATCGGGCGTGTCGGTCACGGAATGATGTAGCCGGTGATAGGCGACCCAGCTCGCGGGATGTCCTGAGCCATTGAAGACGGCCCAAAAAATCAGAATCTGTTCGATGAACTTGTTTACTTTTAGGGTGCGGTGAGCCAGCAACCGGTGATAGCAAACCGTCGTGCCAAGCCCCCCAAAACAGATGAAAAGGATGGCGAGGCCCAGAACTTTTAGGCTGGGAAGCGGGAATAAAATTATTCCCACGATCGCCAGACTGTGGATCAAGACGAGATAAGTGAAGACGCCTTCCTTGCCTCGCACGGGCTTCCAGAATGGCCGATCCCACGGCCGTGGCACAGCGATTGCGCTCTCACTCATCGTTGCTCCGCATTCTCGATTTCGCGATTCGATTCTCGCGTGAAGTTTCCTGGCGGCTGAATTTCCTTGATGCGGCCTGGAACGTCGAGGGCTTAGTTTACAACACTCCCGCCCGGAGCAATGTCTCATTCCGGACAGAGTTTAACAACAAGGCAATCTTCCACAGAGCGCTCGGCAAGCTCCCACTGAAATGACTCCGATCGCTGCCCTCACGTGTAAATTGAAGATTGTGGCAGCCTGCACGAACCACCATGGCGCCTTTCGCAAGCGTTAAAAGCGGCGAGGTAAATCGAATGGAAGCTGGTTGCCGGCCCGATCATCCAGATTTGAGTTTTGCGCTGTGGCCCACAGCTACCAGGAAAATAGCGCTCTTGCCTTCAGCGTGTGGAGAGAAGAAGCGAATCACATCGTCGTCGAAAAAGGTGAGGCCCGTGGCGCCAAGCCGCTGGGCATAGGCCCCGAGGTAAATCTTGCCGCCGAGAGTCCCCGCTTCGAGTTGCACCGCGCGATACCCGCGATTGCCAAGGCGTTCGAAAATGCGCCGCAAGTCTGCAAGGAAAAAAATGTTCACGGCGGCGTCACCGGGCAATTCCTGCTCTAATCCAAGGTAACCCGCTTCACCGCGGAAATTTCCTTGCTTTAGGCATTCGAGCTGGCAAGTGCTGCGGTGAAAAACGTAAGCTCCGGACGCGAGGCCCTGCACTGCGTGGACGATCAGGTAAAGGTGGTTGAGTTGAGCTCCTGGCGGATCGAGGAAATCGGCTGGCACGCCGCGGGTGGCGCGGTCCAGCATGGTGGAAAGTTGCACCAGACTGATCGAGGCATGAGTGAACTTGCGGCTGGAGCCGCGCCGCAGGATGACCTGCTCGATGGGGTCGCGCGGAATCTCCGCATCTGACAAAGGTTGTAACTGAAAGACTGGTGCACCGGCGTGAGGGATGTCTGTTACCGGCGTGCGGCCTCGCCACTTCTCCACTTCCTCCGGTGTGTGCAGCGAAGAGGCGGCATGCATCTCGCGCATGAGTGGATAATCAACTTCACGCTGCGAGAGCGGAATAGTTTCGAGACTTAGGGGGAGCGTCTCCCCGGGTGTCTGTGGCGGCAGATCCGCGACGTCGCCGAGGGCTACGAGGGAGAAGGCCACCTCGCGCTGGGGATCGGCATCCAGGAGGCGGTTCACATTCGCGTCCACGAAGCCGCACACGACCCGGCCAGGCAAACCCAGGGCGGTCGCAACAGCAAGCAGATTGGCGAGTAAAGTGCCGTTGTCCCAGCCGAAATGGCGATAGGTGCGGTCCTGATATTTCCAGGCATTGCGCCAGTAGGTGCAGGTACAAACAATCGTAAGTGGGGCGTGGGCGATGGCGGGTTCTTTGCCGGTGGCTTCGAGGAGAACGTGGCGATAATCTCCGGCGCGCAGCTTGCGCAGCCCGAACTCGGCGGCGGCGAAATGATAGACGCCGGCTGACAGGCCAGCGAGGTCCCCGCAAACAAGGTAGAGCTCGACCTCGTAGAGCGCTCCGGTGCAGGCCGCCGCGCGAAAGTAGATTTCGCCGCCTGGATATTTTCTCCTGCGGGTGATTCCGGCGGAAAGATAGAGGAGTTCAGCCACCGCTTTTCGATCCGGCACGGCGCTTGTCTGCGCCGGCATGGCCTCGCCGATCGCGGAAAGGGCGGCAACCCCGGTTTGGCGCAATTCGCCGGGCAAGCGCAGCGGCTGCAGAGCCGGATAAATTTTGAACGGCAGCGGCTGGTTGTCCCAATCAAGGAAATGACGATTGGAGTGGATGCTGGCCGGGGAGTGCTTGGTGGCGTTGTGATAACTCCAGGCGGCTTCGAGATTGCAATTGTCAATCATGGAGGCGATCAACTTGGCGCACTCTCAGTTTCAGGCGCCACGCTGACACAGTAGCATCCAAAACAGCCCAAGGAAAACTCAGTGAGCGACCCGAGACATAGGTGATAGATCGAACCGAACACATGGGTTACACTTTTTCCCTTTTTTTGGGGAGGAAGTGATGCCATGGAAGGAGTGTTCGGTGATGGACGAAAGGCTGCAGTTTGGCCGGCGAGCCGATGGCGGAACTTTACAAGGAGTTTGGAATCTCCCGCAAGACCGGCGACAAAATCTTTGATCGCTTCCGATTCAGTTCACGGCGAAAGAAAACGCTGCGCAAATGCTGGCAAACATCTACGTGCAAGGGCCGCCGGTGGCAAATTTTCCTCGGCTGTTCCGGGCCGAACTAGTTGTTGAGCTACGCTGTGAGATATCTGGGATCGAACGAACCCTCAAGGAAAACTGCAAGGTTCAGGTCGACCTCCTCAATCATCAAATCACGGGCATCCGGTGATCGAGTTGTCCAAGAAACGTCTGGCTGGGAGCTTTGGTTTTGGGTTAAACCGACTGTTCCGCCATTCGCACGAGTTCGCTCAATCTCAAGCCCAAAGCCGCCGCCAATTCGTTTGCGACTTCTAGACCGACACTGACCTTGCCCAATTCGATTGAGCTGATATACGTCCGGTGGACGTTGGCCCTTTCCGCAAAATCCTCTTGAGAAAGACCGAGTTTTTGTCTCTCATTCCGGACAGCGGCGCCGAACGTCCGCCGAGAGAATTTTGTTGCCTTAGGCACACCATACTCTTAGTATTCTGAATACGATCAATCTACAGATGATCGTCTACAGCCTGGAAAGAGGATAGGCTCGAGCCCCGTTGACTTATCGCTTTCGGGAGTACAAGTGGACGCTTACTTATCAAGTGTCAGACTTCCGACGCTTCCCACTAAGGCGACCGAGCAGCAATCATCGGCTCGGCCAACGGTTGAACCTGAACTGGCCAGCGACGAGCAATTGATGTTTAGGGTGCGTCTGGGTGACCAGGTGGCAATTGCCGAGCTCTTCAAGCGCCACTCAAGCGCCATCTATCGCCTTGGAAAGAAGACGTTGCGAGATTCCGGCGAAGCGGATGACCTCGTCCAAGAAGTTTTTCTGTATGTATACCGAAAGTCTGAACAGTTCGATGCCTTTAAGGGTTCGGCCCGTTCGTGGATATTTCAAATAGCATACACACAAGCGCTGTTGAAGCGGAGAAAACTGAAGTCTATTGGCCTATACAGCGCCGCAATTACCGACGATCTTCGCGATGCCGAATCTAATAGTGTCTTAATTGCGGACTACGATAAGACCGTTGAAGGGCTTTTCGGCAGGAATGGATGGAAGAGAATCATCGAGGACTTGACCGAAGATCAGCACAAAACGTTGCGACTCCACTTTTTCGAAGGCTACACCTTCACGGAAATTGCTGAGGAACTCGGCCAGACCTACGCTAACATCAGAAACCACCACTATCGAGGTCTTGAAAAGATCCGCAAACACGTAGTAGGAAATGTCCCGAACAGGCGATCGATGGGAAGTTGAGGCATTTCACAGATGGGCTCGCATGAGGAGTTCCTTGAACTTTGTGCGGCTGCGACTGCTGGCGAGTTAACCTCCGACGAGCGCCGGAGACTCGACGCGCACGTGGAAGGGTGCGTGGAATGTCGGCGGACGATGAAGGAATACGAAGTCGCCGCGCAGCACACTGCAGCTGCACTAGCCGCGAAGTTCGCCTCTGAGCAGAACGAATCAGATCCTTCATGGTCTGTTGAGGAGGCTGAGAAATCGTTTTTCAAGCGTCTGAAGGATGAAAATAAATCCACGGCAGTCGAAGAGAGTCACGGCGAGACGACCAAACATGGCCAACGTTTCGGCTACCACCCCTCACGCATTCGCTGGCGGGAAGTGTGGATGACATTCGCCGCGACAGTGCTTCTGGCAGCAGCGCTCGGCTTCACCGCATACAGGACAGGTGTAAAGCGGGGCGCTGACGGCGCGCGAACAATTCCAGTCCCAAAAGAGTCCGCCAGTTCTCTTGAAGAACAAGCCAGCGATGCAGGTTACGCACGGGCACAGTTGGAAGCAAAACTCGTGGAGAACACCAAGGTCATTGATGACTTGAAGCAGCAACTGTCCGAACAGATCAAAGTCGTTAACTCGCTGAAGTCCGCGGGAGCGGCTCCAGGAAAACCTTCAGGAAGCGGCCCACAAGCCATACAAGAAGCGAGCGATGAAAGTATCAAGCGAGATGAAGAACTTGCGGCTGCCCAGGCAAAATTGGCGGAGTTTCAAAAGACACTGGAAGCGGCGACAGCACAGCGAGATGAAAATGCGTCCCAAGCGGCTGCCCTGGAAGCAAAGGTTAACGAGTTGACTCAACTTGCGAGGGTATCCGAAGAAGCGCTCGATCAAAGAGACAC
>JACXTT010000133.1_pt1 | contig 111314 bp, 97 predicted proteins | sample 9270951 | NCBI WGS metagenome assembly JACXTT01 (sample SAMN15532306, study PRJNA645909) | rock metagenome | isolation source: weathered quartz diorite | place: Puerto Rico | collected 2017-06-21 | reverse complement strand
CGGGACCGGTACTCATCGACATTACCAAAAACGCGCAGATACAGAAATTCAATTACGAAGGATATGTTAAGTGCGACCATATCCGCAGCTACAGGCCAAAGCCCATCGTGCGACAGCAATATGTACAGCAGGCAGCCGAACTGATCAACAACGCAAAAAAACCGTTCATCATTTGGGGCCAGGGTGTGATACTGGGCAGTGCCGAGCAAGAGTTTAAAGCCTTTGTTGAAAAAAGCGGCATCCCCGCGGCATGGACGATATTGGGCGCAGGCGCTATCCCAACCGATCATCCGCTGAACGTGGGTATGCTGGGCATGCACGGCAATTACGGCCCAAATGTGCTGACCAACGAGTGTGATGTGCTTATCGCGATAGGTATGCGCTTTGACGACCGTGTTACCGGCCGCCTGGATAAATACGCCAAACAGGCCAAAGTTATCCACCTGGATATTGACCCCGCCGAGATCGATAAAAATGTAAAATCAACCGTTCCCGTTTGGGGCGATTGCAAAGAGACACTACCGCTGCTTACCGCGTTGGTGGAGTCGAAAAAACATACAGCGTGGCTGAATACCTTCAACGAATACACGCAAAAGGAAGTTGAAGCTGTCATTCATGATGAGCTGAACCCAACCATGGGCGAAATGACCATGGGCGAGGTAATAAAACAACTGAACGAGTTAACAAAAGGTGACGCCGTGATCGTAACCGACGTAGGCCAGCACCAGATGGTGGCCTGCAGGTATGCCGAATTTAAGCAGACACGCAGCAACGTAACCAGCGGCGGCTTGGGCACCATGGGATTCGCGCTGCCCGCAGCAATAGGCGCTAAGTTCGGTGCGCCGGATAGGGAGGTTGTCGCCATCATTGGCGACGGCGGTTTCCAGATGACGTTGCAGGAGCTGGGCACCGTTATGCAAAGCGGCGTGGATATAAAGATCATCATCCTGAATAACAAGTTCCTGGGTATGGTGCGCCAATGGCAGGAACTGTTTAACGAGCGCCGGTATTCATTCGTGGATATCCAAAGCCCCGATTTTGTTGCGGTGGCTGCGGCGTACGGCATCCCCGGGAAATGTATTTCGGACCGGGCCGATCTGCCGGGCGCATTAAAAGAGATGATGAATGACAAAGGCTCGTACCTGCTAGAAGTTATGGTAACCAAGGAAAACAACGTGTTCCCGATGGTGCCACAGGGGTGCAGCGTTGCCGAAATCAGGCTGAAGTAATCTAAAAAAGAGAATTATGAGCAACCAGGATACAGAGAAACAAGAGTTTAACATAACGGTTTACACCGAAAATCAGATCGGGCTGCTGAACCGTATCGCGATCATATTCACACGCCGGAAGATCAACATCGACAGCCTGAATACCTCGCCGTCGGAGATCGAGAGCATTCACCGGTTTAATATCGTGATCACCGAGTGGGAAGATGTGGTGCGCAAGCTTTGCCGCCAGATAGAGAAACAGGTGGAAGTGCTGAAGGTGTATTACCATACCAACGAGGACGTGATATGGCAGGAGCTGGCACTCTACAAAGTGTCGACCGATGTGATAGCCGAAAAAGTAAGCGTTGAACGTTTGCTGCGCGAGAACGGTGCGCGTGCTGTGGTTATCCGCAAGGATTACACCGTGTTTGAAACAACTGGCCACCGCGAGGAGACAGACAACCTCATCAGCATTTTACAGCCATACGGGCTGATAGAATTTGTACGCAGTGCACGTGTGGCAATTATTAAAGACAGCGAAGGCTTCAATTCAAAAATACGGGAATTTGAACGGCTGGAGCCCGGCGAGGAAGTGGTGGAAAATGAATATTTAAACCAGGGGCAGAAGGTGTTCAGCATGTGAGCTTAAAGCAGAAAGCTCAAAGCAAAAAGTAAGAAAAAAGAATATATAATCGGGCAATTTGAGAGCTTTCAGCTTTATGCTTTTAGCTTTCCGCTCAAAAAATCCTAAAAACAAATACAATGGCAAAATTAAATTTCGGCGGCAGCGAAGAAAATGTAGTAACCCGCGAGGAGTTCCCTCTATCAAAGGCACAGGACGTATTAAAAGACGAGATTGTGGCAGTAATTGGCTATGGCGTGCAGGGCCCAGGCCAGGCGCTTAATCAAAAAGACAACGGCATTAACGTTATTGTGGGCCAGCGTAAAGGCACCAAAACATGGGATAAAGCCGTGAACGACGGCTTTGTACCCGGCGAAACGCTTTTTGAAATTGAAGAAGCCCTTGAAAAAGGAACGATCATTTGCTACCTGCTAAGCGACGCCGCACAGATAGAATTATGGCCGACCGTTAAAAAACATTTAACAAAAGGCAAAGCCCTGTATTTTTCACACGGGTTTGGTATCACGTTCAAAGAGCAAACCGGTATCGTTCCGCCTGCTGATGTGGATGTGTTCCTGGTAGCGCCTAAGGGTTCGGGCACTTCATTGCGTCGTATGTTTTTACAGGGTCGCGGGTTGAACTCAAGCTATGCGATCTTCCAGGATGCAACCGGCCGTGCTAAAGAGCGGGTTATTGCACTTGGTATCGCCGTAGGCAGCGGTTACCTATTCGAGACTGATTTCAAAAAAGAAGTTTACAGTGACCTTACCGGCGAACGCGGTACGCTGATGGGATGTATACAAGGTGTGTTTGCCGCGCAATACGAAGTGCTGCGTAAAAACGGGCACTCGCCGTCGGAAGCATTTAACGAAACCGTTGAGGAATTGACGCAATCGTTAATGCCATTGGTAGCCGAAAACGGCATGGACTGGATGTATGCCAATTGCTCAACCACCGCACAGCGCGGCGCATTGGATTGGTGGAAGAAATTCCGTGATGCCACCAAACCAGTATTTGAAGAATTATATGACAGCGTAGCATCGGGCAAAGAATCGCAAAAATCGATCGATTCAAACAGCAAGCCCGATTATCGCGAAAAGCTGAATATCGAACTGAAAGAGCTCCGCGACAGCGAAATGTGGCAGGCCGGCAAAACCGTAAGAAGCTTAAGGCCCGAGAACCAGGCAGTAGAGGCATAAAAAATAAGAATTGTCATTGCGAGCGCTAGCGCGGCAATCGCGAATTGTACTGGCTGTAAGGCAAAGTTCGCGATTGCTTCGTACCTCGCAATAACAAGTTGTCAAATCTACATGGAAGTATCAGTCGCAGGACAGTCCTATAATAAATAGCGGCGCGATACTAATGTTAAATACTAAATTAAAAACTATGATACACGATCCAAACCGCGTTTATGTTTTTGATACCACGCTTCGCGATGGCGAGCAGGTACCGGGGTGCCAGTTAACCACCCCCGAAAAGATAGAGATCGCCAGGGAACTGGAGGCATTGGGTGTAGATATCATCGAAGCGGGCTTTCCCGTCTCGAGCCCGGGAGATTTTCAGAGTGTGGTGGAGATATCCAAAGCGGTATCGCAGCCCACGGTTTGCGCCTTGACGCGCGCGAATAAAGGCGATATCGATGCAGCTGTTGAGGCATTGCACTACGCCAAACGTCCCCGCATCCATACTGGTATCGGTTCGTCGGATATGCATATCAAACATAAATTCAACAGTACACGCGAAGAGATTTTGCAGCGTGCCGTTGATGCGGTAAAATATGCCAAGCGGTTTGTGGAAGATATCGAGTTTTACGCGGAGGACGCCGGCCGGGCAGATATTCACTACCTGGCACAAATGATCGAAGCCGTGATCGCTGCAGGCGCAACGGTAGTGAACATACCCGATACCAACGGCTATTGCCTTCCAAACCAATATGGTGAGAAAATAAAATTCCTGAAGGAGAATGTGCAGAATATCGATAAAGCGATCATTTCGGTTCATTGCCATAACGACCTCGGCCTGGCTACTGCCAACTCAATAGCAGGTTTGGAAAATGGCGCAAGGCAGGTAGAGGGTACTATAAACGGCATTGGCGAACGCGCCGGGAACACCTCTATCGAGGAGGTGGTGATGATATTAAAAACCCATCAAAAGCTGGGCCTGCATACCAATATCAATACCCGCAATTTTTATGAGCTGAGCCATACGGTGAGTACGCAAATGCGCATGCCTGTACAGCCCAATAAGGCCATAGTGGGCAGCAACGCGTTTGCACATAGCTCGGGCATACACCAGGATGGCTTTTTAAAGAACCGCGAAAATTACGAGATCATTAAGCCTGAAGACGTCGGTTTCCCGAGCGCTACTATAGTATTAACCGCACGCAGCGGAAGGCATGCGTTAAAGTTCCATCTTGATCGCCTGGGGCATCGCCTTGACCGTGCCGAGCTGGACGAAACCTACAAGAGTTTTTTAACGCTGGCAGATAATAAATTAAACATAAACGACGATGACCTTTTATCACTGGTTTACAATCAGTCGTTTTCAAAAGTGAGTAAATAAATACGTTATAAAAATGAGCAAGACATTATTTGATAAGGTGTGGGATACGCATGTGGTACGGCAGATTGAGGGTGGGCCCGATGTGCTTTTTATCGACCGTCATCTTATCCATGAAGTAACCAGCCCGGTAGCCTTTTTAGGACTAAAAAGCCGCGGAATAAGGGTTTTATACCCGGAGCGGACATTTGCTACGGCTGACCATAATACACCAACTATAAACCAGCATTTGCCGGTGGCCGACCCACTGTCGGCCAACCAGCTAAATGCGTTGGAGTCAAATTCTAAGGAATACGGCATCAGTTACTGGGGATTGGGCCATCAAAAAAATGGTATTGTGCACGTGGTTGGTCCGGAGTACGGCATTACTCAGCCCGGCGCAACCATCGTTTGCGGCGATTCACATACTTCAACCCACGGTGCGTTCGGCGCTATTGCTTTTGGTATTGGTACGTCGGAAGTGGAAATGGTGCTGGCTACGCAATGTATCATGCAGCCGAAGCCAAAAAAGATGCGCATCAACGTGAATGGAAAGCTCGGTTTAGGGGTTACCCCGAAGGACGTAGCATTATTCATTATTTCCAAACTTACCACTTCGGGCGCTACAGGTTATTTTGTTGAATATGCCGGTGATGTTTTTGAGAACATGAGCATGGAAGGCCGGATGACGGTTTGTAATCTGAGTATTGAAATGGGCGCCCGCGGCGGTATGATCGCCCCCGATGAAACCACCATCAACTATGTAAATGGCAGGGAGTTTAGTCCTAAAGGCGAAGCCTGGGATAAAGCACTGGCTTATTATAAAACATTAAAAACCGATTCGGATGCTGTTTTTGATAAGGAATTAACGTTTGACGGTTCATCGATCGAACCCATGATCACATTCGGTACAAATCCTGGCATGGGCATGGGCATTTCTCATGATATTCCCGATGCCGCACAAGTTGAAGGCGGTGCTGCAACATACGAGAAATCATTAAACTATATGGGCTTTGCCGAAGGCGAGCACATGATCGGCAAAAAGGTAGATTTTGTTTTCGTGGGCAGCTGCACCAATGGCCGTATCGAAGATTTCAGGGCGTTTACGTCCCTTGTAAAAGGTAAACATAAGGCCGATAACGTTACAGTTTGGCTGGTTCCCGGCTCGCATATTGTCGAGAAACAAATTAAAGACGAAGGATTGCTGGATATCTTAACAGAAGCCGGCTTTTCATTACGTCAGCCAGGTTGTTCAGCCTGTTTGGCGATGAATGATGATAAGATCCCTGCAGGAAAATACGCAGTAAGTACCTCGAACCGAAACTTTGAAGGCAGGCAAGGCCCCGGCGCACGAACCATGCTGGCCAGCCCGCTGGTTGCCGCCGCCGCCGCCATCACCGGTGTAGTTACAGATCCCAGGACCTTAATTGAAGAACTGGTTTAGGTTTGAGATTAAGAAACAATAAAATAAACCGGTGTAATCAAAAATCATCGGTGTAATCGAAATTTACAATGGCTTACGATAAATTTAACATATTAGGAAGTACAGCAGTTCCGCTTCCAATTGAAAATGTGGATACCGACCAGCTGATACCGGCCCGCTTTTTAAAAGCAACGGAACGTGTAGGATTTGGCGACAATCTTTTCCGCGACTGGCGTTATAATCCCGACAATACGCCCAAAAAAGATTTTGTGCTGAACAATCCTATTTATAGTGGCAGGATACTGGTGGGTGGCAAAAACTTCGGCTCCGGTTCGTCCCGCGAACATGCCGCCTGGGCCGTTTACGACTACGGGTTCAGGTGCGTGGTATCGAGTTTTTTTGCAGATATTTTCAGGAACAACTGTTTAAACATCGGTGTATTGCCTGTACAGGTTAGCCCCGCGTTTTCTGAAAAAATATTTGCTGCTATCCATGCCGATCCAAAGACTGAGATAGAAGTGAACTTGCCGGCTCAAACCATTACACTATTATCAACAGGCGAAAAAGAGACGTTTGAGATCAGCCCATATAAAAAGGATAATATGATGAATGGCTTCGATGATATCGATTACCTGCAAAGCATCAAAACAGAGATAGAAGAGTTTGCTGAAAATCTCCCGCTTTAAGATGGAACGACGGAAAATAGAGATAATGGATACCACACTCCGCGATGGCGAACAAACATCGGGCGTGTCTTTTTCCATGTCGGAAAAATTAACCATCACTCAACTTTTGTTAGAGGAACTGAATGTCGACCGGGTTGAGATCGCATCCGCGCGCGTATCCGAAGGCGAGTTCCAGGCGGTTAAAAGCATTTTAACCTGGGCCGAGGCAAATGGCTATGCCGACCGGATAGAAGTATTGTCTTTTGTAGACGACGGCGTTTCGATCGACTGGATGGTCAACTCTGGCGTAAGGGTTCAGAATCTGTTGACAAAAGGCTCGCTAAACCATTTAACCCATCAGCTTAAACGGACACCTGAACAGCACTTTTGCGACATAAAGCGTGTTATTGACCTGGCTCGAAGTAAAGGTATTTCAACAAATGTTTATTTGGAGGATTGGAGCAATGGGATGCGTAACTCGCCGGATTATGTGTACCAGCTTTTGGATTTCCTATCCACACAACCGGTAAAAAGGATATTATTGCCGGATACGCTGGGCATTCTGACGCCCGGTGAGACTTTCAAATATCTAAAGGCCATAAGATCAAAATATCCGGATATTCATTTTGATTTCCACGCCCATAATGATTACGACCTGGGCACAGCGAACGTTTTGGAGGCAGTAAGGGCGGGGGTAAATGGATTACATTTAACCGTAAATGGGATGGGCGAACGTGCCGGAAACGCCGCTATGGCAAGCGTAGTGGCTGTAATAAATGACTTTGCCCCGGATGCTGAACTCGGAATTAAAGAGCCGTCCATTTATAAAGTAAGCAAGCTGGTTGAAACATTTTCGGGTATCAGGATACCTTCGAATAAACCCATTGTCGGCGATAACGTTTTTACACAAACGGCAGGCATACACGCCGATGGCGACAGCAAGAATAATTTATACTTTAACGATCTCCTTCCCGAACGTTTTGGAAGAAAACGCGAGTATGCACTCGGCAAAACATCGGGCAAAGCAAACATTGAAAAAAACTTGCAGGAGCTGGGCTTAAAATTAAACGCTGCCGATTTGAAGAAAGTTACTCAGCGTGTAATTGAATTGGGCGACAAGAAGGAAATTGTTACTAAAGAAGATCTTCCGTATATCATTTCGGATGTTTTGGATAGTAGTCTTTACGCTGATAAAGTAATCGTAGAGTCGTATGTATTAATGAATGCTATGGGCCTGCGCCCGTCGGCAACCATTTCTGTAACCATAGATGGCGAAAAGTTCGAGGAGAACGCCCAGGGCGACGGCCAGTTTGATGCATTCATGAAAGCACTGACCAGCGTTTACGCAAAAAAACAGCGATGTTTACCAAAATTGATCGATTATGCAGTGCGCATAGCCCCGGGCAGCAGCTCGGATGCCCTTTGCGAAACGATCATTACCTGGCAAACCGATAAAAAGAAATTTATCACACGCGGGTTAGATTCGGATCAGACAGTATGCGCCATTAAGGCGACGCAAAAAATGCTGAATATTATATAAGACTTAAGAAACAAGACAAGAACACAACTATAACATAAATGAAACTGAATATCGCACTTTTAGCGGGAGATGGAATAGGGCCCGAGGTTATTGACCAGGCTGTTAAAGTATCAAATGCAGTAGCAAAAAAGTTTAATCACGAAATTACCTGGACACCCGCTTTAACCGGCGCATGTGCGATAGATGCAGTTGGCGAGCCTTACCCGGACGCAACACACGAGATTTGCATGGCTGCCGATGCCGTTTTATTCGGCGCAATCGGGCATCCACGGTTTGATAATGACCCGAAAGCTACCGTCCGCCCGGAACAAGGTTTGCTGAAGATGCGTAAAAAGCTGGGCCTGTTTGCCAATGTTCGCCCTACATTTACCTTCCCGTCATTGATCGATAATTCGCCGTTAAAAAGAGAACGCATTGAAGGCACCGACCTGATCATCCTGCGCGAATTAACCGGGGGTATTTATTTTGGCGAAAGAGGAAGAAAAGACGACGGGAATACCGCGTTCGATACGTGTACCTACACCCGCGCCGAAGTACAACGCCTTGCGAAATTGGGTTTTGAAATGGCCATGACACGCGGCAAAAGATTGTGCTGTGTTGATAAGGCTAATGTGCTCGAAACTTCGCGCCTGTGGCGGGAAACAGTACAGGATATGGAAAAGGATTTCCCCGAGGTTACCGTAAGCTACGAGTTTGTCGACGCTGTTGCAATGCGCCTGGTTCAATGGCCGAATACCTATGATGTGCTGATCACTGAAAACCTTTTTGGCGATATTTTAACTGACGAAGCGTCTGTCATCTCGGGCTCAATGGGCCTGATGCCGTCGGCTTCTATCGGCGTCCATACTTCATTATTTGAACCCATACATGGCTCTTATCCGCAGGCTGCCGGTAAGGATATCGCCAACCCGCTGGCAACCGTGCTATCAGCTGCAATGATGTTTGAAGATGCTTTCGGATTAAAAGAAGAAGCGGAATTGATCCGGTCGGTTGTAAACAAATCATTAGCCGAAGGCATCGTGACAGAAGATCTTGCCGGGAAAAACAAAGCTTACAAAACCAGCGAAGTTGGGGATTGGCTTGCAAAAAACATATAATATTTATTAAAATAATAAATGAAATATTAAAATAATAAATGAGAAGTAAATAGCGCCGCATGTAATTTTTATGTGATGCAGCACGGTACGGATATTATTCGCATATCTTTATATGACGATTAAACCTTTGTTACGTGTTAAAGGAGATTCAAAGTGCGCTGCTGGAGCTTGGTTTTGAAGCCAATGAGCATACTATGCTTGCTTATTGGGACAGCGATTTAGTGTGCCGGTTTGCAAATAACGCTTATATCGATTGGTTTGGTAAAACTCCCGACGAAATAATTAACAAGGTTACTATGCCCGATCTGCTGGGCGATCTTTATGAAAAAAATATCAAGTATATCGATGGCGTTTTGGGGGGTAAGGTGCAGGTATTTGAACGTGATGTTCCTATAGCCAACGGTTCGGTACGCAACTCAGTGGCCACCTATATTCCCGACTATGACGATGGTGTGGTACGTGGCTTTTATGCCCATGTAACGGATATTACGTTTTTAAAAAATAAAAACACTTCCGGATGGTCATCTATACACACAAAAAATGCCTGGTTTTTTGAAGAAAAAATAATTGGCTCCGTCGAAAAATATTTACAGGCAAATATTCTTAACGAATTTCCTGGTATCCCAATGCTCGCAAAACGGTTTTTTATTTCTGAGTCGAAACTCAAGCGAGATTTTAAATCGAGATATAAAACAACTGTTTTTTCCTATTTCCGCAATTTGCAAATGGAATTTGCTGAGGCATATATCATCGAAAAAAAATGCAGTAAAAAGCAAATGGCAGCCTTGCTGCATTTTGAAAACCCGTCGAACTTTTTAGCCTGTTATAAAAAATACCTGTTTGAAAAGACGGACCGCACTATAGCCGAGGAGATACAAAAGAATACCGACTATAATTATAAAACATTTATCGAACAATCGCCTTTTGCAATTGCTATGTTGGATACGCGGCTTATATTAATAGCGGCTTCAAAAAAATGGGCAGAAACGTACCGGCTTGAATATAACCATCAAATAGGATTAAATATCTATGCCATTTCCCCTTATATGGAGTCTAAATGGAAGGCGATTTTTGAAGGTGGATTGCAAGGTAAAAGCTATAATGATGAGAATAAATTCGTAAATGAAGATGGGACAATGCGTTGGGTGCGCTGGGACGTGCACCCATGGTATAAAAACAACGGCACGGTTGGGGGATTGCTTTTGTTCAGTGAAAATATAACCGAATTAAAGCAGCACGAAGAAGAGAACAGGAAATTGCTCGAAATTTTTAACAAAACCAGCGAAATTGCTCATATAGGAGCCTGGAAGCGAAACTTTAAAGAAGGTACCACATTGTGGAGCAACGTACTTAAAGAAATATTAGAGGTAGGCAGCGATTACGTGCCTGAATATAATGAGGGAATAAATTTCTATAAGGCGGGCAAAAGCCGGCGAAAGATTGAACGTGCATTGATTAACGCAACAGAACTCGGTTTGTCTTTTGATATAGAAGTTGAAATAATTACTGCGAAGGGCACGCAAAAGCGGGTGAGAGTTATCGGCTATCCCGACATAATTGATGGTTACTGCGAAAAGTTGATGGGAATTATGCAGGAGGTGGCGGTGAAACACGATAACACCCTGATAGAAACGGATAAACGCCAGCCTTTAAAGGGTTAAATTGACCTTTAACAGGTGAGATGCATTTCATACAACCGTTACTTTTATAGTTTCGAAATGTAATGGGAAGCAATGTCGTTAATCAACCGAATTATTTTGGCCGTCATTTGAGAAATGTTAAAAATGAGGCCGTCAATATTCCCGAAAAAATACAGGGGCATGGTTTTTTAATCGCCGTTACCGATTCGGGATTCATTATTACTCATCTTAGCGAAAACCTGGTATTTATTTTATCAGAAGATCCGCGCAATTATTTAGGTAAACAGCTGAGCGAACTTGTAGGAAAACTTAAACTTAAGGCCAATGGCGAGGTGGTGCAGCTTGACCGGATTCTATCGTCCGGAATGAAAGATAACGAGCTGGAATACATTAATCCCTATTTGCTGGAGGTTGGTTTACAGCCGTATAACCTGATAGTCCATCATTCGGGCGAGTATATTGTACTTGAGTTTGAAAATGTACTGGCTTTAACATTCGATTTTCAAAATGCCATTGAGATCTCAACATCTGGAGAGCTTGCAGGAAAGGTGGTTGCGGTTGTATTGGAGAAAGCTGTCGGGCGAATCAAAAAAATAATTGGATACGACCGCGTAATGGTTTGTAAATTCGACAAGAATGGTTTCGGGCAGGTAATAGTGGAAGCGCGGGGCGCCGGTATGGAATCCCGTTTAGGATCGCAATACCCACCATCCCGGATATCCAGGCAGGCCGCGGAACTTTATAAACGAAATTTGTCGCATATCATCTCCGACACGGATTGCATCGAGTCGGCCATTATTGCTTTTAATATAAACAAAACACCGCTTGAACTTAGCCAGGCAGTTTTACGGACGGTTTCACCCGACCACATGCAATATTTGAAAAATGCAAGTATAGCATCGGGTTTCGATTTGTCACTGATTTCAAACGGTGAATTATTGGGGCTTATCGCTTGTCACAATTATACTTCCAGGTTTATCAATTACAGGGAACGCGCCACAGCCGGGGTGATTGCCCGGGAGGTATCATCGTCCGTTGATCTCCGGGTATTGAACCTGCAGATGCTTAATTATGGCTAAAATGGCTTATAACGGCCGCCAGTAGCGCATAAATGACCTTTTAAAGGTAGTTTTTTGAGATGTTTGCAGTGTATATTTAATTTCTTCTCAATGTGCGATACATCAGGGTAAGCGGTAGCGGGTAAACGTTGTTTTTTGTTCAATAAAATCAGGGAGGATGGAAAAAATTCTAATATTCGAAGATGACATTGATACAGTAAGTATTTTCAGGACAGTGCTTGCTGAAGAAGGATTTGCGACAATCTCGTCGGCTTGCCTGTTGTCGGTTGACGATATTTACTCCATAGATCCCGATTTGATCATAATGGACAATTGGCTAATTGACGGCCGTGGTTCGGAGCTTTGCAGTAACTTAAAAAAAAGCCCGTTGACAATGCACATTCCTGTTATTTTGTGTTCAGTAACATTTCACCTTGAGCAAATTGCATCCCAGTGCAGCGCAGACGCTTTTTTAGAAAAACCTTTTGATCTCGACGAGTTGATTGGCATGGTACATATGCTTATTTACCGTTCGCGACAGCAACCCGCATAAGGCAGGAATATAAAAAGGGGATCGTTACAGTTTCTGAAATATGGACCGCTATGAGTGTCGATCAAGCCAAGCCATTTTTTTTCTTTGTAACCCACATCACTAAAGATGATGCTGCCAAGCTGCTTTATGGTATAAAGTATAATGGATTGAACTATTATCTTTATAAATCACATGGGATTAATGATTGTGAACAATTGGATCATAACCCTAAACTGGCTGAAGAGATATTTGATACCATGTGCAAAGTGATTACCGAAATTGAAAAGGAATACGAACGCACTCCTCCACTTGAATTTATAAACTTTGATATTTTTAATTGCCTGGTGAGAGCTCGTAACCCACGCTACGGAAATTATAAGCCCAATCTCTAACAGGCAGGTAAATATGGCGCATTCGCTTTATGTTGATGTTGGGATAAACTCGTTTTCAGATGTTAAGGCGTCAGATACCGCACCCGGTTATCGGCGTTATAAATACTTTTTCCACCACTCTGAAGAATAAGCTCCCGCTACTTCAGTGGGTTCACCGGGTTGAGGCACAAATAATGAAATATTTTTTTCCCTGGCGATCTCTTCTAATCTTTCGATTGGTTCATACCACGCATGCGGGGCCAGGTTAAAAGTGCCCCAGTGAATAGGCATCATGACTTTTCCCTTTAGCGCCAGGTGTGCATTTGAAGCATTATCGGGTCCCATGTGTATATCGGGCCAATGCTTTCCATAAGCGCCGATTTCGAGAATTGTTAAATCAAATGGCCCGAATTGCTTGCCTATATCTTTAAAACCCGGAAACCAACCGGAATCAGCTCCGAAGAAGACATTATGTTTGGGGCCTTTGATTACAAATGACGACCAAAGCGTTTCATTGCGGCCGACAATGCCACGCCCGGTGAAGTGCCTGGCAGGTGTGGCTGTTAACACACAGGTGTTATCCAGCATAAAGCTGTCGCCCCAGTCCATTTGGTTTATAAAATTCTTTTCGATACCACTTTTCTCCAGGTATCGCCCAACGCCTAATGAACAATAAAACGGGATGCCTTTGCCGGCAAAAAAATTGATCGTTTTAAAGTCAAGGTGATCATAATGATCATGTGAAACGATAACAGCGTCAATAGGAGACAATGATTCCAGCGGCATCGGCGGTTGAAAGAAACGTTTAGGGCCAATGAAACTCGAAAATGATACCCGGTCGCTCCAAACAGGATCGGTAAGTATCCGTTTGCCGTCGATCTCAATTAACAGGCTCGAATGCCCTATCCAGGTAACTCTTAACCCATTTTTTGGCGGCGTTTGGTAAATGGCAGTCTTTGTTTGGAACGGGCCTAAGGGGCGTTTCGGAACGTTTTCGGCTTTGTTGCCGAGATATTCCCTTAATATTGGAATCAACTTGCCTAAACTGCCTGTATTAGTAGGTATGGGGTTTAAAAATTTTCTTCCTTTTTTTCGGGATCCGGACAACATCATAAAATAATAAAAACGCTACCCCTCAAAAATAGTTCCGATGTTCGGCGCCAGGGGAAGATGAATTGATTTGTTACACTTGGCTGTCAATTCAAAATGACAGTATGTGTTATAAACGCTAAAATATTGTTTGTGGTTCAACCAGGGCTATTCAAAAAAGCGACAGTTTGGCTGCAAAACTCAAGTAACGGTGCGGGTAATGTATTTTTAGTATAAGGATGCGAGGCCCCAAAGGTGTGGTCGCCAGCCGGAATAATCAGAACCCGTGCTGCCGGTATTGCTTTTTTTAGTATTTCCGCATTGCTAAATGGTACCGATACGTCTTCGCCGCCATGAACAATTAAGCATGGTTGTTTGATGTCAGCAGCTTTAGCGGCAATATCCAAACGTTTGGCATTTTTATCAAGGTCATCCAATAAGCTTACTTTTAGCGGCATTTGCTGCCCTGTTCTGGCATTGGGCATATATATAATACCTCGCAAGCGCCATTGGTCTTCCATTTCTTTTGGCCATAAATTGCGGAAACTGGATATTGATGCCATGGTTACAAGTTTTTTTATCCGCGCGTCCTCAGCCGTTTTGATGATGCTAATACCACCGCCAAGGCTATGCCCGATTAAATAAATTTCGGTAGCTGCCGGCATTGACGAGCCATTGCTGGCAAAATCAATTACAGCGTCCAGGTCATTCAGCTCGATAGAAAAAGTATTGTCGCTAAAGGCGATAAGGTCTTTAAAATCAGTCGGGCTATCGGTTGTGGTGCCGTTGTGTGAAAAGTTGAATTTTAGAAACCGGAAGCCATGCTCAGCAAAATACTGCGCAAGCAGGTTATGCGTGCCCCAGTCCTTAAATCCTTTAAAGCCGTGTGCAAAAATGATAAGCGGCGCATTTTTTAACGCATCGTCAAAAGTGATGTCGATAAGTATGCTGCGGCCTTTGGCACCGGGTATATTGAAGTTTTGTTTCCTGATCATGGTATTTTCCCGTAAGTAAACACACCGAAATCCGAACGGTTCTGAACGAATTAAAAAAGCCGCTCAATAATATCATCGGTCGACAATCCCTCCGCTTCCGCGTGATAACTGCGAACAATGCGATGTCGCAGTACCGGTTTTGCGATAGCTTGCACATCTTCAATGTCGGGAGAATATTTGCCGCTGATAACCGCGTGGCATTTAGCGCCTAAAATCAAAAACTGCGATGCGCGCGGCCCTGCGCCCCAGTTCAATAACCGCTTTACTTCCGCCGATGCCAGCTCGCCATGCGGACGGGTTTTTGAAACCAGTTTAACGGCATATTCAAGTACATTATCTGCCACCGGAATATTCCTGACCAATTGCTGGAAATAAATGATCTGGTTGGCGTTTAAAAGCTTATTTACCTGGGCATGCGTTGACGACGTGGTGCTTTTAACTACCTGCAGCTCTTCGCTAAATGTTGGATAATCAAGTGCTACATGAAACATAAAACGATCAAGCTGGGCTTCCGGCAAAGGGTAGGTGCCTTCTTGTTCGATAGGGTTTTGTGTGGCCAAAACAAAAAATGGCAATGATAGTCGGTGGGTGATACCCGCGGCGGTTACCGCTTTTTCCTGCATGGCTTCCAAAAGCGCGGCCTGCGTTTTTGGCGGGGTGCGGTTAATCTCGTCGGCGAGAATAATGTTTGAAAAAACCGGGCCGGGTATAAATTTAAAGGTGCGGTCCTCGCCTAATATCTCCGAACCGATGATGTCCGAAGGCATCAGGTCGGGCGTAAACTGTATGCGTTTAAAATCCAGGTCGAGTACCTGGGCAACCGTTTGCACTAACAGGGTTTTTGCAAGGCCCGGCACACCAACCAATAAGCAGTGGCCGTTACTGAAAATTGAAATAAGCACAAATTTCAACACCTCCTGCTGCCCGATAATTACCTTGCCTATTTCGGCGTTTATTTGCTGATAGGCCTGTCTTAAAGCATCAGCAGCTTCCACGTCAGAGCGGTGTTGCATATTTTAAGGTTTAGCAGCTGCAGCCGTTTCGGGTGTGCCCCAGCCTTGCAGTGAAGGGCACGACTGGTATTGCGGGTCTATCTTTATAAAAGTTTGCTTCCTCTTTTTCTCGAACCACTCGCTTACCGTACGGTTAATTTTAGCATTGGTGGCATATTCTTTTAGTTTGGGATAATCCTGAGTCAGGCTGGCCTTGTGTGCACTGGTTGTGGATTTCAAATACAATATTTTATAGCTTTTTTTACCATCCTGTGCGGTAAATAGTTGCGGTTTTGAAACACCTCCTACTTTCATGGTATCCGTTATCAAAGCAACCTGTGGATCAAGTTTGTCGGTTGGAATGTAAGTGCTGCGTGTCTCAACATTGTCAGCATTTAGCATCATCCCGCCATTATACTTTGTATCCTTGCTGTCCGAATAAATGGCAGCGGCGCGCGAAAAGTCGACAGACTTGTTTTTAATCAACAAATTGTAAACGGTATCCGCCTTAGCTTTTGCCCTGTCAAGGCTCGGCTGAGTTACCGCCGGGATAATTAAAATGTGCCTTACATGCACCTGCTCCCCTCTTCGTTCAATCACCTGCAAAAAATGAAATCCGAAATCGGTTTCAAATACCGGCGAAATTTCACCGGCTTTTAGCTTAAACGCCATTGCCGAAAACTCTTTAACGTACGCTGTACGATCATTAAATCCAAGGTCTCCTCCTTCGGTAGCCGAACCCGGATCCTGTGAATATAAGCGCGCCATCGCGCCAAAGTCTTCTCCGCCTACTACCCGTTTACGCAGGTCCTCCGCTTTTTGCCGGTAAGCCTCTTTCTCATCTTTAGTTAATTTTGGCGAAAAAACAATCTCGCCCACTTCTACTTCCTTATTAAAGGATGGTAAGCTGTCTTTAGGTATGGCGTCAAAAAACTTCTTAACATCTTGCGGTGTAGTATTCACGTTTGAAGTGATTTTTTGCTGCATTTTTTGAGCGATCAATCCTTCTTTAATGTCCGGGCGTATTTCATCCTTATACTGGATTACCGAGCGGCCTAAAAACTGTTCAAGCCGCTCCTGGCCGCCTGCCCGCTGTATCATACCGCGCATCCGGCGGTCAACGTCGTTGTCGACGTCATCATTCTTTACTTCCACGCTGTCGATAATTGCCTGCTGTGCAAGTAACTTCTGCGTCAGCAAACTTTGCAATATCTGGCATTTGATTGACGGATTTGGCGGATTGCCCTGTGCAAGATATGATGCATATTTTAACTCGATGTCCGATTGTAATATAATTCCGCTGCCAACAACTCCGGCAATTTTATCCAGCGTATGTACTTGTGCCCTGGCAACCGATATAATTGAAATAATACTTAAAATGGCTATCCCTAACTTTCTCATCTATTTTTATAATAATGTAACCCGCTTTTAAGCAGGCGTAAAAACTTCGAATTTCGGTAAAATTTATTAATTCCGGCTGTATAATTCGCGCCAATTGATATACTGCACAGAATTATGCGAATATGCCGATAATGCTTCAAACAGTTTAACTACTTTTGGTTAAAATTTGTTAAAGTGAACATCGAACACCCGGCGGCTTTTAGTTTTCTTTTGCAGGACGAAATTTACCTGTTAAATAAAGATAAAATTGAATACAATAAACCGAAGGCTGTTCAGCCGGTTAAGGTTGAACCCGCAACTGAAACGCACCCGGTAAATTTTAATTACCTTGGCGGGAACAAAAAGAATTTCCTGGTTGTAACTAACTATCCCGGGCAGGAATTTATAGCCGAAGCCCATTTTACTGCGTTAGAAAATATCCTGAAACGGCTGGGTTTTGGCCTGGAGGATATTGCAATTTTTAACAAGGCTAAATATGACGAAGTTACATTTGACGGGATGCGGGATTTTTTTAAACCGGCGAAACTGCTTTTTCTTGGTAAAAATGCATTACCGCTTCATATTGAAACGCTTGCCCACAATGAATTGAAAAGCATTGGCGGCTGCAGCGTACTATACAGTTTTAGCTTTGATGATATGATGGACAACCAGGAGCATAAGAAAGCTTTTTGGGAACAAATTAAAAAACTTTAACAATGCAGCAATTGATTTTTGCAACCAACAATGGCCACAAGCTGGAGGAGGTTGCTGCCAAATTAAAGGGGAAAATTAAATTGTACAGCCTGGATGATATCGGCTGTTATGATGATATTGCCGAAACCGGCGTTACCTTTCATGAAAACGCATCCATAAAAAGCCATTTTATACACAATAAATACAAATTGAATTGTTTTGGCGACGATAGCGGCCTGGAGATTGATGCCTTAAACGGCGAACCGGGCGTGTATTCGGCGCGATACTCGGGCAAGCCAGGCGACCACCCGGCTAATATCAAAAAAGTGTTAAAAAAATTGGGTGACTCCACCAATCGGAAAGCCCGTTTCCGGACGGTAATATCCATGATATGGAATAACGAGGAACATTTTTTTGAAGGCGTTGTGGAAGGCACTATACGCCACGAACCTGCAGGTACAAAGGGTTTTGGCTACGACCCAATTTTCCAACCCGAGGGTTACGACCTCACTTTCGGGGAACTCAGCCTGGAGGAAAAAAACAGCATCAGCCACCGCGCCATCGCGATAGATAAATTGATGGCTTTTTTGGATACCGTATAAGTTATTCGCATTCCTTTGTCATGCTGGAACGAAGTGAAGCATCTTCTGCACCTTGTTTACGATGACCTGCCGCTTCAAGATTCTTCACTTCGTTACCCGAAACAAGTTTTCTTAGAACAAAGAAAGATGTCATGGTGAGCTCCGTCGAACCATAGCGGGCAAAGGCCTTTTCCGTTAGACATCGCGATAGTGCCTGGAACAAATTATATTGTTCGTCAGATAAACATTCGCTAGCCCACCGCGCCGTGGTTCGACGGAGCTCACCATGACATCCCTTTTTGCCGTTCTCTACAACGTTTTAAGTTAGCGCCTTATTAGTATGAACTCGCGTTTTGTATCCGCACGAGGCTTATGAGCCTTTATTTACCCTTTCACTCGTTTAAAATAGTCCTAACTGCCCCTTGTCGTCAATCTCAATATCATCCGGGTTGGTAATTTCAAAATCGACCTTTTTATGTTCGGGTGCCGATTCAATCGGTTTTTCAGCAGATGATTCAACCGGTTGAGCCTGCGATTCCAATGGTTTTGTGGCTGATTCAATTGTTGCCGGTTGCGTTGTCGGCTCCGCAGGTTTGATGGGTTCGTTAACGGCTGCTTGTGGCTTTACTTTTTCCGGTTTTGGTGCAGGCGCTTCCACCGGCTCGTTTGCTTCGTCCGATGCCGCGGCGTCATCATTTTCTGCAAATTCTTCGTTTTTATCTTCATCGCCGTCGGTATTTTCAACTTCCGGGTTAATCTCTTTTAGTAGTTCAACTTTTTTGACTGGATGCTGTGAAAGCCGGTTGCCCATAGCTTTCATTCCTTTTACGTCAATTACTTCTGAAAGGTCGACTTCAATTACCTCCGGCGTTTGCTCCTTGCCTTTTAATTGTTCAACGCTAACGGTAGGTTGCGCGGCACCTGATATTAAAATCAATTTGGAACCGCTTTCGTCACTGATGATATTGGTTTGTTTGCCGATGGCTACGCTGTCAAACACAAAACGCTTTACCATGTAGTTTTTTGACTTTCCATCCAAATGAACTACCGAGTAAACTTTCGCCGGGTCATATTTTTCGATAACAAGCATTTTATCGTCGAAATGATTGTTCAGATCGAAACTGGTAAGTTCGTAAATGCCGTTGCTTAAAACGGTTAATACCCGGTCGTCGCCGTCAAACTCGCCTAAATACTTGCCGCGGCCATCGGCATTTAACCGTTTTAAAATATCATCGTACCATATTTTACGGCCGGATAGGGTGGATACACCCTTGCTTTTCAGCAGGATCTTTTTAACAGGGTATTTCGTAATGATATTACCCATTGAATTGCGCCCTTTGATGGCAAGAGCAGCAAAATCTTCGTCGAACTGTAGTTTTTTTAGCTTGCTATGCGGTTTCAACTGCACGTTTACTACTTCAGCTTCGCCATTTGGGTTGGCTGAAAAATACAATACCCTGGTGCCTTTGGTGCCTTTCGTGAGATCGTATTCCTTATCGCGGGTAACGCCCACTACCGAAAAACGCTTGATATAGCTTATTCCGCTTTGGCCGTCCTTGTAAATCATGTTATAGACGGTGCGTTCGTCATTCTTTTTGAAAACAGCGGCGTGGATAATCTCTTTTCCTACAAAAACCTTGTCCTGTACCTTCGTGATGATGCACCTGCCATCCTCCCTGAAAACAATGATCTCATCGATATCCGAGCAATCGCAAACAAATTCATCTTTCTTTAACCCCGAGCCAATAAAACCGTCAACACGGTTTACATACAATTTGACGTTGGCCAGCGCTACCTGAGCGGCTTCAACCTTGTCAAATGTTCTTAGTTCAGTTTTGCGCTCTCTGTCCTTACCATATTTTTCGCGCAGTTTCTGGAACCAGGCAATGGTGTAATCGGTGAGGTGTTTCAGGTGGTGCTTTACTTCTTTTATCTCGCTTTCAAGCCCCTTTATCTGCTCGTCCGTTTTTTTAACGTCAAAACGGGTGATGCTGCTCATCGGCTTGTCGATAAGCTTTTTATAATCTTCGGGTAGTATCTCACGGTAAAGCTGCGGGAAGAATGGTGCGAATAGCCGGTTTAATACTTCCAATACCATTTCGAAGTTGGTTGAGCTTTCATAATCCGGGTGCTTATACATGCCCTCCTGGATAAATATCTTCAGCAACGAGCTAAAGAATATTTTTTCCATCAGTTCCTTCAGCCGGATCTCCAACTCCATCTTCAGCAGCTTGCGGGTATAATGCGTGCTTTCGGTAAGCATATCGTTCACGCTCATAAACCGCGGCTTGTCGTTCTGTATTACGCAGGTATTTGGCGAAATAGACACCTCACAGTCAGTGAAAGCGTACAATGCATCAATAGTCACATCCGGTGATATGCCGGGAGCAAGATGCACCATGATCTCCACGCTGCTTGACGTGTTGTCCTCAATCTTTTTGATCTTGATCTTACCCTTTTCATTCGCAGCGACAATGCTTTCCATCAGTCCGCCGGTAGTAGTGCTGAACGGGATCTCAGTAATAGCAAGCGTTTTTTTATCGCGCTCAACAATTTTAGCCCGTACACGCACCCGACCCCCGCGCTGGCCTTCATTATATGCCGACGCATCTGCCATGCCCCCGGTCGGGAAGTCGGGCAACAGGTTAGGCGCATTACCCTTGAGCACTTCAATGGAGGCCTCTATTAATTCAATAAAATTATGCGGTAATATCTTTGTGGCTAAACCTACAGCAATACCTTCGGCGCCCTGCGCAAGCAGTAAAGGGAATTTAACCGGCAGGGTTATCGGTTCGCGGTTACGGCCGTCATAGCTTGCCTGCCAATCGGTAGTATCCGGGTTAAAAACAACATCGAGTGCAAATTTTGATAGACGGGCTTCGATGTAACGCGGAGCGGCTGCAGAGTCGCCGGTAACAGGGTCGCCCCAGTTGCCCTGGCAATCAATTAGCAGGTTTTTTTGTCCTATCTGTACCATGGCGTCACCAATGGAAGCATCCCCGTGCGGGTGATATTTCATGGTGTTACCGATAACGTTAGCGGCTTTGTTAAAGCGCCCGTCGTCCATTTCTTTAAGCGAATGCAGGATGCGGCGCTGAACCGGTTTTAAGCCGTCATTGAGATGCGGAACGGCACGGTCGAGTATTACATAGGAGGCATAATCCAAGAACCAGTTTTCGTACAGTCCATCGAGTGAGATAATGTTATGTAATTTTTCTTCGTTGCCTTCAGGTATCTCGTTCGGGGTTAAATCTTCACTCATTGGTAGCTTAAAAAATTTGGATGGGTAAAGATAATTATAATGTGCAGATGTGCGGATTTAGGATGAGCAGATTTTTTTAACATGGAGAAGGCGTGGAATAATAAATCATTAAATACATGCGCATAGACAAATTTCATGCGTATATTTGTATTATGAAAAGTCGTTTGAATTTAACAATTGATGACAGCTTGCTTAAAAGAACTAAGCTGTATGCAGAAAAACAACGAACGAGCGTTTCCGAATTAGTAGAAGATTATTTTAAAAGCCTTCAAAGACCAGTAAAACGGAAAACATTTATTGACTTGGTTGAAAAACTCAATAAACCTGATATTGACCCCAAAGCAGACTTGAAAGAACTATACTATCAGGATCAAAGACATGGCGGTTAAAATATTTTTAGATGCTAACGTTTTGCTTGACTACACGCTTAAACGAGAATTTGGTGACGATGCGAAAGCCATACTGGAAGATGTTATTGACGGGAATATTCAGGCCTTTCTAACCTCATCCGTCCTTCACATTCTTGGATATTGGACATCCAAAGCTTATGGAGGCCCTAAAGCAAAAGAAATATTGCTAACCCTATTATCAGATGTGACGATTATCGATATCCCGCATGAGACAGCTTTAATCGCCTTGCATTCCAAGATCAACGACATTGAAGATGCTCTTCAATATTATACAGCCATTCACCATAAAATCGACTATTTTATTTCACGGGATGTACGACTGAAAAAGGAATGCATTCCTGTCTTGCCGGTATTAACACCAAAGGAGCTTATACAAACGTTGCAGTTATAAATAAGTTACTTAACAAACATCATTTCTTCATCGCCCTTATCATTTGCCCATAATTCCATTTCCGCAGCATAGCATTAACGGTATTTACAATTCGTTTTGCTCGCGTCTCGCTGGTTTTGGCATCGTTTATCCACTTAATAAAATATTCCCGGTGTGATTTGGCGAGGGTATTATAAAAATCAAACGCCTCCGGTTCAAATTCAAAACACTCTTTTAAGTCGTCCGGCATTTCAATTTTAAAATCGGTGTCTTCTTCCAGCTGCACCCGGAGCGTGGCGCCGCTATTTTTGTGAATCGCTTTACGGATATCCGCCTTTAGCGCCATTATGAAATTGCCTTCGCCCATGGGCAACAGTGCCATGCCGCTAACTCCCAGTCCATCCAGCATGCCACGTACCCTGAACGATTTTTTGTTGCCTGGCTTTAGTTGCTGCGCCAGGTCGGCAGGGATTTCAATATAGCTCCAGCCGGTTTTTTCGCCCTGTTCGTTGAATTGTAAAATGATGGTGTCAAATACAACCATTTGGTTTAAAAGCTTTTAGAATTACACCGCTAAGTACGGTTTTCCGGATTGATATTTAAAATGTTAAATGTTTGTTAAATCATTTAAAAACGCAGGTTTTACCGTAACGAAGTGGAAATAAAACATGTCTTATAGCAGTAAATAATCCAATAACCTAAAAAATAAGATTATGAAAACTTTAAAAGCGATGTTGATGGGCCTGGCCCTTGTATTTGCCGTCGGTGTGGCGAGCGCAGCAACCACTTCGGGGCCAAAACCAACCAAAGATGATGTATTTAATACTTATTTAAATGCGGTTGTACATGGTAAATTAGCAGGGATTGAAGACGTAATTGATGACGAAGCGGAGTTTAACATTAAGCACGGCGATAATGTGAGTACGATTGGTAAACAACAAATTATCAGATCATTAAAATCGACCGAGAATATTGAGCAGGACTGCCACTGCACCAAATCGGTGGTTCAGGACAGTGATGACGTAAGCATGCTTAAAGTTGAAATGAAATATGCCGACTTTACACGCGTAGATATAATTACCGCGCAGCGTGCCGGGCACGGATGGAAAATTACGAAGGTTGAGTCCTCCTATGTCTAAGAATAATTCCTGTCTATTTGTAGAAAGGCTCCGCAACGGGGCCTTTTATTTTACATACCGTTTGAGCACTTTTTGCCAGCGATCATATCCTTTGCTATTTAGGTGCAGGTAATCTGCCTTGAACAGGGAAGAATCAGGCGACGATGTGTTTTCCTTATAAATAACCGAGCTTACATCGATAAAATAACTCTTAGGCTTATGCACAATGTACTCTTTTATCAACTTATTGGCGGTTACCATTTCATTAAAATGTTTTATACGGCTGGGGCTCGGTTTTATCGACAAAAAGTAAATGCGTGTTTTTGGCAACTGCTGATGGATCATTTGCCAAAGTTTTTGAAATTCGGTGTAAACAAATTCAGCGTTTTTACCTGCAGCTATGTCATTCTCCCCGGCGTAAATGAATATCTTACGTGGATGGTATGGGAATAAAACGTAAGGCGTGTAGTAGTCAACTATTTGCCAAAGCTCGCAACCACCAACCCCGCGCTTAATAATGGGCTTGCCGGCAAAGCGCTGCTCCAGGTCGCTCCATAAACGGATCGACGAGCTGCCGATAAACAATATGCCGTCGGCCTTGGGAAAATTCAGGCTGTCCTGATTCTTAAATTCCCGAATTTCGTTCGCAAACGGGAAACCCTGCTGCGCCGATACGCGTTCGCCAATTCCAAACGCCAGGAATAATATAAAGAGTAGTTTTAATTTCATAATATCAACCGGTTTTCAAAAAATAAAGATATAAGGAATTTCAACGCCGTTCATCATTTCGTAAGCGGATATAATATGGTGGACATCATCGAAATCACCTGATCACAAAAATCAACGGTTCAGACAGCTACCGGCAACTCAACACTATCAACATCATCAGCTACCAGCGGGTTAATTGCCTCATCGTCCTTTTCAACCCTCAGATTATTAACAATATGTAGTTGGCGCGCCGGTGTGTTTTTACCCATAAAGTATTCGAGCAAGCCTTTAATGTTAGCATCCTTAAGTATAACCGGATCCAGCCGTATATCCTTGCCGATAAACAAGCCGAACTCGTCGGGTGATATCTCACCCAAACCCTTAAACCGGGTGATCTCAGGCTTGTTGCCCAGTTTGGCTATCGCGTTGCGGCGTTCTTCATCGCTGTAGCAATAAATCGTTTCCTTTTTATTGCGGACACGGAAAAGTGGTGTCTGCAATATAAAAACGTGGCCGGCCTTCACCAGGTCGGGGAAAAACTGGAGGAAAAAGGTCATCAGCAAAAGGCGGATGTGCATGCCATCCACATCAGCATCCGTAGCGATAACGATATTGTTATATCTTAACTCATCCAGCCCATCCTCAATATTCAACGCATGCTGCAGCAGGTTAAATTCTTCGTTTTCATATACCACCTTTTTAGTCAGGCCGAAACAGTTCAACGGCTTTCCCTTTAAACTGAAAACCGCCTGTGTCATAACATCGCGCGATTTGGTGATGGAACCGCTGGCCGAGTCGCCCTCTGTTATAAAAAGAGTTGTGTCCTGGTGCCGCTCGTGGTTTTCGTCGAAGTGTACTTTACAGTCGCGCAGTTTGCGGTTATGAAGGGATGCTTTTTTAGCGCGCTCATTTGCCAGTTTTTTAATTCCGGCAATATCCTTGCGCTCGCGCTCCGATTGCATAATGCGTTTTAACATTGCATCGGCTACAGCCGGATTTTTGTGCAGATAGTTATCTAATTCTTTTTTTACGAAATCGTTGATAAACCCACGTACCGACGGCCCATCCGGACCAATATTTTGCGAACCTAACTTGGTTTTGGTTTGCGACTCAAAAACCGGCTCCTGTACTTTTATCGCGACAGCAGCGACAATGGACGCACGCACATCCGATGCATCAAACTCCTTTTTATAAAACTCGCGGATGGTTTTTACCACCGCCTCACGAAAAGCAGCCTGGTGTGTACCGCCCTGGGTGGTATTTTGGCCGTTAACAAATGAATAGTATTCTTCACCGTATTGCTGCCCGTGTGTCATGGCAATTTCAATATCCTCGCCCTTTAAATGAATAATGGGATAGCGTATGGTGTCGACATCGGTATTCCGTGTAAGCAGGTCATAAAGTCCGCGCTCCGAAAAATACTTTTGCCCGTTGAAGTTGAGTGTAAGCCCGGAGTTAAGGAATACATAATTCCATATCATGCTCTCGACAAACTCAGGTATGAACCGGTAATGCCTGAAAATGGTGTCATCCGGAAGAAAGTTGATGGCCGTTCCGTTGCGTTGTGATGTTTCCTTTTCAGGCTCGTCGCGGATAAGCTCACCCTTTTCAAATTCGGCAATTTTAGTGCGCCCGTCACGATACGATTGTACCGTAAACGAATTTGAAAGCGCGTTCACTGCCTTCGTTCCCACGCCATTTAACCCCACCGATTTTTGAAACGCCTTGCTGTCGTACTTGCCCCCTGTGTTTATTTTTGATACGCAATCGATCACTTTGCCCAATGGGATGCCGCGGCCATAGTCGCGTACGGCAACTTTATGGTCACTCATGGTTACTTCGATGGTTTTGCCTGCGCCCATCACAAACTCGTCGATTGAGTTATCGATAATTTCCTTCAGCAACACGTAAACGCCGTCATCATACGCCGAACCGTCGCCCAGCTTACCGATATACATTCCCGGGCGTAAACGGATATGTTCCTTCCAGTCGAGCGACCGGATACTATCATCACTATATTCTGAAGTTTCTGCCATTTTGTTAGTCATTAGTTGGTGGTCATTAGTCGGTTCGTGCGGATAATTGCCATCATTCAATGACTAATAACACAATGACCAATAACTTCCCTCACCCGCAAAAATAATATTTCGGCACACAACTCGTCGTTCAAATGTGCTAACTTATTAACATTAGGCCCGGGGTTTAAAGTTAATTTTTTTAATACGGATATAGCTGCCCGGTTTTCTTTTAACCCGGATCCATATTATCTGATGGTTACCAGGTAATTCAATGAGACGGTCAAAAAAATAACTGCTATTGAGAGTCTTGATCTCTCCGATTTCCGGCAGGAATAAAAAGTTATATTCGCCTGCGCAGCCAGCAATAAAATTTCTTAAGTTGGGGGCTTCATCATTAAACCAGTTAAAAATATAATCAAACATAATAAATGAGCATCAAGCCGAAACTCAACCGATTCGACCTCACCATGATTGTCATCAGCCTGGTTATAGGCATGGGGATATTTGCCACACCAAGCGAGGTGGCTATCAAAGCAGGTAATGCCTGGATATTTTTCGGCGCCTGGATATTCGGAGGGCTTGTTTCATTATGCGGCGCGCTCACTTTCGCCGAGATCGGCGCAAGGTACCCGGTAACCGGCGGGTTTTATAAAGTTTTTTCCTATTGTTACCATCCCGCTTTTGCGTTTATGATCAACTGGGTGCTGGTTATCAGCAATGCGGCGTCAGTTGCCGCGGTGGCGCTTATCGGGTCCGATTATATCCGCCCGTTTTTGCTACCGGCTAACCTGCAAAATGATCTCGGCACCAAAATCATCACCATAACCTCGGTAATGATCTTATATGTAATAAACTTTTTAGGGATTAAAATGAGCGCGCGCACACAAACTGTGCTCATCATATTTAAAATGGCGATGATCATTCTAATATGCACCACCGTGTTCCGAAGCGGCGTTGCCCCGGCGGCAATAACGGCGGTTCCGCATACGGGCAATATGGTAACGGCGTTTGGGCTAAGCCTGGTTGCGGTGTTTTTCACTTACGGCGGCTACCAGCAAACCATAAATTTCGGCGGTGACATCATCAATGCAAAAACCAATATCCCCAAAGCAATTGCGCTGGGCATAACCGTTGTATTGATACTCTACCTTTCTATCAATTATGCCTACTATCACGTTCTGGGCATTGGAGGGCTGCAGCAAACACCGTCGCTGGCAGCAAAAATGGTGGGCGTAATTTTCGGTGCTACAGGTTATAAAATTACATCTATTATGATATTCGGTTCGGTACTGGCCTATGTTAATGTTAACGTTATGGCTAATCCCCGAGTGTACTACGCCATGGCTGAGGACGGGATTTTGCCCCCGATATTTAAAAGAGTTAACCCCAAAACGCAGGTGCAGGAATTTGGGATGAGTTTCTTCGTCGCGGCTATCATCGTCATTCTTTTCTTTGTGGCCAAGTTTAGCGAGATGCTGAAGTACGTGATGTTTTTTGATACGATAGGCTTGTCGCTGGCTGCCGTGGCGATATTCCTCCTTCGCAAAAAAACAAAACACCTTGATAATACCGGCATTTATACCATAAAATGGTTCCCGATCGTTCCGCTTATTTTTATCATATCGTACTGGTTTGTAACTATTAATATTTTTATCACCTTCAGGGAAAACCCGTATGCCGCGTTAATTTGCCTTGCAGCTTATGTATTAGGGTTGATTATCTATTATACTTGTACCCGGAATAAGAAACCCGAAAGCGAGGCAACATAACATGGATCTGTCATACATATTAAACGAATTAGGCGAAGAGCGCGAAACTTACTTTAACGCCGTGTCGCCGCCTATTATTCAAACCAGTAATTTTACTTTTAATACCGTTGCCGATTTCAGGCAGGCGCTGGGCGCTGAGTTTGACGCCACGCTTTATTCGCGCGGGCACAACCCCACGCTTAATATTTTACGGCAAAAGCTGGCCGCCCTGGATGGCGCCGAAGATGCCCTTGTTTTCAGCAGCGGCATTGCCTCGATAAGTGTACCGATACTGGCATTGGTAAAACAGGGCGACCACATTGTATCGGTCGAAAATCCGTATAGCTGGACGATCAAGTTGTTTAATAATTTGCTGCCGAAGTTTGGTATTACCACCACTTTCGTTGATGGGTCGGACGTTAAGAATATCGAAAATGCGATCACACCAAATACAAAGCTCATTTACCTGGAAAGCCCGAATACATTCAGCTATGATCTGCAGGACCTGCAGGCCGTGTCGCAACTGGCGAAGTCAAAAGGCATCATAACGATGATCGACAACAGCTACTGCGGGCCGCTTTTCCAGCAGCCTATTCGCCTGGGCATCGACCTGGTGGCGCAATCAGCAACAAAATATATCGGCGGCCATTCGGACGTAGTGGCAGGGGTAGTCGCAGGAAGTAAGGAGCTAATCACAAAAATATTCGACAACGAGTTTTTAAACATCGGGCCTTCGTTATCACCGCATTCAGCATGGCTGCTTATCCGGGGCCTGCGCACCCTGCCATTGCGGATGCAAAGAAGTTTTGAAACCGCTACCAAAATCACCCAATGGCTGCAGCAACATCCCGCAGTGGAAAAAATTATCTGGCCCTTTAATTCCGATTTTAAGCAATCCGAACTGGCGCACCGGCAAATGCAGGGCTGTGGCGGTATGTTCAGCTTTACGCTGAAAAACTCTTCCATTCAAAACATCGAGGTTTTTTGTGATAGCCTGAAACATATTTTAATGGCCGTATCGTGGGGTGGCCACGAGAGTTTAATCATTCCTTCCATCGCAGGTGTATCAACGGCTGATTATAATAAACACGAACCGCGCCAACAATTAATCAGGATGTACGTTGGTTTGGAGGAAGCCGATTATTTAATAAAGGATTTGGAGCAGGCGCTAAGCCAGGTAAATTAAATGTTTAATCGAGGATAATCCGGCAACCCGATTTGCGTTTCTCAGTGAGTTATTTTAGTATGAAAATCCCGTCTTTTCGTTTTTATATTTTTCGAAGTCTTATTTTTCTTTTCGTTTTCATTCTGCTGTTTGCCGGTAAATGCAACCGTGGTTACAGGAAAATTACCGAGGAAAAAGAAAAAAAGGCAGCCGAGGCATTATTTACAAAAAACCTGATTAACAAAATAAAAGGCATTAAATACACCGAGGTTAAACGCACGTTTGATAATGGCCTCTCGTTTAGCCCGGTTGGTTACCAGCTTACGCCGGAGTGGCGTATATCATTTCCTTCCGGAGATTCGGTAAATATCTACAGCCCTAAAAAAGGACGGTTTTTGAACGCACCGGTTGTGTTTGATCACGATTCCATTTTCAACGTGGCTTGGGCCTGGCTGAAATTGAAATACATCAAAAAGGATAGTATCCAATTTATGGTGCTCCATGTATCGGATAACATCATTCACGACGAAAAGGTGCATGTATACATGACGTTTTATACGAACGACTATATTAAAAATGTGCTCCACTCTGATACTTTAAAGTTGCGACGTCCAATCCGAAGGGATACACAATACATTAAAGACAAGGCGACATTAGCCGCCAGAATTGCCGACAGTGCTTTCGCCGGGACCGAGCCGGCGGTTTTAAAGCCGAAAAGCCCATACGTTACGGTAAAAAAAGAAAGCGTTGCGCCTGATGACGTAAATGGAGCGAAGGTTTATGACGACTATCTTTCACCCACGTATGACATTGTAATTCATCACGCCTACGACGATTTTTCTTATTCATACACGGCCTTTGTGGATGATAAAGGAACAATTGCCTTTCGTAAATCGACGAGTTATGTGAGCCCGGAGTTTAAAGAATCGTCTATTACTGCGATGAAGGGTATTACCGATGGCTACCTGAAACTTTATCTTAATGTTACGCCCGGAAAAACACTTGGCATTCCGCACCGCAGCATCATCTTTTTGAATGTGGTGGGTTATAAGCAATAGTATTGATATTTATAAAATAAACCCACCACCGTCACGTTTGAAGTCGGCCCTTAGACCAATACTGACAAAACATTCTGCAAGTGAGCAGCCCCTACAGAAATAAAAGAGCCGTGAATAGGTTATGCGTAACATTTCCCGTAGGGGATACCCTTTTGTAGAAAAAAATATACGATATAGGGTAACCCCTAACGGGGCAATAGACGGGTGTTAAACGACATTCTACAAAGGGGGCGCCCCTATGGGGCAAAAATCAGATATAGGTTATACATATAACATTCCCCATAAAGTATACCTCGTTTTATGTTGTGTAGACCTCAACAGGACAAACCGTGTACAAGTTATACACTAACATTCCCCGTAGGGGATACCCCTTTGTAGAAAAAGTAATGATAAGTGAATTTGCCCCGTCAGGGGCTACCTTTTAGCGAATTGCACAACCGCCAACAAGACCGCAGGCCGTCCACAGCCTATTAAAAACTGCCCACTAAAACAGTCTGTCCTTCATTACCAGCGTCCCCGCAATCATATCATGCAGGCACTGCTGCTGTTTGTTAAAAAAACATAACAGGTACCCCACGAAAAAGGTCAGCACCGAAAATAACTTCGCCAAATTTCTACCGGCGCCGCGCCCAAAGCCGATCCGGTTGCCTTGCATATCACAAACCTTTATACGGATTATTTGCTTTCCGTAGGTAGCTTGTTTCGCCGAGCTTTCCATAATTACATGATAGATCAGCTTTGCTGCGGGTATTACAGCCAGCAGGCCGAATGCGATAGCCAGGCGTGTTGCCGTGTCGCTGATAAATAGGGTTAAGATAAATGCCAGCAGGATACATACACCCGAAACAAAGAACCAGTCGAGTGCCGAAGCTAATAATCGCTGATCGAAACTGCCAAAGTATTGTGGGATAGCGGGTGGTTTGTTAAAGCCGAAAAGTTGACGTAGCTCCTCAATTTCATGAGCTTCTTTATAATCATCCATTGCGGCGGTTTTTACAAAATCGCCAGGCTTTATGCCTATAGTTTTTAGCTGCTCAATAGTGAATGGCCCTTCGGGTTTGCCATTGATGACCAGGGTGTAGGTGTTTGAAGATTGGAAAGCTGAAAGGTTGGAAAGTTCCATGTCGCAACGAATTTAAACATTACAACTTTCCAACCTTGTATCATTCAGGCAAATTAATATCGTTTCACCTTGAAGTCCGACAACCCGCCACTAATGTGGATGTGCATTTTATTTTTGGCGGTAGCGTAGCCCGGTGTTTCGAAATTATTATCGCTCGCCTTGTTAAATCCGTCGAAATTATTCGACGATAAACCCGAGTCGGTTTGTATGCTGCATGCCGAATTGTTCGGTATGCTAATTTCAACGCTCGATACACCGGTTGAGATGTCCACATCGGTCATGGCAAGGGGGGCGCCCATTTTTACATTAAAGGAAGCTGCGCCGCCATGTAATTTCAGTGTTTTTATTTTGAACTTTTCTAAATCGAAATTGAGGTCGGTAGCGCCGGTTTCAACGTCAATGTCCCAAATAGGATTAACATTTAACCGCATCGAAGCCTCATTTCTTTCCGAACCAAAATGGAAGCCGGTGTTGCCCTGCATGTGGAAGTCAAGCACTGAAGTTGAATCGTCCTGGTGTTGGTTGAGGTCGTAACGGCTTTTGCGGCCCGTTGTATTCGCGTCGAACAGTTGGCTGGTTGCGTCGTTCAATCTATAAGTGGTTCCTCCGCCGCTGATGTTGAGGCGGGCATATTTAATATCCGCTTTATAGGGTTCGGTGAAATTGCTTTTACCGCTCCATTTAGCGGTCGAAGTACTATCGCTGTCGCCATCATCACTATCGTCATTATTATCATCGTTCCTGTAGTTATATTGGTAACGCGGCCAAAAATTAAAATGGTTTCCGAAATTGCCGAAAAGAATAATGGCAAATCCGCCAATCAGCACGGTTATTTTTAGTATGGTTGCCCAGGCGGTTGTGTTGTGTGCGAAAACCAGGTTTATACCGGCCATCACCAAAAACAACGGCCATAAATGCAGGATGTTGATCCAGTGAAAATGTATTAAACCAAAATTGTTAAGCAGGAAAGCTGCCCCTATAAGTACCAGGATCAAGCCTGGGATTAATTTATCGTTTTTCATCTCTTTAATCGTTAAATAAGGTTATTACTCGGCGGTTGGGGTACTTTCAGTTTCGGCGGTATGCGCTGCCGGGGGATTATCGGAAACAACACTATTTGCCGGTTCGCTATATGGCATATTCTGTTTGTCCCATGGGTGTTTTTTTTGGCCCGATACAATCAAGGTTGCGCCAACGGCAAGTAATATCAGTGGCCACAGCCGGCCAAAGTCAAAGTCGGGAATGATGTCAAACTCGTCGACCAAAATAATGCCGCCTAAAACAATCAGTACTACACCGAAAATTACCCCTGCATTCGACCGGGGTTTTGGCTGTATGCCAAAGGGCGTGTATCCGGGTGCGCTGCTATTATACGTGGTGTTTCCGAAAGTATCGCCGGGTTGCTGCGAAGGTGTGGTAAATGGGTTAGGCTGTGGCGGAACAGTATAATCCACTGTCGGGTTATTGAAATTGGGATTGTTAAAAGTATAATCCTTGCGTGGCAGTACGATCCACAATACAATATAAGGGATAAGGCCGAAGCCCATAATAAAAAATGTGAAGGCAAACAGCAGGCGCACGATGGTAACATCCATCTCAAAATATTCTGCCAGGCCTGAACAAACACCACCAAGTACCTTGTGATATTCGTCGCGATATAGTTTTTTGTTCATTTTATGTTAGGTTTAAATTTGTCCGTAAACAGGTTTAATTATTATTTCGTCCACATTGGCGCCGGCGCTCATTTTATAAGTATTGATAATTGCCGAGGCGATATCTTCAGGTAAAACCATTTTATCTTTATCTACATCCATCCCCTTCCACGAGTCGGTCAAGGTTGAGCCGGGTATAACAGCGGTAACCTTTACGCCGTGCTGCTGCATTTCCAGCTTCATTGTTTTAGTAAGACCAAGCAGCGCATATTTTGTTACACTGTACGTACCTGCCTCAGGTATAGGTGTTAACGAGGCCGCCGAGCATATTGTAAAGATGTGCCCTTCGCGGGCATCTATCATGGCCTTACCAAAATAGCGGTACAATTCGTAAGCGGGCGCCAGGTTGGTATGTATTTGTTTTTCAAAGGTTTCATCGCCGTCGTTCAGTATGCTCGAGTGCTCATACATGCCCACGTTATTTACGATGATGCTGATAAACCCGAGCTCTTGTTCAGCATTAGCTGCGAACGCACGCAACTGGTGCTTATCACTGCAATCGGTAACGGAAGTAATTACTTTTATACCTGGATTGATAGATTTCAATTCTTCTTTAAAAGCTGACAGGTCGGCAGCATTCCGGGCGCAGACAGCCAGGTTTACCCCTTCTTTAGCGAAAGCGATTGCTATTGCGCGGCCCATGCCTTTTGTTGCTGCGGTGATAAGAGCGTTTTTCATTTAAAGTTTATAAGTGTGTGGTAAACGGATAGTTAAATTCAATCAAATTAACACACTATCGTAATAAATACTAAACAAATCTAAATCTTATTTCAGGCAGCGCATTAACGCAATTGGCGAAGCAGGGCAAATTTTCGGTAAACAGCGAGAAAATGGCGGTAAAGAAGAATTTACAGCACCGGGAATAATGGAACCTGGGAGCCCCGGGTATAACGCTGGGTTATTGTTTATGATTTTCATTCCTGATTATCAGGAAAGGGTACCATATCTTATAATCGTCGTACTCAAATATGACATTTTCACATACAACGCAATGTATAATGCCTTTGTCTCGTTTTTGAATGCTTTTTGACGTAAGTTCGTAAACCGACCTACATACTGTGCAAACCACTCGTGTCTTGCTCATAAAAATAAAATATCAAATCAGGATTAGCTAAAAATGTATTAGGACGGTTTTACCCGTAAATTTTAATAATTAGTGTTTTCGTTGGTTTTTGGAAATTGAACTTTTGTAAATTATTGCTGAACCGGGGCTTTATTCAACAAATTCCATAAAAACAGCACACAATGCTTTCAATGGTATTAGTTAGGAGACCGCAAATATAAAAACATTTTTAACTATAAAACAATAATCGGTTTTTGATTGGGCAGTTTTCAAAAATTATCCAATCTAAAATCCAAACTAAATTTTTAATTGCAAAACAATACCGCTGTGTCCGATGTAACCTTAAAAACAGTATTTTTGGCGACTTAATTGAATTAATGTTTTATAGTTTCGGACGATACATACTTTTACTGCGTTTAAGTTTCCGCAAACCCGAAAAGTTCAGTGTTTACTGGGCCGAGGTGATGCGCGAAATGGTTTCACAGGGCATCGGCTCGCTTGGTATCATTGCCATCATATCGTTGTTCATCGGGGCTGTAGCCACTATACAGGTAGCCTTTCAGCTTATAAGCCCGTTGGTGCCGAAGGAGATTGTCGGGAGTATTTCCCGTGATTCTACCATCCTTGAGTTCAGCCCTACCATTTCGGCGCTTGTGCTCGCGGGCCGCATCGGTTCAAGTATTGCTTCGCAAATAGGTACCATGCGCGTAACTGAACAAATTGACGCGCTTGAGATAATGGGTGTAAACACACCGGGTTACCTGATCTCGCCAAAAATTATCGCGGGAATTTCGATGATCCCGTTATTGGTGATCGTTTCTGTAGTACTGGGTTTGTCGGGCGGCTACATTGCCTGCCTGGTTTCGCGCGATATCCCGCCAACGGATTATATTACCGGCCTGCAGGATAGCTTTAATTCGGTGATCGTGACAGTTTGCGCCGTAAAATCAATCGTTTTTGGGTTTATTATTACGTCGGTTTGTTCATATTTTGGATTCTATACAAAAGGCGGAGCGCTTGAGGTTGGCCAGTCGGCAACCAAAGGGGTGGTTTATAGCTGTATCTGGATATTATTTGGTGATCTTGTAATTTCAAGCCTTTTATTATGATCGAGATCAGGAACATCTATAAAACATTCGGTGAGAACGAAGTGCTGAAGGATATCAGCGCTACCTTCCTGCCGGGCAAAAACAGCCTTATCATTGGCAGCTCGGGTTCCGGCAAAACCACTTTACTGAAATGTATTGTAGGGTTGCATGCCCCCACGAAAGGCGAAGTGTTGTATGATAAGGAGAACTTTACCGAAATGAACTTCGAAGCCAGGGTGCCTATCCGCACGCAAATTGGTATGCTGTTTCAAAACTCGGCGTTGTTTGATTCGATGAATGTGGAAGAGAATATTATGTTTCCGCTCAACTTGTTTACCGGGATGTCAAGAGCGGAGAAGCTTGATAGGGCTAATTTTTGCCTTGAAAAAGTAAACCTTGCCGGAAGAAATAAATTATTCCCCGCTGAGCTTTCGGGCGGAATGAAAAAGCGTGTAGGCATTGCGCGGGCAATATCAATGCAGCCAAAATATTTGTTTGTTGATGAACCCAATTCGGGACTCGACCCTAAAACTTCAATCTTAATCGACGACCTGATCAGCGAAATCACCGAAGAATACCAAACCACAACCGTAATTGTTACGCATGATATGAATTCGGTAATGGGAATTGGCGACCATATCGTATTTTTGCACAACGGCGAGAAATGGTGGGAAGGTACCAACCATGAAATTGCCCATACAGATAATAAACCGCTTAACGACTTCGTTTTCGCTAGTAAATTTATGCGGGCAGCCAGGGCGAAGCTGTAGGATAGCCCGAAAGACGGAAAGTCTGACTTTTACTTGTTAATAATTACTGATTCAATCTTTCGGACCTTCGGACTTTCCCGACTTTCCGGACTTTTTTAAAAATGATCCAACTCCTCACCCCAACATATTGGAAAGATTACGAGCTCATCGATTGCGGCGACTTTGAAAAGCTGGAACGGTTTGGCAATGTGGTATTAATCAGGCCGGAGCCGCAGGCTGTGTGGAGCAAAGCATTAAGCAACGCGGACTGGCAGCGACTGCATCATATTAAGTTTAAGGGCCGCTCGGCAACATCCGGCGATTGGGTAAAAAAAGATATTAAGATGCCCGACCGCTGGCATGTGGAATATAAAAATCCCGAAGCAGCCATAAAATTCAGGCTCGCACTTACGTCGTTTAAGCATTTGGGAATTTTCCCGGAGCAAGCAGTTAACTGGGATTACATCACCCAGAACATCAAAAAATTTAAAACCCCGCAGCCAAAAGTACTCAACCTGTTTGCCTATACCGGCGGAGCATCATTAATTGCGCAGGCAGCCGGTGCAGATACCACGCACGTGGATTCCATCAAGCAGGTAGTAACCTGGGCAAATGAGAACCAGGAGCTGTCGGGGCTAACAAATATCCGCTGGGTAGTTGAGGATGCGCTTAAATTTGTAAAGCGCGAACTAAAACGCGGAAAAAAATATAACGGAATTATCCTTGACCCGCCTGCCTACGGCCACGGCCCTAATGGCGAAAAATGGAAACTTGAGGATAACATCAATGAAATGATGAATGACGTGATGCAACTGCTCGATCCGGACGAGCATTTCCTGATACTGAACACCTATTCGCTGGGCTTTTCGTCGGTTATTATTGAAAACCTGATCAGAAGCGCTTACCCGCAGGTGCAGAATCTGGAAACCGGTGAACTTTACCTGCAGGCTACATCAGGACCTAAATTACCACTGGGCGTTTTCGGAAAGTTCTTTAAAACCTCGGGTAAATAAGATGTTTAGCATTAGCCATTTCGTAATACTCACAAAAATTATCCTAACTGTTGATAACTTTAAGCATAGGGGCACGCGAAAAGGTTTTATTTTGCACGGCCCCGCTTATATACAAAACCAATAAAAATGAAAGTGAAAAACATTGTTCTAACGGTAGTATTTCTTTTATCGTCATTAATCCTTTTTTCTAACTGCAGCCAAACCAGCAGTGCGGGCAAAGCGGATAAAAAGGCTCCGGCTAAAGCCGCGGCGGTAAAAACAGAGGACACAGTAGCCAACGCTCCTGTTACCTACCCGCCGCTGAATAAAAAACTATACGACTCGTTAATGAAACGGTTGGCCCACGGTGACACTACCGGAAAATGGCCCGTAAAAAATACACCTTATCCGCTGCCCGGCGCTATTTTGCCGTTCAAAAGGGTAGTTGCTTTTTATGGTAATCTTTACGCAAAAAAGATGGGTATCCTTGGCGAATTGCCGCCTAAGGAGATGCTTGCCAAGCTGAAAGGCGAGGTGAAAAATTGGGAACGTGCCGACCCGCAAACACCTGTGCAGCCTGCTTTACATTACATCTGCGTGGTAGCCAGCGGCGATCCCGGAAAGGATGGCAAGTACCGCCACCGCATGCCGTTTAAACAAATTGATACCATTTTAAGCTTGGCCAAAAAAGCGCACGCCATTGTGTTTTTAGATGTGCAGGTGGCGTTAAGCAATATCCACACCGAGCTGCCGCTGCTTGAAAAATATCTCGCTATGCCGCAGGTACATTTCGGTATGGATCCTGAGTTTTCAATGAAGGATGGTACCCATCCCGGTAAAAAGATTGGCACCTACGATGCCGCCGATGTGAATTATGTATCGGCATACCTGGCTAACCTGGTAAGGAAAAACCACCTGCCGCCAAAAATTTTGATTGTGCACCGCTTTACGAAGAAGATGTTAACCAACTATAAAAACATCAAGCTTCACCCGGAGATCCAGTTGGTTATGGACATGGACGGCTGGGGCGAACCCGACCTGAAGGAAGGAACCTACCGCTATTTCATCCGCGAGGAGCCTGTGCAGTTTACCGGCTTTAAGCTGTTTTATAAAAACGATATCAAGAAAGCGCCGCACCACATGCTTACCCCGCAGGAGGTATTAAAGAAAAGGCCATACCCGATTTATATCCAGTACCAATAGTCGCGTCTGAAGTCTTGAGTACTGAGTTGAAAGTCTTAAGTTTGAATCCTGGTTATTGATCCGGGGTTCAAACTTAAGACTTTTGATGTTTTAGTAATTAAGTAGATACCTGATCAACCGGGCACACATGAAGTTCCAGGCAACAAACTATCGTCGGTATTTTCGCGGTAGCCTAAATAGTTCTCGATGAAGCCCGGATTTATCAAGAATAAACACGAATCAATTAACCAAACAGACATCGCAGCCTTATGTCAAGGGTCAATTACTCCGTAAACTTTTTACAGGATTAACCAGCGCTGCCTTTATCGACTGAAAACTGATTGTTACCAGGGCTATGAGAATAGCCGCCGATCCCGAAAAAAGGAAAATCCACAATGGGATATTAATCCGATAAGCAAAACTTTGCAGCCACCTGTTCATCACAAGCCACGAGAGTGGCGATGCAAGCAGCAGGGCTGTAACGATTAGTTTCACAAAATCCCTGGATAGCATAGCGGCAATACCGGCCGATGATGCTCCGAGTACTTTACGGATGCCAATTTCCTTTTTTCGCTGCGCAGTGTTAAAGGCGGATAAGCCTAATAAACCAAGGCACGATATTACGATAGCAATTGCCGCGAAACAGGTGAATATCCCGCCAAAGCGTTGCTGCGCGATGTATTGCTGGTTATAAGCTTCATCTGCAAAAAAATAGACGAGCGGCAAGCCCGGAGCGAGGTTTTTCCATTTCTTTTCAATTTCTTTTATTGTGGAACCTATATTGGCAGATGATATATTAACGGTTATGTCCGTCAAATATCCCGGATTTGACCGGATGGTTAAGGGCTGCACGGTTTCGAGGAAAGAATGAAAGTGAAAATCTTTTACTACTCCAATGATGTTCCCCGTTTTATTAAACTGGGTAAAACGTTTGCCAATTGCTTGCTGCGGAGTTTTAAAACCAAGCCTTTTGACCATGGTTTCATTGATTAGCATCGATTTTTCGTCGGCAATACTGGCTTTTGTGAAATTTCGCCCGGCTACGACGGGGACCTGGTATTGTCTTAAAAAATCTTCGTCGACAAAATAGCCGTCTGACCGTATTGCCTGGTTTTCGTTTCGGTTGTTTTCAATTACCGTATTAAATTGATTATTGGGTGTGCCCGGAATGCTTGACGAAAGGCTCACGGCGCCAACGCCGGGGATTGACTGGAGTTCATGCTTAATGGCATCTGTGTGCGTCAGAATACGTTCATCAAATTGAAAGTCGATAACCAATTTGTGATCTTTTTGAAAACCCAGCTGTTGATTTTGCATAAAATTGAGCTGTTTGTAAACCACAACCGTTGCAACTATTAAAAAAATAGAGATGGTGAACTGTGCGATAACCAGTGATTTACGAAGCAGCAAACCCTTGCCGGATGTGTCATACTTACCTTTCAAGCTGCTGATGGGTTTAAATCCGGATAAAAATAACGCAGGATACGCGCCGGAGAGCAAGCCAACAACTACGGCTATCGAAAATAGCATCACGATATTTTGAAAATTCTCAAAAATATTGCTGCTCACAATCGTTCCGGTCAATTGATTAAATAAGGGTAATAAAAACACTGCGAACATAAGCGCCAAAACAAAAGCTACTAAACACAGCAAAGCGGCATCTGTAAAAAACTGGATCACCAATTGATTTTTTGATGCGCCCAGCACTTTACGAACGCCAATTTCTTTTGCCCTTTGCAGGGAAAACGCCGTCGTTAAATTTATGAAGTTGAAACAGGCAATAAATAGCACCAAAATAGCTGTCGCGCCAATAACATATACGTTTGTGATACTTCCCGATGCAGATGCGCCCGTGCGATGCCCCCTTGGTTTACCATATAAATATACTCTTTTTAAAGGTTCAAGCGTAAGTGTATATTTAGCGGTGCTTTCGTCAAAATTTGCCTTAACAAATGCCGGCAATTTAGCCTGTAACCTTGACGCATCCTGCTTGTGAGATAGCAATAAATAAGTGTAGAAACCAAAATGGGTCCAGTTATGATTCCAGTTCTCATTAACCAGGGTGGACATGGAAAACAGCATGCTCACCTGTAGGTGCGAGTTATGAGGAATGTCCTGCATTATCCCGGTAACAGTAGCCTTCTGTTGGCTATTTACCAACAAGGTTTGACCAATAGGGTCGGCATTGCCGAAATACTTTTTAGCAGCGCTTGCTGTTAACACAACATTAAAAGGCGCATCAAATAAATGTTGGGGGTTGCCGTGGAGCAATGGCCAGGTAAAGACGGAGAATACAGATGCATCGGCATACGCGATTTCCTCTTTCGCTGCGTTATCTGGATTACTTCGGATAATCATATCGTCCATAAATACCCTTGCCGCTGACTTCACCTCCGGAAAGGCGGCTTCAATTGCCGGCCCCATTGGCGCAGGAGCGCTTTCGTAAGTAATGCCCGCCGGCGTTTTTATGTCGGTAACCAGGCGGTAAATATCATCGGCTTTAATATTGTAGCTATCGCGGCTCAACTCAAATTGAACATACAGCAACGCAAAAAAGCAAACACAAATACCAGTTGTTAATCCGATTATATTAATAAGAGAAAACCCTTTGTGGTTTCGGAAATACCTGAATGTAGTTTTGAAGTAGTTTTTCAGCATGTGTTTGGTTGAAATCGGTAGCGACAAGATAGGGTATTTTGCTACTTCTTCAAAAATCACGTAAACTATGTCATTGCAAGCCACAGCCAGGCAATACCATCGCCTGGATAGCTTTCATTACGGGAAGTTTGCTTCGTAGTAACCTCCTCGCAATGAAAGATTAGTAAAGGGACGCCTTATTTCGTCCTCAAAACAACCGTAGCTGCCTGCAGCCCATCCGCTGTCGCCGTAAGGGTAATATTCCCGGCTTTTTCCTTTGACTGTATGATCGCCAGCGCCAAGCCGTTAAATGCTTTGCGATAATTGGCTTTAAACGGGTCGTGGCTTACCTCATCGCCGTTATCAACGCTGGCAATAAAACCTTCGCCGTTAATTTTAAAATCAACGCGGTTATCGGCGTTCGGCACCAGGTTGCCGTCTTTATCTAAAATCCTTACGGTGATAAATGAAAGGTCTTTGCCATCGGCTTTTATATTTTTTCGGTCTGCAACCAGTTCAATTTTGGCCGGCACCCCGGCGGTATGGATCTCGTGGGTTAAAACGACTTTCCCATCCTTTCGCGATACAGCCTTTAGCGTACCCGGCTCATACTTAAGCCGCCACATCACGTGCAGGTCCTCGCCTATTTTCTTTTTAATGCCAACGGATTTGCCATTCAGGAAAAGCTCCACTTCATCAGCATTGTTGTAAAACGCCCATACATCAACTGTTTTTCCCGGCTCCCAGTTCCAGTGCGGGAAAATGTGCAATACCGGTTTATTGGTCCATTCGCTTTGGTACATGTAGTAGATGTCCTTCGGAAACCCGGCCAGGTCGATAATACCAAAGTACGAGCTGCGTGACGGCCACGAATAGGGTGTAGGCTCGCCGAGGTAATCGAAGCCGGTCCATATAAACATCCCCGAAAGGAAATCATAACGCTTCATCACCTTCCAGGTGGCCTCGTGGGTTGAGCCCCATGCCGGGCGCACGTTATCGTAAGCCGACACGCTGTTATCCGGGTTGCCATCCGTAAACGGCTTATCCCAGCGCGATGGCCAGATGCGTATACTGTCTGATGGCGTGTCGTAATGCCCGCGTGTTTCAAGCCCCGATGTGGTTTCGGTAGCGATGAATTTCTTGCCCGGGAACCGCTGGTGAAACGTGCCGTAATCAAACTCGTGGTAATTATAACCGATCAAATCGAGCGCGCCCGATTGTATAATTTTATTGCCCTTATCGGGATGATCGTTTGCTGCGGTAATTGGCCGTGTCCTGTCCAGGCTATGCACAATACCGGCAAGTTCCGGCGTGATGCGTAGGGCAGTTGTATCACCCTGCTGCGGTATCTCGTTGCCGATGCTCCAGATGAATACGCTGGGGTGGTTACGGTCGCGTAAAACCTGATCCTCCAGATCGCGTTTGTGCCATTCCTTAAAATAAAGGTGATAGTCGTATTTGGCTTTCTTCCATTCCCAGCAGTCGAATGCTTCGTCCATCACGATAAAACCCATCTTATCGCACAGGTCAAGCAGCTCGGGCGCAGGCGGGTTATGCGAGGTACGGATACCGTTGCAGCCCATGGCTTTCAGTATTTGCAACTGGCGCTCAAGGGCGCGGGTATTTATGGCCGCACCCAGGCTGCCCAGGTCGTGGTGATTGCAAACGCCTAATATTTTCATCGGCTTACCGTTTAGGGAAAAGCCTTTATCTGCGTCAAAGTTGAAGTAGCGAACACCGAGCGAAGTTGCATAGCTATCAATTACTATGGTGCCTGACAACACCTGGCTTACTACTTTATAAAGGTAAGGGCGGTCGACAGACCATAACTCGGGGTTATTTATTTTAATAGCCTGCTTGAGCAGTTCGTTCTTCCGGTTATTTGTTGAAACCGGGATGGTATTTGATGCAACTTCTTTGCCCTCCCGGCTATAGATAATAGTTTTAAGCCTAAGCGTCCGGTTTGCAGTGTTGAACTTATTGATATGGGTTTCGATATTTACAGTGGCCCTGTCATTACCAACTTGCGAAGCAGCCACATAGGTTCCCCAATGATCGATCGCGGCAACGTTATTCGTCGTCACCAGCCAAACATTCCGGTAAATTCCCGAACCCGAATACCAGCGCGAGTTAGGCTGAACGGAGTTATCCACCTTTACGGCTATAATATTTTTACCGCCCCAATTTAAATAGGGCGTCAATTCGTATCTGAATGAGATGTAACCATTCGGTCTGAAACCCAGGTGGTGGCCGTTTATCCATACGTCGTTTTTTTGATATACGCCGTCAAAGTCGATGTAAACCAGCTTGTCCTCCTGTTCAGCCGGAACGGTAAACGTTTTGCGATACCAGCCTATGCCGCCGGGCAAAGCACCGCCTTCGGGTGTTGCCGGGTTTTCCTTGCTGAATTTGCCTTCGATGCTCCAGTCGTGCGGCAGGTTAAGCATGCGCCAGCCGCCGTCATTTAAGCCCTGCTTTTCTCCGCCGCTTACATCTCCCAAATGAAAATGCCAGCCTCTATCAAAATCAGCAACGGTACGCGCCTGCTGGCCGTATCCCACCAAAGTAAATAATACGGCGAATAACGACAGGCCAAATAAACGGGCCGCCTTTTTAACAAAAGGGTGATTTAAAAGCATAACGGGTTAATTTAGGAATAACTGTAAACAGGACACTAAATTAGAAATTATTTATGGATAGTTAATTAATCATCAGCCAGCACTTTTCCCGTTGTGTGTCATTCCCCCATCCCCCCGTTGTCTGTGTCCTCACAGACAACTACCAGCACAATTAACTACCAACAAAACTACCGGGCAGCAGTCTGTGGGGACATAGACTGCGGATGTGCTTTTCAACATTCCAACCTTTACAACAACTTTCGTATTTTTGCGTGATGAATACCGATGCTGTTAAATTGCTGCCAGGCCGTTATTGTAATTCACTGACCGAATACTCCCGTTTTGTTACGCGCGAAGTGTTTATCGGCGATGTGCCGATGGGCGGCAATAACCCGATCCGCATCCAAAGCATGACGACTACTGATACCATGGATACCCTCGGTACTGTTGAGCAGTCGATCAGGATGGCGGATGCCGGCTGCGAGTATGTGCGTATTACAGCGCCCAGCATTAAGGAAGCACAGAACCTGGCCGAAATAAAGAAGCAGCTGCGCCAGCGCGGCTACAACGTGCCGTTAGTAGCCGATATCCATTTTACCCCAAACGCCGCCGAAGTGGCCGCGCGCATCGTTGAAAAAGTACGCGTGAACCCCGGCAACTACGCCGACAAAAAGAAATTCGACCAGATAGATTATACCGATGCCCAGTACAAGGGCGAACTGGAACGCATCTACCAGAAATTTGCGCCGCTCGTAAAAATATGCAAAGAATACGGTACCGCTATGCGTATCGGCACCAACCACGGTTCGCTGAGCGACAGGATCATGAGCCGTTATGGCGATACCCCGCAGGGCATGGTGGAGTCGGCGATGGAGTTTATGCGGATGTGCGAAACGCTGAATTATTACAACCTGGTGATCTCGATGAAATCGAGCAATCCGCAGGTGATGGTGCAGGCGTACCGGCTGCTGGTTGAAACCATGGTTGCCGAAGGCATGAACTACCCGCTGCACCTGGGCGTGACCGAAGCCGGCGACGGCGAAGATGGCCGCATCAAATCGGCGGTAGGCATCGGCACTTTGCTTGAAGACGGCCTGGGTGACACCGTCCGCGTTTCCCTCACCGAAGATCCCGAAGCCGAAGCACCTGTGGCGATAGCTTTAGTGAACCGTTATTCGAGTCGTCAGTCTCAAGCCCGGAGTCCGGAGTCGATAATGGCAAGTCAGATTTCAGACTCAGGACTCAAGACTCAGGGCTTAACCCACAACCCATATGTTTACCAGCGTCGCCAAACCTACGAGGCCAATGCCTTTATCGGCGGGCACATGGTGCCGAGGGTAGTGATCGATCTGTCGCACCAAAACCTTAAGGACCCGGCGGTATTGAACGATGCGGGTTACCTGTATTCGCCGCTGCTGGATAAATACAACATGGCCGAGCAGTCGGTTGATTTTGTTTACCTGGCCGATGCGCTGCCGTCGTTTACTTTACCGGGAAATTTAAAGCAGCTTTATAATTATAACACCTGGCAAAAGCTGGCGGATAAAACAAACTGCCACCCGGTGTTTTCATTGAAGGAATATACCGCATCAGCCGACCGGTCATCAGCGCTAAACCTGGTGCGTATAAAATCCGGCGATGTCGATACCAATGTGTTCGGCATGTTGCCGATAGATAAATCACTTGTTTTTATATTAGAAACCGATGCCCAGCACGGCATGGCCGATCAGCGTTCTTTCTTTTTCAAGATGGAAGAGTTAGGTCTTGATGTTCCTGTCATTATCAAACGAACATATACTTTCGAACCCAAAAATCCGACTCAGGACTTACAACTCCACGCTGCTACCGACCTTGGCGCTTTACTTGTGGACGGTTTCGGCGATGGGATATGGATTGATGCGCCACAGATCCCGGTAAATGTGATCACCTCAACAGCTTTCGGTATTTTGCAGGCCACCCGGTCGCGCATATCAAAAACAGAATACATATCGTGCCCCAGCTGCGGCCGCACTCTGTTCGACCTGATGGTTACCACGCAAATGATCCGCAGTCGTACCAGCCACCTCAAGGGCTTGAAGATAGGCATTATGGGCTGTATCGTAAACGGCCCCGGTGAAATGGCCGATGCCGATTATGGCTACGTGGGTTCCGGTACGGATAAGGTAACCCTTTATCGCGGCAAGGAAGCTGTGAAGAAAAACATCAGCTCGGCCAATGCCCTTGACGAGCTGATCGGCATTATTAAAGAGGATGGAAACTGGGTTGAGCAGGAAGCCGTATTGCCTAATTAACCGGGGAAAATCCCGCGAACATTGTGCCCGTCTCATTTAATGTATCCAAAGGTACAATATCACAAAGCTCCGCATATTCATGCCACATTTTAATTACCTCAGGATTTTTATGTGCTTCCTGAATTGCCTTTGCCGAAAGCCATTCAAAAACTTCAATGACAGTTCCATCAGCTGCCGCCATAATAATTGGTTTTCTGTCCGTAACGAGCCCCTCTTTTTTAAGGCGGGTTACGTGTGTTTTAGACAGGCTTTTTAATGCCGCCGCTTTTCCGGGTTTAGGCTTATAAGCCACGATAACGATGTGTCCCATATCCGTATTTTTAAAAGCAAATTGCAAATTTTAAAACTGTTATACTGATTAATCGGTTTGCTATATAAACGCAATCATCATGGCAAAAAGTGTAGCCGACCAATTGGTTGAAATGCTGGTTAATGCTGGCGTAAAACGTATTTACGCGGTAACCGGCGATAGTTTAAATAAAGTAAACGATGCCGTGCGGCGCGAAGGCAGCATACAATGGATACATGTGCGACATGAAGAGGCGGGTGCGTATGCCGCCGGTGCCGAGGCTCAGCTAAATGGTTTGGCCTGTTGCGCGGGCAGCAGCGGCCCGGGCCATGTGCACCTCATCAACGGGCTGTACGATGCCCATAGATCCGGCGCGCCGGTGATTGCCATTGCCTCAACAGTTGCCAGCTTTGAGTTCGGCACCGATTATTTTCAGGAAACCAATACCATAAAGCTTTTTGACGACTGCAGTCTGTACAACCAGGTGGCTACAACGGCCAAACAAATGCCGCGCATGCTGCAGGGTGCAATACAAGCTGCATTGAACCGCAAAGGCGTGTCAGTGCTTGGCCTTCCCGGCGATCTGACCGGTATGGATGCGGAAGAAATTGAAACGTCTATGCAGGTTTTTCAGCCTGTGCCCGAAGTAAAGCCGTCGGCCGATGATTTGCAGCAACTGGCCGGTTTGATAAACAAACACCATAAAATAACCATCTTTTGCGGGATCGGCGCGGCGGACGCGCATGACGAAGTGGTTGAGCTGGCGCAGAAGATAAATGCCACAGTCGCATATTCCTTCCGCGCCAAGATGGACATCCAGTATGATAATCCCAACGAAATTGGCATGACCGGGCTGTTAGGATTACCGGCTGCGTATCACAGCATGCATGAGTCGGACCTGCTTTTGTTGTTAGGTACCGATTTTCCATACACACCGTTTATGCCTGCAAAGTGCAAAATTGCGCAGGTGGATATCAAGCCGGAACGCATTGGCCGCCGGGCAAAGGTTAGCTTGGGCTTATGCGGGTCGATAAAAGACACGTTGATCGCCCTGCTGCCGCTGGTAAATAAAAAGAAGGACGACACCTTTTTAAAGGCCCAGCTTGAGGTTTACGAAGAAGTAAAAAAGCGAATGTTAACTTACGTGGAAGATACCGGCGAAACGGGCAATATCCATCCCGAATTTGTTGCCGCGCAGATAGACAAGCTGGCCGCCGATGATGCGATATTTACGGTGGATACCGGTATGTCGTGCGTTTGGGGCTCGCGTTACATTAATGCGACCGGCAAGCGAAAAATGCTCGGGTCGTTCAACCATGGCTCAATGGCCAATGCCATGTCGCAGGCCATCGGCGCCGCGCTGGCCTGCCCGGGCAGGCAGGTGGTGGCCCTTTGCGGGGACGGCGGGTTGTCGATGCTTTTAGGCGATTTAGCAACCATTACACAATATAAGTTGCCGGTGAAAGTCATCGTGTTTAACAACCGCTCGTTAGGTATGGTGAAGCTGGAGATGGAAGTGGCCGGTATCCCCGACTGGCAAACCGATATGTACGACCCGGATTTCGCGATGGTGGCGCAGGCCATGGGTATGAAGGGCGTTACCGTGCGCGATGCGGCAGATGTAAAACAAGCGCTGCAGGAAGCCTTTATGTTTAACGGCCCCGTGCTGGTTAACATCATGACCGATCCTAATGCCCTGGCTATGCCGCCTAAGGTGGAATTTGAACAGGTAAAAGGCATGGCCTTGTCCATGACCAAGCTAATGCTGAACGGCCAGATGGATGAGGTATTAGATACAGTGAAGGCGAATTATAAGCATTTGAAGGATCTTATTTAGATGTGCAGATTTCAGATGTGCAAATGTTGATGATGCTTAACCCGCATTGGTATTCATATCGGTGTCGCATCTGTCGTATCTGTCGCACCCGTCGCAGTGCGCCACAGAATCTCCAAAGGTATCATCTGCACATCATCAATACTCCAGCCATCTCGTGATCTTCAAATTAACTTTATCTCCTTCCTGGTATTTGCCGAATTTATCATTCAGCACACGCATGGTTACGCCTTTGCATTCAAGCAGCAGGTCCTCGTAATTGCCTTTGAATAAAATCTGCTTTATTTCCCAGTTGCGCTGGCGCCAGGTTTTGACGGTTTCAGCCCATTCCGGATAGATCACTACGTGATCTGTTTTGGATGTTATACCGCAAACTTTTGCATCATGATGCGTAAGTACATTGCAATTGGTAAGCAGCTGCGCTGTGTATAAATTACCGGGGGTATGATAAATAACCTTTGGTTCGCCCGATTCTAATATTTGCCCTTCTTTAAGCACCAGTAATTCATCGGCCATTGAAAGCACCTCGGCCGGGTCGTGCGAAACGATAATCACCGTTAAGCCGGTCTCTTTTACAATTTGCCGGATGTCCTGCTGCAAGCCTTCGCGGAAGGAGGTATCCACCTGGTTAAAAGGCTCGTCAAGTAAAAGTATTTCCGGGCTGGTAATTAACGCCCTTGCAATGGCCACCCGTTGCTTTTCGCCGCCGCTTAATTTTACGACCTGCTTATCCGCCAGGTGGGTCATTTTCAGCTGCGATAAGATATGAGCGGTCTTTTCTTCTTTTGCCTGCAGGTTGGTGTGCGGCAGCATTGTCGCAACATTATCCCACACCTTGGCGAATGTATTGAGGTCGTTGGTGTTTTGCGTAACCATCTTCATGGCATCATGGCCCGGGATCAACTTTTCTTCCGGTCCCCAGATACGCGCCCCCCTGAAGGTCACTTCACCGCTATCCGGCGACAGCAACCCATAAAGCAGCTGTAATAAAGTGCTTTTCCCGCTGCCGCTTGCACCGATTATCGCGGTTATCCGGCCGGGGTTTATTGTTAAATTAGTTTCTTTTACGCCTGAAGATTGTGTCCCGGGGTATATCTTACTTACTGAAGTTGCCTGCAAAAACGGTGCTGCCATGGCTGGCAAAGATACGGGGTAAGTTGGTTGAAAGGTTGGAATGTTGAAAGGTTGTCAGGTAAACTATTGATATGGTTATTTTCCGTCGACATTCCAACACTCCACTCTAAAACGTTCCCATCAAAACCCAAACATCAGCCCGAACGAAAAGTTCTTCAACCCGGCCTGGTTTGGGCTGTTCTCAAACATGTCGTTCACATAGTATTTGGCAAAGAAACCCCAGCCGTCATAGCCGAGTCGTGCAAAAGCGCCGTAACGCACTTTGGCAAAATGGTAATCGTCGTAGAATTTCTTTTTGCCGAATTCGGGGCTGATCTGTTTTACCATGCCGCCGAGCAATATGCCGGCCTCGGGGCCGAAAACGAAGTGGGCACGTTTCCCGTGTGAATCCTCACTTGAACGAATGTCAAATGATAGCGGAATTCTTAAGTAGCTTGCCGAAAAACGATTTTTGCTATAATTAATTCCGCTATCCGGGTGGGCAACCAACGTTGGCTGGTCACGCAATATGGTTTCGTTCTTCTCAAGGCGTATAAGCGTCCAGTCGAACCCGCCCGAAAGGTTTATTTTAAAGTTGTCGCCAAACCGATAGCCAAATTGGATCACATCAAAGCCTACAGTGCTGGTTTTCCACGAACGATAATCCAGGAATTGATTTTTTGGCGATAGTGTAAAGCTGCCATTATCAACAAGGGTAGCCAATCCTAAATCAAACCGCGAAAAGGTTATCCCGGCATTGAAGCCAGGGAGGCTTTTATGCTGGTGATGATGCCTTGAACCGTGCCAATCTGAATTTTCGTCATTGCCGCCAAAGCTGATATGGTAATTCCGGGAGCTATCAGATTTGGTTTTTGATGAATCGGAAGAAGTGTTTTGGGCAAATACAAATGTTGCCGCAAAAGCCATTATCGTTGTAAAAAGTAGTCGTTTCATAATTGTATATAGGTTTGAATTTATTTTTCCTTCTTTATTTTAATGATACCAAGATTCACCCCGGTAACATTTGATTGGTCGTCGTCGTTATCCGAAAACTCGATAAACTTATCCTTGCGCTTATCTACCTTTGCCACAACCGCATTGATCAGGTCGCCCATGTTGTGTATTTTATGCTTTGGTTTAGATAATACGGGCTCGTCTTTTACAACTGGAATTTCCGCAGCCACTAATCCCGGTGTGGCGATGAAGGCGTTTGTTTCAACCGGTATTTGTTTGGCCACCAATTCAGTCGCGTCATCAGGAACCACCGGTTTAATGATGTCGTTTTGTTTTTGAGGAAGCGTCGCCAGTACGGGTGCATTATTTTCAATTTTTAACGGTGCCTGTGCTTCACCAACCGGGGCTTTTTGTGGAGATACATTTCTAACCGATGTAAGTTCACCGGCCTTCCGGTTTATTTCCCTTGTGCCTGTATATGTTTTGCTTACAGCAGCTGTATTGACAATTTCTCCGTTTTTGCTTTTTGCGGAAACATTCACCGGCTGCTGAACTTTTGCAGTTTTGTTCCCTGGGGAATTTTCCGCCGTTCTTTTAATTTTTTGCGGAATAAACAGCACAATGGCAATTAAGGCTAAAACACTGGCGGCGATGCCAATAAAGGGGAATAAGGTTCTTTTACCATTTTTATTACCCAGATGGTATTCAATTCCTTCCCAAACTCCTGCTGTAGGTTCCGATTCAAATTCTTCTAATTTTGAACGAAACAAATCATCAAACTGATTATCCTGCATTTTCATATCGCTTACCTTCCAATTTTAATATTTGTTGTTTTAAAACCGAGCGTGCCCTCGACAATTGCGATTTTGATGCACCCTCGGTAATTCCGGTTATTGCTGCAATTTCTTTGTGCGAGTAGCCTTCGATCGCATAAAGGTTAAACACGATCCGGTATCCCGGCGATAACCGTTGTATCAGTACCATCAAATCCTTCGCCGCCAGGTTTGCTGTTGCAATCGGGTCAACCGAAAGCTCATTTGACTCATCTTCCAAATCCGCCAATTGTATCATCTTATGATGTTTACGGTAGTGCTCGATAGCGCCGTGCACCATAATGCGTCTTATCCAGCCTTCGAAAGAACCGTCGCCACGGTAGTCGTTTATTTTTTGGAACACTCTTATAAAGCCGTTCTGCAGCATGTCTTCGGCTTCCATCCTGTCGGTTGCATAGCGCAGGCAAACGCCAAGCATTTTTGCTGCAAAATGCTTATACAGCAATTCCTGGGCTTTGCGTTCGGCGGCCTTGCAGCGTTTAATCAGGTCTTCAATCGTGTACTTGTGCTCCAAAAACATCATTTAACAGTTAGAGGGAATTTGGGGCGGATTGGTTGCATGGGATTGAAAATAAATTTGTTTATCAGGCTATTGAACTCGTTTACAGGAACGTTATCTTTATCCGGATGAAACGGTTCCAACTTTGCTTTCTACTTGTTTTCTTGTCTGTTAATCAACTTGTTGCGCAGGCTAAAACCGATAACTACACCCTGTTAAAACCCGACCGCGTTTTCGATGGCGAAAGGATGCATACCGGCTGGTGGGTGCTGGTTAAAGGCAATCGCATAGAAGCTGCCGGTGAGCCGCCGGGAAGTATTTCGGCGCCAGCCTCCGCTAAAATCATTGAACTTAAAGGCATGACGTTAATGCCCGGGATGATCGAGGGGCACTCACACCTGTTTCTGCACCCATATAACGAAACCAGCTGGAACGACCAGGTACTGACCGAAAGCCGTGCCGAGCGCACCGCGCGAGCCGTAGTTCACGCTAAGGAAACGCTGATGGCGGGTTTTACAACCGTTCGCGACCTGGGGACAGAAGGTGCAGGTTATGACGACGTAGGACTAAAAAAAGCCATTATAAAAGGCATCGTACCCGGCCCTCGTATGCTGGTGGCTACACGAGCGATTGTAGCAACAGGGAGTTACGGTCCAAGGAGCGAGGTAGCCGAAACTGTTTTACCGCAGGGTGCCGAAGAAACCGATGGTATTGATGGCATATCCCGCACCGTCCGCTCGCAAATAGGGCACGGAGCCGATGTGGTTAAAATATATGTTGATTACCGCTGGGGACTAAATGACGTTGCCGCGCCGACGTTTACAGAAGAGGAACTTAAAACGGCTGTGCAAGTCGCCAAAAGCAGTGGTCGAATGGTCGCCGTTCACTCGGGTACTGAAGAAGGCATGCGCCGTGCCATTGCAGCAGGGGTAACTACAATAGAACACGGCGACGGCGGAACGCCCGAACTATTCAGAATGATGAAAGAAAAAGGCATCGCATTATGCCCGACCATAGCCGCTACCGAAGCCATCTCAACCTATCATGGCTGGAAAAAAGGTATCGGCCCTGAGCCTGCCGGGGTAAAAAAGAAGCATTACATTTTCAGCGAAGCGCTTAAAGCAGGTGTGACGATTTGTATGGGTGGGGATGTAGGTGTATTTACACACGGTGACAATTCCCGCGAAATGGTATTGATGGTAGAATACGGTATGGAACCCATTGATGTGTTGCGCTCAGCGACATCTGTCAATGCGGCATTGTTCGGCTTAACGGACCTGGGAAATATCAAAGTGGGGTATCTGGCTGATTTGGTTGCTGTATACGGTAATCCTGTTGAAGATATTGGTAATGTTAAACAGGTTGAGATTGTTATAAAAGATGGAATAATCTGCAAGAAATAAACTAAACAGGAGGTATGCCGAAAATATTTGAATATCTTGGAATAATACTTTTCTTTTATTCTAACGAACACGAACCAATCCATGTTCACGCTACTTATGGTTCGTTCGAGAGTAAGGCGGAATTTTATATTATTGATGGTAAAATATCAGAAATAAGAATTAAATTAGTAAAGGATAGAAAGCCGCTAAAAGGAACGAAGCTTAAGGACTTTGAAAAATTTTTAGAAGTGTTTGCAGATAGAATAGTTCAAAAATGGGTTGATTATTTTGTCTATCACAAAGAAGTTAAATTTGAAAAGATTTCGACAAGATTAAAATGAAAATAGTTCACGACTATAGTATTACCGACAACACTGATTTAATCGAGATTGCATCCGCTAATTATATAGGCGATTATGCCATTAGAATTAAGTTTAGTGATGAAACCAGTAAATTGGTTGATTTTAAACCTTTTTTGCTTAACGCCGGCCATCCTTCGATTTCGAAATATCTTGATGAGAACCTGTTTAGAAAATTTGAAATAGTCAACGGTAACTTAAATTGGAATGATTATGACCTGATATTTCCAATTCACGATTTGCATGAAGGAGTCATTAAATAATTACTTCCTCGTCCTGTAATACTTATAGATATTCACGGCGCACATGATAATTATCGAAAAGGCAATTATCCCAACTACGCCATATATCCAGCTGATGGCATTCTTTAAAACCGCCAGGAAAACGATCGCGAACAAAAATATGGTAGCGACTTCATTCCAGATGCGGAGCTGGGTGGATGTCCAGGTATAAATACCTTTAGCCATTTGCTTCATTTTATGCTGGCAGATAAAATGGTAAACCACTAAACCGGCAACAAAGCCCAGCTTGATGTGCATCCAGGGCTGGCTAAGCCAGGCCGGGGCAAGTATCAGCATGGTAATGCCCGCCGCTACCACAAACACCATTGAGGGGACAGTGATAATGTACCAAAGCTTGCGCTCCATGATCTCAAACTGGTCTGCCAATATTTTGCGATCGGGTTCCGGTTTTTCCTGCGCCTCAGTGTGGTAGATGAATAAGCGCACCATGTAAAACAGCCCGGCCATCCAGCAGACTACAAATATGATATGTATGGCAAGAATGTATTGATACATAATTAATTTCTTGTCATTGCGAGGAGGGACGACGAAGCAATCCCGTAGCTATGCATGTGCGTTATGCAGATCGACGGGATTGCCGCGCTATCGCTCGCAATGACAATTAGTTTTTATATTCTTTTATTACCTCCACCGCGTACTTCACATTGTCGAACGGTATATCCGGCATAATGCCATGGCCCAGGTTAAATATAAACCCGTTCTCGCCTTTCATGCGGTCGAACAGGCGATAGATACGTTCTTTGATCACCTTTTTATCAGCATACAAAATATGCGGGTCGAGGTTGCCCTGGACAGCTATACCTGCCGGCAAACGCTTTTTAATATCCAAAAGGTCGACATTCCAATCGATAGAGATCACATCTGGCTTCGCCTCCGCCATCAACGGCGCAAAAACCGAGCTTCCCTTGCAGAAAGAAATAACCGGTACGTCTTTCCGGTTCAGTTTGCCGATAATTTCGGCAATGTAACGGTGCGAAAACTCCTTATAGTCGTCCCACGCCAAAGCCTGGGCCCAGCTGTCAAATATTTGTACAGCGTTAACGCCGGCAGCAATCTGCAAGTTCAGGTAATCAGCAGTTACGGTAGCAATTTTCGATAAAAGCTGGTGAGCCAGTTCAGGCTCATTGTGCATCAGCAGCTTGGTCAGTTTAAAGTCTTTCGACGAACCGCCCTCAACCAGATAACTCATCACAGTAAAAGGCGCGCCGGCGAAACCAATAAGAGGAATACTGCCATTTAGCCGTTGCTGGACCACCTTAATGGCATCAGCAACATACTGCAGTTTATGTACCACCTGTGTGTCCAGTTTATCAATATCCGCTTTTGTGCGAACCGGGTTGGCAAACCGCGGACCTACGCCCTGAGTAAAGCTTAAATCGCCGCCCATGGCCTCGGCAGTTACAAGGATATCTGAAAATAAAATTGCCGCGTCGATCCCTAACAGGTCAACCGGCAGCATGGTAACGTCGGCAGCCAGCTCGGGTGTTTTGCACATTTCGAGGAAAGAATATTTATTCTTGATATCCCAATATTCCTTCATAAAACGGCCGGCCTGGCGCATCATCCATACAGGCGGGCGTTCTGTTTTCTCTGAAAATGCGGCTTTAATTAATAACGAATCTCTCATAATATAAATTCCGTAGAGACGCAATGCATTGCGTCTCTACATCGGGTGTTTTTTTAATTCCTGGCGAAGACGATCAATCACGTCTTTCATTTTGGTATTTATCTTGTCCTGGTGTTTTTCTGTCAGTTGTAAAAACGCAGATGCCTTTTCAAAGTTTCCCTGCCTGATGCTGATGTTGGCGACATGTACCAATGCAGCCACATGGTCGTTAACAGAACGCAATGGATATTGAGCGGCGATCTCATAATGTTTCTCAGCGTCTTCAAAATCCTGGTTTTGAAGTGCTACGCCGCCCATCAAAAATTCATAATATCCCCTGCGTGCCTTACTCAACCATTCAGGCTTAAATATTTCATTTAAAGTTTGAGCGGCTTTTTCATATTCCTTATGATGAAAATACCGCGCTGCAACTACAAGTGTGCCTTGTCTTACATAATCCCATCCCAGCAAAACAATTAGCATTAGTGCAATTGCCGCCAGTTCATATAAACGTAAATCAGCCAATATTACCAGCGACAGCAAAAATAAAACACCGATGAATAAGCGTGTCTTGTTGGTAAACATTAATGCTGGTTGTCAGTAAATTTATAACCTACCCCGCGGATAGAATGAAAGTATACCGGGTTTTTAGGATCGGGTTCAAAATACTTGCGGAACGTAAGGATAAAGTTATCGATGGTCCGCGTTGACGGGTATACATCATAATTCCAAACCGTTTCCAATATTTGCTCGCGCGAAACGGCGTCGTTCCTGCGCTCAATGAGCAATTTAAGCAACATCGTTTCTTTTTTGGTCAGCGGGGTGATCGATCCATCGCCGTTTACCAGCTCGAAAGAATTGAAATGAATGGTTTTGTCGCCAATTTTATAGCTGTTAAACTCTTTTAGCTCGTCGCCTTTTAAACTTCGCTTAACCAGGTTGTTTACCCGCAGGATCAATTCCTCAAGGTTAAAGGGTTTGGTCAGGTAGTCGTCCGCACCTTTTTTAAGGCCTGAAATTTTATCTTCATTTGTGTTTTTAGCTGTCAAAAACATGATCGGCACTTCAGAGTTTTCTAACCGTATTGTTTCAGCAACCACAAATCCATCTATCTCGGGCATCATCACATCCAGGATCACCAGGTTAAAACGTTCTTCTTTGAATAGCTGTAAAGCTTTTTTGCCGTTTGTGGCTGTCGAAACTTTATAACCTTCCAGCTCAAGGTTAAGCTTAATGGCTTCCAGAAGATGATCTTCATCTTCGGCTAACAGGATCCTTTTTTTGTGCGGTGCTTCCATAGGTTATGTGCTTTTAGATAGGTTTTTAATAATTAATCAAATACGATTTCAAATATACTACCTGCCGGACGATTATCCTTTACTTTTATGCTGGCCTGGTGCTTATCCAGTACTTCTTTTACAATATACAGACCTAACCCAGTGCCTTTTGTATTGCGCGTATCCTCACTACCCACCCGGTAAAACTTATCGAAAATGCGGCCTTTTTCTTCATCAGCGATCCCTATACCGTGGTCGGCTACCTGCAAAAATACCCTGGAGTCCTTTGAGAATAACTTAACACCAACCGTTTCGCAAGGCCCGGAATACTTTATCGCGTTCTCAATAAGGTTGGTTACAACCGAGGTTAATGCAAACTTGTCGCCCGTGATTTGAATCTTCGGCTCAATTTCGGCGTCGATGATTTGCTGGCTGGTTTCGCATTTGGTTAGCTGCAACCGGTTAACGATGCTGTCAACCAGCACGGATAAATTGAATTGAGCCTTAGGGAATGTGTACGACCGGTTATCAATTTTTGAGGCCAGCAGCATGTTTTCAACCATGTCGTCCAAACGCTCAATGTCCATTAGCGATTTGTCAATAAAATCAAGCACTTGCGCTTTGGTGAGGTCTCTTTTCTGGATGGTTTGCAATAAAATTTTGATGGATGCCAGCGGCGATTTTAATTCGTGTGTTACCGATAGCAGGAAGTTTTTTTTCTGCTCCTGCAATTTGCGCTCCCTATGGATGGACTTATGAAGCCAAATAGCGCCGACCACAAAAACAATCAAAAATATTGAACCTTCACCAACAATCATACCCAGGCTGCTCGGCATTTTTTTAACCAGCAGGTATCCCCACCAAATCAACTCCGTTAAGGCGTAGATGATGAGGGCATAAAATATGATAAATGTTCTTCTCATTGCAGTTTGCAGTTATTCATTTCCATTTTGCAGTTACTTCATCAAGTTATTATCAGTGGCAACTGCCAACTGAAAACTGCCTGCCGCTCTACTTCCCGTTAAACACGATGTCGAGACTTTCAAAGATGGCGCGCTTCGTTTTTTCCAGATATATCTTGCTGTGCGCCGATGAAATGAAACCCACTTCGTAACCCGATGGGCCGAAGTAAATGCCCCTGTTAATCAACTCGCGGTGCAGCTTTTTAAATTTGTCCATGCTAGCCGGATCAATATCCTCTGCACGGCGTATGGCATCTTTATCAGTAAACGCAAACCAGAAAATTGAGCCGATTGAAAATACTTTAAATACATAGTTTTTAGCTGAAGCATAACGCTGTATGGATTCAGTAAACTCTTCTGTTTTATTGTGAAGGTCGCGATAAAATCCAGACTTCAATAGTTCCGTTAATTGCGCGATGCCCGCGGCCATAGCCACCGGATTGCCCGATAGTGTGCCCGCCTGATAAACCGCGCCATCCGGCGATATATTACCCATTATTTCCGCCGATGCACCATAAGCGCCTACCGGCATGCCGCCGCCGATAATTTTGCCGTACGTAATGATGTCGGGCTTAATCTGATAATGGCCCGCCGCACCCTCAAAACCAATCCTGAAGCCGGATATCACTTCATCAAAAATTAATAAAGTGCCATTCTGCGTGCAAATTTCGCGCAGGAATTGCAGGTATTCTTTTTCCTGAAGCAGCAAACCATTATTTGCCGGTACCGGTTCAATAATTATTGCCGCAATCTGGTCCTTAAATTCGTTAAATGCCTTTTGCAAAGCTTCTTTATCATTTAAGGCTATTACAATCGTTTCATCTGCAAATGATTTCGGCACACCCGCGGATGAGGTCTCACCAAAAGTAACCAAACCCGAACCGGCCTTTACCAGCAGCGAATCGGAATGCCCGTGATAACAGCCCTCGAATTTTAATATTTTATCGCGTTTGGTATAGCCGCGTGCCAGCCTGATGGCCGACATCACCGCCTCGGTGCCCGAACTTACGAACCGAAGTTTTTCAATGAATTTATTGTTTTTCAGGATCAGCTCAGCCAGTTCATTTTCCAGCGCGGTAGGCGCGCCGAACGACATGCCATGTTGAATTACTTCAATAACCTTTTCGCGAACTTTGCTATTGTTGTGGCCAAGGATTAGCGGCCCCCACGAGCAGCAGAAATCAATAAACTGGTTGCCATCGGCATCCCATAGGTGACAGCCATCGCCTTTTTCAATAAAAAGCGGCACACCGTATACCGACTTGAACGCCCTTACCGGGGAATTAACACCACCAGGAAAAAAGGTTTTAGCCTTCTCATACAACGCAGCAGATTTCTCCCGGCTGATATCAGGTTTACCCGTTGTACTTACCGGCTCATCCGCGTCCCCTGAAAATATTTTCTTTATTGAATCTAACATTCTTATTTAAGCAAAAGGCTGAAAGCAGAAAGCTAAAAGCCGGTATTTTCGTAATGTTTATTATTTTTTGTAACTAACATAAAGCTTTCAGCTTTGCGCTTTTGGCTTTAAGCTTCAAATCCATTTATTCTCCAAAACTTCCTTAGCGTGATAAGTTAAAATCGCGCTGGCGCCGGCCCGCCGTATGCTTGTCAGCACCTCAGTTATAGCACGCTGCTCATTCAGCCAGCCTTTTTGTATGGCTGCTTTTATCATGGCATACTCTCCGCTAACATTATACGCCGCAACGGGAAGTTCGGTATTATCTTTTATCAATTTTATAACATCCAAGTATGGCAGTGCCGGTTTCACCATCAAAAAATCGGCGCCTTCCAGTTCATCCAGGTTCGCTTCTATTAATGCTTCGCGCTGGTTTGCAGGGTTCATCTGGTAGGACTTTTTGTCGCCGAATTTTGGCGCCGAATTTAAAGCGTCCCGGAAAGGGCCATAAAACGCACTGGCGTACTTTGCGGAGTACGACATGATCGACACATTGGTGAATTTATTCTCGTCAAGCACTTTGCGGATGTAGCCTACACGTCCGTCCATCATATCTGATGGGGCGATGATATCCGCGCCGCATTGTGCATGAGCCAAAGCCATTTTACCCAAAACCTCCAGGGTTTCATCGTTCAATATCTCATTATTCTCAACAATGCCGTCGTGCCCGTCGCTGCTGTACGGGTCCATCGCCACATCGGTAATTACACAAGCTTCAGGAAAATTCTTCTTCACCTCGCGAATAGCGCGCAGGTACAAACTTTCTTCGCGGTAGCTTTCGGTGGCGTATTTATCTTTTAACGACTCTTCGATATTCGGAAACAGATCGAATGAATTTAGTCCCAGCTTCAAACAGCTTTCAATTTCGCGCAGTAAATTATCGATGGAATACCGGTAAATACCCGGCATAGAAGCTACCTCACTTTTTTGACCGTTGCCATCAACAATAAACAGCGGAAATATCAGGTTTGCAGCAGTGACGTGCGTTTCCTGCACCATTTGGCGGATGACTTCAGTTTTTCGGTTTCTTCGCGGACGCTGTAGCATATTGATTATTAGTTCACTTGTTCATTAGTTCATTTGTATTGGTTTATTAATTATGGTCAGGTTACTTATAGCTACCAATGAACCATTGAACTAATAAACCATTGAACGCTTTCAAATCCCGAATACAGCTTCTGCGAGCCCCGTCTCGTCAGGCGAATACGGCAGTACATAGCTTAATCCAACTTCTTCCAGCTTTTTACCGGTTGATTTCCCAATGGCGATCACCTGCTGGCCCGGATCGAGTAAATTATCGGCAAAATAAGCCTCCACATTTGACGGGCTTGTGAATATCAGTATTTCGGCAGCGCTGGCCTCTACATTGTCTTCGTGTATCGTTTCGTACACGGGCAAGTCGATAATTTTCGTTTCGGCGGATAATTCCTTTTGGATGCTTCTCATCGAGTTTTCAGCCGCGGGGAACAATACCGTTGAGCCATTGGCGAGTTTTGCAAATTCAGCGGCGACATCCTTTGTGTCAATACCAACACCGGTATAATCCACAAAAAAACCTTTCCGCCGCATCGTATCTTCCGAGGCGCTTCCCATTACACCAAATTTTACCTTTTTAGGCAATACCGGGTTTAACTGGAAAAAGTATTCTACCGCGTTTTTGCTGCTGAAAAATATCCAGTCGATATGCCTTAAGATAAACGAATCAAGTATAGTTATTGTGGGCACGGTACGGATAAGCGACCGCGCTTCTATTTCAATATGATGTTTTTTTAAAGCCTTTCGAAAATAGCTTTGCTCATTTAAATCGCGCGAGATAAAAACCTTCTTCGGGAACTGCCGGTCTTCATCAAAATAAAAATAGACCTTTTTTGCAAGCCCTTCTGTCGTTTTGGCTTCAAGAAACAACCTATCCGGGAACTCATTTCCTTCGTTTGCTTTCGATGTGAACACCTGGTAGGTGCCGTCAACTTTCCGGCAGTAACAACCCAAAGGCAAATGGCAGCCGCCGCCAAACTGTTTTAGTACCGACCGCTCAACAGCGAGCTCTTCGGCAACGTTGGGGTGGTGTATCGCCTGCAGTGTATTATACAACTCCCGATCGTTTTCCCTGATTTGTATGGCCAACGCGCCTTGCGCCGGAGCCGGAATTAATTCGGTCGGCGTTAATTCCTCAACATAAAACTCACTTAAATCTAAGCCAAGCCTTTTAACACCGGCTTTTGCCAGCATAATGGCATCGTAGCTTTCATTGCGGAGTTTGTTGATACGCGACGGAACGTTACCCCGCAGGTCGATAATATCCAGGTCGGGACGGTAAGCCAGCAATTGGGCCTTGCGCCGGTTTGACGACGTACCTACAATGCCGCCATATTTTACCGACAGCTTTTGGTGAACATCCACACAGTCCTTCAATATCAGCAGCAGATCGGACGGGTCTTCCCGTTCCGACACTGCTGCAATAATGAGTCCCGGTGGATTTTCAGTTGGCAGATCTTTATGTGAGTGTACCGCTATATCGATAGTACCTGCTAATAATTCTTCTTCAAGCTCCTTGGTGAAAAATCCTTTGCCTTCCAGCTTATCAAAACTAAGGTTAAGGATACGGTCGCCCTGTGTTTTTATGATCTTTAAATCAGCTGTGATACCGATGGCGGCCAGGCTATCCTTTACGAAATTTGCCTGCCATAGCGCCAGGTCACTGCCGCGGGTTCCTATAATTATTTTTCTGTCCAAAGAGTTCGTGTACTTGTAACTGCAAATTTAACTTTTTACAAGTATGATTTAAGGATTAATTGAGGATATGAAAATGGGGTGACTTTGTTAAGTCAAAAGTGAGATTTGAGCTATAACTATCAGTTATTAATCAATATATCTTTCGCCATAATCATGGGTACGCTGATATATTTTTTCTCCATGTAATTAATCACTTTTTCAAGTACCTCGCGCGACCCCTGGTCCATTCCCTGCACCTCATCGGCAAAAACAGAATTAATGGCAGTGTTGCGAATTTCTTTGATTTTTTCGGGTACCTGGCGCATGGCCAGCTCAATTCGGCGTTGTTTAAGCTCTACACAAAATGCGGAAATGTTTTCAGCGATAATGTTTTCAGCGTGTACCAGCTCTTCGTAGCGCTCCTGCACGTTGCGTTTTGCAACCTCGTTAAGCGAATGTACTTCGATAAAGTTTACCGGGAAATTCTCTAATACCTCGGGCGCAGTATCGTTAGGTATAGCCAAATCAACGATGGTTTTTTTGCTTGTATCACCCTTTAAAAGCGACGTGTAAATCTCGTTGGTTATAATTGGCTCAGTTGCCGATGTACAGGTAATGATTACATCAAAACCTTTATTATAATCTTTTAACGCGTCGAGATTAAAAGCTTCACCTCCTAAATCGTCCGCAAGTATCTGCGCATTGGCTACGGTGCGGTTAAACACAGAAAAGTTTGAGAATTTATGTTTCTGCAGATATTTTGAAATATTCCTGTTGGTTTCGCCTGCACCGATAATCAGGATGCGGGCATTGGAACATAGTTTAAGGTCTTTAAGCTTTCGGTAGGCGAGTGAAACTACAGATATAGGGTTCTTTGAAATGTTGGTATGAGTATAAACTTCCTTGGCTGTTTTTACCACGCAATTCATAAACATGCGTAAGCCGTCGCCGGTAAGCCCAGCCTCCCTACAGCTTTCATAAGCTTTGCGTATCTGGGCCAGTATCTCTTTTTCGCCCACAACAAGGCTCTCGAGTGAGCATGAGGTGCGTAATAAATGTTCAAGTGCTTCCGCACCTTCATAAATTGACGCGGCGTCAAGGAATGTGCCTGTTGAGATAGAGCAAAGCCCCATATTAAGTGCACCGATAAAGTCTTTTGCAAATGCTTTGTCGACCAAATGCGGGGTAATCATGACAAACTCAACGCGATTACAGGTAGCAAGGTAGAATATTTCGGATATTCCGAACTGCGTTTTAACCTGTTGAAGTTTGTCTGTCAGATTCTCCTGGCATATCACCAACCTTCCCAATTCCTTCAGCTCAATCTGTTTATGCGTAAAAGCGATTACCTTTAGATACTTCAAAGCAGTTTTAAATTTGACCCAACAAAAGTAATTCGTTTAATATAACGCAGTGTCAACCCTTTGTCATACAGTTGAATTTAGAACGGTTATAAATTAGCCGGGCGACGAAAGTCATGTTACATTTTGTCGTATATCAGTTTTTAATAACTATTTATGCCATTACTTAAAAAAATAAGCCTCATAATTCTCGTCGTTTTTTACCTTGTAGCGGGTGTAAATCATTTCCATAATCCGGCATCATACATCAAAATAATTCCTAGTTATCTTCTTTATCCCGATATTCTAAACCTGTTGGCCGGGATTTGCGAAATAGGCTTTGCATTGCTGCTTATTTTTAAAAAGACCAGGCCGCTGGCTGCATGGGGTATCATTCTGATGCTCGTTGCCTTTTTGCCGGTACACATCAGCATGGTTGGCGACGCCCCGCTAAAATTGGGTGAATTATATGTATCGCCTTTACTGGCTTGGGTAAGATTGGTGGTTTTACAGCCTTTACTGATTTTATGGGCGTGGTGGTATACGATAGATTAATGGTTGGAAGTTGGAGTGTTGCCAATTCGACAATTAAAACTTTTGACTCCGAACCATCTGCTCCAACGCATCGATCCAGGTGGGCGAATCGTTGAGGCTTTCAACCAACTGCACGTGCTCCCCGCCAAGGGCTTTAAACTCGCCGCCGTACTCTTCCGTCACCTCGTAAACTGTTTCGAGGCAATCAGCCACAAAGGCCGGGCAAAATACCAGCAGGCGTTTTTTGCCTTCGTTGGCGAGCTTTGCAACCACTTCGGTGGTATAAGGCTGCACCCAGGGGTCGCTCCCTAACCGTGATTGAAAACAAACGGTATATTTTTCTTTTGGGATATTTAATTTTTCAGCTATCAATTTTGCGGTGTGGTATGACTGCGCAGAATAGCAAAACTTATTGGCATCGGTTAGCACGGCACAGCAATCACTTTTTTTTAAGCAATGATTATGAGTATGGTCCGATTTGATGAGCTGGCGCTGCGGCAGGCCATGAAAGCTGAACAAGATATGATCATACGTTTCCGGTTGGTGCTTTTTGGCGTTGTTGGCAAAAGTTTCGATCATCAGCGCGTTATCATGAAACGAGTTGATAAATGAAATATCCGGTTTTGTCGGCCATTGCTGTAACAATTCCATCACCTTATCATATACCGACCCTGTACTGGCCGAGGCGTATTGCGGAAACATCGGGATAACCTGTATACTATCTACCAAATTATCTTTAAGCCTGTTTAATGCAGATTCAATTGAAGGGCTTTGGTAGCGCATGGCCAGTTCAACCTGGTACTCATCGCCCAGGCGCTGCTGGAGTAGCTGATGCTGCAGTTTGCTGTAATGTAAAAGGGGAGAGCCTGTTTCATCACTCCAGATTGCCTTATATAATTTAGCTGATTTAGGGCTGCGAAAGGGAACGATAATGCCTTTTACCAATAAGGCACGAGATATTGGGTTTATATCGATTACGCGCGGATCCATTAAAAACTCATCCAGGTACTTGCGTACATCTTTCGTTTCCGGGCTGTCTGGCGTGCCTAAATTTACCAGTAAAACTCCTTTTTTTCCCATGGTCGCCAAAAATAGCAATTAGCTATGGAATGTTTTAATGTTAGAATGTTGGAATATTGTAAAGTTGTAGGATACTAAGGCGACTGCACTTCTTTCGGACTAACTCAAAAAGTCTCCAGTTCAGCTTTAACTTCCTGCATCAGCCACATGGGGGTTGAGGTAGCGCCGGCGATGCCCACTTTATCACCCGGTGCGAACATGGATTTTTCTAATTCGCTTGCCGAAGAAATAAAATAAGTATTGGGGTTATGCTTGCGACAAACCTCGAATAAAACCTTCCCGTTTGATGATTTGCGGCCCGATACAAATACGATCTTATCAAATTTGCTCACGAATTTCGGCAGGTCCTGATCCCGGTTGGATACCTGTCGGCAAATGGTATCGTTAGCTTTCAGATTATATCCGCGTGCCAGCAGTTGATCCTTTACATGGTAAAACTTCTCCATGCTTTTGGTCGTCTGGCTATACAGGGTAATGTTTTGCGGAAGTTCTACATTGTCCAACTCGGCAATATCCTGGAAAACCAGGGCCTCGTTATTAGTTTGCCCCGAAAGCCCAACCACTTCGGCGTGGCCATGCTTTCCGAAGATTAATATCTTCTCATCAGCATCGAACGAGTTTTTAATGCGGTTTTGCAGCTTTAAAACGACAGGGCACGATGCATCTATCAGGGTAATATTATTTTCTAAAGCTGTACGGTAAGTATCAGGCGCTTCGCCGTGAGCGCGGATAAGCACTTTTTCGTTTGACAGGTTTTTCAAATCGGCATGCTCAATGATTCTGAGCCCTAATTTTTTTAGCCGCTCAACCTCTTCGTCGTTATGAACAATATCGCCCAGGCAATATAAATAACCGTCTTCAGCAAGTATTTCTTCGGCCATATCAATAGCATACACTACCCCGAAGCAAAAGCCCGAATCCTGGTCGATTGTAACCTGTAATTGATAATTACCCATTGCGCTGCAAAATTACATTAAAAAGTTATTAGTCGGTAGTCATTAGTCAGTAGTCATTTTTTGTTACTGGTTCCTGGTTCTTGCATCTTTTAGTCCTGGCTCTATATCCGCCGTCCTTTCCACACAACCGTTTTCGTCAGATATTTTTGTATGGACAGGAACGCGATAATAACCAGGTTTATCATTTGGATAGGATGCAATAGAATATTGTAAAACGGATTCTGCCCTGCGGATAATGATATCATGATACGGGAGAGTACAATTAAACCTATCATAAAGAATATCAGGTTTAAATTAAGCGTCATTATTACGATCATCGGCCCGCCGATAAGTACTACCGTATAGGTTAACAATCCCGCAATGCTATAATTAAATAAAGCAAGTGCATTTTTGCTGAACCCGGCGATTGCATAGCTGTAGCTTTTATACATCCGGCAGCTTATCATATTATTAGCCAGCAGTGCGTCGCCGTTATAACCCGCCGTTTTTACTTGTTTCATGATCTCGGCGTCCTCAACAATTTTATTTTTTACCAGTGCATGCCATTGATTTTGCCGGTAAATGCCAGCGTCAAACAGCATAAATTGGCCGCACGCTACTGACCATGCAGCATTTTTTATTAAATACACCAATCTTAAAGGCAACAAATTCAATAACAGATAATGTAATAATGGCACAGTGGTTTTCTCGCCTGTAGTTAGCATCGCCTGGTTGGGAAAAAGGCTGAGCAAGCCTAATTTATATAGGTGCATGCGATGTATGGAGCTATTGATCAAATTATCGTATATCACTACATCGGCATCCAAAAATAACAAATATGCACCATGGGCTATTTTTGCCAACTTATCGCAGGCATAATTTTTACCCAGCCAACCGGCGGGCAGTTCCGCGCCTTTGATTACCCGGAAGGCAGGATGTTTAGCCGCAAATGCTGAGCAGACAGCATATGTGTTATCGCTGGAGTCATCATCATATACAATCACCTCGTAATTTTTATAATCCTGGCGGCGTATCGACTCAAGAAGCAGAATAATATTGGCTTCCTCATTGCGCGCCGGAATAAGTATCGACACCAAATCGTGGTATTCCCTGTTTACCCTTGTCAGTTTAGGGTTCGATATAAAATTAAATAGCGTTACACTAAAGCGCAGTACCAGAAAAAATAACGTTATCGAGATTGCAATGATCAATTTTATTCGTCTGTTAAAGGGGATTGCCTGATTTAATGTAATCAATTATTGTTTTAGTGGCACCCGTATTCTCTTCAACGTAATTTTTTGCTTTTTTACATGCAGCGTTGTAAAATGCCTCATCTTCAATTAAAGTTTCGGTTATGCCTGCTAATTCATTTTCGTTTGTAATGCTAAAGCCGGTTTTCAAAGCGATCAGATCCTTCGCCTCTTTGAATTTTGAATAATTCGGACCGAAAATTACCGGGAGGCCAAACGCCGCCGCCTCAAGCGTATTGTGAATACCCGCGCCAAAGCCTCCGCCTATATAAGCAATGTTGCCGTATTGGTATAAAGACGACAACATGCCAATGTTGTCGATTATAAGCACATTATGATTTGAGATTTGAGCCCCAGTGGCTATCGGGATCAGATTTGAGATTTTGGAAAATCTGCCGGCCGATCCAGCCGGCAAGAGATCCATCAGCCTTTCAATTTTTTCTTCGCTGATCTCATGTGGGGCGAATATAAATTTCCAGGCAGGGTATTTGGCTATTAACGATACAATTAGTTTTTCGTCGTCTAGCCAGGTGCTTCCCGCAATGAAAAGTGGCTGATTATTTTTAAATTCTTCAATGACAGCCAATGACTTGGCTTGCTCGGCATTGGCCCAAACACGGTCGAACCGGGTATCGCCGCTAACCGTCACGTTACTTAAGCCAACGCCTTTTAATAATTGCATGGATTGGGCATCCTGCACAAAAAACATAGATACGCAGCGCAGCATCTTGCGGTGCAGGCCGCCGTACCATTTAAAAAATACTTGCCCCGGCCTGAATATTCCTGAAATTACATATAACGGTATATTGTGCTGGTGCAGTTCATTAAAATAATGAAACCAATACTCGTATTTGGTAAAAATGGCCATTCGGGGCTTGATCGCCTGAATAAACGCGCGGGCGTTGCCGGCCGTATCCAGTGGGAGATAGTAAACAGCGTCGGCAAGTGGTGTATTCTTTCTGATCTCATACCCGGAAGGCGAAAAAAAGGTGACCACAATTTTGCTGTCGGGATAAAGGATGCGTATTTGTTCTAAAACGGGCCTGCCCTGTTCAAATTCACCTAATGATGCAAAATGAAACCAAATGCTGTCGGTATTTTGCAGTATAAGTTGCGTGTTACGGCCAGTTAGCCACAGCTTTGCTTTTTTGCTGAAAAATGAAGCTAACCAAATGGCAATGAAATACAATCGTATCCCAATATTATATAGTAAGAGCATTTTAATTATGAATTATTAACTTCGCAGGGCGTAAATGTAAGCACAATAAAAATAACCGGCTCATTATACGTGCCGTCGCAAATTTTAAAATCAGGACTAAATAATATATATGAAAATTGCTGTAGTAGGAACAGGGTATGTGGGGCTTGTAACCGGTACGTGCTTAGCCGAAACCGGAAACCAGGTAACATGTGTTGATATAAACGAACAAAAAATTAAAATGATGCAGGGTGGGCAATTGCCCATTTATGAGCCGGGCCTCGAGCAACTCTTTCATCGAAATATTGCGCAAAAAAGATTACAGTTTACCAGCCATCTCGAAGAAGCGATTGCTGACGCTAAAATTATATTTCTTGCGCTGCCAACTCCCCCGGGAGGCGATGGTTCTGCTGATTTAAGCTATGTGCTGGGCGCGGCAAAGGATATAGCTAAATTGATTACCGAATATAAGGTTATAGTGACAAAATCAACGGTGCCGGTCGGTACTGCCGATAAAGTTACCGCCATAATGAAGGCCAACACCTCCGTCGAATTCGCAGTGGTTTCTAACCCTGAGTTTTTAAGAGAGGGTGTAGCCGTTGAGGATTTTATGAAGCCTGATCGTGTGGTTGTTGGGACCGCGGACGAGCGCGCCCGCAAACTGATGGCTGAATTATATGCGCCTTATGTACGGCAGGGCAACCCTGTAATTTTTATGGATGAGCGTTCATCCGAACTAACAAAATATGCCGCCAATTCATTTTTGGCTACCAAAATTTCTTTCATGAACGAAATCGCAAACCTTTGTGAATTGGTTAGCGCCGACGTTGACATGGTAAGACGGGGAATCGGTGCGGATGAGCGAATTGGGAAACGGTTTTTGTTTTCAGGTATAGGTTATGGCGGAAGCTGCTTTCCAAAGGATGTACAGGCATTAGCCAAATCGGCTGATGAAAATAATTACGATTTCAAAATCCTGAATTCAGTAATGGAGGTTAATGAAATCCAAAAGCGGGTATTGGTTGAAAAAGTAAAGAAATACTTTAAAGGCGATTTAAAAGGCAAAACATTTGCCCTATGGGGCTTAGCTTTTAAGCCTGAAACAGATGATATACGTGAAGCTCCTTCGTTATATATTATTGACGAGTTGTTAAAAGCGGGGGCTAAGGTAGTCGCATTTGATCCCGAAGCGATGCCGAATGTCAAAAATTTGATTGGCGAAAAAATCACCTATGCAGCTGACCAATATGAGGCACTGCGCGGCGCCGACGCGCTGTTGATCGTTACAGAATGGTCGCTTTTCAGGACGCCTGATTTTGATCAGATAGAAGCACTCTTAAAAAACAAAATAATATTTGACGGACGCAATCTTTACGATCTGGAAAAAATGATCGATTGCGGATACTATTATAACAGCATTGGAAGGAGGCTGATTGAAAATGCCAACGCGTAAACGCATATTGATAACCGGCGCGGCCGGATTTTTAGGATCGCACTTATGCGACCGGTTTATCAAAGAGGATTACCATGTTATTGGAATGGATAACCTTATAACCGGCGATTTGCGAAACATCGAACACTTGTTCAAACTGGAAAACTTTGAGTTTTATCACCACGACGTGTCGAAGTTTGTATATATACCGGGCGATCTGCACTATATTCTTCATTTTGCTTCGCCGGCAAGCCCGATCGATTATTTGAAGATTCCGATCCAAACCCTTAAAGTAGGTTCGTTGGGTACGCACAACTTATTAGGTTTGGCCCGAAATAAAAAAGCCAGGATGCTGATAGCATCAACCTCCGAAGTGTATGGCGATCCCAATGTAAACCCGCAGCCCGAAGAATATTGGGGTAACGTTAACCCGGTGGGGCCGCGTGGTGTTTATGATGAGGCAAAGCGATTCCAGGAAGCCATCACGATGGCCTACCATACCTTTCATGGACTTGAAACCCGTATTGTAAGGATATTCAATACCTATGGGCCCCGTATGCGCCTGAATGATGGTCGCGTGCTTCCGGCATTTATAGGGCAGGCGCTGCGCGGCGAGCCATTGACCATGTTTGGTGATGGTTCTCAAACAAGGGCGTTTTGTTATGTTGATGATTTAGTTGAAGGTATTTACCGTTTGCTGTTCAGTGATTATGCCCAGCCTGTAAATATTGGCAACCCCGATGAAATAACTATCCGCGAGTTTGGTGAAGAGATCATTAAATTAACGGGTACTGATCAAAAACTGATCTCTCTGCCGTTGCCCACTGATGATCCAAAACAGCGTCGGCCGGATATCACGAAAGCAAAAAGTATTTTAGGGTGGGAACCAAAGGTGTCAAGAAGTGAGGGGTTGAAGATTACCTACGAATATTTTAAGTCACTTCCTGAAAAGGAACTACAGCATAAAGATTTCACCTATTACAATAAACACTAATGTCAAAAATATTAGTCACCGGAGGCTTAGGTTACATTGGCTCTCATACAGTTGTTGAGTTGGTAGCAGCGGGTTATGAACCCGTGATAGTTGATGATTTGTCGAATTCCAACCGCCAGATTTTAGATCAGCTCAGTGAAATCGTCGGATTTCGCCCCTTGTTCTACCAGTTTGATCTTTGCAACGATAAAAAAGTATCTAATCTTCTGGCGTCTGAGCCGGAAATTTCGGGAATTATTCATTTTGCCGCCTTTAAAGCAGTGGGCGAGTCGGTGAATGAGCCTTTAAAATATTATCGGAACAATCTTAATTCCCTGGTTAATTTGCTCCAGGCCTATAGTACAAAACCTGTAGATTTTGTCTTTTCATCCAGTTGCACAGTTTATGGCCAGCCTGATGCGAATCCCGTTACGGAAATGGCGCCTGTAAAGGTCGCCCAATCCCCATACGGGAACACAAAGCAAATTGCTGAAGAGATATTAAGGGATGCGGTGGCAGCCGGTAAAGCCAAAAAGGTAGTGGCGTTACGTTATTTTAACCCTGTAGGCGCACACGAATCGGCTTTAATAGGCGAATTGCCTATCGGCATACCACAAAACCTGGTTCCGTTTATTACGCAGGCAGCTATCGGCAAACGTGAAAAAATTACTGTTTTTGGTGATGATTACAATACCAGGGATGGTAGTTGTGTTCGCGATTATATTCATGTTGTCGACCTGGCAAAGGCGCATGTAGCCGCGTTAAGGTTAATGGAGCAGGATGATTTTGCAGGATACGATGTGTTTAATTTGGGTACCGGCCGCGGAAACTCGGTGCTGGAAATAATAAAGGCTTTTGAGGACGCTACCGGTGTAAAACTAAACTATGAGATTGGACCGCGCCGTTCCGGCGATGTCGAGCAGGTGTGGGGAGATGTTAATAAGGCTGCAAAAGAATTAAACTGGAAAGCAGAATTGGGAATTGATACCATGATGTCATCTGCATGGAAATGGGAAAAATATATATCAAAGCATCCATTACAATAAAATGAAAACGATTGTTATTACCGGAGGTGCAGGCTTTATCGGATCGCATGTAGTTCGCCGCTTTGTGAAAACCTATCCAGACTATCGGATTATTAACCTTGATAAGTTAACGTATGCCGGTAACCTCGCAAATTTGAAAGATATCGAAGATGAGCCGAATTATAAATTTATAAAGGGCGACATCGTCGATAGTGATTTTATAAATCAACTGTTTGCAAATGAGAAACCGGATGCCGTAATTCACCTGGCTGCAGAGTCGCATGTAGATCGTTCTATCACCAATCCGATCGATTTCGTTATGACCAACGTTGTGGGCACAGTAAATCTTTTAAACGCAGCGAAGAATGCCTGGAAGGGCAATTATGATAAAACACGCTTTTATCATGTTTCTACAGATGAAGTTTATGGATCATTGGGTGCAACGGGTATGTTTACCGAACAAACGGCATATGATCCACATTCGCCATATTCGGCTTCTAAAGCGGGCTCGGATCATTTTGTACGCGCCTATCATGATACTTACGGCATGGATACGGTTCTTTCTAATTGTTCAAACAATTACGGATCATATCATTTTCCCGAAAAACTGATACCGCTTGCCATTAATAATATTAAATTAAGCAAACACGTTCCTGTATATGGTAAGGGTGAGAATATTCGCGACTGGCTATGGGTCGAAGATCATGCCCGCGCGATCGACCTGATATTCCATAAAGCCAAGCCCGGCTCAACTTATAATATAGGTGGCCACAACGAATGGAAAAATATTGACCTGATTAGGTTTTTGTGCCGGATAATGGATAAAAAACTGGGCCGGGAAGAAGGCCAGTCCGAACGTCTTATAACCTACGTGACGGACCGGGCTGGGCATGACCTGAGATATGCAATTGATTCAACCAAGTTAAAAAACGAATTGGGCTGGGTGCCTTCGGTTACTTTTGAGGAAGGCCTCGAAAAAACGGTTGACTGGTATTTGGCCAATGAGGAATGGTTAACAAATGTTACATCCGGCCATTATCACCAATATTATAATGAGCAGTATAATAATCGCTAATTATGTTTAACTGGTTTAAAAAAGGTGAATTAAAAAAGGAAGCCACCTTTGATTATAGTTCAGTCGTGGTAGATATGCATTCGCATGTACTGCCTGGGATTGACGACGGCGCTCAAACGCCGCAAGAATCGGTTGAACTTATTAAAAGGATGCAAGCGCTTGGTATCAGAAAAATAATCGCCACGCCGCATATAATGGCAGATTATTACAGGAATACAGCCGAAACTATAAATGGCGCGCTGGCGATACTTAAGGCCGAACTCGAAAATCAAAAAGTAAACATTGACATCGAAGCTGCCGCCGAACATTACTTCGACGAAACATTTGAGACCCGCATAAACGACGGGAAGTTAATGACAATGGGCGACAATTATGTTTTATTTGAGTTTTCATTCATCAGCAAACCGCCCAATGCAGTGCCTGTAGTACAGCGATTAAAAGAATTGGGTTACAAACCCATTCTTGCGCATCCCGAACGATATCCCTACATGGATAATGACCAACTCAGAATTTTGCGCGACTGGGGTGTGTCATTGCAACTTAATACAATATCATTAACCGGTTATTATGGTAAGGACGTAAAAAAGCAAGCCGAACAATTGATCGATGACCAGTTGGTTGATTTTATTTCGAGCGATATGCATCACCTGCGGCATGCCGACGCGCTTAAAGGTGCATTAAGAATGCCCTACCTCGAAAAGGTGCTGTTTGATTACCCACTGAAGAATGTTTTGTTGAAATAATTTCGAAATCTACTCGTATCTCAAAGCTTCTACCGGGTCAAGCTTTGAAGCTTTTTTTGCTGGATAAAAACCAGATGTCAATCCAATAAATGTACATAAAGCAATCGCCGAGAAAAGCCATTTCCATGGGGTGACAAAGGACCCGCTTATTTGAACCGCTATAAGGTTTCCTACGGCCATACCAAGTATTATACCCGCGATACCACCTATAAAACATATTACAATGGCCTCTATCAAAAACTGCTTGCGTATTACTGATGGTGTAGCGCCGAGTGCTTTTCGTACGCCGATTTCGCGGGTACGTTCCGTTACTGAAACCAGCATAATGTTCATCAGCCCAATAGCCGCGCCTATCAGGGTGATTATGCCAATAGCGAAACCGGCAATAGTCATACCTGTTAACTGCCCGGATAATTCCTGTTGTATGGAGTCGCTTCGCTGAATTTCGAAATTATCGTCGGTGCCTACATTTACCCCGCGGATATTCCGGAATAATGAGGTTGCTTCGCCGATAGTAACATCTAATACCGCGGCGCTGGGTACATTTATAGAAATGGTAAACGAAGGATTACTGGTTGCCACCATTTGTTTGGATTTAAGCACGGGGATAACACAAAATTTATCTCCGCCAAAACCTATGCTCGAGCCCTTCGGCGCAAACACACCTATCACCCTGAATTGGTTGTTCCCGATAAATATATATTTATTGATCGGGTCGTCGTTGTCTTTGAATAGTTTGGTTTTTATTTCATTTCCAATCAATACCACATTTGCGCCATGCTCCAATTCCGACGTCGAGAAATTTCGCCCGAAGCCGAGTTTGTAACCACCGGTAAGCAGGTAATTTTCATTTGACCCGCTAACCGAAATGTTTGGATTGGTTTTCTGGTTGCCATATTTAACCACGGCGGTACCCGATACCTGCAGGTTTATCGCAATTACTGAAGGAAGTTTAAAAGTTTTTTTAAAGCGGTCGGCCTGGTCATAACGAATAGACGGGTACATTTTGCGGTGACCGCCGTTGCCGAAATTTAGCCTGTTGCCGCGATTTTGTATGGTAAATGAATTGGCGCCCAGGCCTGCAAAGGCGTTGTTTACCGATGCCTTAACGCCCTCGATAGCCGTTAAAATGCCCACCAGGGCCATAATGCCGATAGCAATAATTAGCGAGGTAAGCGAAGTGCGCAGCCGGTTACCGCCGATCGACTGTAATGCTATGGAAATGTTCTCTTTAAGGGATGTCTTTACCGGCATGGGTGAAATTTACGAAAACTCGCTGATAAGACTATAGCATGTGATAGTTTGTTACAAGCAACCGGATTCTTTTATCACATTGCCAAAACTGAGAAAGATAATGGGAGCTATTAAACTTCCTGAAAATTTCGATGAAAGGAAGAAGGTGCGCATTTATAATGCTTGACCTCTTAACTATACCGAAAACGAAGTGCCACAACCGCAGGTACTGGCCGCATTGGGATTATTAAAAGTAAACCCACGGGCGTTCAAACCATCTTGAAAGTTAATTTGCATGCCTGCAAGATATAAGCCGTGTGCTTTGTGCATAAATACACGGATACCGTCAATAAGATATTCCTGGTCGCCATCTTTTTTCTGGTCGAAACCCAAAACATAATTCATGCCCGAGCAACCGCCGCCTTCAACGCCCACGCGTAAGCCAAAATCTTCGCCAAGCTCTTGCTGGTCTCTCAATTTTAACAATTCTTTAACGGCGCCTTCTGTAAAGGTTACCGGGGCGGTTTCAACAACAGTACTCATGTTATTTTTAATTAACTATACAAATATAAGGTAAAATGCGGATTTTTGCTGCCGACTGATTATTTATGACCGCCAATTAACATTCAGCAAATGAACCCTTACGCTTACTTATTAGATATTTTAAAATTTACAATTGCGGGTGTTGGTGTGGTGTGGGTAGCGTTTTTTCTGCTTAAGCCTTATCTCGACAAATCCGAAAAATTGCAGTTGCTTGAATTGAAAAAACTGATCAGCGGCCAAACCCTGCCGTTGCGGCTGCAAGCTTATGAGCGGCTGGTTTTATTTATTGAACGCGTTAACCCCGCCAATATGCTAATCAGGCTAAACGCGACAGCATACAATGCAAATGATCTTAACAGGTTGCTCGTGGAGGAAATTCGAAATGAGTATCAGCATAACATCACTCAGCAGATCTACGTAAATGCCCGGAGCTGGGCAGTGGTAAAACATGTTAAGGACGATACGATAAATATTATAAGCAACGCCATTAAATCGTTGCCCGAATCGGCCACCGGGCTTGATTTGAGCAGAACGATATTGGCTTATTTGAGCCAGCTTGAAGATAATCCTTTTGATATAGCCACCAGTATGCTCCGGAAAGATCTGGAGGAATTGTTTTAATTTGAAGATGCGGTAATTTGAAAATTATAGTTTCAACCATTTTCAAATTACCACATCTTTAAATTTTCAAATTAAAAATAATGTCCGCAAAGAAATTTAAAACCAGTTCGGGAATAGAAATTAATGAAGTTTATACCAACCCATCAGGAATGGATGAACTGCCTGGTGAATTCCCTTTTACGCGCGGCATTCAAAAAGACATGTACCGCGGCAGACCCTGGACTATGCGTCAATATGCCGGGTTTTCTACTGCCGAAGAATCGAACAAGCGGTACCATTATTTATTAAGCCAGGGCACAATGGGTTTGTCGGTAGCATTTGATTTGCCTACCCAAATCGGTTATGACTCGGATCATGACTTAGCAGAAGGCGAAGTTGGAAAGGTTGGTGTGGCGATAGATTCCCTGCAGGACATGGAAATTTTATTTGATGGCATTGAGCTTAAAAATATAACCACCTCGATGACCATCAATGCTACGGCGCCTATATTATTGGCAATGTACATCGCCCTGGCTAAAAAGCAGGGCGCCGACCTGAAACAGTTATCCGGCACTGTACAAAATGACATACTGAAGGAGTATGCTGCGCGCGGGACCTATATATACCCGCCCGAAGCCTCAATGCGGTTAATTACCGACGTATTTGAATATTGCAGTAAAGAGGTGCCAAAATGGAACACCATATCTATATCCGGCTATCATATCCGCGAGGCGGGTTCTACCGCCGTGCAGGAACTTGCCTTTACTTTAGCCAACGGCAAAGCCTATTTACAGGCCGCGATCAGTAAAGGATTAGACATTAATGTTTTCGCGAAAAGGTTATCGTTTTTCTTCAACTGCCATAATAATTTTTTCGAGGAGATAGCCAAATTCAGGGCTGCCCGGCGGATGTGGGCGCATATTACGAAGGAACTCGGTGCAACTGACCCCGGTGCGCAGAAGCTGCGTTTTCATACTCAAACCGGTGGCTCAACATTAACCGCGCAACAACCCATGAATAACATCGTGCGGGTAAGCAACCAGGCGCTGGCCGCGGTACTGGGAGGCACCCAATCGCTGCATACCAACGGCTATGATGAAGCTATTTCCCTTCCGACGGAGGCCGCCGCGAAAATTGCCTTGCGCACCCAGCAGATCATCGCCTTTGAAAGCGGTGTTACTGATACGGTAGATCCTTTAGCCGGATCGTATTTTATTGAAGCGTTAACCGATGATGTTGAAAAGGCAGCGTTGGTTTATATGGATAAAATTGACGCCATGGGTGGGTCTGTAAAAGCAATCGAGCAGGATTACATGCAGCAGGAGATCGCCCGCTCGGCTTATCAATATCAAAATGAAATTGAGAGCGGTGAAAAGGTTTTGGTTGGTGTTAACAGGTTTACCCAACCGGAAGACACTGATGTAAAAGCTTTCCGGGTTGACGATTCTATTCGAAAAATGCAATCGCAGAAAATCGTCGCTTTGAAAAATACACGGAACAAAGAAGTTGTCAACAATTGCCTTCAGCGGCTAAAGGATGCTGCGACCGGCAGCGATAATTTGATGCCTTTTATATTAGATGCTGTTGAAAACTATGCAACATTGGGTGAAATTGCAGATAAATTACGTCATGTTTTTGGCGAATATTGATCAAACCTCCTGATAAGCCCGCGCATTTTTTCGCGGGCCCAAATTAAAAGGATTAATATTTTATTTCTATTATCCATCAAAAAGGAACAAAGCCGCTGGTTAAACGTACAAGTACTGTCGGATGGTGTTTTCTTGTCTCTAAGATTTGTAACTAACAACTAAACTTATAAACGTTGAAAACCATGTTTGAAAAATTAATTGGCTAAATAATTAAAAAAATGTCCGGCTAATTAAATGCAGCAAAATGGGCGGTATTTATACTGCGAAATATAATATTTAATGTGGGATTTGCATCATAAACTATGTCAATGCATTATAAATTTATTTCATTAAAAAGTTAAAAATTAATTTTTTAATCCGCTTTTTTTTAGAATATTCGATGTTCCGAAGCAAGGCTAAATTATGTTTCGCTGGAGGTTGGAAATCACTCTTTTATAAAATTTATATGGAAAAAACTTGTACTAACGTTTGGAACAGCTGCCTTCAAATCATCAAAGACAACATACCAGCCCAGAGTTTTAAAACCTGGTTTGAGCCTATCAAGGCATTGAGGATGGAAGGAAGTGTTTTAACGATACAAGTGCCGAGTTTATTTTTTTATGAGTGGCTTGAGGAGCATTATGTTGGCTTGTTACGCAAAACAATAAAAAAACAATTGGGCGATGAGGGGCGTTTGGAATACAATATAGTTGTAGAACAATCATCCAGCAAGCCATATACCACTAACATACCCTCAAACGGTAATGGCGCTGAATCAAAAAGCCAGTCTATGCCGATACCAATTTCTATTAATAAGGATATAAAGAACCCTTTTGTAATACCAGGATTAAAGAAACTGATCGTTGATCCGCAGCTTAACCGGAATTACACTTTTAATAATTTTGTTGAAGGGGATTGCAATCGCCTTGCGCGGTCGGCAGGCTATGCGGTGGCTGCCAAACCGGGCGGCACTTCATTTAACCCTTTAATGTTATACGGTGGTGTAGGTTTAGGTAAAACCCACCTTGCGCAAGCCATCGGAAATGAAATAAAACAGACCTTACCGGATAAGTTGGTTTTATATGTATCGTGCGAAAAGTTTACGCAACAATTTGTTGACGCGCTGAAACATAATAATATTAATGACTTCGTGAATTTTTACCAGGCTATCGACGTGCTCATCATGGATGACGTACACAACTTTGCCGGTAAAGAAAAAACCCAGGATTTCTTCTTCCATATTTTTAACCATTTGCACCAATCGGGCAAACAGGTAATTATTACGTCGGATAAGGCGCCGAAAGACCTTGCCGGTTTAGAGGAGCGATTGCTTTCGCGTTTTAAATGGGGCCTTTCGGCGGATTTGCAGGTGCCCGATCTGGAAACGCGGATGGCCATCCTGAAAAACAAAACCTACCAGGACGGTATTGAATTGTCCAATGATGTGATCGAGTACGTTGCCCATAATATCGATAACAATGTACGCGAGCTGGAAGGCGCGATGGTATCCCTGCTGGCACAGTCTACATTAAACCGTAAAGAAATTGACCTGGCGCTGGCCAAGCAAATGCTGAAGAATTTCGTAAAAAATTCTTCCAAAGAGATTTCGATGGAATACATCCAGAGCCTGGTGTGTGAGTACTTTGAAGTTCCTATCGAGATGGTGAAATCTCAAACCCGTAAGCGCGAAATTGTACAGGCAAGGCAAATTTCCATGTACCTGGCTAAAGCGCATACCAAAAGTTCATTGAAGTCAATAGGCAGCTTCTTCGGCGGCCGTGACCATTCGACGGTGATTTATGCTTGCCAAACGGTTGAAGATTTAATTGATACTGATAAAAAATTTAAAGGGTACGTTGCCGACATTCAGAAAAAACTAAAGATGTCATAACCGGTCTTATAATAATACATAACGAAGCCCTGCATTTTATGCAGGGCTTTTTTTATATTTATATCATGAGAAGATTTTTATTGACTGTAATTTTCGCGGCAGCAATAGTCGCGGCATATTGCCAGAAAACCGAAACTACTGCCGTAAAACAAACAATCAACGCCCTTTTTGATGCTATGCGCAAAGGCGATACTACGTCAATGCGCGCTGTTTTTTCAAGGGATATGATATTGCAAAGCATTTCAACAAACAAAGACGGAAAAGCTATGCTATCGACAGATAAAGCCGACGATTTCTTAAGAGCAGTCGGCACGCCGCACGCCTCAATTTACGACGAGCGTATAACATTTGGCGATATTAAAATTGACGGTGACCTAGCCAGCGTTTGGGCGCCTTATAAATTTTACCTGGGCGACAAGTTCAGCCATTGCGGTGTGGATGTGTTCCAGCTCATGAAAACTGTTGAAGGGTGGAAGGTCATTTATATTGTGGATACGAGGCGGAAAGATAATTGTTTGGAATAATCTTATATCGTCATGGCGAGGAACGAAGCCATCTTTACGTAGGACATTCAACGGGGTTAATGTTGTACATGACTGTACCACAGGTTGCTACGCTCCAAATACTTTGCGTTCCATTGATTTGCATGTGCAGAGATGGCTTCGTTCCTCGCCATGACGTGGGAGACTATCCAAATAACAGCCCAAAAACTTCCTCGATCCGGCTAACGGCCTTTACGTCAATTTTGTATCGCGAAAGGTCGATTCCCTTTTTATCGCTTCCGCCTGACGGGAGGTTGTATTTCGAGATAAATATTTGCTCAAAGCCAAGTTTTTGTGCTTCGGCAATGCGTTGTTCAACCCGGTTAACCGCGCGGATTTCACCCGATAAACCTATCTCACCGGCAAAGCAAGTTTTAAATGGGATAGGTATGTCTTCGTGGGAAGAAATGATGGCCGCAGCAAGGCCTAAATCAATGGCCGGGTCTTCAACCCGGATGCCGCCGGTTATATTTAAAAACACATCTTTAGCGCCAAGGTGAAATCCACAGCGCTTTTCGAGAACAGCCAGCAGCATGCTCATACGACGGGTATCAAAACCTGTGGCCGTACGTTGCGGCGTGCCGTAAGCAGACGTGCTAACGAGTGCTTGCGTTTCAATTAGCATAGGGCGCATGCCTTCTAAAGTAGCTGAAATGGTGATGCCGCTCAAAGGCTCGTCCCGCTGCGAAAGCAGTATTTCAGATGGGTTTGATACCTCGCGCAGGCCTTCGCCCAGCATTTCGTAAATACCTAACTCAGATGCGGAACCAAACCGGTTTTTAACCGTACGCAATATGCGGTAAACATGGTGCCTGTCGCCTTCAAACTGCAAAACCGTATCAACCATGTGCTCCAGTATTTTGGGGCCGGCTATCATGCCGTCTTTGGTGATATGGCCGATCAGGAATACTGGCGTGCCACTTTCTTTAGCAAAGCGCAGCAACTCGGCAGTACATTCCCGCACTTGCGAAACACTTCCCGGCGTAGATTCAATATGCGATGAATGGAGGGTTTGGATCGAGTCCACAACCACCAGGTCGGGCTCCAGTTCTTCTATCTGTTTGAAAATATTTTGTGTGGACGTCTCCGTAAGGATAAAACAGCCCTTTTTAATTTCAGAATTTTCACCGTTGATTGCTTTTTCAAGGTGTTCAAGAGGGCTCCGCCGTTTCGAATGTTCTTCTGCCAACTGCCCGTTGCCAACTGCCAACCGGCCGCTTCCGACCTCTGACTTCTGACTTCCGACTTCCGATAACCTTTCCGCCCGCATCTTTATCTGTCGTTCGCTTTCCTCGCCCGAAACATAAAGCACCCTTTGATCCGGCATATTCAGTGCAAGCTGCAGCATCAGGGTGGATTTACCGATACCCGGCTCGCCGCCTATCAGCACCAGCGAACCTGCCACAATGCCACCACCCAAAACGCGGTTGAATTCCTTATCAGGAGTCAGAAGTCTGTGTTCTTCGCTAAAGGTAATATCGGCAACCTCCACAGGTTTATTTGCCCGCTGTTGTGTCGTTGAACCGGCTTTCCAGTTAGGAACTGAAGTATTGGGTTTTTCCAAGACTTCTTCAACAAAAGTATTCCATTGCTGGCATGAGGGGCATTTGCCCAGCCATTTTGCAGCCTCAAAGCCACAGCTTTGACAGAAATATGCTATGCGAGTTTTAGCCAAGATGTTTAGTTGTGCAGTCCCGATAGCTATCGGGAACAGATGTACAAATGTGCTGATTTAATTGGAATTTGCAAGCGAAAATGCTAAAAATATTAGGATTATAGATTTGTGTTGGTGGGCACAAACAAAATGTGCAGATGCTAATCAAAACATCTGCACATTCGCACGTTAAAGTTTTATCTCTTCGTCTTTACCGTTGAAGAAGTGAAACTCAGTGATCTGGTAAGCGGGGTTGCTTTTAACCTTTATCCACTGGTTGTATTTCAAAAACCACTTCATTTGGCGGTTTATTATGCCTTTTTTAATATATGCCTCAATGTACGGGTGCACACAAAGGGTAATATTTTTTTCGTTTTGTTCAACCAGTATATAGTTGAAGTTATTTTCGATATCGTCGATCAATAAAATTGTTGGCCGTAAAGTACCGGTACCGTTACAGGCAGGGCAAACTTCAACAGTAACAATATTCATTTCGGGACGAACACGCTGACGGGTTATTTGCACCAGGCCGAATTTGCTTGGCGGCAAAATGGTATGCTTCGCCCTGTCGTGCGCCATTTCCGATCGTAGGTAATCAAACAGGTCCTTGCGATTATTCGGCTTGTGCATATCAATAAAATCGATCACCACAATGCCGCCCATATCCCGCAGGCGCAACTGCCTGGCTATTTCTTTTGCCGCCTCTTTGTTTACCTGGAAAGCATTTTCCTCCTGGTTTTCTTTGCTGGCTGTACGATTTCCGCTGTTTACGTCGATAACGTGCAGCGCTTCGGTGTGTTCAATAACCAGGTAAGCGCCGCCGGCAAGATTTACCGTTTTACCAAAAGCCGACTTTATCTGCTTATCAACACCGAAATGCTCGAATATCGGCGTATTGTTTTTATGAACACGAACAATATTTTCCAGATCGGGCGAAATCTCATGAACATAAGAACGCACCTCGTTAAACATGCTATTGTCGTTTACACAGATATGCTGAAAGTCGGAGTTTAAAATATCGCGCAGGAGGGTTGAGGTGCGATCAATTTCGCCCAAAACCTTTTTACCGGGATCGACAGACGGAAGGCGTGTGACAAATGATTCCCACTTTGATATAAGATCAAGCAAGTCCTTTTGCAACTCAGCCACGCCCTTACCCTCAGATACGGTCCGGATAATTACACCAAAATGTTTTGGCTTTATGCTTTCAACAATTTTACGCAAGCGGTTGCGTTCGGTGTTACTTTTTATCTTTTTTGAGATAGAGGTAACTTCCGAAAACGGCACCAATACTACGTATCGTCCGGCGATAGATATATCCGAGCTCAGGCGAGGACCTTTAGTTGAAATAGGCTCCTTCGCAATTTGAACAGGTATAAGCTGATTCTTTGATAATAATTCGGAGATTTTGCCCCCTTTATTAATATCAACTTCCAACTTAAAATTATCTAAAAGCTTCGACTGATATCCCCCGCTACGTACTTGCTTGGCTAATTTGAGCAAGCTTTGCACCTGCGGCCCAAGATCAAGATAATGCAAAAAGGCATCCTTCTCGTAGCCTACGTCAACAAAAGCAGCATTTAACCCGGGCATGATTTTTTTAATCCGGCCCAGGTATATATCACCAACAGTATAATTGTTGCTGACCTGCTCTTTATGAAGCTCTACAAGCTGTTTGTCCTGTAATAATGCAATAGTAGTCCCGTTGGGGGATGAATCGATAATTAATTCTTTTATCAATTGCTACTCCATTTCTTAAAACGGCTTTAACCGTATGTTAATAAGTGGGTAAAAAACAAAATTCCCTGTAACAAAAACAGGCTAATAAGCTATATACTAAAGCTTATTTCTTTTTATGTCTGTTTTTTCTTAAACGCTTTTTACGTTTATGGGTAGCCATTTTGTGTCTTTTACGTTTTTTACCGCTCGGCATAATACTAATTTTTTAGTGGTTATTAATTTTTTAATTCTTTTATATACTCGTCAATGCGCTGATCGAAAGTAGGATCAGGCATCATTTCCCGACATTTTTGGTAAGCGGCTATCGCTTCCTTTTTCATTCCCAGCTGCTTATAGCTTTCGGCAAGATAAAAATACGGCTCTACTTCAGGTTTTTGCGCAATTATTGTTTTAAAACGCTGAACCGCTTTTTCGTACTGGCCCGACTTCATTGCAAACATACCCAGGCTTAAATTTGCATTCCTGTTATTGGGGTCTTGCTTTACCACATCAAGCAGCAACATAATGCCCTGCATCGGCGAACCGCCATCAGCATCGGTAATACCAAGGCTGGTTTGATTAACATAAGCAACACCCAACCCGGTTTTTGCATCGAGGCTTTGGGGCTGAAGCTTCGTGGCATGCTTAAGACATTCAATAGCATTAAGCACAAATGAAGGCTGTGCCGCCGTGTCTTGTGTAAGCTTAAAAGCATCATTAAAATGATTCCCGGCTGCCAGCCAATCTTCAAACTTATTGTCAGTGCGGGCAACAGCCTGGTAGTAAAATGCAGCCGGTGCAGGTTGATTAACATCATCCCACTGCTTTGCCAGCTTTTTTTGCAAATCCAGTTTGGCCGCTGCATCGGGCGCCTTTTTTAATTGCCCTTCCAAATCATTGATTTGGTTTGACAGCGCCGCACCAATCACCAATTTGGCTCCTGTCGACACCATATCTACGCCAACATTTGCAACGGGGCGTTTTTCGGCAGCCGCCTGGTTGGTATGTCCCTGTGTTTCCTTAAGCTTGGTAAGCCCTTTAACGGGTAATGAATACAAATAGCCCATAATAGCAAAAACTACTACAACTACGACTATTTGTTTTTTATACATTCCGGTAAATTATTTGGTTTCTTTGTTTCCGGTCCGAACTTTATCAACAAAAGTTTTTGCCGGTTTAAAACTAGGTACAAAATGCTCCGGAATAATAATGGCAGTATTTTTTGATATATTACGTGCTGTCTTCTTAGCTCTTTTCTTTACAACAAAACTTCCGAAACCTCTTACATAAACGTTTTCACCACCCACCATGGAGCTTTTAACTACTTTAAAAAACGCCTCAACAGTCTCCTGAACGTCAACTTTCTCAATGCCTGTTTTAGATGAGATTTCAGTTATAATTTCTGCCTTAGTCATATCTGTTTTTCCTTTATTAAATGTGTAATTACTTAACTGTTTTGGGGTTGCAAAAGTATCGCTTTATTACTAAAGATTGAAATAAATAGCAGATTTTTTTTGGGGCGGGCTTATTTTCAATTTAAAAAGGCTGATTTGAAAGAAAAACAATTCTTTTCGTCGTTACTTTTACCCCGAATGAACTTTAACAATGAACTTTTAACCTGGTATGCGCAAAATAAGCGCGACTTACCCTGGCGAGATACGACAGATGCTTATATTATTTGGCTTTCGGAAATTATTTTGCAACAAACCCGTGTTGAACAAGGGCTTCCGTATTTCAAAAGATTTGTAGAAATATACCCTGACGTAGCCAGTTTTGCTGCGGCAAGTGAGGATGATATATTAAAACTTTGGCAAGGGCTCGGTTACTATTCCCGCGGCCGTAATATGCTTAAAACCGCACGGCTTGTTCAGCAAGTTCACTTTGGTCAGTTTCCCCGAAATTATGACGAATTAATAAATTTAAAAGGCATAGGGCCATACACTGCTGCCGCGATTGCATCTTTCTCGGCAAACGAGCCTAAAGCTGTTGTTGATGGCAATGTGTACCGGGTTTTGTCGCGCTATTTTGGGATTGGCGAACCTGTCAACAGCACCAATGGAAAAAAAATATTCCAGGCAACGGCCGATGAATTGTTGAACAAGGAGCAGCCTGCGTTGCATAACCAGGCGATGATGGAGTTTGGCGCCACGTTATGTACACCCAAAAACCCGGCTTGCGGCATTTGCCCGGTACGAACAGGGTGTTATGCCTTTTTGCACAATGCCGTAAAAACGTTACCGGTGAAACTGAAAAAGGGCAACGTACGCGACAGATTTTTTAACTACTTTTTATATACCGACGACCATGCTATCCTATTGAATAAGAGGGATGAAACAGATATTTGGGCAAATATGTATGATCTTCCTTTAATTGAAACTTCGTCTTTGTTATCGCCTGAGGAATTAGTAGATTTACCTATAGCAACACAATTCTTTGGCACGAATATTAGTGTATTAGAGTTTTCGCAGGTTAAGCAACACCTGCTCACTCATCAGCGCCTGCACGTACGCCTCATCCGACTACAAAACAAGCCTGTTAAACTTAGCGAGCAGTGGTTTTATACCCCTGTTGAAAATTTAAAAACACTGGCAATTCCAAAAATACTTTTTATATTTCTAAAAAATATTTTTAATTTGTAAAACAATTTATGTCAATCTAAACAATGTCGGGTATTAACAAAGTGATATTAGTAGGCCATTTGGGTAAAGATCCCGAAATACGCTATTTGGAAGGGGGAGTCTCTGTGGCTAGTTTTCCCCTGGCAACATCAGAATTTTTTAACAAGGACGGCCGAAAAGTTGAGCAAACCGAGTGGCACAACATAGTAATGTGGAGGGGACTTGCCGATGTAGCCGCCAAATTTCTGCAAAAAGGAAAGCTAGTCTACATTGAGGGAAAACTGCGTACGCGCACGTTTGACGATAAGGACGGAAATCGAAGGTACACTACCGAGGTGATCGCCGAAAATTTCACACTGCTGGGTCGTAAAACTGATTTTGAAAATGATGGAACACCACAAGCGACCGCGAAAACGAGTGAATCGCGGTTAGAAGGTGGTGCCGTTGATGGGATGGCCTATTGATAAATTCTACATCAATACTTTTTTCTTGAGTTTTACTATTGCTTGTAATAAACAAGCCGAAGGGAATGCAGTTAGCGTTTGGCAGTGTGAGTGATCAATTTTGAATACTCGTTAACCAACCCAAATGATACACTGCGGGTAAGAATAATGCCAGATATTGAATATCGGACGAAAAAGATGTTACCAGATCGTCCGATATTCCATATTAAATACTACCTGCCTCCCGGCGGGCAGTGTTCCTTCAAGTACTGTGTATATAATGTTTGTAAATGTTTCGTTGTTCCCGCTCCTTCGAATATACCATGTGTCCGGTTGGGGTATGACATTAGTTGAAACTGGCGGTTATACTTTACCAATTCGTTAATTAACATTTCGGCATTTTTATAGTGGACGTTATCGTCGCCCGTACCATGTACATACAGCAGATTACCCCGCAAATTTTTAGCATACGTCACCGGCGAGCCTTTTATAAAGGCTTCCCTGCCGGCGTCATCAGTTGGCACGCCCATATATCGCTCCTGGTAAATATTGTCGTAAGTAAGCTGCCAGCCAACTGCGGCTACGGCAATACCGGTTTTATAAATTTCGGGGTGCTGGAACATCAGGTTTAGTGTGCACGAACCTCCGCCGCTCCAGCCCCATACCGCAACGCGGGTTGAATCGACAAACGGCCATTTTAAAATTTCCTTCGCGCCCATCGCCTGGTCTTCGATGTTAACGATGCCAACATTTTTATAAATGGCTTTGCGCCATGCCGCGCCTTTCGGCGCGGGAGTTCCCCTGTTGTCGAGTGACATGTAGATATATCCATCATCTGCCATGCTGCCGATGTATTCTCCATTGCGGCCGCTGCCATATGAGTCGGTCACTGTTGCCCCAGCCGGTTCGCTGTATACGTAAAATACTACCGGGTATTTTTTCTTCGGATCAAAATTGGTTGGCTTTACCATCCAACCATCCATTTCAACCCCATCAACCGTTTTTACTTTAAAAAACTCCGGTTTATTTTTAGCATCCTGGTTTAACTTAATAACGGTGCCGCTCATATGTTTGTGCTCGGGCAGACTAATCACCTCGCTTTGATACGGGGTGTAGATATTTGAAAACACGTGCAGTGCAATCTTTCCGTTTGGCGAAATTTCATAGCCGTTTGTTCCCTGCTCATCAGCCGGCGTTACGCGTTCAGCTTTACCACCGGCAAGCTTTATCCGGTAAAGGTATTTTTGTGTTGCATTATCAGGCGATGCTGTAAAATAAATATTCCCGCCTGTTTCATCCAGCAGGGTCAGGCTTTCTACATCGTAATCGCCTTTAGTAAGTAACGTTTCTTTGCCTTCCCTGCTAATTTTATAAATATGGCGCCATCCGTCCTTCTCGCTCACCCAAATAAAATCTTTTCCTTTATTTATCCATTCCCAACCCGTCGGGTCGCCGCCGTTCCAGCGCGATTTGCCGTCTATCCATGCTTTGTCATGCTCTTCATGTATCAATCTTGTTGTACCGTTTGAAACGTTGCCGATAAACACCTTACTCTCATTTTGTGCGCGGTTCAACTGTTCTAAAATAATCTCGTTCGAGTTGGTGGTCCACTCCATGCGGGGGATATAATGCTGCACCGCATCGCCCGGAACATTTATCCAGTTGGTTTTGCCAGTGTTGATATCAACTACACCCACTTTGCATGAGCTTGGGTCTTCTCCGGCCACAGGATATTCAACCGGTACCACAAATGGATAAATCGAATCGGTGGTATTCAGCATCAAATAGTTTTTTATTTTGCTGGCGTCAATTTGCCAGTATGCGATCGCTCTGCTGTCCGGCGACCAGCGAAACCCATCGCGGCAGTCAAACTCTTCCTCGTAAGCCCAGTCAAATGTTCCGTTAATCAGCTTTTTACTTCCATCGAAGGTCAGTTGCTTAACAGCGCCGGTCGCAAGTTCCTCGGTAAACAAATTATGCTCGCTCACATAGGCGGCTTTTGTACCATCCGGCGAAAGCTTGGCAAACATCAGCGAAGAAGCAGGCCGATCCCTCCCGATTTGTTTCAATGTTTTGGCGGCAAGGTCGTAAACCCAATAGTCGCCGCGGGTATTATAGCGCCAAACCCGTTTGCTATTGGTAAATATCAATACTTTTTGACCGTCTTCCGAAAACGAAAAGTTGGCCACACTAAGCGGCTGCTGTCCGGCCGGGGTAAGCATTTCTTTCGATAGCAGCACCGTTTTTTTACCAGCGTCGCGCGCATCAAGTTCTACCACCTGGTTTCCCTGGGTACGATAGTATTGGTAGCCATCAGCGGCCCAATGCGTTTTACCGCGCTGGGCGTTTACGACCTGAAAAGAAAATAACAATAAAATCAAAAGGGCCCTTGGCCCGGAATGGTAAAGTTTAATATTCATCCGTTTGTGCTTAATAATAGGCTTTCTAATAGCGAGAACGCTTCATCAGCGATCTGGGGGCTGTAAATCCGGCGTTAAATTAACATTTTAAAGCTGTGAAAATTCCCGGTAATAAAAAAAATACCTACGCCTGGTAAGCCAGGTTTAGTTCGATCGTTTCTTAGGTAACGCGGCGTAATATTTTTTTATAGGCGCGTACGGTCCATATTTGTGTTGGGCGCTTGTAAACAAGCGTTCGGCATAGGGTCCGTATGGCTGGTCGTAGGGCTTGGTAACCAGGTTTGGCCAATCTGCACTGGTATTTTTAAAAGGGTGGTATTGCGAATTAACAAACGCAGCTACGTCCCATGCTTCCTCATTGGTAAGTTTGATGTTTCTGTAGTCGGTGCCAAACGGCATGTTGTTTTTAACATATCCAGCGAATTTTGAAAGGCGATATATACTAGCGCCTATATTGTAGCTGTGGTCACCCCAAAGCGGCGGATATGTGTACGCCCGTCCTGCGGCGTTTAACAACCCTTCGCCATGTTTGCCGTGACAGGATTTGCATTTGGAGATATACACCACCCGGCCTTTCACAGTATCGGCTGCCCTGCTCAAAAAAGGTAATTCTTCAATCCCCGAACCTTCGGGCTTACTGCCTTTTTTAACATTCTTCCCCACCCATTTCAGGTAGGCTATAAATGCTTTCATTTCTCTGCCGGTGCTGTCGATCTGTTTTCCGTTCAGGCTGCGTTCAAAGCAGTCTTCTACTTTTTTTACAATTGTTTCAACGGCACCGCTTCTTTCTTTAAATCGCGGGTAACCGGTCGCGACAGTTGAAAAATTATTCCCGAAAAGCTTAGTACCGGCATCGAGATGACAATTCTGACAGTTTAAACCATTGCTTTTAATAGAAAGAACACCTTTTGGGCCTAGATAATAAGAGGTATTTACGATAAGCGAACGGCCGTATTTTATGAGCTTTGCATTGTCAATGTTTGTCAGTTCGCCGGTATCCGGTACGATCCAATGGTGTGCCGCAATCTTTGCTGCAGGCCGGGTATTCGCATGTATATGGGCTTTATTGTTCAAAAAATATACACCAACCCCGATTGCAACTATGATAGTTGCTGCAACTGCAATATTTGTATTTCGGGTCGTCATGGTATGGTTTTAGGAGTAAGGTGCCAATGTAGGGGTTCTTTGGCGGTTCGCGGTAAAAACAAACGCCGGAGGTATCAGAAAATGACATCTCTTTCAACCCCCGGCTTTTTTATTGATGGAATTAGCCTGCAAAGCAATAAGTGCAGCCGTGTTCCTGTGCCCTGCCGACAGCCCATACCCCGGAAGGTACCGGCTGAACTCCCGGCAGTAAACCGGCCAGCCACTCCTTCTTAACGGTCGCAGGATCCTGGTTAGTTTGCTGGGCCGCTACTGCGCTGTAAACGGTAAGGGCCATGTCGCAGGCGCAAAATAGCACTCCGTTGGCCTGTAATTCATTTATCCCGATCTGTACCGGGCCAATTCCGGGAATTTTGTAAGTGCCGGGCTTTGGCTGCCAGAAAGGGTTTTGTGTAGCCGCCGCCTGCGTCGTGCTGTCATTTATCTTGAACATTTCGCCGAATTTGTATTTTTCCCAAAGCGGATTCCCCATCGTATAAGGGATGGAGTTATGACGTAGTACTACAACTATTCCGCACTCCTTTTCAGGGGTGCCGGTTTGCGCGTTCGTTAAAAGAAAAACCTTTGGCCACGCAAAAGGCATTATTTCGTGAGGCTGGGTCACATCAAATACCATTTTATGTTTTCCTTTTATCTGTTTAAACCATTCATCGGCATCTGAAGGATCAGGTGAGGAAAAGCCCTCTGCCGATAATTGTAATGGCGCGGACAGAATGCCTGCGCCTAAAACAGCGGCACCTGTGGCAAATTGCCTCAAAAAGGTGCGGCGCTGATTTGATTGGAGTTGATCATTCTTTTTCATAACAACGAAATTTAACTGATAAAACGTTTAACTATAAACCGTCCGGGTGCCTACCGGGCTTAATTCAAGAAAGGTATTCTTTGTAGCAGTCGACAGCGAAACCAACCGAGCGTAATTTATTAAGATTTCGGTGCGTGCTTACTATTAAAATCTCAATTAAATTTACAGGTAAAATCTAAATAATCAATAACATATTTGCTATCTATAGAGCTATAATTTGTACTGAATTTGCTCTGTAAAAGCCACTTATCACCCTGAAATAAAAAACACTAACGCTGATTTTGCTGTTTTTGGCTGGCAACTTGCAAAGCTGCATTCACTCTTTACAAACCGCTATCCGAAATGGGCTTTTCGCATGTCGTATTTTCGATCATGTCAGCGCTCGGAATTGCCCGATGCTGCTCTGCGAAATCAAAACCATCGTGCAGGTTGTAAAAAAAAATAAAACACTAGCTGAACTTATGAAAGAACGCTCCTCTTCGCCGGAGCCTTCAGTTGTTGCCTGGCAGCTTAACCTGCAAAGCAATAACTGCATCCATGTTCCTGAGCGCGGCCAACAGCCCATACACCCGAGGGTACAACGTGTACGCCTGGCAGTAAGCCAGCCAGCCATTCTTTTTTAACGGCGGCAGGGTCCTGGTTGGTTTGTTTTGCTGCTAACGCGCTGTCTACTGTGAGGGCCATATCGCAAGCGCAGAATTTTACTCCGCTTGCTTGTAATTCGTTTATTCCGATTTGTACAGGGCCTAATCCGGGTATTTTATATTTGCCTGGTTTTGGCCTCCAGAACGGGTTTTGTGTGGCGGGGGCGTTTGTCGCGCTGTCATTTATTTTAAACGTTTCACCAAACTTATATTTTTTCCAAAGCTGATTTTCCATAGCATAAGGAATCGCATTATGACGCAATATCACAACTATCCCGCAATCCTTTTCCGGAGTGTTGGTTTGCGCATTTGTAAGAAGAAAAATCCTGGGCCATGCAAATGGCATCATTTCGTGTGGTTGTGTCACATCGAAAACCATTTTATGTTTTCCCTTTATCTGTTTAAACCATTCGTCGGCGGACGAAACAGGCGACGATAAAATGTCTTCTGCCGGTAATTGTAACGGCGCTGATAGGATCCCTGCGCCTAAAGCGGCTGCACCTGTAGCTACTTGCTTTAAAAATGTGCGGCGTTGGTTGGTCTGGAGTTGGTTACTTCTTTTCATAAAAGTGAAATTTGGTGATAAAGGTTTGACTATAACGCGCGGGATTTTACCGGGCTTAATTAAATAAAAATCAACTTGTGTATAGGTCAACTTCACAAATAACCAACCATGATTTGGTAGGGACGCAGGTTGTTTATTATATAAATATAAATCTAAATTAAAATTACATCTTAATTTTAAACAATCAATAGATATTTATGCTAACTATGCAGCCATGATTTGCGTTAAATTTGTGCAGTAAATCCGCTAATTACCCAAAAATGAAAAAAATAATTGCCCTGATTTTTGTTCTTTTTGTTTGCACGTTACAAACCTATGCACAGCACAGCGACCGAAGTAAGTTTATAAAGGATAGCCTCGATTACTATATTAACCGGGGCCTTACCAACTGGCGTATACCCGGCGCGGCCGTATGTATTATTAAAGATGGCAAAATAGTAGTGATGAAAGCCTACGGCATTAAGGAGCTGGGGCTGGCAAATCAGGTGGACATTAACACGCTGTTTATGATAGGCAGCAATACAAAGGCGTTTACCGCCACCGCCCTGGCAACGCTGCAAGCACAGAATAAGCTTTCGCTGGATGATAAGGTGACTAAATACCTGCCCCAATTTAAGCTGGAAAATAAACTGGCAGGCGAACAGGCTATTGTTCGCGATTTGTTATGCCATAGATTGGGGCTGCAGACTTTCCAGGGTGATTTTACATTTTACAACACGAACCTGACCAGGAGCGAGGTAATTGAGAAGCTTGGACTGATTAAAGCCGTTTATCCATTTCGCACCAAATGGGGTTATACCAATTCTGCATTTTTGACCGCCGGACAAATAATTCCGGTTGTAACCGGAAAGCCCTGGGAGATATATCTTAAGGAAAATATTTTTGCTCCGTTAGGGATGTCAAATACGCTGGCGCTTACTGCCGATATGCCTAAATCATTGAACCGGACAGTGCCGCATACACTAATTGACGGCAGGCTATCGGCAATTCCTTATGCCCAGCTTGATGGCCTGGCCCCGGCCGGGGCAATCAGTTCATCGGTAAACGATATGAGCAAATGGGTAATGGCTTTGTTGAACGATGGAAAGGTTGGCGCCCGCCAGGTTATACCTGCAGCCGCCATTGCAGCTACCCGCGAAGCACAGGATATTGTGGGCAGTATCCGTCACCTTGACGGCGAAACGAATTATGAGTTGTATGGCTTGGGTTGGTTTGTACAGGATTATGCCGGGCACAGGCTGATCATGCACGATGGCGGTGTTAGTGGTTATCTTACATCGGTAACGCTTGTACCGCAGGAGCACCTGGGCATTGTGGTATTAACAAATACCGACCAAAACGGATTTTTTGACGCGTTGAGGTGGGAAATCATGGATGCTTATTTCAAAATGTCATACCGTAATTACAGCGATGTTTATTTGAATGCGTATAAAGCAAGGGCTTCAGCCGAACAGGCCATAGACAGAAAAATGCACGACTCGATAGCTATGAACCGTCCGCTTGCTTTGCCGCCGTCAAGCTATACGGGTAAGTATGTTAATGATTTATATGGTACGATGAATGTAACCCAGGGAGAGAATAACGACCTTGAAATGCGTTTTGAGCATCACCCGCGCATGTATGCGCACCTGCAACCATTGGGCGGTAACCGGTTTTACGTCACTTTTTCGGACCCGGTATTAGGTAAAGCTGTTTTTCCATTCATGGTTCAAAACGGGAAAGTAACCGGGGTAAGAATTAAAGTGGCTGATTTTGTGGAGTATAATCCGTATGAGTTTAGAAAAGTCGAGTAGGTAACTTACAGTTTCTGTCATGCCGAAACCAAGTTCGACATGACAGATATCTGAAATGTTATTCCTCCACCATTTCGCTATTCGGATTGCTTACCTGCGGCGCCTCGTGTTTAAAAAAGCGCTTTTGGTATATGAGTATCAATATCACACCCACAGATATGGCGGAATCAGCCAAATTGAATATAGGCTGAAAAAACTCGTATGATTGTCCGTGCCAAACCGGCACCCAGCCGGGGTAAATCCCTCGTATTAACGGAAAGTAGAACATATCCACTACGCGGCCTTCGAATAACTGGCCATGCTGATATAATAACCCGTAAAAGGTGGAGTCGATGATATTGCCTAATGCGCCTGCGAAAATAAGCGCAACGCACATGATCAGGCCACGGTGATACTTATGCCTGATGAGGTAGATAAGGCCATAGCCGATACCCAGAACAGCAACAATGCGAAAAATGGTAAGTGTAAGTTTGCCGGCTTCGCCGCCAATTTCCCAGCCGAAGGCCATCCCGTTATTTTCGGTATAACGCAGCATGCCGTGGCTGCCCAGAAAGCGGATTTCCTGGTTGAAGTCCATATGTGTTCTCACCCATGTTTTAATAACCTGGTCGAGAATAATAATAAGGGCAGCTAAAAGAAAAGGTTTTAGATAAGCTGCCTTCATCTACTGCTTCAGTTTTGCTTCCATGCTGAGCGTAGTATGCGGTACTGCACGTAAACGCTCTTTTGGTATCAGCTTTCCTGTTTCGCGGCAAATGCCGTAAGTTTTGTTTTCAATACGAACCAGTGCCGCCTCCAATTGCTCAATAAACTTTTTCTGGCGCGCAGCCAGTTGGTTTATTTGTTCCTTCTCCAGTGTAGCAGATCCGTCTTCCAGAGTTTTATAGGTGCCTGCGGTATCGTCGGTGCCGTTTGCATTGGGCGAACTTAATGATGTTGCCAAAGAATTCAATTCCTCTTTTGCACTGCGCAGTTTATCCAATAAAAGATTCTTGAATTCCTGAAGATCGGATTCAGAGTACCTGGTTTTTTCGTTTTCTTGTTTCATTATACTTTAGTAATAGCAATCAAAATTTCATTTCCATCTATCTCAACTAACTCGCCTTCTTTAAGCTCATCGTCGGGCACAATCGCATCCGCCAAAATTTCGGCGCAAATATAGGATAAATTATTGTTTACGGCCCCCCATATTATTGATCCACAGCGTATACGTACATTAATCCTGTCGGTTACCTCAAATTCGTTTGCTTTGCGCAGATTTTGTATCCGGTTAATCAGATGGCGCGAAATACCCTCCTGTATTAACTCGTCGGAAAGTGTAACATCTAAAGCTACAGTTAATTTTCCAAGATTTGCTACTTGCCAGCCGGGTACGTCTTCCGCAATAATCTCAACATCGGTATCGGCTATCAAATATTTAGTATCGAGTATGCTGATGCTGCCGTCAGCCTCCAGCTTGCTGATTTCTCCCTGGCTCAAGTTGTTAATCGCCTCGGCTACCGCTTTCATATCCTTGCCCACTTTCGCGCCAAGCGCTTTAAAGTTTGGCTTCACTTTCTTTTTGATAAAGCCGGCGGTATCGGTTATGTATTCGATGTCTTTGATATTGGTTTCCGAAAGTATGAGTTCTTTTACCTGCTCAACCTGGTGCTTAAAATGCTTGTCCAATATCGGCAGTAAAATTTTGCTCAATGGCTGGCGCACATTTATGCCGACCTTTTTACGCAATGATAAAACCAACGATGAAATATCCTGCGCCATTTGCATGCGCTCTTCAAGTTTTTTATTTACCAGGTCGGTATGGTATTCGGGGAAATAAGCCAGGTGCACCGACTCATAACCTTCTTTATGCGTAACCTTATTCAGGTCGGTATATAAGCGGTCGGCAAAAAACGGCGCTATCGGCGACATTAATTTAGCAATAGTTACCAAGCAAGTGTACAGCGTTTGATAGGCCGACACTTTATCAGCCGAATCCTCTGATTTCCAGAAACGGCGGCGGCTTAACCGCACGTACCAGTTGCTTAAATGCGCATCCACAAAATCCTGCATGGCGCGGGATGCTTTGGTAGGCTCAAAATCGTTATAATAACCGTCAACTTCCTTGCTTAAAGTATTCAATAAAGAGATAATCCACTGGTCTATCTCCGGGCGATCCTTCAAATCAATTTCAGCTTCGTTGTATTTAAACCCGTCAATGTTGGCGTACATCACAAAAAAGGTATAGGTATTGTACAAGGTACCAAAAAATTTACGGCGAACCTCATCTATTCCTTCTTCGTTAAATTTAAGATTATCCCACGGCGCGGCATTGCTGATCATGTACCAGCGTGCGGCGTCGGCGCTGAAGCGCTCGATCGTTTCAAAAGGATCAACGGCATTGCCCAAACGTTTCGACATTTTATTCCCGTTTTTATCCAGTACCAAACCGTTCGAAACCACATTTTTGAATGCGATGCCCTTGTTATGATTTTCCTTATTGATTTTTTTTACCTCATCACTGGTTACGCTCAGCATTACCGCGATGGCGTGCAGGGTGAAAAACCAGCCGCGGGTTTGGTCAACACCTTCGGCTATGAAATCGGCCGGGTAGGCGCTTGCAAATTCTTCCTTATTTTCAAACGGGAAATGCCATTGCGCGTAAGGCATAGCGCCGCTGTCGAACCAAACGTCGATCAGATCAGGTTCGCGGTACATTGGGCGTCCGCCCGACGAAGTTAGTATTACATCGTCAACATAAGGGCGGTGTAAATCTTCGATTGTAAAATCTTTGGGCATTAAGCCGGCGGCAATTGACCGTTCAATTTCTGATTTTAGCTCATCGATCGAGCCGATGCATTTCTCCTCGGTTCCGTTTTCCTCGCGCCATATCGGCAGCGGGGTTCCCCAGAAACGAGAGCGCGATAAGTTCCAGTCAACCAAATTTTCAAGCCAGTTACCAAAACGGCCTGTGCCGGTTGATTCAGGCTTCCAGTTAATGGTTTTGTTCAACTCCACCATTTTGTCCTTCACGGCCGTGGTGCGGACAAACCAGCTATCCAGCGGATAGTATAAAATGGGTTTATCGGTGCGCCAGCAGTGTGGGTAACTGTGCTCGTATTTTTTAACGTCGAACGCTTTGTTATCTTCTTTTAGCTTGATCGCGATAAGTACATCGGTCGGCTTAAAATCAGGCGCGGCACGTTCTTCGTCGCTGTAATATTCTTCTTTCACATAACGGCCTGCAAAATCGGTTACCTCATCAACAAACTTACCCTGTTTGTCAACCAGCGGAACTTCCTTACCGGTTTCGTCCTTCACCATTACCGAAGGCACGCCGTTTTCCTTACAAGCCCTAAAGTCGTCCGCACCAAAAACCGACGCGGTATGCACAATTCCCGTACCGTCTTCGGTAGTAACAAAGTCGGCGGGAATAACGCGGAACGCGTTTTTCTCCAAATCTTCGTTGGTTACATAAGGCATCAGCTGATAATAATGCAAACCCAGCAGGGCTTTGCCTTTAAAGCCGCCTTTCATTTCCCACGGGATGATTTTATCGCCGCCTTTGTAATTTTCAAATGAAGCGTTTTCGCCTTCAGCCTTAAAATATTTGCCTACCAGGTCCTTTGCCAGGATAACCGTTACCGGCAAGTAGGTGTAAGGATTAAAAGTGCGGATCTTTACATATTCAATTTTTTCACCCACAGCCAGCGCGCAGTTTGCCGGCAGCGTCCATGGGGTAGTTGTCCACGCTAATATGTACAGGTCGGTATCAATATTTCCATAAAGAAACTCCGAATCTTTATCGCGTTTTACCTTAAACTGGCCAACAACTGAAGTGTCCTTCAGCATCCGGTAAGTACCCGGCTGGTTCAGCTCGTGCGAGCTTAAGCCGGTGCCCGCTTTCGGTGAGTAAGGCTGAACGGTGTAGCCTTTGTAAAGCAGGTCTTTATTATAAAATTCCTTCAGTATCCACCAAAGGGTTTCAATGTATTCGTTTTTGTAGGTGATGTAAGGGTCTTCAAGGTCAACCCAGTAACCCATCTTTTCAGTCAGGTCGTTCCATACGTCGGTGTAGCGCATCACCTCCTTGCGGCAGGCGTCATTATAGTCCTTTACAGAGATCTTTTTGCCGATATCGTCCTTGGTGATGCCCAAAGCTTTTTCAACAGCCAGCTCAATAGGGAGGCCGTGGGTGTCCCAGCCGCCCTTGCGTTTTACCTGGAAGCCTTTTAATGTTTTATAGCGGCAGAAAATATCCTTAATAGCACGTGCCATCACGTGGTGGATGCCGGGCATACCATTAGCCGACGGCGGCCCTTCGTAAAACGTGTAAGGGTTGTTTGCCGGGCGCGAGCTGATACTCTTTTCAAAGATGCTGTGTTTCTTCCAAAACTCAAGCACATCTTTGCCTGTCTGCGATAAATTTAACTGCTTATATTCCTTGTACATCAGTGGTTTCCACCTCAAATTTTAGAGGTTGCAAAAATAGGGAATTTAAGATGAAAAAAGTCATAAATATGTGAATTTGAAATCGCCTCTTTTGCAGATAAAAATAAATCCGATCCCGCACACAGGGCGAAAATTCGTCCCGATGGCTATCGGGATCCGAAACTAAGCAAGCGCCAGCTCGGCTACTTCCTCACCAACCAAACTGCCCATAGCTACACCCATGCCGTTGCATCTTACCGCGCAAAAAATGTTTGGTTCAACCTGCTTTACGATAGGAGAGATGTCTTCGCCAAAACCCATGATGCCGCTCCACCAGTAGTCGATCTCGACGTTTTTGTTTGGTAAAATGACTTCATTTAGGTATGTAATGAGTTTGTTTTTAACCAGTTCAGTTTGCCCGAAATCCCAGGTCTCTTCCGCTTTAAGATCGAGATTGCGACCGCCGCCGAAAAGCACACGGTTATCGATGTTACGGAAATAGTAATAACCCTCATCAAAATGATAGGTGCCTTTTAGTTTTAAATTGGGAATCGGTTTGGTCACCAGCACCTGGCCGCGGCCGGGTATAACTCTCAGTTCGGGAAAAAGCTGGTTCGCAAAAGCATTGGTTGCTAAAATAACCTTGCCCGTTTTAAAGTTTCCCTGCGAAGTAGTCAGTTTTATTTTGCCCGCCTCGTTTTCTATTCTTTCTATCTCGCAGCCATTTAAAACCATTACACCCAGGGTATAAACTTTATTGAGCAGGGCGCGCATCATTTTGCCGGTATGTATCTGCCCCTCAAAAGGATTGTAGATCATTTGACTCACGCTACTAAATCCAAAGCCGTGAATTTTGTGATGGGCGACAGAATATATACCCGGGTGGCCTATTGCCGGGGCCAGTAATTTATTTATGCGATCTATCTGATTGATGGCGTTTTCCGCACTTTCCTTTTCGTGATTCATAAACAATTCATAGCCGCCGTGCTGCTGGTAGTCGATGTTTGCATCGCCGAGGTTTTGACGCAGTCTTTGCAGCCCCCGCCATTTATAATCCACCATGCGTAAAACCTCTTCTTCCGAGGATCGCTTAATCCCTGCTAATTGTTCCGAAACGGTGCCGAAACACGCAAATCCTGCATTTTTGGTGCTTGCGCCGGTTGGTAAAAAGCCGCGCTCTAACACCAGTACTTTTAAATTTGGCTCTTTCTTTTTTAAATGCAATGCCGCGCTCAGGCCGACCAGGCCGCTGCCGATGATGACAATATCGGAGTTGTCGATAAACGCTGTGCGCTCCCAGTATGAAAATGTATTTGCTGCCAAGGTGTAAGTTATTATGCTGCAGGTGAGAATGCGGAATTGAACGGAAGCGCTGATCAATATCCGTACTAGAAATTCTGCACAGTTATTTTTTTATTTAATAAGTAGCGTTGTTTAGAATCTATCCCTGTAAAGGTATAGGTCCAGATTTGATTATTACCGGTTGTTGCAGTAATAACGTATAAATTGTTTCTAACTTCAAAAGTACAATCATTGATTGCCGGAGTGTCAAACATCATGCATTCCGTTGTTGGGTAATCCTTATAGCGATTATTAAACAGTAGGTTCGCAAAGTCAAAATATTGCGTCTTGTCCATTGTGTAAGGGACGAATGCCGATGGGCCGTGATCACTTCCCGTATTCATATGGATAAACTGTTGATAAGGAATTATAACACCGCCTTTCATCTTAATTGATGATTCAGCCATCGCCCTGACTTTGCTATTGTTAAAATCGTACCTTTTTATTGAATCGATCGTAAAGTCAACACCTTCGCCTGTAGTATGCCAATCTAATAAAGCAGATGTTTTGTCCTGTATTCCCGGACTTAGGCATTCGAAAGTTCTATCCCACTTTTTAGTTGTCTTATTTTCAGTGATTATAATGATACTCGGATATTCCCGATAAGGGATATCTAAAAGAACAACCTGGATGCCATTTTGAGATGGCAGCACCTTTTTAATTTTGACGCGGAACTTATCAGAAAGAAGTAAATTATTCGCAATCTGCTGAATTTGCACTTTGTTTAATTCCTGGCCATAACTATGTGGAATCGATTGAATAAGGAGAATGATAAATGTTTTTATGATTTTCCGCATATTGCTTCAAGCTAAAATATTCAAAAAAAAAAGACCCGGTTTCCGGGTCTTGCTAAGTTATAATATTTTGTTTTTATTTAGTTCAGCCGATATGGTGCAATTAAATAAAATTCAGGAATTTGAACCTGGAACAGCCCATTGTCCATCAACCGCGACATCTGGTATTCGCCTTTCATGCTGCCCATGTCGGTTTTTAAATTACAGCCGGATACATATTCGTGCGACGTGCCTGGTTCAATAACGGGCTGCTGACCAACAACACCTTCACCTTCTACCTCGCGCTTAGCGCCGTTCGAATCAAAAATATACCAATGGCGTCCTAAAAGGCGCACCGCGTAGTTACTTAAGTTTTCGATAGTAACTTTATAGGCAAACATAAAATGATCGTTTGCCGGGTTTGAATATTCGGGCTGATAGAGTGTTTCTACTGAAACCTTAACACCGTCTGTAATTATAGTGGTCATGATAATATCGTCTTAAATTTCAAATATATAATTAACATTCAAATATTGCGCCATTTTTGAAACTTAATCATAACGTTAATTTTATTCGTTTTTTGACCGATTTTTAGCACATATTTTTGTACTAAATCGGATTTTTTAACACTGAGTTAATAGTTTATTTCCTCACCTGTGTTTGTGTATCTCGAGTCATTCACAACTTCAGATAAAATTTCCCGCACTTCATTTTCGTTGGCGGCGGTAACCAATTTCATACGATACTCTTTAAAATGGTCAATGCCTTTAAAGTAGTTTGAGTAGTGCCTGCGCATTTCGAAGATGCCGGTTTTAGGGCCCTTCCATTCGATTGATTTTTGCAGATGTATGGCGCAAGCTTCAATTCTTTCGGCAATGGTCGGTTTTTCGAGGTGCTCCCCTGTTTTAAAATAATGTTTGATCTCCCGGAATATCCAGGGGTAGCCAATGGCCGCCCGCCCGATCATCATTCCATCAACACCGTATTCCATGCGCCATGCGGCAGCTTTTTCGGGCGAATCAATGTCGCCATTCCCGAAAATGGGAATCTGTATGCCCGGATTCTTTTTTATCTCTTTTATTAAAGTCCAGTCGGCAACGCCTTTATACATTTGCGATCGGGTGCGTCCGTGTATCGAAAGTGCTTTTATACCCACGTCCTGCAGGCGTTCGGCCACTTCGTAAACGTTTTTGGTATTGTCGTCCCAGCCAAGCCGTGTTTTTACTGTCACCGGCAAGTGCGTCGCGTTCACAACAGCTTTTGTCATAGCAACCATCTTATCAATATCCTGCAAAAGACTGGCGCCAGCCCCGCGGCATGCCACATTTTTAACCGGGCAGCCATAATTGATGTCAATTAGGTCGGGCCCGGCCATCGATGCAATTTCAGTCGCCTCGCGCATGTGTTCAATATCGCTTCCGAATATTTGAATTCCAATTGGCCGCTCGTACTCAAAAATGTCCAGCTTCTGCCGGCTCTTCGCCGCATCGCGTATCAACCCCTCCGACGAAATAAATTCGGTGTACATCATGTCCACACCGTTTTGCTTGCACACGTAACGGAAAGGCGGATCGCTCACGTCTTCCATCGGCGCCAGCAGCAGCGGGAACTCCCCTAAATCTATATTTCCTATTTGTACCGACATGACTTATCTTCGTTGCAAAAATACGAATTATAACCAACATGACCGTTAGGCCTTATAGTCAGTTACATCCGGCGCTCCAATTTTTGATTTTCATATTACTTTCGATAGCCATCGTCCTTATCGGTAATGTTATCGGCGCGGGCATTGCCGCTGCTTTATACGGATTGCATACCGTAATGGATATAGCACAGTTAAAATTTACTGCGCCGCATGTTATCGATGCCTTATGGCTGATACAAATCATTGGGACTACGCTTCCTTTACTGGCGGCTCCGATATTTTTTGCATTTGTTATTGTCCGCGAACCCAAAGCTTACCTTAAGCCCGGTTTTCGGTTCCCGTGGGTTTTAATGTTACTGGTTTTTGTCATCATGTTTATGTCGGCTCCGCTGATCGAGTTATTATCCAACATCAACCAAAAAATGGTTTTGCCGCCTTTTTTTAGCTGGATGCGCGAAAAGGAGATTGAGGCCCAAAAACTTACGGAGGCCATGCTGCAGATGAAGACGGTTTGGGAGATGATAAAAGATGTGTTATTGATTGGTTTACTGACGGCCATCGTGGAAGAATTTATGTTCAGGGGTGTTTTGCAAACTATTCTTGTTCGGTGGACAAAGAATACGCATGCGTCCATTTGGATTGCCGCTATTTTATTCAGTGCGTTTCATATGCAGTTTTTCGGGTTTCTGCCGCGGATGATGCTTGGCGTATTGTTCGGGTATTTCGTAGCCTGGAGCGGAAGCGTTTGGACAAGCGTTTGGGCCCATTTTATAAATAACGGAACCGCTGTAGTTGCCACTTACCTTTTTCAGAACAAAAAAATCAAAATCAATCCCGACGATCAACATATTTTTGGCTTTGGCGGATATATATTTAGCCTGGTGGTCATTGTATCTTTATTTTTTATTTACCGTAAAATAGCACTTGAAAAAAAGCTGGTGCCCGAACAGGTATAAAACAAGCCATTAATTTATTCATTTTTCAATACTCTTTTTAATTTATGAAGACCCGCGCCATTACCGGTTTTTTCTTTGTGATTGTTATGTTAGCCTCGATGTTGCTTGGCCACTATGTGTTCGGTGCCTTTTTTTTAGTGCTGAGCGTACTTGCCCTTAGCGAGTTTTACTCGCTTTTAAGTAAGAGCGGGATAAGCCCAAACAGATGGGTGGGCTTATTAAATGGGGTTTTTATTTACGTAATATTCGCCCTGATAACTTATCAAAATACCCCGCTGTATCATAAGCTGCTATTTTTGTTAACCCTCACTGGCAGCGTAATATTTATCCAGGAACTTTTCAAAAAGTCGTCGGCACCGTTTGTTAATATTGGTTATACCTTAATTGGCATCCTGTATATTACTGTGCCGTTTACTTTTTTCCATGCTATGGCCTATGTAAATGGCGATTTCAATTTCCATTATCCGCTTGCGTTTATGCTGCTGCTTTGGGCGAACGACACCGGCGCTTACCTTGTTGGCAGCAAACTAGGCCGCACCAAACTATTTGAACGGCATTCACCCAAAAAAACTTGGGAAGGTTTTATAGGGGGTATCGTTATTAGCGCGTTGGCAGCGCTGGCTATCAATTACTTTTTTAAGGAATTATTATGGAACCAGTGGGTATCAGTTGCCATATTGATTGCGTGTTTTGGTACCATGGGCGATTTAATCGAATCGATGTTAAAGCGTAGTATTGACGTGAAGGATTCGGGTGGGATACTGCCAGGTCACGGAGGCTTGCTCGACCGTTTCGACGGTTTACTGTTAGCTGCGCCAATTGTATATACTTACCTTTATTTTATAATTTGAGGTTAAGAGCCGCGAGCCAAGAGTTAGAGGATTAGTTCATTAAAAGCGTATTTGCGCAAATATTCCCGGCCATGGTTCTTGATTCGCATTACGCAACAAATTAGTACTTTTGTAAAAAGAATTTATCATGACCATCCACAAAGAAGGATATACTTCCATTGCACTTTGCATCCTGTTCATATTCATTTTGAACGCGGTAATACAATTTTATTTCCCGCAGGCATATGCGCTTAAATGGGTTATCTACATTTTATCCTTCCTGCTTTTTGTGACAATACTGCAATTTTTCCGCAGCCCGAGCCTTACTATCAGCACCGACGAAACCCAGGTACTTTGTCCTGCAGATGGAAAAGTAGTAGTGATCGAAGAAGCCGAAGAAACCGAATTTTTGAACGATAGAAGGATACAATTGTCCGTTTTTATGTCGCCGGTTAATGTACACGTTAACCGAAACCCTATATCGGGAGTGGTTACCTATTTTAAATACAACCCGGGTAAATATTTGGTTGCGTGGCACCCAAAGTCCTCAACCGAAAACGAAAGGACTACGGTTGTAACTCAAAATAGTGCCGGTGTTTCTGTATTGTTTAGGCAAATAGCCGGGGCGCTGGCCCGCCGCATCGTATGGTATGTAAAAGAAGGAGATACCGTACAGCAGGGCGAACAGTTCGGATTCATAAAATTCGGATCACGGGTAGATGTGTTTTTACCGTTAGGATCAACCATTAAAGTTGAGTTAGGGCAAAAAGTGAAAGGCGGCCGCACTGTGTTAGCTGAACTTCCCCCAATCGACGGTGTAAAAGTAGTTAAAGGATCTAGGCCGGAAACCGCTGAAGATATTGATGCTGAAAAACCTGTTAAAAAGACGGCAAAAAAGGTTTAATCATCATTAAATTTTAAGGGGCCATGCTGTCGATGACGGCATGGCCCCTTAATTTTATATGTCTGATATAATCCGAAATACTTAAATATGTATCGCCCTGTTTTCGGTAGCGGCCAGGCATGCTTCACGCATGGCTTCGGTGTAAGTAGGGTGAGCGTGACTCATGCGGGATATGTCTTCTGCCGATGCACGGTATTCCATAGCCACAACCGCTTCCGCAATCATGTCGGCAGCACGCGGTCCAATCATATGTACGCCTAATATTTCGTCAGTCGCGGCATCTGCAAGCACTTTTACGAAACCGTCCAGGTCGCCACTTGCCCGGGCGCGGCCGCTGGCCTTAAATGGGAACGAGCCTGTTTTATATTTCACCCCTTTTTCTTTCAGCTGTTCTTCGGTTTGCCCTACTGCCGCAACTTCAGGCCAGGTGTAAACTACGCCCGGTATCAGGTTATAATCAATATGTGGTTTTTGTCCGGCAATAATTTCAGCTACGAGTGTGCCCTCGTCCTCTGCTTTATGGGCCAGCATTGCGCCTTTAATTACATCGCCGATGGCGTAAACGCCTTTAACGCTGGTTTCCAGATGCTCGTCTACAGTAATTTTGCGGCCGCGTTCTTCTACGGTAAGGCCAATCTTATCAAGGCCCAGCCCGTCAGTATAGGCAATACGTCCGACCGCAACCAGGCAATAGTCGCCTTTCAGTTCTTTCTTTTCGCCTTTAGGGCCGTCAAAAGTCACGGTCACTTCCTTGCCCTTAACCGTTGCGCCGGTTACTTTGTGGCCCAGGTAAAATTCCATACCCAGTTTTTGTAATACTTTTTGCAACTCGCGCCCCAGGCTTTTATCCATGGTTGGAATTATGGAATCCATAAATTCAATTACAGAAACTTTTGCACCCAGGCGGGCATAAACCGAACCCAGCTCAAGGCCAATAACTCCGCCCCCAATCAACACCAGGTGTTTTGGTATTTCGGCAAGGGTTAAAGCTTCGGTTGAGGTTATTACTCGTTTTTTATCTATTTTTATAAATGGAAGGCTTGACGGTTTTGACCCGGTTGCTATGATAATATTTTTACCGGTTATCTCTGATAAAGTACCATCAGTACCCTTAATTGTAATGGTGTTCTTGTCTTTAAATGACCCAATGCCATAATAAGTGTCAATTTTGTTTTTCTTCATTAAATAGGAAATGCCGCTGGTATTTGCAGCAACCACCTCCTGCTTGCGCTTAATCATCTGGCCAAAATCAACGGTTAAATTATCCAGCTTAATGCCATGAGCGGTAAACGCATGTGCAGCGTTATGATAATGTTCGGACGAGTCAAGCAGCGCCTTGGACGGGATACAGCCTACATTAAGGCAAGTGCCTCCCAAAGTGGCGTATTTTTCAATGATTGCAGTTTTTAAACCGAGTTGTGCGCAACGTATGGCAGCTACATAACCGCCCGGGCCCGAACCTATAACGATAACATCGTATTGCATAAGCGAATAGTTTTAGGCGGCAAAGGTAATAATTATTGGTGCTGTAAGGAAATAACAATGACATGCTTCGGGACACATTGCCAGCGTGCAAGCTCCGGTTAAAACTCAATGGTGGGTACCTAATTCCCCATAAATATTCATGATGGATTTTTAATTGGGGAATGAATGCCCCTGATGTCTTTTTTTTGATACTGGCGTAATTTAAATACCGGCGAGCCAATCTGTTTCGGCATAAGTGATTTTGGTTTGCATAACTACTTGTTAATTAGGTTATTGTGATTAATTTAAAGAAACTAAAGAGTGCGCAAAAAAATCAGCAGCGCATGTGCTGCTCGGTTAGTAGTGGTGATACTGGCAGGGAATTCGCCCAATCGCATATACAAACAAATGAAACGGAGTATTTTATACTTTTTTATATTTTGCAGTGTGATGCTGTCGTTTAGCCGGGTATCCGGCCAGGCGGTTATCAGCTATCCGCCTGCAGCGTTTAATTTAGTAGTTGGTACACCTGTTACAATCACGCCAACCAATACCGGCACCGCGGTAAGCACGTGGACGGTAGTTGTCGGGCCCCTGCCTGCCGGATTGACCATGTCGGGAACGACAGGGGTAATTACCGGAACTCCCACCGCAGTCACTGCTGCAACGTCTATTACAATATGGGCCTATAACGCCGGGTTTGCCAACCTGGGCACAACAACTATAGCAATATCTGTTGGCGCGACAGCCGGTGTGCCTGTAATTAGCTATGCGCAAGCAGTTAACGATTTTTTGGCCGGCGGATATGCTACTATTTCTCCGTCAAATACAGGCGGCGGTGCAACCAACTGGTCAATAAGCCCGGCGGTACCCGCGGGTTTTAGTTTTTCTGCAACAACCGGGGTACTTACCGAACTTTTTGCCGGCGCTACCCTAACCGGAACTTACACGATAACCGCCACAAATGCTGCCGGCAGCGGCACCACAACTATAACTATCGGCGCTGGTAATGTTTATGTTTGGACAGGCGCCGGGGCTAACGCCCTGTGGTCAACCGGCGCAAACTGGTCCGGAAATACAGCGCCTACCCTTCCGACTGATATTATACAAATTGGTGTTGGTGGAAACACCTATACCGGATTTCAGCCTACTATTAGTGCCGCAGCCACAGTAAGTTCAATTGAAATTGGCCCTAATACCGGCCATACCGCGCCAACCTTAACGGTAACGGGCGTTAATTTGGTTATCGGCACCAGCTTAACTGTCGATGCGGCAGCTACCGCCACAATTACCGGTACAGGAAGTGCTGAATTATCGGCTGGTGCCTTGTTAACGATTACCGGCAATGGTAAATTAATTCAAAGTTTAACAGCTGGCTTTACGTTAAGATCCACCACACTTGGATCTGCATCAGTAGGCCAGTTGACCACAGGAACTATTACGGGTACTTTTAACGTCGAGCGCTTCCTCACCGGTGGGTCAGGCCATCGCGGTTATTACCTGTTATCTTCTCCCGTTTACAAAACGGCAGTTGGTTTGAATAATGTTTACGATTTGCATTATTTATCTAATGCGATGTTTCTTACCGGGAGAACCGGTTTTGACGCAACCGGCAACCCGTCCATTTATCTGTACCGCGAAGACAAGGTGCCCGATAATACCACTTTTGTAAGCGGTAATTGGTCGGGCGTCAGCAAATTTAATAACACCAACGTATATGATTATAACCTGAACCAGACCGGCACGATCTACAATGTACCTGTCGGTAATGGATATCAGGTATTCTTCAGGGGCAGTAAAGTTGGCTATACGGTTCTCCAGGAAACGACACCGCTCTTTACGTTAGCACCTTCAGCTACATTATCGGCTTCCGGCTCGTTAAATACAGGGGCGGTGACCGTACGTGACTGGTTTACACCGGGCTCAGGGACTTTGAGCTATACTACCGGCATAGCCAATGGGGCGGTGCGCGGCTTCAATCTTGCTGGCAACCCTTACGCGAGTTCAATTGACTGGGAAACCTTTAGCAGTACAACTTCAACGGCCGGCATTTACGGTGTTAATATCAGCAATACGGTTTATGAATATAATATTTTATCTCATAATTACGATACTTACCAGGTTGGCGGGGGAAGTACCAATAACGGTTCGAGAATTATAGTTAGTGGGCAGGGCTTTTTTGTTTTGGCAACCGCAGCATCGCCTACTTTGACTTTTAACGAGACAGCTAAAGTTTCTATTCAGAATTTTGGCGCTACTCTTTTTATGTCAACCCGTGCTGCAATTAGCCGTGCGAAAACATTAAACCCGAATTCGCACTTACGTTTGCAACTGGCTAAAGATTCTATCAATAAAGATGATATGTATGTTGGATTTAGTTCTGACGCCAATGCACAGTATGTTTTTAATGAAGATGCACTCTATAATCCTGGGTTGGGCCAGGTAGGCTTATATAGCTTTTCAAGCGATAATGTCGGGCTGGCTATCAATAAAATACCACTGCCAACCACCGCAGCCGCCGCTATTCGTTTAAATGTTAAAGCAACTGCAAGCGGCACCTATAATTTAAACATGCTTGATGTCAGTAGCATACCGGATATTTACGAAATATGGCTAAAGGATGCGTATGCAAATGACTCGCTGGATATGCGCCACAATAAAACGTATGCGTTCAACCTGAATTTAAAAGACACCACAACTTACGGCGCACACCGTTTTAGCCTGGTCGTTCGTCAAACGCCAGCCAGGCAAATTCATTTGCTTGATTTCACGGCTGCGAAATCGGGTACCGGCGTCCGTGTTGCATGGAAGGTAGAAAACGAATACAATTATACCGGCTTTACAGTTGAAAAAAGTACCGGCAACGGCTCGGCCTTCACTTCGCTGGGTATGCTTACCTCAAGCGGACAGGGAACTTATAGCCTGTTGGACACCAAACCGGCAGAAGGCACCAATCAGTACCGTCTGAAAATTACTGATCTGAACGGGACGGTTACCTATTCAAAGATCGTGTCATTGCTTTATTCGCACGGAGCCAATACAGTTAGTGTTATCAGCGTATATCCAAATCCGGCTAAAAGCATAGTTCACGTGGTAATGCCGTCAGCCGGCATGTCTAATGTTAATTTTAACGCAACCCAATATGGCATTTCGGAGCTGGTTAGTTCGCAAACCGGAAAAGCCGAAGAGTTTGATATAGTTATTGTAAACAACCAGGGTGCAGTTGTTAAAAAGGCAACGGTTAACCAGGCGGAATGGCAAACGGATGTAAGCAGCCTGATGCCTGGCACATATGTTATCCGCGCAACGAGCAAAAGCGGAAATGGCATCGCCGGTCAAAGCACATTCGTAAAACTATAACCGATTTATTCCCTCATTTGGATGTTGCAGGACTATGCACTATGCGCGTTTCATCCGTCGATAATCGGGAACTGAATCGGGGAAAATGATCCACATATTCCCCATAATTCAAATCGTTGCTTTTTTAAGAAGATGCTGATTGTGTCGCTATGGTAAATTATTTTTCTCTGTAATTTAATTGCCTCCACTTTTTTCATTTAACGCAACCCTCGCTCTGCGTAATTGCTGCCATTTAAACCCGGTACAATAGTTGCCTTATGGGCTTAAGAATTTAAACTACTGATTTTTCCGCCCTAAGGATAATCACTGTTTATTAAAGAGATTGTCTTTATGAAAACTCGTTTACGTCTTGTATTGGTTTTGTTCGTTTCGTTGTTTTCTTTTAGCAACGTATTTGGTGGCAATACTTATACCTGGACAGGCTTAGGAAACGGTTCCAATGCCAATTTATGGAGCAGCTATAAGAATTGGACGGGCGGGGCGTTTCAGGGCGTTCCCGGGCCTGGCGACGTTGCAAATATAGGAGTGGTAGCTTTTGTTGGAAACCAACCTATAGTAGACGTGAGTACAACCTGTACTACTCTTAATATAGGCAATGCGACTGCGGTAACCCTTACAATAGCAAATCCGCTGGTTGTTACCGGCGCAACGACAATTTCGAGCGGCAGCAACGTCAATTCTACAGCAACTTTTAATACCGGATCATTAACTATTACCGGAAGCACTTTTGCTTTAGGGGCAGCATTGAATGTAACAAGCGGCGATCTGACTTTTTCAAGTGGAACAACCATGCTTAACAATACTGCTGCTGTTGCGGTAACAGGGAATATGTTGATTTCGGCGGGTACAGTCACGCTTGGGGCGGCTACATCGGTAAGTGCCACTTTGGCTATGACCACAGGCACATTCAATCTGAATAATTCGCTTACAGTAGCCGGCGCGTCAACCATCGGCAGCGGGAGCACCATTACGACAGCATCAGGCTCGGTGTTAAGCGCATTAAGCATGAACGTTACTGCCAGTACATTTACTTTAGGATCAAATATGCTCGTAACCGGCGGCGCACTTACATTTGCCGGCGGAACGACACTTGTTAATACGACTACCAATACAATTGGCGTAACCGGCGGTATGGTTATTTCGGCGGGCACGGTTACACTTGGCGCACCAACAACAGTCAGCACCACCTTAAACATGACGACCGGAACGCTCAATCTGAATAAACCGCTTACCGTATCCGGGGCAGCGACAATCGGCAGCGGGAGTGTGGTAAGCACGGCAGCAAGTTCAGTTTTAAGTGTTCAAAGTGCGGCCATAACTGGCAGTACTTTCACTTTGGGATCAAATATGCTTGTAACCGGCGGCGCACTTACATTTGCCGGCGGAACTACACTTGTTAATACCACGACCAATACAATAGGTGTAACCGGCGGCATGGTAATTTCGGCAGGTACGGTTACGCTTGGCGCACCAACAACAGTGAGTACTACCTTGAACATGACGACCGGAACGTTCAATCTGAATAAGCCGCTTACAGTATCAGGGGCAGCAACAATTGGCAGCGGGAGCGTTGTAACAACGGCAGCAAGCTCAGTTTTAAGTGTTCAAAGTATGGCTATAACAGGCAGTACGTTCACTTTGGGGTCAAATATGCTTGTAACCGGCGGCGCGTTGACATTCTCAAACGGCACAACCGTTATTAACAACACAACAAATACCATTGGCGTAACCGGGACAATGTCAATTGCTGCCGGGACGGTAACACTGGGTGCTCCAACAACCGTAAGCAGTACTTTTGGTATGACTACTGATGTTGCCAATGTGCTGAATTTGAATACATCACTAACGGTGACCGGAACCTCATCGATCGGATCGTTGTCTGTTGTAAATCTTACCAGTTCTACAGCCCAGGTGACTGCTTCAAGCGGGGTGGTTACGCTGCTTTCTGATGCCAACGGGTCAGCAACAATCGGCCCTATCGCATCAGGATCCCCGGGATTTTTATGTACAGTTAACGTACAGCGATTTATGACAGGCGGTGTAGGCCACCGGGGCTTTTACCTGATGTCGTCTCCGGTTTATGCTGCGGTTGTCAATTCTAACAATGTTTGTGATTTGCATTACCTTGCCGGCGGCATGTACCTTACCGGTAAAACAGGCTTTGATCAGGCAGGTAACCCATCGCTTTATTTATACCGGGAGGACAGGGCGCCAAGCAATGTCACGTTTATAAGCGGCAATTTTTGGGGCATCAGTAAATTCAATAATACCAATCCATACGATTACAACCTCAACCAAACCGCTACCACCTACAATATTCCTGCAGGAAATGGTTTTATGGTGTTTTTCAGGGGTTCCCGCAATGCCGGATTTACTGCGGCGCAGGAAACACAAACCACTTTTATCAGCGCACCTACCGTTACGCTGAGCGCGTCCGGAACTTTAAATTCCGGCCAGATAACTTACCACG